>Ga0209508_1000317_pt1 | contig 53785 bp, 58 predicted proteins | sample AD_UKC129_MetaG_FD_184427 | JGI IMG/M metagenome (GOLD analysis project Ga0209508, IMG submission 184427) | Active sludge microbial communities of municipal wastewater-treating anaerobic digesters from Canada - AD_UKC129_MetaG (SPAdes) (version 2) | ecosystem: Engineered > Bioreactor > Anaerobic...
CGGGCCGCTGTGAATGGGCAGTCGAGGGTGTAATACATGGCGGTTCCTCAGTACGCACACTGGGAGGTCCGGACGGACGGGCATAACGACAACGGCGGGTGTTTCAACCCGACCCGTTCGGGTGCGACCAAAACGTGGGACGACAACTACACCTACGGCCCGTCGTACATGGTCGTCATATACGACGGGCAGACCGGCAACGAGCCTGTCCTGACGCCTAACGGAACGGCCCTCAACCAGGTGCGATGCGACGGCGGCCGGGCGTTCGTGCAGGCCGATGTGGGGCATGTCATCAAAATCACGGCCGGGACGAACGTCACGCCGGGGCGCTACGAAATCACCAGCGTGAGCGGCGGTGTGGCCACGCTGGACGCCAACTGCTGGACCAGCACGAGCGGCTCGCAGGCCGTCGCCCGGCTGGGCGGAGCGGTGGCGCATCCGTCCGAGGCGATTCTGGGGGCCAACGCCGGCGATGGGAACAATTTCATCTGGATACGGTCCGGGACATACACCGTCACGAGCGCGATATCCAGGAGCTGGAATAACCTGAGGCTGCATGTGCGCGGCTACGAGCAGACCAGGCTGGACATGGGCCAGCGGCCGGTGCTGGCCGCCGGGGCGAATAGCATCAACATTATCAACAACGAAGGTGCTAACGAGACCAAGTCCAGCATCTGGAACCTGGCATTCACCGGGAACGGGTACACCGGCGTGACCTGCCTGAACATCGGCGGCAGAGAAACGCTCGTTTACAACTGCTCGTTTGCGGATGCGGCCACGGGCATCAGCGGGAATCATCCTGCTTTGCACACCGTGACCTGCACGTTCACGAACTGTTCAACCGGTGTGCGCAGTGGCCAGGTGTTTCACTGTCTCGCGACGAACTGTTCTACCGTCGGTATTCAGGCGAATATGGCATACGCGTGCATGGCCGTGGGTTGTGGGGACGGTTTCCGTGGTCATCCGGGAGGACCTGGCACGTTTATCAACTGCATCGCCCGCAACTGCACTGGCCTCGGGTTCTACGGGAACGACTCCCGCGGCGGCGCGTTCATCAACTGCATCGCTCATAACTGCGGCGGCCACGGGTTCCTTGTTCACTCGCGCAACCACTCAGCGCACAACTGCATCGCCACGAACTGCGGGCAGTACGGGTTCTATTTCGAAACCGGCGATTTCGATGTAATGGGGATGACCGGCATGCGTCTGGCCGCGTACAACAACACGTCCGGGAACTGGGGGAACCTGGTGACTACGTGGAGGAGCACCGGCGGGTTGCGCCAGATACTCTCCCGCTCTCTCATTGACCTCTCTGCACCGCCGTTCGTTGACGCCTCTAACGGAGATTTCAGGCTGAACAGTCTGCCGGGCGGCGGCGCTCTGTGCCGAGGAGACAGGAGCCTACCTCATCACGACCAGTATAAAGTAGACCTTGCGTTAATGGACCAACTGTTTAACTGGGAAACCGCACCCTCCGGGACGCTCATTTACTTCACCGCCTCGGACAACAACCCACCGGCGACAAACTTCGCCAGACCGACTTACAGGAACGGGCATTTACTCCTCAACTTTTCGGACTCCTCTACGGAATACGCCGTTTTCACTGGCGTCATGCCGTCTACATATTACAACAGAGGCGTTTCCGTGATCATTTACTGGGCGGCAGCATCAAGTGAAAACACATCACACGCTGTCCGATGGGGGGCCCAGTTCGAGGCGTTGAAAGCCGGGGGGCATGACCTCGACGCTGATGACTTTGCCTCGGCTAAATATGCCTTGGGGAATCCCCCGTCTCAATCCGGACAGGTCGTTAAAACACAAATAGACTTCGGGAATGGTATTGATATAGATGATATAGTCGCTGGAGATGCTTTCCGCCTCAGGATATTCCGGGACGGGGCTGATTCCAGCGACACGATGGTCGGGGATGCTCAGCTTTTGGCTGTGGAGATAGTGGAGGGGCAGTGAATGTCGGTACTGGTTAATGGCGTCACGACCAACCAATTTAGGTATTCGCTCTCCACTACTTTTTACACCTCATCCAGGACAGTAGCATTCTGGTGCAAGCCTTCGGCAATAAGCGACATAGAGAAATTTTTATTTTTTGATGGGAGCGACCCATACGCAACCATTTACATCTTCAGCAACTCTTTAGAGCTTGATTTACCTGACGGAGCTAACACTTATAGTTGGAGGCTGTCCACACTAAATAGCTTCAATACAGCTAATATCTGGTACCACGTATGCGTGACTCTAGATTATAAACAATCTGGCAGATCAGAAACGGATATAAAGGCATACATAAACGGAACGGAAGCTTCATATGGATACAGACAATATATTAACAGGAACCAGAATTTTTACTCTTCTTATAAATTTGGTATTGGGAGCTCTCCCTACAACGAAATGCCCTTTGTTGGTGAGGTAGCTGATTATGCTGTCTGGCTCAGGATGCTGCAGCCTTCAGAGATAACCGCTCTTTACAATGGCCTTTCCCCGTTACACTTGAGGAAATCTCTTACTCATTATATTCCTTATATAGATAATCAGTATAACCTTATTACGGGACCCGAACTATTATTAGATTCTTCTTACGAGCTAGTAAGAGGAACTTACTACCAAGACCCTATCAGGAGGCATTTTCCGTCTAAACCCAAATCTGATTTCTATACTTTCAAATGGTGGGAAGCGCCCGCACCTCAACCTAAAAAGGATAGACCTTCTTTAATTTTCCTTGGTGGAGAAATATTTCAATTTTGATGGAGGATAAAAATGGCTTTAATAGATGTGTACAACCTTCGATATGACTCCGAGTTTTTAGCGAGGCTGAAAGGTGCTGTAGCCATGTCAGCCTATGATATCGTCACTAACCCGTCTGGTAAATCAGCTTTGAGACTGCAGTGGGCTCAGAAGTCCATCAAGGAGCCTGAGTTAATGGCAGAGCGTATGGCATGGGCGGTAGCCGGTAATCCTATTATAGCAACTTCGGGAGCTCAAAGTACAGACAATGATATTTTGTATGTAGTCAATCTGCTGCAGGAGACTTTTGCGGAGGTATAGTAAATGATATACTCCAATGTCCAAACGATGGTTACGACTAACCTCCAGTCGCTTGTATCGTCAGCGACTACAGGATGGCAGTCGGCTGTCGTTGACAATACAACGACCACATACGACGACGCTTTAGTTCAAGTAGTACTGGCTTTTGACAACGTCGCACCGGCAAACAGCAAATGTGCGTTTGTGTTCGCCTACTCGGGGCTTGACACGACATACGCTTATCCGGCCACCGGGACGCAAGGGACAGTCACGCTCCAGGATATCACGACGAACCCGACAGCGCTAAGGCTTATCGGTACCATCCCGCACCTTGCAGCAAATACGACTATACAATCCAGTTGTATGAGTGTCGCTGCTGCATTTGGGGGCGCTTTGCCGCCAAAGTGGGGGATTATCATCGTCAATCACAGCGGGGCGGCTCTTAAATCAAGTGGCAGTTCAGTCACGTGGAGGGGAGTCCGGCACGGGGTGAGCTAAATGGCTCGGGTTACTCGATATGGCACTATAAAGCCGCCACCTGGCGCTTCAATAGACTGGGGGCACCCGTTGGCGCAGGGGCTTATATATGCGAGCCTGTGTGATTCTATAAGGCCGTATGACTTAGTTAATAACAGGGTGGCTTTTCTTAGTGCAGATGCAGTCCACTGCTCCGGACCGGATGGCGTTGGTGTAAAGCGTACGTCTACGTTAGGGAAGATAACTACGAATAACCCTAAAATAACTGGGTGGAATGGCCAGGCCTTGACTTTAGCCGCGCACGCGACACTCTTTTCAATCCCGTCGGGCACTTACGGCCGAATTATTATGCTGAACACGACCCAGGGGGCTGGTGATGGTGTTGTTTTAAGGGCTCAGAACTCGACTAAAACGTCTATATGTATAGCATATATTGGCAGCCAGAATATGCGCAGGGAGAGCAAGCCCATAACGTTCAGCCCGCTTCCTGTAACTTTTAAAGCGGTCGGAACCCATGGTGGGGGCACTTCGTGGTCCAACGCTAACATCTACTATAACGGTGTCAATGTCAGTGATGACTCCGACTCCGAAAATGGGTCCGGGCTGTACACCCTTGATGGAAATATTACTTTACTAAATAGCTATAATCAAGACTGGTCTTTTGACGGAATAGTGTACTGCGCTATGGTTTGGGAGAGGAAATTTACGGAACAGGAAGCCCGGTGGTGGTCTGAAGAGCCGTATTGTATGTTTATCAAAGAGCCTTCTGTAACGTACTCAATCCCTTCGTCAGGCGGGGGCCAAAAACACTCCGCAAAAATATACATAGCGGGGTCAGTGTCGGCAATTTACTAGTATGGCATCAAAAATAGTAAGGTATGGCAATATAAAACCTCCTCCGGGGGCGCAGATAGACTGGGGGCACCCGTTGGCGCAGGCTTTAGCTGGAGTCTTTCTGGCTTCCCCTCAAGCGCTTTCGGATGCCGTTAGTGGAAGAGCATGGATTTTGGGGTCTTCCTCTTATTTTACGGCTGAAGGCTACTTTTGCGGGACAGGAACCAATAATGGTGCCTATATTCCCTGGTCATTTCAATCACCTGACGTGTCGGTTTTCTGGCATGGGCATTTTTTAGGAGGCAGTTCTTTCAACCCGGCATTAGTAGGTGTTGAGCATAATATATCAGACCAACCCCCTTGGTGCAGTTTGTCTTTAAATTGGGTTAATGGTGGCACTTTAATTGCATTCGGTAATAATTTAGGAACTCCTAATAACTTACAAGCAGGCTTTTCTCCAACCTATAACATCCCGTACTCAATAGCTGCGAGTACTGCTAGCTACATATCAATAAATGGATTTGTAGTATCAGAATCTTTCAGAATAACTCCGTATTACGGGGCTACGGCAGTAATGGATGTAGGGAATTACGTTCCTGTGCCTAGTAGATCTACAAATACTGTTACTTATTGTGCGTACGTTTGGAATAGGCTCCTTACTAGAGATGAACTGATGTGGTTGAGTGTTGAGCCATACGCCATGTTCTACACCAGACCCCAGACATCCTATAGTTTTTCCTTCAGGACTCCACAATCTTTCGATTCAAACAACCCGACTCAAAAAATAGCGCAGTTTACGCCGTTTGACTCTTTGTTCAAAGATGAGCTCTCGCCACAGCTTTCATTCAGGAATACCTATGACACGTTGGTCTTCCCGGATTCCAACCCAAGGTTTGCTGTCTTTCAGGGGTTTTACCCGGACATAAAGTTCCCAAGAGGCATACGAATAGAGCTTCTCTGGATGACGTCGAGTACCACTACGACTCAATCCTGCGTCTGGGGGGCTAGAATAGAGCCTGTCTCGACCGATACCGACCTGGACATTGCTTCTTTCAATGAAATATCTTACGGTTACGGAAACCCCAACTCCGTATCGGGAAAGCTCACGTCTACTACTATAGATATAGTTGACAAGCCCGAAATACAATTCCTTCAACCAAAGACACCGTTCCGTTTAGTCATATTAAGAGAAGCTAACTCTATGTATGACACCTTGACCGCAAATGCCGAACTCGTCGCTGTGAAGGTATACCGCATATGATACTAATATGAATGTAAATACTGCGCGGTAAAAAAAGCCATGGCTGTCTACAAAAACAAGGGTAATCAAAAAATACCGATTTATGCCTCTGATGCTGACGGCAATCCGGCAACAGGCATAGCCAGCACTATTACTGGCAGGATATCTCTGGATGGGGGGACACCGCAGACCCTTACGAACTCGCAGCCATCGGAACTTAGCTCCTCTCTTGCCCCCGGAGTCTACATTTTCACACTGACCTCTAACGAGACAAACTGTGATATGTTCGTCGTCTCGGCATCTTCATCTCAATCCGGGATAGACATAAGGCCCGTAGCCGCCTTCACGGAACCCGAAATCCGGCAGGCAGACATTCAGGCCATCGCAAGCCACACGCAGTCCGCCGCCAACCTCAAGGCCGCCTGCGATGGCACGACAGGGTTCAATCTGGGCAACGGTCAGATAGTGGCGGCAAGCGTGACAGGAAACGTCGGTGGCTCGGTCAACAGCGTAACGTCTGCGGTCACTGTTGGCGCGATGAACTCAAACGTCATCACGTCGTCCGCCATTCAAGATGGGGCCATAACAGCCAGTAAGATCGCAAGCGCGGCTATAACATCAGCAAAATTCGCAGCCGACGCCATCACCGATACTGCGCTGGCCTCAAGCGCAGCCACCGAGATATCGGCTGCGGTGTGGGACCGGCAGACTTCAGATTTGACAGTCACGGGAAGCGTCGGTAAGCGGGTTGCGGATAATGTGGATGCAACGATATCTTCCCGCTCTACGTTCAATCCTTCCTCCCAGACCGTGACAGTGGGGGCGATGAATGCCAACACTATCACTTCCACGGCCATTCAGGACGGGGCCATTACGTCTGGTAAGTTTGCCACGGACGCCATTACCGATACCGCTCTGGCGGCCAGCGCAGCCACCGAGATATCGGCTGCGGTGTGGGACCGGCAGACCTCAGCCCTTACGGTCACGGGCAGCGTAGGCAAAAGAGTTGCGGATAACGTAGACGCAACGATATCTTCCCGCTCTACGTTCAACCCGTCCTCCCAGACCGTTACCGTTGGCGCGATGAACTCCAATACGATAACGTCAACGGCTATTCAGGACAATGCCATTACGTCAGCCAAGATAGCCAATGACGCCAAACAGTCTATCGCATCTTACGTTTGGAACGCGCTCACATCAGTCGTTACAGAAGCTCAGAGCCTCGGGAAATGGATACTGGATCGTTTGAACGACACGATAACATCCCGGCTGGCGGCTTCTTCTTATACTGCACCGGACAACGCGGGGATCGCTGCCATTAAAGCCAAGACGGACAACTTGCCAAGCAACCCCGCTGCCCAGACTAAGCTTGATGATATTCATTCCATGATGGAGTTCCAGTCCGGCACTCCGGGCTACTGGAGATACAAGTCGTCCGCCCTTGAGACCACTCCGAGTGGAAGCGGTGGAGCCACCCCTGAAGAGATATGGTCATATACGGGCGGGTCTGGACGGACACTTACCGGAGCCGTCACGGTCGGTGCGATGAACTCAAATGTCATTACGGCCTCGGCGATTCAGGACGGCGCGATTACGGCTAACAAGCTTGCTAGCGGTGCGATAACCGCTGCCAAGTTCGCCGCTGATGCTATAGACTCCTCCGCCCTTGCCGCAAGCGCAGCTACGGAAGTCGCGGCGGCGGTCTGGGACCGGCAGACATCGGCTCTTAACATTACCGGCAGTGTCGGAAAACGTGTGGTAGACAACCTGGACACCACTGTTTCCTCCCGTTCCACCTTCAACCCCTCCTCCCAGACCGTCACGGTCGGGGCGATGAATGCTAACACTATAACGTCATCTTCTATTGAGGATGGTGCTATAACGGCGAACAAGATAGCGAACGCTGCTATAACGTCATCCAAGTTTGCATCTGGAGCTATAGATGCCACGGCTATCGCATCCGATGCTATTCAGGCTTCTAAGATACAGAACGGTGCTATAACCTCCGCTAAGTTCGCTACCGACGCCATTACGGATACCGTCTTGGCTGCCAGCGCTGCCACCGAGGTATCCGCCGCTGTTTGGGACAGGCTGACAGCCAATATAACGACACCGAACAGCATAGGTAAGCGGGTCGTGGACAATCTCGATGCTACAGTCTCGTCCAGAAGCACGTTCAACCCCGGTTCTCAGTCCGTTACGGTTGGCGCTATGAATGCCAATACCATTACGTCAACAGCCATACAGGACGGGGCCATTATAGCTTCCAAGATAGCCTCGGATGCCATTCAGGCCTCTAAGATTCAGGATGGTGCCATAACAGCTTCTAAGATCGCTACAGACGCCATTCAGGCTTCTAAGATTCAGGACGGGGCTATCACGGCGGCGAAGATAGCCTCGAATGCCATCACTTCCGCAAAGATAGCCACTGACGCCATAACGGCTGATAAGATATCCTCTGATGCTGTATCGGAGATACAGTCCGGGCTGGCTACCGATGGCCACTTGACTACAGTCGAGACGATGGTAGGGGCCGTCCAAAGCGATCTCGATACGCTTAGCGGCAAATTTGATGAGGTGGATGAGGACGTCTATGAGAAGGTCGGGACTCCGGCCTACAGGCGTCTCAGGAAACGTGCTCTGGAGGAGGCTCCTAAGGGCTACAAGACGTGGTAGGGGGGATTGGATGGCTCGTAGATTCGACGGCTCAGCTGACAGGATAGATTATGATAATGCATTAGGAGGCTCTACCTCGACTGAAGGTAAGAGCTTCACTTTTGCCGCTTGGGTCAGGCCAGAGAGTTTTTCCAAAGACCAGGATCTATTCTGTATTCACCTCAACACGAATAGCAGTGAGTACTATATCTTCGTCGGCTTGAATACCTCCGGGAAGATAAGGTACCGCTACTATGGAACCTCGGGTGGCAATGGGCACTGGACCGGAACGACGACCACGACCCTTTCGGCAAACACCTGGTCTCATATCGCGCTCACGATAGCTATAGGAACCTTAAACGAGACTGGAGCAAAAGTTTATAAAGACGGCACTGAGTGCACTTATGACGCCAGAAGCTACGGCTGGACCGGCTCTAGAAACACCTCTGGCAAATGGACGCTGGGAGGAAGATACTTCGATAACGTCACGAACTTTCAGGGGTCCATAGCAGAGCCTGCTGTATGGATGAGAACACTGTCTCCGGATGAAGTCTCCAGCCTTGCCGCAGGATTTTCTCCGTTATGCTACCCGTCAGGGCTGACGTTCTATCCCTCGCTTTTTCAGGGTATCCGGGACTACATTACCGGTCAGGCCGGTACAGATAACGGCACAGAGGACTACACCCACTACCCCCAGAATGTTTACCAGCCGCTTGGTTTTCTATCACAGACGTCATATGGAGAAGGCTCTGGGGGGCAGCTCCCTCCTCCGTTTATCGGAGGGGGAAGCCTCAGCGGCCTCAGTATGGGCTTTCCTTTCCTGATATTCACAACAGGAGGTGAAGTTAAGGCTCCGTCATATCAGATATTCGAGACCGAGACGATGCGGGCAGCCCATACGAACCTCACGGACGGGGAGCGTGCTGACAAAAACAACTTAAATGACCCGAAGTGGGTGAAGATATACCGTGGGGCTTCTGAGCTCCCCAAATCCTCTTTTGACCCCTCTAAGGGGGAGTTCTGCTACTATGCTCTAAACGTGGTCGGTGGTGATTTTCAAGGAGACTGGCCGAAAATAGCGGCTGCGGGGATAAAAGGTGTCAGGCAAGATGCAAGCTGGTACGGAGTGCAGCAGAAGCTTCCCACCGAATGGAACTACAACTGGTCTGACCTTGAGACCGGCCTGAATGCCATACGCGCCTCTGGCGGCACAAGCGTCATGATACTGGCCTACACACCGGCGTGGGCAAACAACTGGATGATGCGCCAGTACCCGCCTTCCCAGATGAGGGAAGAAGTCGTGAACTTGGACCCCCAGACCGGTATCGGTACGCTCTCCTACCCTCCTGTAGCAAATGGCCAGAAATGCGAGGAGGTAGTCGTAGACGCTTCAGCGCAGTGGCAGCAGATGCCATCAGAGACGCTTGCCACGGGTTATTTCTGGCCTTACCCGTACGGAGCTAAGACCTCTCAATATCCTATCAAGGTCACGTCTACTACACTTTATTCCCGCACTCCCGGTGGGCAGGTCACGGCATGGACAAGAGTCCCTGCGGCTTCCATGTCCTATGCCGATACGAACAAATACTACGTGGCAGACTTTCAGGGGTATGTCCGGTTCGGTGACGGGGGGTTCTCCTACGAAAGCAGGCTTTCAAAGCCGGACCCTCAGGACACCGTGACGATGGCCTATGAGTACATACCGGCTGAGAACCGGTATGAAAACGGCATAGACTACGAACTGGATATCGTCACGGGAAAGATACGAAAGATACCTCCGGCCAACCTCAACGCCCCCAGCACTCAGGAGACATTCTCCTCCTCAAGCTTGCCCACAGGCTGGACGATGTCTGAGGCCACACCTTACGCCTGGGACATCAATACTTATTTTCCTGGTCAGTTGAGGATAAGACCGCAGCTCAACCGCTCGTTCTTCAACGAGACCATTGTAGACCTTGACCCCGCAAACAGCAACTGGGACGCCCGGATAAAGTTGACTACGATAAACCCTATGTTCTGGGAGGTTGGAGACCAGCAGTCCAGCTGGAAGCAGGCCGGGCTTATGGTCAAGGTTGACGACAACAACTTTTTCCAGGTCGCACGTACCGGGGACGCGAACAGGAGCAAATACTATTACAGGGTCAACGGGGAGACGCTAGGCGGTTCTGAAATAGCGTTCAACTGTATGCCGCCTATGTGGCTGGTCCTGAGGAAACGTGGTCCTACACTCAGCGCGTGGGTCTCGGACAACATGAACGACTGGACAGACCCGTTCCAGGACACAAAACCGGTCTCGGTCAGGTTCACCCTTCCTACCGTATACAGCATAGGGCCTTATGTTCAGAACAACCCGGAGAATAAGACGCATGATATCGGGTTCGACGATTTCTTCCTGCGAATCCCGAAGATGGAGACAAACTCCATCAGGGTATTTTACTACTCAGTGGATTTCAACCCTTGGGAGAACTATGTCAGGAACATGGTTCAGCGCTTCAAGGATCGGGTAAAACACTGGGAGATATGGAATGAGCCCGACGGGGGAGGAGACTTCTTCGCCAGCCCGCTGTCCATCTGGGCTGAGCTGGTAAAATCAGCGTATAAGGTCATCAAAGAGGAGGACCCGCAGGCAAAAGTCATTACCGGTGGCCTGCAGGATGCCAACACCGACCGGTTCTATGAGATATACAAATATAACCTGAGAAAGAAGATGGACTACGGGGCCTGGCACCCCTATAACTTCTATGGAAACTCTCCGGACGGTTTTCTGTGGGGCAACAGGTATTTCGACACGCCTAGGGGTATAAACGCCAAGGCCGAGTACGGGATGTATCTGTATCGGGACCTGGGAAGGCAAGTATTTCTCGGAGAGGTCGCAAGCACCGGTATCGTCCTGAACGGGCAAAACTACAGAAGGCAGGCTGACTACACGCTCAGGATGCTCATGATGAGCAGGAGACTGGGTTATGTGAAGAGCTTCCAGTACTGGCCTTACTGGAATTACGCCTTGGCCTCTGACCGTACCGGGAACAACTATCCTCACGGAGGGCGTGAGGGGCTGGTGTACTTCAAGACTAACGAGACCGGCGGGTTTACTCGTTACCCGAAGCCGGTCTGGTGGACATACAGGAACGCCGCCCTCAACAGGGGGTTCATTATAGACCTAGTCTCCTATGCCGGTACGGTCCCGACTCCCTCTCAAAACCAGCTTGGAGTTCTCCTACCCGGATTTCATTTCGTTAAGAAAATCGTTATAGGCGCTACGCTCATAAACAAGGACAGCGTAGTCGTGAAAAAGTCTATTACCGGGACAGAGGATGGCTATATCGCGCCTTTGAACCACGGGTTCAAATACCCTCCGAGCACTTCCGAAGTGAACTACAGCTTCCATGTGGTCAGCCCGACGATAGGGACCGGCTCCGAGAACGTAAGGACAGAAGTTTGGATAGGGGACTGCACATACAGCGGGCCAAACCCGGTATTCAGAATAACGGGAGCCATAAGCGGCTTTCAGGGGACAGCTGTGGCCGGTCAACCGTTTACGGCTGCTAACAACGCATGTGCTTTTACGGTGCCTGGAGACGTGACGTGGGCTACAGGCAACAGGATAATGTTCGAGACGTTCAAAGGTGATGGATTCGAAACTATACCCCAGCAGTACAATATCTATGTGACAGGAGGGGGTGGAGATATAGAGATACAATTTACACAACCGATGCCTGACGTTTATCCTATGGCAAGATACCTGCAAATAACATTCGATAAGGCCCCCGGCGCTACTATCGGCTACATAGATGAAATAAGTGTTTATGACGACATGAATCAGCTTATATCTAAAAACAAGCTCTACACGATAGAGGGTGTTATACCGGACCCGCCATAATAGACCACGGGCCCGTGTTGACATAATAGCCCCCCGGACTGCATACACAGTCCGGGGGGCTTTTGAGCACTGAGATGCCCTTCGTGTCAAGCCGTTACCTTGGACTTGCCCCCTGTATATTCGACTTTAACGACTCTGTCTGCGTGGTCTATGTAGTCCTGATCATGTGTTATGAACACGATCTGATGACCCAGTTTTTCTTGGATGTATCTCAGCGACTGGGCCATGTTGGCCAGACGCTCACGGTCAAGCTGGGAGAACGCCTCGTCCAGCACGACAAGACCGCTGTTTCTGGCCAAACACAGGAAAGAGAATCTCAGTGCAAATCCTATGACGTCCCTTACACCTCCCCCTTTGTACTTGGGGTTTATGTCTATCAAGCCGCTGCCTGAGGGGGACGTTATGAGGAACTCAGCGCTGGGCGCTGAACTGGAGCTTCTAGCCCACTGAACCTTGAACGAATACTCATCCCCTAGAATGTGCTTCAAGACCGGAGTCACGATATCCTCAAACACCGACGATACGCGGGATACAGCCTTCTCGGCGGCTGTGGATATCAGAGCACAAGCCTTTTCGCAGGTATCCAGTTCCCTTTCGGACTTCTCCTTTTTGATTTGTGCTTCTTCTAACTGCGACTTGAGAAGCTCCCTCTTAGCTTTCAGGGATATAAAGGCTTCTTCTTTTTCTTTGAGAAGTTCGGAGATTTCCTCTAGAACGGAAGGTTTATCTCCTGCTCGTAATGTGCTATCTTCTTCAAACATTCCCTAGCCTGCTCCAGGTACTTCTCCATAGCCCTTTCGGACTCTTCTATGGCTTTGTTTATATCTTCTTTCTCAATGCCATATTTAGCCTTTATGTCCTCGACCAGTCTCGTGTACTCTCTCTTTAGGTTCTCAACCCTTTCTTCTTCCCTTATCCGCCTCTCCTTTATACCGTTTATTTTATTCTTCAGTTCTGAAATGACTCTCGTATCAGTCTCGACCAAGCTCATACTCTACTCAATACCTCCAAAGCTTTATTCTTTACCTCTTCCTCAACGCCTTCGGCTGTCATTACCAGTGAAGATATACTCTCTATGTCACTCAAGACACCGCTCATGCGTATCTGGTCAATAAATTCGCTCAAGCGGTTATCACGTTCTATCTCTTCTCTTACAGAATCCAGGTCGAACACCTCCTCAGCTGGTTTCGCGCACTTCAGATCAACAATATGGGCTGTAGCCCCGTGAAAGTCGTCTACTTCAATGACGGCGAAAGCCGGGGTGCGTGTCAGGTCGTCCATTGACACAGTGCCGCGTGACAGTGCGCCGCATGAAACGAACATATAAGGGCCCACACTCTCGACACCCTGCTTTTTGTGATAGTGGCTGCACAGGATGACGCTTGCCGGAGACTTCACGTCGGTGTACAGGACGTGGTCTGGAAATACCGCTGGCGATTTCACGATGTTTGCGTGGGCCATTAAGATGCCGGGCTTCACATCGGCAAACTCCAGCGACTTCAAACGCTCTTCTATACCGTGCTCATAGTGCATAGCCCAGACCGGGACGTCTTTTACCGTAAGAGATGGGCTGTTCCAGTGCCCCTCAAGCAATTGAACGGGGTAATCGTTCCTGAACCTGTGCAAAACGCCTATCATACGGTCCCGGAACGACTCTTTCTGGTGGCCAAGCATCTCATGGTTGCCCAGTATGCTGTACGCCGGGCACTTCAGACGCCCCAGCGTCTCCATCACGCACAGAATCGAGGATGGAGATGGCGAGTAAGAGTCGTAGAGGTCCCCTCCTATGAGGAGGGCGTCTACGCCTTCAGCGTTGCAGTAGTCTACGACCTCGTTCAGCTTATCCCGCACCGCGCAAAGGAAGTCATCCTTCCTCCTCACGGGTGTCGTGGACCTTACATGGACATCTGTTATGTAAACGAACCTGGGCATCTACTTTTTATCTATCTTCTGATTACAAACAGGGCACACATCAAAAGCCTGTAGGGCTTCGTGGTATTCCTTTTCAGCTTCTTCCTCCTCTTTTTTGAGAGCGTTTATTCTCTTCTGGACTTCCTGTATAGCATCCATGTGTTTTAAGAGAGTATCCTTGAGAGATTTTAAAGAATTCACCTTCTCTATACACTTTTCAGCCATAGAGAAATCAAAATCCACCTCCTCTAACGAAGAAATGCTGTCCAGCCGCTGCTGAGCCTGCCGTATACCATTAAGCTTAGCCTCCATATCTGCTCTGGCCTCTTTGAGGCCGTTCAGTCGCTGGAGGTGAGCTGCCGCCTCCTCCATATCCGGGGCTGACTGCTGAAGCTCCTGCAAAATGGCTATCACATCCTTGGCTTTTTTGGCCCTCGATATGATGTCGAGCAGGGCTTCCTTCGTCTGCTTTAGATATTCCGCCTTCTGCCGGGTGCTTAAGGCCTGACTTACGTGGGATTTGGCCTCAGCAATAAGCTCCTCCATGAAGCCCACCACGGAGAGCTTATCTATTTGAGCTGACAGCGTATTTATCGTGTCCGTTGAGGCGTTAATGGTCTTTTTAAGCTCCCGTATTTCCTGGTTCAGGAGCTTTACGGCAGCGTCAGCCTTATCTACACCGGAGAAAGAGCTGAGTTTTCGGGCCCTCTCAGGTCCGGAGTCGTAGACGCCGAACGGAGAAGCTCCCTGCTCCGAGAAGTTCAGTGAGGGCTTGCTCTCACCGGGTAAAAGAAAGCCGTCCACCCCCAAAAGCCTCCAGACCTCCTCCGGAACGTTGGTACCTATGGAATCGTACGTGACAGCCTCCTGACCGGGCCTCTGGACCCAGTACTGGTTTACGGACTCCTTGCCAGATTTCCCTTTCCGTCTCCCGATGACTGTCCCGTCGTCTAAATGAAGCTCCACGGAGCATAAAGACGTTCCACGTCGGATGAACTCATCGCCACGGGGCTCGTTATTCACTACCCAGTACAACGCTCGGAAAATGCTACTTTTCCCGGAGTCTGTCCGGCCAACAATAGCAGTTATTCCGGGGGAGAGGTCTATTTCGCTGTGTTCATGGCTTTCAAAGTTGTTTATAACAATCTTCTTTACCATTTCAGCCTTTACTCTTTCTCTCCTGTATAAGCTTTTTCAGTGCCTCATGCTCATCGTTCAAGTCAGGGTTGGCCGTATCGGTCTCAGGGGCGCTCTCGGCTCCCCCGGAACCCCTTCCTACCCCCGCCGTCCATTGAGAAGGGTCATCATACGGGGCCTCGGGCTTTTGGCCCACACCGACCGTTGACGGACCGGCCCCCCATTCCTGAAGGCTAGCCGCTATCTTCGGCAGGTCAGCCGGTTCTATGTTCTGCTCACCCGTCAACCCTTTTATAACAAACAAAAAGTTCTGATAATGATGCTCCTCGTCTTTGATAGCCTCCTGAAGGGCAGCTTTAAGCTCGGGGGTTCTGGCGGACTTTAAGCGATGCTTGTAGTCCAGTATAGCCTTGTACTCCTCAGCGGCGCTCCTCACAGCGTCTGCCAGGTCCCCGATCATTTCAGGTTTCAGCTCGGAAAATTTAAAAATAAGTCTTGTGGACTCTCTTCTTATGTATTGCATTGTAGTCTCCCAAGAACGGACTCCATTTTCTCTTTTATCTTTTTGGAGCCTGCTCTGTTACTCTGGCTTAAAAAGCCCTTGCAGAGCTTCAATTGCTTTAGTAACGAACCCGCACCCTCATCACCGGACCTCAAGAACTCATCTATGTCTTTGTAATCTTGACTGTACTTGACCATTTTGGCTTTTATGGCGAATGGCTGTGATGAAAGCATCTTTACCGCTTTCTGGCAACCCAACATACCCGGTTCATCATGATCCGGTATCCAAGCTGTGTTGGTAGTATACCTGAGGATGAGAGATGCTTGGATTTGGCTCATTCTTGCCCCCATCACAGCCACGACATTCCTGACGCCACCATCCCAGAGCGTAATGGCATCAAAAAAGCCTTCGACGATGAAGCACATGTCAGATGAGATTATTGCTTTCTTCGCCCTGACCAGATTAAACAGGATATCGCCAGCCTTGAATGGCGTGTGTAGGTATTTAGGGCCCTCTCCATCAGAGATGTCACCTGGAACTTGTCTTGAGGACAGCGCCACGACTTTACCGTGGTGGTCCTCGATAGGTATAACCAGCCTGTTTTTGAACAGAGCCGGGATGCCTTCCACTTCAGTCGAGGGGCAGTAGCCAAGACGGAAATCCTCTACGGTCCCCCAGGACAGCCCCCTCTTGTTCATGAGGTAATCTCTCGCTTTAGCGGCCAGAGGGCTCTTCCTCAGTATGGTGTGGAAGGCATCCACGACTTTTGCGTTCTCGCTTAGCTCCGCTTCGCTAAGACCTTCGCGGTAAAGCGTGAAAACCAGCCCCATTTAAGGGGTTTCCTCAAACAAATCCATGGCCATAGGAGCTTCCGGGGGGCATTCAGAGAGAACCTCCAGCTCCTTTACGGTTGCGAATCTTCGGTGGATGTACACAGCATTATTGAAATCGCCCTCTATAAAAAGCTCGGCGAAGCTGTTATTTTCAGAGGACCCACCGAACATACTGAACAGATACTCCTGTGCATCACTTTTGTTTTCGAAACAAGGTGATGTCAAAGACAGGGTATTACCTGAATAGTCTTTTTGAAGTATATCTACCCTGTATATTTTCATACTAGGCCTTATTTATAGTTCGGCTCTTCTATGTAAGTCCTATCTTCAATGGACTCAGCAGCTTTTAGCACATAGTTAAGTAGAGCTCTCACTTCACAGATATGAACGTTTCCACCCAGAGCCCTCTTTACTACAGCATATAAAAACATTTCGGGGTTGTTTTTAGCTTCACTACTCAATATATCAAATAAATGAGGGACTAAGATCCTACTGCCGTCGTTTAGGACGTAGGAGGTAGTAAGCGCATCACCTTTAGCTACTTTTTCTGTTTTTTCAACCTTATACCCGCAGTAGATATCTAATAATTCATTTATTCTATCTACTAAATCTTCGTTAAGTTTTATCGTTTTCATCACTATTCATCTAATAACACAAAATAGTCTCCGTAGTCTTTTAAATCATCTATTAACTTCGAGTTGATTACTTTGACATCATCTTCACTCACAGTTCCGTCCTCTTCCATATTCAGCCAGCACTCAGAGCCCCTTGACCTGTCCGTTACAAGTTTTTTGAAATCTTCAGCAGCCTTGTAGTTATCGAATACGGGAGAACGAAAAATACCGGTACTCAGCTTGCTCATCATTTCTACCCAGTAAACCTCCTTCATTAATCATCTCCTTCCACGACGTAGTCAACAGTATTGGCGTATACATCCTGCGATATCTTCTGTTTTAGCTCCTCCAGGACGTCCGCCTCTTTAAGGGCCTCGATGAACTTATCACGGCTTGTTGCTTCAATATCACCGTAGACGTAAGTTCTCGGCCCTTTCCTTAGTATTATTCCCTTTTCAATGGCAACTGGAAGCAGAGACTCAAAAGCGTCGACTTTTCTTCCATCATAGTAGATAGGAAGATGTGTTAGAGTCTGCTTCATCGTCTCCCAGCCGTCGGTATGGGTCACCTTGTTCTTCTTGACCTGACATTTACTCCAGATACCGACCTGCTTTCCGTTCTCTACGATGGGCTTGACCCTGTCCACTTTCAGACGTATAGAATAGAGGTGCTTAGCTGCCTGTCCTCCGGGGGTCTGGTAGACTACAGCGCCGCTCGGGTTATAACCGGATATCTTTTGCCTGACCTGATTGGTGCAGATCAAAAGCACTTTATTCTCGACTACGTACGTGTTCAGATTGGTCAAGCCTTCTGTCCACACCCGTGCCCTTGACCCTACGGTTCTGTCTTCATAGCTGCCTTTTTGAGTAGACTCTATCTTCGCCTTTATAGACTGGTCCTTTGCAAGGCTTGCCGCTATCGAGTCAATAACGACGACCCGGACTTTGCCGGTCTCCATAAGGGCCTGTGCGCTTGCCATCACTCGCTCAGCGATAGGCTCCCGGACATAGATAAGCTTCTCCGGCTCTACACCCTGCTTGATGAGCCACTCCTTAGCGTGGCCATCGCTGTATGTCAGTTCCGTATCTATGAGGGCACAAACATGCCCCAGTTTCTGGGCCTCAGCGATAGTCCTGATAGCGATAGTGCTTTTCCCTGAAGATTCAAGGCCGTATATCTCCACAATTCTGCCAAGGGGGAAGCCACCGGCTCCCCCCAGCAGAACGTAATCGAGCTCGGCGAACCCCGTAGGGACGACTTCTTTATCGTCTATGCCCTCGAACTCAGAGTATACGACTGGTTTCACCCCTTTCATGCTCTCTGAGCGCATTATGGGGTTATTTTTAACTTCTCTTAGGATGGATTCGACGAGTTCGGTGCTCATAATCAGCCAATGTCCTCAAAGATGTCAGCGTTGATGTTGGATGCCTCTTCCTCCAGAAGCTCATTGACTTCTTGGAATGATGTCTCTATAGCATTAGAGGGCAAAGACCTGGCTCCTCCAGAAGGAAGCGCCTCCGCTCGTAGGGCGGGATAACCCTCAACCACGAACCGCCTCAAGAGCTCCTCCCGCTTGGACTTGATCCACTGGAAAAGCTCCTTGGACATGCCTTTTCCCTGCAGGAGAGCCTCTTTCTGTTCCGTGTAGTACTGATATGTGGGGAAGACAGGAACGTAGAACTCGCCTCCTTCCTTTGAGAGGGTGATCTTAGTCTTCAAGGCATAATAAGGAACTTTCAGATTGCGCTCAATGTGGTTTTTGATAACCCCGTTGACGAAGGCCGCAACGTTATTGAAACCACTCTTTCCAACCTGAATCGTGTAGGGAACCAGTACCTTTTCCCTGTCTTTCTCTTTAGGGTTCTTGACGAGAACCAAGAGGCTGGTGTACTTCTTGCATGCGTTCTTGCCTTCAGTGTCCGTGATGTTAGCCTCATTCATGGGGCACTGGTCACAGGAGGATGCATACACGTACTTTTCAGGGAAAACGCCATTGTAGCTGCGGCAATCCACGGTCCTGCTGGACCTTGATGAGAAATGCGCCCTTTCTGTCCTGTAGTAGAGGAAGATGCATTCAAGAGTGGGCGTATCCTGAAACCAGGACTCTTCCTGCCTGTCAGGCTTGACTGCCTCAAAGAACACACCTGCTTTTTTGAGGACCGTAGTACCGTCATCTGCGATGACCGGCTTCTGCCTGATCTTAATGACACCACCGACAAGGCCGCTCTGCGGAAACTCTGGCAAAGAATACCTGTCTTGCTCAAGCGTAAAGACGTCTTCAAGATTCATAACTTCGTCACTCGACATATTTGTAACCTCTTTGTTGGATTGAAATAATAAGGAGCCTCGGTTCGTACCCCTGTGAGTTTTACCTTTCTAATAGATTTTGAGACATCATCACAAACGGTAAGCCACCACGGGACCATTCCCGAGGCTCCTCAGCCAACGGTTTTCCCTTTATGCTATTCCACGAAAGGGCCTTCCCGTTGGCGTCTTTGAGGACTTTTTTTGGCCCTTACTGGCCGTCCTCAAAACTTGCGATTGAATCGTGCTCTTTTCCGAGGTCCAGCCACCGCAGCGCATACAGGCAAAGGAGGGCCGCCTCGGCCCTGTTATGATCCTTTTTATACTTGAGGCTCTCGCTCAGGTGAGGGAGAAGCTCAATGCATTTTTGCCTTGAACGCTCCTTGGCGTCATCCGCCCCTGAGGGTGATGAAGGCCCGAATACTTTCCTTTTCCACTGCTGCGGCGTCACGGAGACGTTTTGCAAACCTGTGGCGGCGATAATCCCCTTCCATATGCCATAGTTCTCCCCGAAAGTGAACGCGCTCACTTTGCTGTCGCTTTCCCTAGCATGGACGCTTTCCATAACTACGATAACGTCATCTTTGCCATCGGAGAGCTTCTTTAACAGGTCATACATGCCCTTCGGGTTGCTGACTGGCCTTGCTGTTTTTCTGCCGGACTTCTTGAGCATGAAGTTTGGCGTGTCTACTACCTGTATACTCTTATAATCCCCAAGCTCTCCATAGGCTACAGCACCATTCACTCCGGGGTCTATGCATATGAAAAAAGTGTTCATACTAATATCACGCGGCGGAGACCCCGGCATTCATGCCGGGGAGGAGCCGCGTCCTCCAAGAGTTGAACGCCAGAAACTTACAATCCGACGGACGGGCGTTCTGGCACAACCGCTTTCCATCGGCGATTCGGTGGAGGCTGATTCTGTCTTTAAGAACGCCTCCAACGTAGGCAATACCCCATTTCGGGTGTTTGACGAGGCTACCGCGCTTGAGGCGGTCATTCAAATCACCATCCCAGGTTGTTATTCTGTTCGCCATATAAAGCCCCCACAAGATTTTCTTCTCCCACTACAACAAGCACTGATTGACGCACGGTCTAACTGACACAGCCTTGCAGCACTAGTTAAAGAGTCAAATCTTTCTATAACCCGTCCGTTTTTGTCTAACTTTATCACTGGCTTGCCTCGACCTTGGTTATTTTTATTACCAGTCATGCCTTGAGAAATCTTTCTCCGTGTTTCAGGCGGAATCGTTTTACCAGTTAAAGAAGCTGATATTTTTCTCCTCGTTTCTAATGAATGTTTTAGCTTTCCATTCGCTTTTTTAGTCGCCAACATACTTTGACCTATTTTTTTCTTTGTCTCATCTGCATGTTTACGACCCTTGAGCGCAAGAGAGATTTTTCTCCTTGTCTCTACGTTCGCATAGCAACCGTCTCCGCCATAAGTTAAGTTATAACCTTTATCTGGACGATAACTCTGATAATACAGGATATAGAATTGCTCTCTTGCTATTAACTGCTCCTTAGATTCACAAGACTCTAAAATTTCCCAAATAAACGATTCTTTGCTATAAACGGCTAGCGCTCTGTGAAAGTAACATTTTCTTTTGCTTTTACTTCTGCTGCTCCGAATATGCCTTGCCATTCGCTCGTCTAGTGATGCGGTTGTGATGCCAATATAAATTTGGCCTGTTAGGATGTTAGTTACTTTATAAACAATTCCATACATTCTTATGTTTACCCACAATCTATCAAACGCCCCCTGAACTCTGTTACCAGGTCAGGTTGCTTGGCCACCCTAGTCTTTCGCACCGTTTCCGGTGCCTTGCGGTTTCGCGTTGGCAACTCGCTACTCCCTACAAGCCCCCGACTTCAGTCGGGGGTACTTGACTATTACACCTATCCAGATGACAGATGATAATATTATTGCATAAAGTAAGTACTTAGACGTCGCCATTTTTATGAAGTTTGCTAGCGTAGTTATAAAGCTGCCTTTCCCTCTTTTCGGTCTGGCGCTCTTCCTTCGTCATAAATCTGGAGATATTGTTAGCTTTCTTCTCAGCATATTTTTTCTCCATTTTCTCGTGGAACTCTTTAACCCTTTTGTCATTAATTCTTTTAACCTTGTCTTCGCATTTATCGCAGATGAACATGACCCCTTCCATTTTTAAGAGTCTTTCCGGAACCTTGCCATTAAAGTCATGTCCACAGGAAGCCATAATTTACAGCAATCTCCTTTTCATCATATTGGTATCGAGAAGGCTTTCTTGGCCAGCTCTATCCGGCGCTGTCTGCGCTCCTCTCTCTGTCTTTCCTCGTCTGAGAGCTCTTTTAGTCGCCTTTTTTCCTCTTCGATATCGGGCGTGTCCTCCTCAACTATAGGCCTGAAGTCCCGGCCATTCCACGCCACTGCCCCTTCATTGAGACCGGACGCCTGAACGAAGGCTTGAACGTGCTCTATCAAGAGGGGAGACCCGGATATCCTTAACGTAACCCAGTAAGGGATATGAACGTTGTTGCCATCAGGGTTTCTCGGAATGTCAAATGACTTTCCATCGGAGAACATCAGTTTTATCGTCTTTTCGTCCTCCGAGACGCTGAACCAGATGGCCTGTTCTCCCTCAAAGAGTTTAACATCCCGGTTTTCCGGGATGCTATCAACCTTTTCGTAGTCGAACTTATCTTTTATAACACTATTAAAATATTTACCATAACTTGACGTATTTAAAAACCCGTTATAGACGCTATGCGGGACATCCAGATACCTGTAACATCTTCCGCTGTTGAACTGGATGTAAAGGCTGCTGTCGTCGAAATCGTAATGTATAGCTGCTATGTTGCTGGAGTTTACCTTGATCATTCCATATTATCAAAGTATCCCCTAGGGGCGGTATCCATAACAGATAAGTACTCATCCCTGAACTTTTTATAGTTTATAACATCATTGAAATTCACTCTGGAAACTCTGGGCGCTACTCTAAGGCATCTTATTCTGCCTTCATGGATAAGAGCGTGAAGCCTTTGCCGGGAAATACCAAGTATCTCACAGGCTTCACGTGGCTTTATCCATTTCTCTTCGTAAGACGTCGTGATGTCCACTTTTCACTCCTTTACCGGGCCTTCATAGTCCATGCTGGGCCTCAGTGCGCCAAACGTTGTGTATTGATTCTCAAGAGCCGTTATCATCCGGGAGGCGGAGTCGCGTATCAGCGAGACTTTCTTCATGGCTATCTCAAGGCGCTCTACGAGCGTCCTGTATTCAGCCTCCCTGTCAGCGAGCTTGCTCATGTAGAGGAAAGCTTCGCCCTCCCGTGTGCTATCTGAAGGCATCGAGCTTATTGTATAGAACGCCTTAAATAGTTTCTCCTTATGCCGCTTCCAGTTCTGATAGACCACGTAAGCCGCTTCATAGCAATCGGATAGCTCACTGTACATGTTCTGAGCTTGAGAGAGGGTCTCGGCGCAGTCCCGGAAATCAGCCATGGGCTTGACCGGTATCGTAGCTCTCTCACAGACCTCGTACACTTTACTAGCATCGAGCTCCGGCAGTGTTTTCAGCTGAGCTACGGCCTCCTCGACCAGACGCTTGAATAGCCTGAGCGCCTCGGCCCTGTCATGAGCCTTGGCCTCTGCCAGAAATCTGCTCTCCTCAGGCGTTTTTATCTTTTTTTCTTTGATAATGGAAAGCTCAGCTTCCCGCTCCACGTCAATGATGGGCAGGTCGCTTATGAATTCGTTTTCGAATACAGCCTCGACCTCAGGCTCTTTTTGAACAGGCTTTTCAGCCTTGGGCTCCTCCCCTATGATGCTCTTGAGTGTGTCACGCTCGTCTGGAGTCAGGGCATCCCCTATAGACTCATAATCGAAGTTTTCAAAAGGGTCCTCATCATCCTCAGTAGCACCCTTGAATGCAGCTTCGAAAACGGCCTCATCCGAAGAGGACGGCTTTATAGGAGTCTCCTCTAAATTGTCATCATCGTCAGGGAAGCCAAAATCGTTCAGGAACATGTCATCAACGGACATTTTACACCTCAAAACACCACGGGATATTGTTCCACAGATCTATATAGTGCTCAGCCATCTCACTTTTCTCGGACCACTTCTCCTTATATTTGCTTATCTGCCTGTTCATTAAATAGTTATGGTCCGAGGTTATCTTATGGTATGTATCACAGGGCCCTATATGCGCTAATGCCAAATGTGCTACTTGAGTATGCGCACATGAGCATATTTTATGTCCTGCAGTAATGAACTTCATGGCTATGTCGTTATCATCAGCCACGCAAGGGTTAAACTCCTGCGAGAGCAGTCCTACGCCGAAAAGGTGTTCTGCCCTGAAGCAAGAGCTGTAGGCGTAGCAACGCCCGTTCAATGTATGCGGCCTGCCAGTTACCCAAGCCAGCTCATTATTCTGTTCCATGTGTTCAAGGATGTTTTGTTTGTGCCCCGGAAATGTCAGGTAATCCGAGGAGTTCACGTACATATACTCGCCTGTAGAGGCCCGGAACAACCTGTTCCATGCTCGGCATATCCCTGATATGTCATCGCTTAAAATGACCGTGGTGTTGGGGACTTCGGTCTGAAAAGTCCTGAAGATGTCCAGTGCATCCTGAGATGTCCAAATCTTATCGGTAAGGAGCACGTACTCGTCAAACTCCTCTTGTTTTAAGCGCTTTAAAACTAAAACAAGAATATCCTCCTGCCCAGGTCTGCAAAGGCCAGAAACGAGGCAAGAGGTTTTTACTCTACGCTTCGGCATCTCCATATTAGACTCATCCAGCAGTGCCACCCAATCCTCGTCGGAGCGCCCATCAGCCGGGATCACATAATTTCCTCTCAAGGACTCCAGGCTATCCCAAGTCGTTGCCTCCCATTGTATGGGTCTGATATAAGCTTTTATGCAAAAATTAGGAAAATCCAACCTGTTTTCGATGATGGGCCCGCTCACGCCGAGTTCTGTCAGGACTTGTGTGGCATATTCTGGGGATAAGATAATATTCCTACGGCCCCAGTCTTCTATTATCATATTATGATACTGGCTCGGGGCGTTGTTCATTATGTAGGCTTCAGCCTTCATATCTTGCCCGTATATCTCTATCTTCCCGTCTGCTTTTACATAGCTAGAATACTTCCTTATCTCTTTTTCCAGCTTATAGTTCTTCCTATCAAGCAGGTTCAGCGGCTCAAGGAAGTTTAGCCTTATAGAATCAAAATATCCAGGCTCAAACGGGACTCTGGGCTCGGGGTTTAAAACGTCCTGACAAAACGCCAAAATCTCTTCCGTGTCGTCATAGTAAGCCTCGACAAAACCCCAACCGTAGCGTATTTCCAGTACCTTATATTTTTCCATTTTTACTCCAGCGTAAATTGATAAGTCCCAAAGATGGAGAAGCCCCACTTGTCTTCAAATTTCTTGAGATTCTCCTTGAATCTCTGGTCAAACTCGGGAAGTTTCTTAAATGTTGCAGCGCATTCATGGAGTACGGGTGCTGAATAGACTATAGCCCCTAAATAACCTTTTGAGTTGCACCTGTGCCAGTAGTCGGTATCATCTAGCGTACCCATCTTGTACCGTTCATCGAAGTATCCTATCTCTTGTAAAGTTTCGGGCTTAGCGGACCAGCACCCCCCGTGGAAAGAGACCCAGGATATCCTCATCGCATCTCGATAAGGCAGATTTTCAGCGCAGGTAGCTATAACGAGGTTGGGGACCCTGTTCAGTGCATTGTAGAGATTGACGTTCCAATCTTTTATATAAGGGAATATATCATCGCTATAGAAAACAACAAGGTCCCATTTATCCTTCTCTTCTATGCATGATTTAATACCTATATTTATAGCTTCACTGTAACTCAACCTGTCTCCAGGCTTCTTAACGACGTAATAAAAGTACTCTTCCGGCAAGTCAGGTTTTAATTTTGTATCCCCACTCAAAATTATCCGAATTGTGGGGTTCTCTACTGTAGATACGAGAGCCTCAATAGACCCTTTCAGCATATCTGCCTTGTGCTGGTCTACCAGAAGGCTAGGTACAACGAAGCATGTTCTAACCATGATTACTTTTTAACCGTTTCCTTTATAATATTTTCGGTATACCTATAAACGGACTCTTCCGTGTTCTTCACTCGCTCCATAAGATATCCTAGCGATTGCTCCCCTTTTTTAGTTTTTACTTTAGCTTTCATATAATTCAATGCCAGGAACAATCCGTTCGTATCCGTAGGGAAGAAGCACTGGTCCTTTTTAGTTGTTTTCCCCTCGGAAATGCTATAGACAGAGAAGTTATCCCTGTCTAGAACGGAAAAAGCATAGCCGCCGCTGAAAAGAACCAGACCGAACACCATATTTTTAATGTCAATATTCTGACCGTCGGAGAGCTTACCGGTAGCAAATTCTGACTCAGAGCGCATAAGAGCCGCCCCGATGTCCTTCAACTTGCAGATGTTGTAGACGAGGAGGATATCAAAAACTGCTTTAAGAGTATCCTTCAATCCGCTCTTATCATTGGGGTAGTAACAGAATACCTCTGTTTGCTCCTCAGGGTTACCTTCTTTGTCTGTGGTCAAGTAATCCCTCCTGAGACTGTGGTTATAAGCGTCTTCCATGACATAGAAACCTAGGTAGTCACAGACATTTGTGTGGTGATTACCCCTCATTGTAGAATATACCCCATTCGTTTTCCGTAAATAGAGCTAACTGAGGCTGCCTCCTGCCATTATCGCTACTGGTGTCCAACATTACCGGCTCCAGTGGAATATCCGGTTCTATATTGTTCAACAGGTTATAGGCAGCCTCAAGCTCTCTTATGGAGCCGTCCGCTCCAATAAACTTTCTTCCACATTTCAGGGCCGCTATTCCAACGATTCCATCACCACAGCAAAAATCTAAGACTGTGTCCCCCTCCTGCGTAGCGCTCAGGATGCACCGCTTGGCCACCTCGAAGCGCCAGTTCGACTTCTTACCTTTTGGATTAGAAAAGTCCCAGAACGAGCCCTGCTTGGAAAACTCCTTGTTGAAAAAATACTTCTCGTTATGGGAAAGCATGAAGATATAGGAGTGGGTCCGAAGCGGCCTGTCGGGGCACTGCATGGATGTCTGCAGGTCGGTGTTGACGACGATATCAGCCCTCCATATCCAACCGTCAGCCTGCAGCGCCTCCACTACGCGCCAGGGCAGCCCTGAAAGTTGTCCGGGGCAGAACCTCACCTGCTCCACCTTGCCGGACGGGTGCACTCCCATGTAGGGATTGTTCATGATCAGGAAAACAGTACCGGAGCTTTTCAATTTATCCTGCAAGATATTGAATATCCGTACTATTTTCTTTACCTTTTGCTGAGCAGGGACATTTTCTTTAATAACCGGTAGCAAGTCCAGATTCACAACGACGCATTGAACGCTGTCGTTTTGCAGTGAATATATGGCGTGCTCGGCATCAGAGTGTATAAGCTTGAAGTTCTGCCCCGACATTGGCTATAACCCTTTTTTAAGCACAAACAGAATATCCACAAACGGTGCACAACAGGCATCCCTCCTGGTACACCAGCCCTTTTTCCCCACAGGACGGGCACTGGGTGGAGGACTTGTCGCCGTCATTGATATAGCGCTTGAGCACCCTAGCGAGGACTTTTGTATAGGCGTAGATATCGCTGCCCTGCTCTTTTATGAGCTGGTCAACAAGGAAGTTCACGCCGCCCCTGTTCCTGAGTCCAAAGGAGCAAAGACGGTTGATAGTGTTGTAAGGGCCTTCGACCAGAAGAGCCCCGAGGTCATGAATCTCCCCGTCTCCTTCTATCTTCAGGCTGTAACGGTTCTTCTTCCCTTTGGACCGGTTTTTCGTTATCCACCCGGAGCTGCAGGATTTGGGGACTCCTGTGAGGTTATCCTCCGGACCGCCAAACACCTCAAAAGGCACTCCCTGCCGCAATCCCACTAAGATGATATATTTTCTGAACTCGGGCCCGTCCTTGACCTGGACGTGGTGGATGTCGCAGGGAAGCGTATCCGGCCTCTTATACCACTCCTCGTCAGAGGTAGATGCGTTCTTGACCAAAACGCCCGATCTGCAACCATCCCGGTAGACTGTAACGCCCTTAAGACCCATCTTGGCGGCCCGCTCATAGATGCTTTTTATCTCGTCTACCGTGGTATGCTCAGGGACGTTGATGGTGGAGGAAGTTCCGTGGTCTATGTAGGACGTTATCAATGCTTGAATGTCTACTCTGCTGATTTTATCTATATCAGCACTCGTAACAAAGTATTCAGGGAGGGGGTCTTCATCACTTGCGCCCCAGACGTTCATCCATTGCTGTACACAGTGGCTGTTGACCTTGTAGTGCTCCCAAGCGTCCCCGGATTCGTCAATGTAGTCCACTCTGGCCGACGGGTCATTATGGTTTATCTTGCGCCTCCGGGTGTATGACAGGGCAAAGAAGGGCTCGATGCCGCTTCCGTCCAGCTGAGCCAGAATGGACGTGGAACCATTGGGGGCGTTCGTGAGTAATGAGCCGTTCCTGCGTCCGTAGACTCTCAGGTCATTCTGGATGTCCTCGGGCAATCGCTTGATAAACGGACAGTCCTTCTCAACCTCCCAGTCAAATATCGGGAAAGCTCCGCGCTCCTTGGCCAGTTCTATGCTAGCCCGGTATGCCTCATCCCTGAGCGTCTGGTAAATCTTGCCGATGACCGCTCTGGCTCTCAACGGGTCATCGTATTTGAGATGCTGGGCGGCTAGGCAGTCTGCGAGGCCAGTTGTCCCAAGCCCGGTCCTGCGGCCTAAAGCTGCGGCCTCCTCCATACGTTTGAACAGGGCCTTCACGTCGGCATTATCCGATGCGTCCTGTATCTTTTGAAGAGCCTCGATCTCAAGGTCTACAAGGTCATCCATCAAACGCATAGCGACTCTGACAGACTTTGAGAACTTATCGTAGTTGAAGGCTGCCTTCTTTTCAAAGGGATAGTCTACAAATCCCTTCAAGTTCATGGTAATAAGGCGGCAGCTGTCGTTTGGGCTTAAGCCTATCTCCCCGCAAGGGTTCGTGGATACTATCTCAAAGCCGTCATAGAAATTCAACGGCATATTGTTCTTATAGTTATCCCAGAAGATAATACCGGGCTCGGCGGTCTTCCACGCACACGTGCAGATGAGGTCCCAGAGGTCTCGGGCCTTGACTGTCTTGTAGACTTCACCCTTAAAAGTCAGCGGCCAGACATCATCATTGTCCACGGCCCGCATGAAGTCGTCACTTATCAGGACTGAGACGTTAGCTCCCGTGACAGCCTGAAGATCTTGCTTCATTGTCACGAACTTCTCGATGTCCGGGTGACTTACGTCCATCGTCAACATCAAAGCCCCTCTGCGCCCCTCCTGAGCCGTGTGCCTGCAAACAAAGGAGTAAAGCTCGGCGAAACTCCAAGCCCCGGTGGAGGTCTTTGCGGCATTTCTGACCAGAGAACCCTCGGGCCTCAAGCGGGACAGGTCCGTCCCAACACCACACCGACGCGCGAAAAGGTTCGCCATGTTTTTTGCGACCTCATAGATGGACGATAGGCTGTCCTCCGGAGGTGAGGTCACGACACAGTTGGACAGACTCACGACCTGGAACGGGTTGCCGATTCCGAACATCGGGCTGCCCTGAGGGATGATAGTCTTAAACCCCTTCAGATGCTCATATATCTCATCCTCCGTCATGGGGTTAGGGTAGTTCAACTCTATCCTGTGGAATTCTCTCGCCAGCCTCCTGTGCATATCATCTGGAGTTTTTTCAAAGAAATCTCCGTTATTCCTCAATGCATACTTGTCAACAAATACTTTAGCAGCAAGCTCATCGCCATTAAAGTAATCTAAGGAAGCCTTATAAACTTCGTCATAAGTATACATTAAACTACTACTCCTTTGTTATGATCCGCCCTTCGCTCAAAGAGGCATCGACATCCACTTTCTTGCCTGACCACCGGGTAACAATTTCCATATCGCACGCCATATCTACATCATACCCAACCCGCTTCCTGGTCATAGCGGTCTCCATTGTGGACTTGACGAAAGAAGCGTCTTTGAGCTTGCACTCAATGATAATGGAGTCATAGACTATGACCTTCGGCTCGTACCATATGCCGTTTTTATCCAGCATATAGCAGGTTTCCAAGAAAGCAAGACAGTTATAATCGCTGGCGTGCGTCTGTATGGGAGAATTGACAGCTATCCTTTCAGCCTCCGCTATGACGGAAGGCTCCTGGTGAGGATCTAGTAATACCTTAAGGTGCCTGTATACCCCCAGTGGAGTTTTTACGTACCCATGTTGTCTGGCAAACCTTTTAGTATCTTCGATCCACTCCTTTCCTTTAGGGCACAAAGAAAAGAACGTATCTATTATCCGTTTTGCTTCTTCTTTAGGAATATTTAATGTTTTCTCTGCGCCATATTCGTTTTGTCCGTAGAGAGTTCCAAAAACCATATTTTTTGTTCTAGACCTTTGAGCTTTAAGCTCTGGGTCTTCTTTGAATCTCCACAGCTCAGAGATAGGAAGATTATGGTGGTAAATGATGTTAGCAAAGTAACTGTGGATATCTATCCCTTCCCGCAGCATTTTGAGGAGAACTTCATCCTGAGATAGCCCGGCAAACACCCGTATCTCCGCCTGAGAGAGGTCACCGTCCACGAAGACATGATGCTCTGATACCGGCTCGCCCTCCTCGGGGGGCTTAGGAATGAAGATGTTTCGGATTTTCGAGCCTTCCTGCCCCGAATCCGGGTTTCCGGGGTCATCTCTGGGGATATTCAGGAGGTTGGGTTTGGAGCAGACTATCCGCTGGGTCTGAGCTCTGGCCACCTGGAAGTTAGGATGGACCCTCCCCGTTACAGGATTCACGCTTTCAAGCATCCCTTCGAGGAATGTGTTCCTGAGATTGGCAAGGTGCCGCCATTCGATAATGGCTTTCAGAACGTCGTTCTTCGTCTTCTCGTAGAGCTTGTCAAGCGTTTTCTTATTCGTGGACGGGGCTCCAGTCTCCGTCTTCTCTATGACCTCCAACCCCAGACCGCCAGCGTCTTTATCGTTATACAGAATATTGCGCAACTGCACAACGCTGGCTATGTTCACCTCCTCCAGCCCCAGGCTTAAACAGACGTAATCCTCTATCTCCCTCTGGCGCTGGTCGAAGGAGGCTATCATAGACTCCATCAGCGGGATGTCCACACACATACCCGCCACTTCCGCCTGCTTTAGTCTTTTGCACACAGGCATACGCAAATGATAAAAGACTTTAGCGAAGTCTTCACCACGGCTCTCCACCTCCTTCTTGAATATCACGTAGAGCCGCATAGTCGCGTCGGCGTCCTGAAGTGAATAGAGCTTTATGATATCCAGCGGTATCATGCCGTAGTGGGGAACCAGCGTCCTCAGGTCTTTCTTCCTGAGCTCCTCCATAGCCGCTGATTTATCCTCATCGCTACAGGAAGGAGCTACGTCTATCTGGAAGTGCTCGTAGGCCCTCTTAGAAGAGGAGGAGAAATCCACTACGCCGGTAGCGTCATAGATGTCCAGTGCCTTCTTAGCGGCTTCCCTGACCGAGTTCTCCAGCCTGACCTGATGTTTTATGCCCTTGTAGTCTTCGTCTAGGTCGGAATCGTATTGACCTAGGTCAGTGTACAGACCAGATAATGTTTTGAGGTCATGGGCTTCTTTCTCCGACAGCATAAAGTGGGCAACCATCGTGTCAAAATGCCAGTTCTCCATCTTTATGCCAAGGGCTTTACCGTCTACGCCCATACTGGCATCTATGAACGCGGCATCGAACTTGACATTGTGCCCTATCTTCTTGATGTCCGGGTTTTCGAATATCTCCCGCAAGCCAGAGACGACTCTGTCATAGCCCTCCTGCCCGAAATTCTCGAACCAGTAGTTGCGAAGGTCTTCCTTGGCCATGATGGAGCCGCCTTCCCAGAAAGGGACGTAGAAGGCGCTGAAAGGAGCAACGGAGAAGGTAAAGCTTAGTATCTTCTCCCCGTGAATCTGGTCTTTGGAGGTGGTTTCCGTGTCCCATGCCACCTTCCCTGTAGATTTTATGAGCTCAACTAGCTTCTCGAAACCCTCTATAGACCTGACTTCTCTATAGTTGACCGGTTTCTTCTCTTGCTCCTTACCGCTCAGGTACTGTTTGACCAGCTGCAGGTCTTTTACGAGATAAGGTTCAAACTCCGGGCTCCTGAGGATGTAAGCCGGGTGATACGAAGGGATGATGACTACGCCTTCATACTGCTCAGACGGGATAATGGTCCCGCGCATAGAGGTTATCTTTGAGGTAGCTTTAGCCGGTGGCTTCTTAACCGAGAACCGGCCCAACACGGCGAAAAGCGGAACATTCCCGAGGGGCACGATGACCTTCAAGTTCGGCATGGAGCGTATCTCAGCATCCAGCCACTTCTCAGCACAGGTCATGATGTCTGCGCCGGACGGGGTGGCGTTTACGATGGAGACCTCTTTCCTATACTCACTCTGGACTTTGGCCGTAGGGCGGCAACGGCAGGCATTCGTCACGCGAATGCAGCTTCTGTCCAGCCCCGCTTGCTGAAGGCACTCATCAAGCTTCTTTCCAGCCCGGCCTAAGAAAGGAGCCCCGCGTTCGTCCTCCTCTTCGCCCGGCGCTTCACCAACGATCAGGACCTCTGCTTCCAGAGGACCGGAACCGTCCATACAATTGTGTTTAATGTGTATCTTTTCATTGATAGCATACTCCATAATAGAGCATGCTGTGCATTTGTAATCAATATTTGTAGCGCCTATAAGTTCAGAACTCACCAGTAACCTAGCTGCTCCTTTCCATAAAATACGGCCTGCGGGTAGCGCTCTATCAATGTATCTATACCGTCCAGAGCACGGATCCTGTAAAGAAAGTTCAGGGCCGGGGCGGTGTAGCCTTTGTAGACCACAGGGTACTCCATGAAGCCGAGCCTCGTCTTGGAATTGAGGCCGACCCGTTTCAGGATATCATGGCTGTCGTAGGGGGTTACGCCTGTTATTTTATGTATATCTACCAGAGAGAAGTACGGTACTTTTTTCAAAGCCAGTTGTATAATATCTCTTTGCTGTTGCGTGGGTCTTTTGTACCTTCTCCTACAATATGGGCACCTTTTTATCCTCTTCCCCGGCTCATACTCAACAGTGAAAAGACAAAATCTGCATGTCCTTACATTAAACTTCAAAATATGCTTGGCTATATCTTTCTTATAGCTCATAGTTTGTCTTTTGATAGCCCCCCGGATGCAAGGAATCGGGCATAGGCCGTCGCCTTGTAAACGTCTGTTTGGGCTATCTTATCTATAAAGAAGGCCATCTTTTCCAGCTTCTTCTCCGGGATTTTGCCTCTATTGTTTCGCATCCATAGAGCCAAATAAATGTTACACATGACTTTTTTGTTGGCTCTCTTCTTTTCTGATTCGTACCTTTGCCTTCCGGCTATGACCTCAGCATTCGATTCTATGCTCTTGAGGATTTCAGGTATATCCTCCTGAGGCACACCTAATCTTACGAGGAACTCCTTGAAGTTACCGGAGCCACAGCAGAAGCAATGGAAAACGCCGCTGAATACGTTCAGCCCGAAGCTTGGCCGCCTATCATCGTGAAAAGGGCAGTTGAGGTTGCACCAGCCATCCGCATTAGGCTCCGGGAGCTGTCTCCCCAGTACTTTCTCTGCTACCGAACGATAATCCAGCTGGGAGTTCATCGTAAACGACATCTGCCCCCTCTTGCTCCCTGTCCACGAATTTATTCCCTGTCCCTTTCAATCTATGCCGCATGTCTATGGTCTTTTGCTGGTGGCACTTGTAGCAAAGTGTCTGGTACGTCTCAAGGCCTCCTAGCCCACCGCCTTCCGCGATGGCCACGATGTGGTCAGCTTCCCACCACGTCCGGGAAGGGTCCGGCATTCCATGCTGTTTAGCAAGGTCACGCCAGACTAGCATATAGTTCTTGCCTGTCTTGGCTTCGATAAGCTTTGCTTCTTCTTTCAACTGGGACTTGAAGGCTTCCGTGTCTATCCCGCACTGTGCGCAGACTCCGTGGTCACGTTCGAACACCTGCTCTCTAGCATAGTTGTAGTTGGAACGAAGCTTATATTCATGAACACAGTTGTCACTGCAAAACGTCCTGCGCTTTCCGGTGGTGGGCATCTTTCCGCCGCACCAGCGGCATCTGTAAAGTTTAACGTTATCCCCGAGATACCCGGCCTGCTTAAGTCTCCTGCGGTTGGAATTCATAATCTCCCTCCTCAGATAAAGTCTGAGTCATGATTGGGTCTGTGATATCTCCTATAAACATTTTGTCCAGATTACAGGCTAAAGTTATTTTTCTCGACTCACCGTTTCTATTTTTTATGATGTCTGCTGTAAGCGTGTTTGTTTGCTGCTCCTCTTCGCCCCGGATGAGCCGTACCATAACATCCGCCGTTGCCCCGATGAAATCACTCAAGGCGGCAACTTCTGTCCTGGCTGAAGTGTTTTTCTCCACACCCTGTCTATTCGCCTGGCCTGCAGTCACGACCCCAAGGTTATACAGCTTTCCAAGATTCCTGCACTCTTCGGCCAACACTTTCTGCTGCTGGTAGACCGGCATGGAGGCATTACGCTGAATAGTGTAAGAGCCCAGGATATTCAGGTAGTCTATAACGAGAAGGTCTATCTTTACTCCATCTACCTCTTGACAGTAAGTCAGCTCGCGCTGGATATCCTGTATGGTCTGGCACTTGACGTCGGGGATTATGTAAAGTTTGTTCTTGAAGTACTGCATCATCTCCAGCGCTTCCTGATAACGCTCTTCCTCTTCCGGAGTAAGGCATCCGTTCCGCAGGCGTTTCATCGAAACCAGAGCATAACGGGAGTCGAAGCGCATGGCGTTTTGTTCCTGGCTCATCTCTAACCCGGCGAACATGACGTTTTTACCTGCGATGAAGGCATTGTGCGCTATAGTGTTCAATATAGCGGACTTACCTGAAGCATGCCTACCGATAAAGACGAAAAGCTCTCCGGGCCGTATCCCCCCTACGAGTGAATCGAATTCGGATAGCCCTGTTTTTATGCCGCCATACCGGTCCGGGTCACTCTTTACCTTCGCATAGTGGTCAAGCCTTGCCTGCAAAAATTCCGGGTCATTGACCGAGTATGTTTTGAGGTGAGAGGATGAGGCCGTTACGGTTATCTTATGCAGGTCGTCCAGCAGGTTATAAAGGGCTTTGTTTAACCCGTCATGTTGGTCTGAGTCTACGGTGTCTAGCGCTCTGGATATACTGTTTTTGAGGTCAGAAGCGGTCTTGGCCTTCCTTAGCTCGCCCACCCAGTAATCTATGTCGGAGAGGTCATCGTTCTCGGCCCGGATAGACAGCTCTATCTGCTGCTTTACTACGGCCTCGTAGACTCCTTCATCCCCGTTGGAGACCTTTTTCAACTCCCTGAGGAACTGCTCCTTACTCGGCAGGGTCTTATGCCGATAGCATGATTCTATGTAAATCTGCGCTATTATTCTGGAGTACTGATCTGAGAACCATGAGGGCATCACCCCCATGTTCATAAGATACTCGCAGTTTTTCTTGGAGGAAAGGAGAAAAGCCAGTACTTTGTCTTCTACTACCAGGCCCATTGTTAGATAGACACCTTCTTCACATAAGGCTTAACTTTGGTCAGGGGTATGCGTGCGCAGGTCTTGACTATCTTGGAGGTTATGGCTGCCCCTGCCGGGCCCCAGAGCTCATAGCGGTCCTGCAAAACGAAGTCGTCCCCTCCATCCTCGCTGACGACTTTGAAGTAACTCGTGAACAGGGTCGGCCTTCCGCATTCACAGCGGTTCGATATAATAGTGCTGAGCAGATTTATGGTCGCATCTGACTGAGGCTCAGAGCCCAGGTCGTCAAGCAAAAGAAGACCTTCAAAGTCCGTTAGCTCATCCAGCACGAACGAGAAAGCGTTTTCGTCCGAGTCAAAGTCAGAATAGGTGTCTTTGACTTTTTTTCTATAGGTCGAGACCAAACGGCTTGACGTGGTATAGCGATAAGGCTCCCGGTATCTATCCGCCACGGCATTGCAGACCGCCAGAGCAAGGTGCGTCTTTCCTGAAAGCGGAGGGCCCCAAATATACAGGCCTATTCCCTTTTCCTTCATCTCCTCATAGCGGTCCACATAGCGCATACAGGTATCCAGCGCCTCTTTTGCCTGCTTCTTTGCGGACTCTGGCTCTATGCGGGAGACGTCGAATGTCTCAAAGGTCGCACGCTCTTCCAGGTCACCCGGTATGCCGGAGTTCCTCGTTATGGATAGCCTCAGGTTTCTGGCATCTCTGTCCATTATATATGAACAGCGAACTGGTTCGAAATATATTGATTCAGATTCCCTGCTTCTTTTCTTATTGTAAACCATCATGAAAGAGGGGCATCTTTCAGTGTTTAGAAGTGCCCCGTTCTTCTCATGGCATTCAGCGCATATATCAAGGAATCTGAACGTATTCTTCAGTAGGGCGTACTTAGGCTCAAGAACGGCCTTTTCAAGCCATTCCTGTTCATGCAAAAAGTCAAGCCCGTGTCCGGGGAACCTAGATTCGAACTCCGAGATATTCCTCTTCAGAATATCCCATCTCATCTCTTCCTTTTTCTGTGCGTCCTGTTCCAAGCTCTGTATCTCCTGAACCCAGTCTTTTTACTCCAAGCAAATCCCTTCGCTTAGTTATGCCCTCAAGCCTCTGCTCATTAAATCTTATATCCCAGCATATTTTAAATACGGCGTCATCGTCATCTTTTATCCGGTAGTAGTTGGCTTTATACCAAGGGCAAAAATGGACGTAATGCGGAACGGCCCCCTCTTTTGAATAAGCCATCCCAAGAGTGGAAAACGAGGTGCCTTTCTTTATGAGACCATAGTAGTAATCCACATAATGCAAAATTGCTTTCTCTGGAAGACCTTTGGATTTTATATAATCATAAATCTCTTGAAACCGTTGGTAGTCTTCCGGATAGGGCTCTCTGGAAGGTAGCTCCCATTCTTCCACGCCCATGTACTCTGCGTGTCTTCGTCTGAACCTGTAAAAGAACTCATCGAAAAGAGTCATGGCTTGTGGATAATCATATACTCGCCCTGACGGTAGTTCTTCCTAGATGTGCAGTAAAGGCCAAGCGCCCTTGAGACTGCCTTTGAGCAATCAAACTGCGGTATCGAATCCCTATGCAGTGGCAGCCTCCCGCTATCGGACACCACAACGAGGCAGTAAGAGTAACTTCCCTGACATTCATAACGCAGGAGTAGGACCGTCCCCATGGGGAAATAACAGTTGCCTCCCTTGAACTGCTTGACCGCCACGGTGTATCCGTTGTACTGGTCAAACCTCACGCCGGACTTGGCCATACGGCCATGGAAAAAGTCCGCGTACTGCGTGGCCGTGAACTTACCCGAAGGTTTGAATTCCCCTACAGACTTCTCATTGACCGGCCCAAGCCTGAGGTGGTCTCGAAGGTACAGGACTCTCGTCCTTGAGCACACTCCACGGCTTGCTTTCGGGGACCGTAACACCTGAGCGTAACGCTCCTTCAATGACTCTTGGTGAGCTTGCTGCTTCACCGCTTTTTGAGAGGCTTGCCGGGAAGCGTTCTCTTTATAAACAGCATTCCCGGCCTGCACTGAGGAGAGCGCCATAAGCGCGAGGATGATGATCATCCTCGAAATGATTGACATTAACATTTTGCCGCCTTTCTATCCCTCGTCAGGCAGCAGGTCTGAGAAGGCTTCAGGGCACTCCTCTACCAGTAACTGCAGTATCCTCCTGGAGAACTGCTGGAACTCAAGGTCGGCTTCAGGGCCGATCCTTTTCTGGATGACCTCCCTCCACGCACGGAAGTTGCCGGTGACTACAATGGCTGTCTCCGTAGCGTTCGGCAGGACATACCTAGCCGCTTGCCTGACCATCTTTCTCCTCTGATGCGGGGTGATAGAATCATACTGCTTCAGCTTAGATTCCAGTCCCTCACAGAGGACCTCATACGCCTGTCTGGCCTGCTCGCAGGCCTCGTAGAATACTCTCTCCAGGTCTTCATCTCCCTGTATAGATGGGGGAACGACGAAAGAGCACTGAGCCGCATCTACGTAACGTTGACTTAGTTGTGAGAATGATAAGTGCCTGTGCCGCACCAGCTCATGGGTGAAGGCTCTGGACACCCCCCTGACCAGAAAGGTCGCCGAGGCGTGCTCCAGAACACTAAGATGTCCATGGTCTATTAGGTTCTCAATGTACTGTTTCGTGGTCCTCCCAGAAGGGTTTTTCCACGATTGGTAGCAATTCCTGCCAGCCGCCTCAATCAGACGAGCACAATTTCTGGGCTCGTCTTCAAAACCGGCCCCCGTAACCCAACCGGGGAGGCCTCTCATCTCTGTTATAGCTATAAGGTCTACAATCATTTAGTATCTCTCATCCCCTGTCTTCATTCCAAGTGCTCTCAGGCCCCAGAGCGCACCCACGAAGCAACCAGTTCGCTATCTTGGCCGAGGTCTCCAATACGTTGTCCACTGTCAGCGGCTCCTCCCATCTCTCGGAAAGCAAAAGCTCTACAGCTGCCTTCAGTGCAACTTGCCTTGAGATGATGACGTCCTTGGATTCTATCCGTATGCGCTTCTCCAAAACTTCCCCCTGACTACATACTCGGTTGGTAGACTATCTGCATGACTTCATATTCGTCGTAGAACTTTTTCTCATCAATGGGTATATGCACTCCGTCTTCATTGATTATAACCCAGTCGTCAACATAGCCCACCACCTCTTTACCGTTCACATTGAAGACCTCTTTCTTCTGCAACTTATACGCGTTTAACGGCTTGCTTCTCTTCCTGACTTTTGCTGTAATCATAGCAAATCCATTAGCCTCCTCATAGCTACAATAAGTTTTTCATCCGGCTTGCTTGAACAGGAAACCTTCTCTACGCTCGGGTGAAGCGGGTTCTTATGGTACCCATTACGGTTCTGAACGCTCATTCTTCTTGCGCAAGATAGAGAGCAAGTCTTTCTCCTTTGAAATGAAGCCGCCCTCTCATCTTTCTTCTTCCTAAAAGTCCTGCCGCAGTAAGCGCAAGTCTTTTCGTAGGTCATTAAACACCTTCCATATAGTATATACCATCATCCCAGAGTTCAACAAAATCTTTGGCTTCCGGTATCCTTATTGAAAATGACTCTTTTTGGGACTCCATGCGTTCTATAACCGGCAATATTCTTCTCTTGTAATAGTCCTTGAAGTTCTTCAAGTCGGAGGGCTCTGTCATGGCCTGAATGATACAATCCCGGTTACTCGGGTCAGCGTGATAGTAAAGCGCCTGAGCCACCCTTTGATGCCCGAACTCTTCAATCAATGTCCGAACGTTTACGCCGTCTCCAACGTTGACCTGCAGGCCGTCCCAGCGCTCTCTCAGGACGTTCAGGAGCCCCTCTTGAGAGAAAAGGGCCTTGTCTGCCATGAGGGAGGGAAAAACCGGGTCACGGGCATAGACCCTCTCTGTTATCCGGTAGACTCCCCTCAGTCCGTCCACTTCGACCCCGTCCCGCTCCTGCACCTCCCGGAACTTGTCATACCCAGACCAGCGCCTTGTCCTGCTTTGCTCGCCCATTATATTGCCCCTGAAGCAGTCCAGCAATACTTTCTTTCCACATTTCCCCCTCAACCTCATAGCATCCCCCACCCTGCGTGAGAAGTCCGGTATGTCCGGGCATTTAAACTGATACGTAACGTCCATGTATTTTACATCAAAATCTTCAATATCGCCACACCCGCAAAAATATGATAAAGCGCTAAGCCAGAGATTGAAAGCGACTGATGATGATTGGGCTGAAAGGAGATAGTTATTATGCCCGTGAAGAATATAACCAAGAGCTGTGCAAGCTTCTACGCCGTTCTTCTTGAACACGGCAAACCCCAGAGGCACTCCTGCAAATGGTCCGGATACAGGGCAGTCACGGCTTAGCTCAGAGTCTTTGTGATTAGGTAGCCGCCTCTTTTTTCTGCCTGCACAGGGGGAGACTTTGATGGAGGATGGTTGACCTGACCTGTTATACGTGACAGAGGGCTTTACCCCGGACCGTTCCAGGATATTCAATACCTCTCTCAAGTTCATATTCCGTGTGCGGCATGGCACAAATACGGATATGCTATCTACAAAAGCCAACCTGTAACTTCCTGTAACAGGATGGCCGGGGTTTTCTAATTAGAAATCAAAAAAATCGTCCCGGCATCCCGTGTTTTGCTCGGTATTGTAGCTTTCCATAGCTTTCAAAGGGCTGTCATCGCAGATATCGTAATACTGGCAAAAACGGCAATTACCGGGGTCCTGCGTTACTTCAAAGCTTGTGATAGGCAAAGGCTTGTTTGATTCCCTGTCCTCCACATAATCAAGCATGAGGCTAGATGTCTTCTTAAGATACTCTAATGCTACCGTCTCGTAATACTGGTCAAAGCTCACAGACTCCACTAACGGGTAAGAACCGTCAGACTTATTGATATTGTTTCCAAGATAGACGATTTTTATATCAATGTCTTCCCTTGGAATTCCGTACTGGCTCGTTATAGCCATAGCATAGAAACAGGCTTGGTCTATATCCTTGGGTTTGGGGCTTCCAGTCTTCCAGTCTATGACAACGACCCTTCCCGTCCTTTTGTCTTTGTATACTACGTCCGGGAGAACATAGCACTTTACATTCCCTAACTCTACCGTCTCGTACCGATTATTGGTGCAATCCCCGCAAATGTGCTCTGCGGCACCCGGCTCAATAATATCCTTCCAGAAGTCAGAATTAAAAAAGGTGGTCAGTAGCCTCCGTGTTTTGTTCCTGTACGAAGGGATGTTGTCCATAACTGACCTGTCTTTTTTGTAGACGTCCAGAAAGAGCATTTGCAGCTCTTTGGCGGACAGGCCAGTGATTCCGTGGAGGTAGTCTAAGTTTATAAGCTCTGCTTTTGTCCAGAGCTCATCAGCCATATTCAGATAATACTGCTGGTCTTTTCCGTCCCCTTTGACTACATAGTCATAATAAGCTTCTGATATGACCTGATGGATAATGCTTCCGTAGAGGAAGTTTATATTAGTCAACATGCTCAGGAAGTAACACTTTTTATTAAGTTCGTCGGCGTCTTCCTTCCATCCGTCTACTTTTCCGTAGGTGTAATAGTAGTACTTCCTCTTGCAATCATTAAACAGCGTGGAACGTGAAAAAGACCAGGTGAACTCAGGGTATCTCATATTTTTAAATATTCTTAAACTAAGATGGTGGGCCCGGCAGGGCTCGAACCTGCAACCCAGCGGTTATGAGCCGCTTGCTCTGCCGTTGAGCTACGGGCCCCTGTACTACCTTGGCAATACTCCCACCAGTACGGACAGGAACATGAGCACAATGATGATCAATACTAAAGCTTCCGTTGATTCAATTTTCATTTGAAGGATACCCGTACCTTCTTATAAGCTCAACGAGCTTAGACGGTGTTGAGGTAGTTATAACCTCATCTATATCTTTCCCTTTTCTTAGCGAAAACAGGGCATAAGAAAACGGATAAGCGACCGCCTTTATGGCGAACTCTTTATTATCTGAGATGTCCTTTATCTCATCATAGACACGCAGGATATCCGCTCTAAGAAGCCCTAGACCCTGCTTTATACTGGCAGTCCTTACCGATATATCTCCGTAAAGCAAGTGGGAGTAGTCATCCAGTTTCCGGCTCAATACCAGCTCAAGGAGAGTCTCATCTGACATATTGAAGTTGAGTATCCTTGAAGCATCAAGGTAAGCCCTAGATTTTACTTTTACCCGGTTGAAATTTTTATCTACAATGACTACCCCTTCAGCCTGTGAGGGAAGACGAGATTCCACAAAATCTACAACGGGTTTCAGCTCACCATTTAGTTCAATGTTGTGGACTAAGGGCGTCTTTATATTCTTTAACTTTGTATGGTCCTCAAACTCTTTGACCTCAAACTCACTGAGCTTCATGAAAGAGGCAAGGTGGTAGACCTCATAATAAGGGTAGTCCACGATATGACGATTATCGGGGCTCACAAGCTCAAAGGCGTAACAACAGCACGGGTCCAACTGCCCGGTCAGCTCCTCCCAGCTTGTCCCCTGGTACTCCAGAGCCTCCAGAAAGAGGCCCCCAAAAGTCTTTTTTCCGCGATTCACGCCCGCCTTGAATGCATTTATCGTCCCGGACGTGGACATTCGCCACTCGTCATTATGAGAGTATACCTGAATCAAAGAGCCATCCATCTTCTCCAGAACACGGACGGACGCCCAGTCCATCTTCTGCAAGACGGGGTAGGCTTCGGGCTCGTAATAATTGAAAAACTTGTTAAATGTCTTGCACACGATACCGAAAGTACCCCGCTCCAGTATGAGCCCCCTGCATTCCTGGCAGATTGGATTGCTCATATCCGAGACGGGGGAATACTCCAGCATCACCAGTTCGGGGTGATCCTCGCTATGCTTTATGGATATCCCGTACTGCAACTTCAGGTCTTCGAGGCAGGCCCCCGAAGAGGTGAGGTATTTTTGCACTTCCAGCATTAACCCTAACCCCCTAATAACTTGGCTGATTTCTTTTTCATGAATCTCGTTATGGCAGGCTCGGACTCATAATATTTCATCCTTGCCTTCCCTTGCTTGGGGTACCACTTATTTCCGAGGTCCACTATATCTACTAGTATAGCTCTGTCCTTACCAGGATAAGGTCTTAGAACCCGGCCTTGTTGCTGAATCGTGATCACATTAGAGCGGTAAGGCTGAGCAGGGATTATGAATGAGGCCGGTGGGCAGTCTATCCCTTCATTGTATATCGTAGTGCACACTACTACGTCGGATACGCCCTCCTCCAAGTCCTTGAGCACCTCCCGCCGGACGGAGCTGGAGTCCTTTCCATGCACAAATACACTTCCGGGAATAAGCTCTGATATTCTGCGCCCGTGCTCTATATTCGTAGTCATGACCAGCCCGCGGTAGCCTTTGTCCACTAAGCTCATAGCCCAGCGGGCTATCAACGCATTCCTGTGTTCATTCTCCCATATGTATTTTCGCTGGAAGTGCATGAACTCCTTAGACTTACGTCCTCCACCGTCATCAAATTCATCATACACCTCATCCAGCTCTTCACCGGGCGGGATTGTCCAGCCGCTTGCGTCCACCTCTATGCGGTACAGCACCGGCTGGCACAAATAACCCCGGTCTACCATCCACGTCAAGGACTTGGAGTACACCTTACCAGCCAGAGCCCCCTGAATCTCAAGGTCGTCTCCTTGATCCCGGAAGGGAGTACCGGAGAACCCCAACCGGTACACGGCATTGGCGCAGGCGTTAGCGCAGGCTTGAACGGTCTCTGCCCTGATATGATGAACCTCGTCCACACAAACGGCATAGACATCCTTCAACCAGTTGACGATATCTTTATTTGGCTTCTTAAGCTCTCGCTGGAGCCTGTCGGATATCGCCACCGTCACGGCCTCAAGCTGTATCTTGCCGTCCCCTATGACTCCTACAGGCATCCGCAGGTAATTTCGCATAACAGAGGCGGTCTGATGCAGCAGGTCCTTAGAATGGTACACCACTATCAAGACATTCCCACGGCCTATCTGCCTTATAGTCTCGGCCATCGTAATAGTCTTTCCAGTTCCTGTGGGAAGCTGCACAATTCCTCTTTTTTTACTTAAAGCCGCATCAATGGCCTCAACCTGATAATCCCGCAGCGTTATCTCCTCAGGCGCATCCGCCACCAAAAGATCCTTGGGTTCGAAGCCTTTAGGGGAGGCATCATGTAGTTCTATGGGAGAACCGAACTTTTTTATGGCCTCTACGACGTTCTCCTCAAGGCCGGTAGGATACGTGCGTGGGATGCCGTTCCGGCTGCGGTAGAGGCTGATATAGCCGTCCCAGGTCCCGGCCTTGTATGAGGGCATGAACTGGTAGCCCTCTGGCCGGTAACGCGTGATCTCCTGTACGGCTTTGTTTATGGCCTCCGGCAGCGGCGTTACTATCCGGCTCATTACCGGACCGCGTTCAATAATGACTGGCATCTTCTTTAGCGCTTGTCCTCCTAAGTATTTCTTGCCCGTCAAGGGATTATACCACATCCCATTGAAAATCTGCAATAGTCCAGAAAATATCTTCCTCGAATGTGAACAATCCTTGTTATATAAGTGTATAATATATATGTATTCCCACGGCGTTTTATCGCCGTTAGACCCCCAAGAAAGGAAGGTAAGCCATGTAAGGCAGCAACCGGTGAGCTAATATGTACAATGACATAAGCAGGCAAAACAGGGAAGATAGCTCTATAGACATACGGAAAGACAGCAGGTTTAAAGACCTTGGACTGTCTGAGGGCGAAGCCCGCTACATTATATCATACTGTAAAAAATTCACCAACATCCGGGACACACTGGAAGATATCCTTCAAGAGGCTTTAGTAGGACTCCACTTAGCTTTCAGCTCTACCCCCGTGGTAAAACACCGAATCCCCTTCATCAGAAGCGTTGTACGAAACGTCATCAACGCTAGAATAGTCAGGATGAACAGAAGGGATGCAATATACCACAGCGTAAACACATCCGGTGGTGCCTACTCTATAGAAAACTACAGCCTTGATTGCACGGTCGTTAAAATGAAGAGAAATTCCAACTATATCACGCTGGTGGGACTGGACTATTACGGCGTGTCCCCTGATTTGGAGGAAGAAATTGAGTGACATTAGTATTAACGATGTTGAAATATTCGAGGATGCCATCGAACCAGAAGATGAGGACACCGGCAGTAATGAGACTGTTAAGTTCCCTGTAGGGTTCGAGACTACGAATGAAGACGATACTATAAAGAATGTGGACAGGACGGTTGAGCGTGTGCTTCTAGAAAAAAAGCATAAAGACACAAAAAATATCAACCGTTCCAACATACAGAGTATAAATCAGCTTGTAAGCCTTTATACTGCAAGATTTGACGACCAAGAAGCCGTAGAGAGGTTTAGAGAGTTTTACAGGTCCTCGTCTTTAAGGCTAGACCCCCTTGTTAATGAATGCGCAGTTCTGCGTATGATATTAGCAGATGAAGCGTCAAAGCCTCCAAAAGTAAAAGCCGCACAGAAGTATAAAGAAGAGTTGAAATCAGGGAACTTCAAAGCAGACGAGGAAGAAGTATCTGAAAAGGTGGTCGGGCCAACAGTTTATGCAGTTTTAAATGCCGCGCAGAAGACGTACGAGCTTGAAGATGACGTAGTAGACGCCTTAATGAGCAATCTGGTCAAGAATTTATCCCCCAAAATAGTCCGATACGGCGATGAAAGGGTGGAACGTTATATAAAGGAGGACGATGCTTCACTGTGGAGAAACGATGAGCTAATAGTAAAGCTTACCAACTCCATCACGCAGCTTGAAAAGGCACGTCAGACCATCCAAGACTCTCTTCAAAAAGCTCAGGTTGAGGTACGCTTTAACTTATTAGTTCATCAGGTTTTAAATGTATTGGATAAGAAGTGCAAAGATAAATTACTGCTAAGGGATATAGCTCTAGCCATAGAAGAGATGGCAAAAAACGAAGAGTTGGAGATAGACTGGACACTTAGCCCTAACGAATGAGGGTATTTTCATGAGAGACTTCATTATAAAATTTCTAACTGGACTTGCAGAATCTCTTAAGAAAGAAACTAAAGAAACGGGGGATGATATAAAAGAAGAAAACGTGAACAAAGAAGTAAAGAAGGAATACAGCGACGAAGTACCACTGGAAAATATAAAGATCACTGAAGACGCTTTAGACCTTGTTAGATTGTGGGCTTCAGAACTTGCCATTTACTTAGTAACCACCGCAAAGTACAGAGCTAAATACTTCATGTCGGATTGCGTGGAAAGCTCAGACATCATCAGCGTCACCTCTACTCTTATGGACCCCTCCACTATAGCCAACCTTAGCTCCATGATAAACATGAGACTGTCAGCAGCCCTGTCTATGGGGTTAGAGGTCAACGACCTGCTCTACACTGAGCTCCTCACGTGTACCGAGAAGAATACCGATGATGAAGAGGAGAGATAGCAATGCCATTCAGAAGCAAAGCACAGCGAAGATTTATGTACGCCAAACACCCGAGGATTGCACGGAAGTGGGAGGCTCATACACCTAAGGGGGCGAAGCTGCCGGAAAGGAAACGACGGAAGGGCAGTTGAGTATTGGACCTCATAATCCACCATACAAACTGCCCGGACGGCTACGGCTGCGCCTGGCTCCACTCATTGCTATTCCCCGATAGCCACAGGGCTATCGGGGCGGCTCCCCACAGCATATCTAAAAAAGTAAATGACCTCCTGTCTCGACCGAACTTCTACCCGGACTCCATCCACATCTGCGATATCGGAATGGACTGGGCGTTGCCCTGCGCTCAGAAGCTCCTAGAAACCATAAAAGACTCAACTGTTACCATCGTAGACCACCACTCATACATGCCGTCCACGGAAGACGCTCTTCATTATGTTAAGCACAGGTTCCGGGGAAGATTCAAATATATTACGAACAAATCCAAAAGCTCCACTTTTCTGTTTTACAGGCATTTCATTCCCCCCGAAATGCTTGAGCCGGATAACCTTGTTTACTACATCAACGACTACGATACTAACAGCTTTACCATGCCATACTCCATGGAGGTTTCCCTCTTCCTGAAGTATGGCGTCGGGGACTTCGAACCCAGAGTATACTCCTCTCTCAATGAAGAACTCAAAAACCTCTCACCCCACAACTTTATAGTAAGAAGAGGCCGGGAGTTTGAGCAGGATATCAGCAGCTATGCCAGAAGGAAACTCAAGAAGGTAAACTACTTACTGCTTTTGAATAACATAGTACCGGCCATAGAGACTAAGAAGTATAAGGGTGAGGTATGCAACATGCTACAGGAGGAATATAGTGGGGTAGCCCCATTCTCTGCTACATACCACTACAGCGGAGACGAAGTCATAGTATCCCTCAGGTCCAAAGGAAACTATGAGGTCAACAAGATAGCTCAAAAGTTCGGAGGCGGAGGCCACAAATATGCCTCCGCCTTCCATGTCAAGAGAGATGTGTTCAGGAGAAAGATACTTCTCTCAGACGATGATGTCCCGGACCATTTACTGTAACTGGGAACTCACTTTTCTCAGGTAGTTGACGTAAGATAGCCCATCCCCGTAGTAGAAACCTTCGGCCTCTACCCAATCCCCCACCATCACCAATTCTGGAACAGGGGGAAAATACGCATTACGACTGACCTTCAATACACCGTTCAGCGTATAGTAAGCTGCCTCTATAGACGTTACTTTCCCGAGCGTCTTTATGTAAACGTTTCTAGCCATACTTGCCTTTTCCGGTACAACAAAGCATGGCTTGAGAAGGCTAGTGTCTAACCCCTCTACGAAAATGCCGTCCATGAGAATATAAGGCTCATCGCCGGAAGGCTTTACGAGAATCCCACGTATAGACTTGAGCTTAGACCCCGGAGGTATATACGTGGACGTGCTTGCCACGATGCTAGGAGAGCGATCCTGCGCCCCTATCCAGAGCTTACCAGGTCCTATAGCCTGCACGAATACCTTCATTACCTCCACGTATGTTCCGTGTGGCAAGTTTCTCAGTCCGTTCAATGTGCCTACGAACAAGGCGGAGGACTGCAGTGTTACGGACTGCGTGGCAACACCGCTTGCGCCGATAATAACAGACTCTACAGATTCCGTGAAGGTAGAGTCATAGTCGTACTTTCGAACGAGAACGGAGTACTGCCCCGGAGGCCCCGAGAAAGTCAGGTCATAGGTTCCCGGTGCGGCACCGGCTATGTCAAGCACGGATGCGCTAGCTACGAGCTCACCCGCGGACTCATCCTCCAGCCTTTCAGCCTCGGCGGAGAAACGGTCCCCGGACTCTCTATGCACAGCGCTTATGCTCAGCTTCCCTGACGTATCCGCTACGTAAAGGGCACTGTTGCCGTAAGACACACCAGTAGTGGCGTCCTCCGGATAGCCTGCAAGTTCTACAGATGCTACCGATGCGGTCGAGGTCTTCTTTTTCTTCTCCGCTTCCAGCGTATAGCGCAAGTAGTATGTTCGAGTGTTTGTCGTCGAAACCCCTTCATAGTTTTCCAGTATAGACTGGCGGTTCATGGGGTCCATTATACCTGTGCGCTTTGGCTTACCGGCCTGCATAATGAAGTTATACGGCCTTACGAAGTGAGACCCCCCTCGAACCGTGGTCATCACGGGATACCCCATAATAAGGGACTGGGAAACGCCCAGATTCCTTCTGTATACCACCCTGAAGTTTGCTCCCATAGCCTTCAGTTGATTATTGACTACGGAGCATACAGCGTTATGGTCCACTAAAGTCTTGCTTACGTAGCCCTTAGTATCCTGTAACCAGCTGTTCAAAAGGTCTGGTGTTATAGGGATACTCCATCCGGTTATCCTCAGCAGGTCATTGACCATAGAAGCGGCACAGCAAAGGCAACAGCCTATCTGCTTTATAGTCTTCCCTGAATCTATACCGTACTCTACCTCAGACCATGTCGGATCAATCTGCAAATACTCCGTCGTGGCTGCCATACTGATGTCATTGCTATCTCCGTATATGTTCGCAATGAGCGTATAAGGCGTCGCATCAGAAGAGGACGGCTCCTTCACGGAAAAACCTAGACCGTTAGCCCCTCTGGGCATGTGCACAAAGAAATTTGCGGAGCATCTCCTGCTCCGGTCGGGATACTGGTCAGGGAAAGGCTTGGGCAGTTCAAAGCCCAACCCCATAGCGCTTACCCTGAACCCGCTTTCTGGCTTCCCCCAGAGCCCTACATCTACAAGGCATGTAACGGGCTTTCCCGGCTCAGATATAAAATTATAAGAGGCTGGGTAGACCTGGGGGTACAGAACCCTCAAGTGTGAAGGCATGTACACGTCCTGCACGTAGTTCGCAGTGACGTTTGCCTGACTGAAGCAAACCCACGCCAGTACAAATGCCACCAGTTTGTACTTACCAGTCATTCCCTATACCCCCTAGGTCTTTGTCAACTCCCGAACGGTAAGCGTGTCAATGACATCCTTCATGACTTTTGGTATATTCCTTTCGAAGAATATGCTCACCTCACGGTCGGACTTGACACCCGGCTCGAACGTGCTCACTAAATCCGTGGTCACGTAAAGTGTCGCTCCGTTCGGATGGATGTACTCTAGCTGGTACCAGAGAGTGCTCATCGTTATCTTGTACGTGTCTTCACTCTCTTTAGGCTCATCATCCACCCAGCCAATGAGACGCCCGGCCCTCGTTTGCTCATCGAGGTAATAATGCGTGCATCTTGTACCGGCATAGATGAGCCCGCCTACAACCTGAACAATGTTGCGCTTTTTCTGGTCAATATCGACGGTATTACACTGGATGAGAAAAGAGCCGTTCTTGTAGAGCTTCATTGAGTACTCTTCATAGTCGCCCCCGGTATCATCCAGTATCTTCTTGATTTGGGCTTTGGCTGTCGCCGGTTGGGTCTCACCCATAAACTTGACGACCCCATTCCCGACTTCGAACGTGACAGGCCTTCCCCTATAGTTGAAGGACAGGCTATGCTTCACGTTGGCCGGAATGGGCACATCCATTCTGCCAGCCTCATAGAAACCGGTAGTCGCAGGTGTGATGTCAAGCTCTGTAGGGACTATAACCTTCCAGAAAATCAGGATGAAACACAGAATCAGCCCAGTGTAGAAGACCGCTCTTCCAAGCACTTTGTACCTCCTAGCTTCTGCACGTGGATGAATACCCCGGAGTCCTCCGAGCAGAGCTTGGAGAGGAAATCATCCAGCGGCTCCCCGCTGAAATGGTCCACTCTCTCGGATTCCTCTAAAGGTACCATTACCCTCAAGTCATTCCTGCCGTCCCTAACAGAAAATACGTAGGTCACGGCACTTTCGCCGCGCAAGACGCTGGAGAGCTTGTAAGCGCCGCTCATCTTTTTTGCCATGTTTATAGTATACTCCCTGAGCGCTCTCAACTCTACATCTCTCCAAGTCGTCTCACATGTACCACAAGCCATTTTTTTATTTACCTCTCCATATACATTATACAATAAAAAGGGCCCGTCTGCAATACTTTGTAGAAGGCCCCATTCAAAACAAGTGCGGTCGGGGAAGTGGTGGGAGGGGAAAGGAGTATACGGGTACCTCCCCCGACCGCACACCTTAGAACTGTCACGCCGCCGCTGCGGACTGTGCCTTTCTGCGCTTACGCGCCTCCGCAGCAGCCCTCCCCCGGCGCTCTTCGAACTGGATGGACATGGCCACCGAACGAAGGTCCTGCGCATGCAGAGGAGCCAGCAAGTTCCTGATTCTGGCCTCGTCCTCGGGTGTGACATCACCGGACTCATACATCTTCTTCAGAGCGACAAGAGTCCAGTGGACCGACCGCTTAAGACTCTCTTCCCGCCTCTTCTTCAACGAAGAGGGGACCCGCTTGACTTTCAGCTGCTCCCTAGCTGCTCGGATGAGCTCCTTCAGCTCTTCAGACGAAAGCTGCTTCAGCTCTTCATGTGTTGTAACTGCCATTTTTCTCAGTGCTCCTTTGGTTCTGTCCTTTTAGTTTTCCTGCGGGAGGGCTCCTCCCGTCAGGCCTGTATTCAACTTGAACCATCTAAAGTATACCACATCCTGACTATAAATCAAGGGGTTTAGCAAAAAAATTTAGCTAATTTTTTGCACCGCCTTCGACTTCAACCAGAGACTCCAGCCTGCGCTCCTTCTCACGGTAGGCCCTCTTGGCTTCCTTCAGGAGCTGCTCCAGCTCTTCCACGGTCAGCTTCTCAAGCTCCTCGGCATGGAGGAGGCGAAAACGAGTTTCCAACATCTCTTGTCCTTCCTTTTGAAGTAAAGATTCAACGTTCAGCTGCATCGCGCTCACTCGCCGTGTCCTCATCCGTAAGCCAATCCCCCCTCAACTGCTTTTCGTAGCGCTGAGCCTCCTCCGACAGACGCTTATGTATCTGTATGACATACAAGGCCTCTTCTAAAGCCTCATCCACACCCGTCTGGTCATACAGGACATAAGTGGAGGCCAGCAAAACGAGTTGTCTGAGAGAGGAAAAGGACAGGCCCTCCGTTTTGCTCGCATACAACCTCAGTTGGCTGTCCGCAAGCTCAAGTCCCGCCTTCTGCCCAACCTGCCGGATATACTCTGCCCTCTGCTCAGCATCGGGCAAAGGCAGCAGGATGATGCTGTCGAACCTGACCGGGCTGCTAATCAACTCGGGTGCTAACTGCCCGAGGCTTTCGGTTGTGGCCACGGTGAGTACACCTGAAGTCGAGCCCGAGTCCATGCTGCTACCTATTGTATCCCGGTCAATGAACTTATGCGCGTCCTCAACAAGCAGGATACAGGGAGCAATGGCACTGGCCTCTGCATAAGCCACAGAGAGCGGCAGCATCAGTGGGCATTTCGCGATGACTAAAGGAAGCTGGTACACGTCTGAGAGCACCTGCGCCAATAATGTCTTTCCGCATCCAGACGGCCCTGCTAGTAGGATATCACAGCTAAAGTTAGCGCCTAGCGACCTGAATAGCCCATAAGCCTCACCGGAGAGGAAACGCCGCATGGTCCTCTCCAGCTTAGCCTTCACAGCGTCAGGAATGATGATATCGTCCCACGACAGGTCAGACACCTCTCTATTCCTAACGCTAACGATTCTCATAAGCCCGCCACAACGGATGTGACGGGCTATGCGTCCTATTTTAGCCCTAACAGCATCAAGTAGCAGTTTCTGGTCGGCTTTCGTGGGCGAAAGGAGAATAGCCTTGCCCCCAAAAGCCGCTACGGCATACGGTTTGCCACCCCACTTAAAATGTCTGATGCCGTAAGCGAAGCACTGCATTACGGCATCAGACAGGGTGTTAGCAGTCTCCCACAGCACCTTTTCGCACTGGCCGGGGCCGGGAACAAAAACATCCACTTTCAGTTCGTCTACCATAAGGTTAGAGCAAACAAAAGAGGTGTAAGCTCTCGGCAGGGCCTCCCTGTGCGTCAGATAGCTCAACTCGGGGGCGCTTACCAGCACATCGAGGGTTGAAACCTCTTCAGTGTTGAACGGGAATGTGCAACTCAATTAGAGAACACGCCTTTCTGCAAAGCTGTCTTCTTCATTTTCTGGAGAATGTAGAAGACTGACCACATACTCATTTGTAGTTTGTCGCCTATCTCGCTATATGATAGGCCTTCCACCCGTAAGCTGAGAATGTTCTTATAGAGCTCATTCCCTCCCGTGAGCTGTTGAACATAGACGCTAATCGGCACTGTTTCAATACGTTCTGATTCTTCTTGCCATTCTTCAAGCGACACAATGGAAAAGTTGTTCTTTGTGATTCCGTGCTTTTGTTTCTTTTCTTCCTGGTAGTGGCTGGGCTCCCTCACGTGGTGGTAGCAGTCTCGCACATAACGGAGCATCTCCCCCCGAATCATAATACCTGCAAGAGTGTTGAACTTCTTGCCTTTTGTCCTGTCAAAGCGGTCCAGAGCTTTCCCCAGACCGATGTACCCACACTGAATGAGGTCTTCGTCGACCTTCCCCAAAATACCTAGACAGTACTCTTTGACTACCGGGTAGTAGTAGTTCATCATCTTCTTGAGAAGTTTTTGTTTAGAGCATTCATTCGTATCATCCTGATACGTTACTACCGCTTTCTCCAGATTCATCCTTTAATCTGTGCTCCTTTCAAAGAGAGGTTAGTAGTGTAGGTCTTGCGTGAGGGACACCTCGTTTCATTTGCGGCTCTGTCATTACCTCCAATCTCATAAATGTTAAGTGGGCCGGGTGGGAGTCGAACCCACAAAGGGAAACCCCGGCGGATTTTAAGTCCGCTGCGTCTGCCTATTCCGCCACCAGCCCTTCAGCATCATGGCTGCCTCGTTATTCTATCAGTCTCTTCCGCATTGGTCAAGCTTCTTTGGTGAAGAAATTTAAATTTTTTTCTAGGCCGTCTAATCGGAGAAGTGAGAGGTTAATGATATATTTGTGACAGCATTGTCATGTGCTAGACCTGAAAAGAACAAAAGCCGATTCGTGGCAATGTCCATATATGTTGGGCTGACCTCCACGCCAATGAATCCTCTTCCTGTAGTCAGGCAGCCTACGCCTGTAGTGCCACTTCCGCAGAAGGGGTCTAGTACAGTTCCTCCCGGCGGGCAGGCCAGAATGCACAGACGCCTGACCATCTCCTCAGGAAGCTGGCAGGGGTCAACTACCCCATAGCTAAAGCTAGGGGCTTGTCGCTAACCAGAAGGTTGCAACAATAGGCTGGTTGACTGAGCAGCCCGTGCTTCAATGTTCTTTGCAGCGTTGTAGTCTGCATTGATTTTGAAGCCACATTGGAGACATTTAAAATGCGCTTGAGATTTACGATTGGCTTTATCAACATAGCCACAAACAGAGCAGGTTCTGCTGGTGTTTCGCGGGTCTACAAAGACCATAGGGATACCTGCCTGTTCCGCTTTGTAGCTGATAAACTGGGCAAGCTGGTAAAAGCTCCAGTTGCCCATAAGCCAACGCATCTCACGGCTAAAACCGTTGCTGCGCTCTCGAATGCCTTTAAGGTTTTCGAGAGCGAGTGCCTTTGCCGAGCGCGAAGCTGTTTCGACTATCTTTTTGGAAATCTGATGGTTTATGTCTCTTATATAACGAGACTGTTTTTTGGCGATTCGTTTAAGGTGTCTTTTTGCAGACTTAGTGCCCTTGGACTGCAAGAGTCCTCGGAATCTTCTGATTTTACGCCGGTAGGCTTTAACTACTTCACCAGAATAGGAGTTGCCTTCAGAGTCGGTAGCAATCTCGACTATGCCGAGGTCGACTCCGAGAACTCCTTCCGGCTCAATCGGCGGAGGGGTTGGTATGTCAACCGTCACGTAGAGATAGAACACTCCGTTGCGGAGAACCAAGTCGGCTTGGCCTTGAATTCTGTCCATCCTTGCGGCCTGATAAGCACCGAAGCGGATAGGAATTCTCTCCCTGCCGGTAAGAGTCAGAAGGGATACGTGAGTCAGTCCCTTAAAGCTCATAATTCGTTGGTCGTAGACCATTGCACCATGCAAGTCGAACCTGCAATGGATTCTCTTATCTCGCTTGTAGGCTTCGATAGCTTTGGAGATAGCACGGACGGCCATCTGAGAGGACAAGCCGAAGCGAGTGCGAAGCTCGGAATAAACAATCGGCTGAATCCTGACTTTGTTGGCGATTCGCTTTTCGTAGGCAACATCGGCTACATATTGGCATCCGCGATTGAACGCCTCCATAGTCCGAAGAAGCGATTGGTATTGCTCACTTGTCGGCTCAAGTTTCAGGCTGATT
>Ga0209508_1000318_pt1 | contig 53381 bp, 41 predicted proteins | sample AD_UKC129_MetaG_FD_184427 | JGI IMG/M metagenome (GOLD analysis project Ga0209508, IMG submission 184427) | Active sludge microbial communities of municipal wastewater-treating anaerobic digesters from Canada - AD_UKC129_MetaG (SPAdes) (version 2) | ecosystem: Engineered > Bioreactor > Anaerobic...
GGTCAAAGGGGCTTACGTCCTCATCAAGGATGACCGTCCGGAGGTGCTGCTGCTGGGGCCGGCTCGGAGGTGCACATCGCCCTTCAGGCCCGCGAGATTCTTGCCGCCGAAGGCATTCGTTCGCAGGTTGTTTCGATGCCCTGCTGGGAGCTCTTCGAACGCCAGCCCGCCGCCTACAAAGAAAGCGTCATCCCTTCCTCGGTCAAAGCACGCATTGGTGTTGAAGCCGGCGTGCGGATGGGCTGGGACCGCTGGATTGGTCCGTGGGGCGAGTTTGTGGGGATGAGCACGTTCGGTGTGTCGGCGCCGTACAAGGTCTGCTACAAAAACTTCGGCATCACGCCGGAGGCCGTCGCCGCCGCCGCTAAAAAATCTCTCGCCGCGGCAAAATAGTAATTCTTCTCGACAATCATAATCAAAAAAAGACCCTGTTTCCCGCAGGGTCTTTTTTTTACTGACAAAGAAGCCATTCGGCTGCGAGGGTTTCCAAATCGGCCAAATCGACCTGCCCGCTCTGATTGCGGTCGGCGCCCATACACCAGTCCGGCCCGGCGCAATCGGCCGAAAGCCAATGTTCCGCCAAAACCGCAAGGCCGTTCATCCCATTGCCCGGCAGGACCCATGTCTGCGGCGGCGTCAGGACATTCAGCACAGCCCCCTGACAGCTGCTGTTGACAATCGTTCCCAGATTCGTGAGGGTACTGACCGTAATTTCGCGCCCGTTCAAATCCAGAACCGCTCCTGACTCAATTGTCAGGTCCGTCGAAGTCGGCAAAGCCAGGTCAGCCCCCATCTTCAGGGTGCCCGCCAGAATGCGTGTAGCCCCGGTGTAGGTGCACGGGCCTGCTAACGTCACCATTCCGGCGCCGCCCTTGGCGAGGTGTCCATCGCCGCTGATTGCCCCGCTGACAATCAAATCCCCCGCCTGCGCAGCCAGCAAATACCGCCTGCCTCCCGCCAGCTGAAGCGGCATCCCAATCGTCTGCATAAAAGGCGACTCGTTGACAATATCCCCCAGCAGCATAATTCGGTTTCCCGAAAGGGTAAAACTTCCCGCCGTATTCAGGAACCGAATCCCGTTGACCTGCTTGTCGGCTGCCAGATTGTTGTTCGCTGCCGTCTGAAGCGTCCCGCCGAACAGCAGATTATCCGCCCCATACGAGGGTACATCCCAGTTGGCAATCTCAGACCAATCTCCGGATACGCCGCCGCCCGTCCACACACGGGCATTCGGCGAGGCCGCCTGCTGGGTAAACCGCCACTGCTGAGCCAGCGTATGAAGCCATCGCCACTGACGCGTGTAAGACCCACTGGTCGAGCCGGCAACCGATACGGCTTTGGCCGTAATCTTATTGAGAATGCGGAAAGAGCTGTCCGTGAGCGGTTCAATCGCCCACTTCTGTGCATCATTGTTCAAGTCCGTCCATTGGCGGATATACTCACCATCCGAAAACGAACCGTTCCGCAAATCGACCGGCAGACTGCTGGCGACATTAACAATTTTCGTATAGCCGTCAAACGTCGGGATAAACCGCCACTTCTGAAGATTCGACCCGTTCCAGTCGGCCAGTGCCAACCGCGTGCCTGAACTGGTATTGGCCACTGAAGCCGGCAGCCCGCCGTACTGCATCTCCATCGAATACATCCCCGCCGGCGTCAGCCAGAAACACTGATGCCCCGGCTGTGACGAATCCCAGCCGCCCACGTCGAGCGAAGCCCCGACCGCATTTTGTGCACCAGCGACCTCCAGCGCCATCGACGTGGCGACATTCAGCATTCGAAAGCCGCGGTTGTTTGTCTGAACAACATACCACCGATGGGCATTGTTTGTGCTGCTGTAAGGCACCAGTTTGACCGGCTTGCCCGGCCCATAAATATTGCTCGGGTTTCCGTCCGGACTAACAACCGCCAACACCTTGCCGTTGGCCAGACAGGTAATTTTATACTGATTGAGCCCCACCCGTGTAAACGTCCAGATTTGGTCCGTCCCGCCCTTCCAGGTGTTCATCTGCACCGTGTCGGTATAGGCATCCGTCGCCTCCAGATAAAGGCCCCCTGCCGGCGCACCCGGGTCCCGGTTCATTCCGCAGACAATCGCATAGTTTCCATCCGGCAGATTCCAGCCGGCCCGCGGCCAGCCGTCATCCCCCCAAATCAGCGTACGAAGCCCGAGCTTGGCTATCCCGTTGTCATCGGCATCATAGAAATGAAATGAGAACATCTCCAGCCCGTCCTGAGCGGTGAAAATCCCGATATGACCCGGCCCGATTTCCCGCCCAACCGAGCCCAGCTCCGGTTTTGGCGAGCCGTCTGTATTGTAATTAGCCGTATAATCCCGTCCCAAAAACAGCGAGCCGGTATCCTGCGTGAGAACATTGATTCCATCCCGGTCGAAATACGGCCCCGTGATATTCGCGGCCCGTGCATAGCGGATAAAATACGTGCTGTTCACGCCCGCACAGCAGCGTTCCTGATTGAAAAACAGATAATAATAGCCGTCCTTATAATAAAGATAAGCTGCCTCAATCCATGCCCGCGCCAGCTGCGTCGGGGTCGTTCCGCTTTTGACCTTGCCGGTAGCAGGGTCTATCTGATAGAGCCAAATACCCCCATATATCCAGCCGTTTGTGCTCGGATGTCCGAATGACCCGGCCGCCAGCCACAGATTGCCGGCCGTGTCAAACAAAAGTGCCGGATCGATGCTCCGCCGATAATCCGTGCACAAACTCGTCCACAAAACAGAACCCTGGTCCACCCAATCTCGATTCAAAATGTTCGAACCAATCGCCAGCCCGCAGACGGATTGTTCCGTACAATTATAGTCATAACACATATTGCGGGAATAATAGAGATAATATAAATCCCCGACTTTAATGATGTCCGGCGCCCACAGATTCCACGGCCCGCTTCCCTCACACGTAGCCAAATAAGATGCCATATAAGGGGGAACACCGCTGGAATAACTGAAAGGCCGAGTACCGGAATACCACGTGACCAAATCTGTTGAATAACGACTTAACAAGTTATTTCCGGTCGAGAAATACCAGTAGCGGCCGTCTTCGTAAATAATTGTGGACGGGTCATGACAAGTAATTGTGCCTGTAATTTCCAGACCATAAGCCGAAGAAAACAAAGAGAGGATGAACAGCAAAGAAAAAAAATGTCGTTTTACTGCTCGGGTGCCTGCTTTGCCTGCCTGCCTTGTCATTTTGCCTGACCCCCCTAAAATAAGGTTTCCATCAATCATATACCAATTATTGTATGAAATTAGACAATTTTTTAGAAAAATGAAAAAGATATACCCTGTCCGGATACAGCATATATAGTTTTTTCTTGTCTTCCTGTTCTCTTTTCCTTATAATTCTCTTTGGATTTGATTATTGGGTTCGGGGGCGTTTGTGAGCACCCTTACAGGCAGGCCGACATGCCAGCAGAACCGCCAGAAAATCCTTTCAGCACCGCAGGGAGTTGAGAATGCAAAAGACCGGCAAGTTGACGGTGTCCATTCTTCTTTTTTCTCTTTTTTCCGCGCAGGCCTTTTCCATCCCCCTGGCTTTTCCGGGAGCGGAGGGGGCCGGGCGTTTTGCCGCTGGCGGACGCGGCGGAACCGTCTATGAAGTCACCAACCTGAACAACAGCGGACCGGGCTCGATTGTCGATGCCGTCAGTCAGCCCAACCGCACGATTGTCTTTCGGGTCTCCGGAACGATTGAACTGGGGGACGTTATCCTGCGGCCCAAGTCCAACACCACCATCGCCGGCCAGACCGCCCCGGGCGACGGCATCTGCATCAAAGGCCGCATCTACCTAAGCAGCGCCGACAACGTCATTATTCGCTACATTCGGGTGCGCGTCGACGCGGGCGGCGCAAATTCCAGCGGGGATGCCATCGACATCGCCGGCGGCAGCAACATCATCATCGACCACGTCAGCGCCTCCTATGCACGGGACGAGACTATCTCCTGTCAGGACGGCTCCAACAACGTCACCGTTCAGTGGTGCATCCTCAGTGAGGCCCTGACCTTCGAAAATCACAGCTACGGTTCTCTGATTCGCGGCCAGTACGGAGAACGGAAATCCTATCACCACAATCTGTATGCCCATAACAAAGGGCGGAATCCCCGTCCGGGCAACTACACCAAAATCGCATCCGACCCGGACGGGCTTTACTTCGACTTCCGCAATAATGTAGTCTATAACTGGTCCGGCACGCATCCGGGTTATAATGCCGACACAGATACAATGAGCCGCTATAACTTCGTCGGCAATGTCTTTATCTGCGGACCTGGCTCCTCCGGAAACAAGGCCTTCAAAGAAGACTGCAAATATGCCTACGCCTACTGGGCCGGCAATGCCCACGGAGCCAATTACAATACCGTTACCATCTATCCCAATCAGTGGGATTTGGTCACATTCAACGGGTTTACATCCGCCGAAATTGATGCCTACAAGGCCCGCTCTTACGAAATTCCTATGGAGCCGGTAACCACCACCTCCGCCTATCAGGCCCTTCAGGACGTCCTGGCTTCCGCCGGAGCCAGTCTGGTCCGCGACCCCGTAGACCAAAGAATTGTCAGCGATGTTATCAACGGCACCGGGTCTTTCGTTTACAATACCCCCCTTCCGACCGACCCGCCGGAGGTGCTGAACCGCTTCTGGCCGCCGCTGGCTTCCGCACCGGCCCCGACAGACAGTGATCACGACGGAATGCCGGACTGCTGGGAAACGGCCAACGGGCTGAATCCCTCCAATCCCGCCGACCGAAATTCCTACACGCTTGACCCGGATTACACAAATCTGGAAGTCTATCTGAACTGGCTGGTGCAGGGCGATACCCAGCCGCCCGCCGCTCCGACGGGACTGACGGCCGCCGCCGGCGAAAATATCGTCCAGCTCGCCTGGAATCCCAATACAGAACCCGACCTGGCCGGCTACAATCTGTATCGCTTTACAGTTTCCGGCAGCGGATACGTCAAACTCAACGGCATCCTCCTGACCAGTCCTGCCTATACGGATACCAATGTGAGCAACGGCACCACCTATTATTATGTAGTTACGGCCGTGGATACATCAGCCAATGAATCCATCCATTCGGTTCAGGTTTCTGCCTCACCGATGGACCTGACGCCCCCGGCGCCGCCGGCCGGTCTGTGGGCACGGATTGAAAACGGTACCGTGCTGCTGGACTGGCTGGACAATACCGAAGCGGATTGGGCCGCCTACAGCGTCTATCGGGCCGTCGGTCCAACAGGGGACTATATCCTCCTGACGAATTCCGGCATAACCGAGTCGGCCTTCCTCGATACCGACGTCTCTGCCGGTCTAACCTATTATTATGCTGTGACGGCAAAGGACATTTACGGCAACGAATCGGATACGCTCTATGAAGTCCCCGTTACAATCAGCACAACGGCAATGGGACGAATCCTGCGGGAAACCTGGACCGGAATCGCCGGCGGCACGGTCAGCCATCTGACCGCCCATCCGCTGTATCCGAACGCTCCGTCCGGGCGCGACTGGCCGGCCAATCTCGAAGGCCCGACCAACTGGGCGGATTCCTATGGGACCCGCATCCGCGGCTATCTGCATCCGCCCGCTTCGGGATGGTACACCTTCTATATCGCCGCCGACAGTGAGGCCCAGCTGCGGCTCAGTACGGACGGCTCGCCGGCCAACGCCGCTCTGATTGCCTCTGTGTCCGGCGGAACCGCCCCGCGTCAATGGGACCAATCCCCCTCGCAGCGGTCTGCTCCGATTTTCCTGACTGCCGAAGGCAAATACTTCATCGAGGTTCTCCACAAAGAAGACAGCGGTTCCGATCATCTGGCTGTCGCCTGGGAAGGCCCCGGGCTGAACCGGCAGGTCATTGCCGGACAGTATCTGTCGCCGTGGTTTGTCGGGCTGTATGGAGACACAAACGCCGATGAGTGGGTCGATATCGACGACCTGCCCGCCTTTGCCTCAGCCTGGCTGGAAACCGACTGCGCCGAAAGCTCCGCCTGGGACCTCAACGGCGACTGTGCCGTGGACCTGTACGAATTCAGCATTCTGGCGGGGAACTGGATGCTCGATATCCATCCGCTTTTGCCGCCGGCGAATCTGACCGCCGAGGCCGATGACGGCGCCGTGCTGCTCGATTGGGATGACAGCGCCGAAGCCTCCGTCATTGGATACAATGTGTACCGTTCGACAACTTCCGGCGGCGGTTATACGAAACTGAATGCTTCCCCGGTTTTGTCCTCCGATTACTTTGACGACAGCGTCCAGAACGGCATCCCGTATTACTATGTTGTGACAGCCGTCAGCAGCGGCGGGGAATCCGCCTTTTCAAACGAGGTGTCGGCTCTGCCCAATCCCCCCAACTCCGTCCTTGTTATTCAGGAAAATGAAGCCGGTTTCTGCGGGGTCGAAGGGGTAATTGAAAACGAACACGCCGGCTACACCGGCAGCGGTTATGCCAATACCGACAATGCCGTCGGCAAGGGCATTACCTACCGCATTCGCATTGCAGCCGGCGGCCTTTATACGTTTGTCTGGCGGTTTGCCAACGGCAGCACAGCCGCCCGTCCGGCCAATCTGCTCATCAACGGCACAGCCGCCGTATCCGGCATCGCCTTTCCGGTGACGGGGGCCTGGACAAGCTGGAGCACAACCGCAGCAGCTCAGGTCTCTTTGCCGGCGGGCACGTACACGGTGCGTCTGGAAGCGACGGCCTCCGGCGGCCTGGCGAACATCGACTCCATGACCGTTACCGGCCCCAACCTCCAGCCCGCTGCCTGCCCATAAAAACAGCATACCCTGCGCCGATCTGCGTCAGGAACCTCCTTGGCGGAAATGCCGCTGGTGCGAAAGCAGAGAAGGCCGTTCAAAAATTCTCCTTTTCTTTGCCGAAGCCCTTGTTTTTTCCCGGATTGCCGATAGAGTAAACGGCATCATCCACAGAAACGAAAGGGCCTGACTATGGCAAAGAAAATCAAACGAATCGCCGTCCTGACCGGCGGCGGCGACTGTCCCGGTCTGAACGCCGTCATCCGCGCCGTCACCAAAACCGCCATCAACAAGTATGGCCTGGAGGTGTACGGGGTCGAAGACGCCTATCTGGGGCTGATTGAAAACCGCATCCGTCCGCTCACTTTTGACGACGTGAGCAACATCCTCACGCTGGGCGGCACGATTCTGGGCTCCTCCAACAAAACCAATCCTTTCGCTTATCCGATGCCCATCGGCAAGACCGTCCGCAATCGCGACGTGTCCGATTTGTGCATCGCCAACCTCGAAAAGCACGGCATCGAGGCGATGATTTGCATCGGCGGAGACGGCACAATGGCCTCCGCCGCCGCCTTTGCCAAAAAGGGCCTGACAGTCATGGGCGTGCCGAAAACCATCGACAACGATGTGTACGGCACGGACCTGACGTTCGGCTTCAACACCGCCGTAACAACCGCCGCCGAGGCTATCGACAAGATTCACACAACCGCCAGTTCGCACCACCGCGTGATGATTGTCGAGGTGATGGGCCGCTATGCAGGCTGGATTGCCCTGCATGCCGGCGCCGCAGGCGGAGCTGATGTGATTCTGATTCCCGAAATTCCCTACGACCTGAACCGCGTGGCGGAAGTCGTCCTGGCCCGTTCGCGCAAAGGCCGCCGCTTCAGCATCATCTCCATCGCCGAAGGCGCCAAACCCAAAGGCGGAAAAATGGTCGTCTTCAAAAAGGAATCCGACAGCCCCGACCCGATTCGGCTGGGCGGCGTCTCGTACGTGCTGGCCGAGCAGCTGTCCAAAATGACGGGGCTGTCCTGCCGCGGCGTCAACCTCGGTCATCTTCAGCGCGGCGGCACCCCCACCCCCTTTGACCGCAACATGGGCACCCAGTTCGGCTATTACGCCCTCGAACTGCTGATGAAGGGGGTCCAAAACCACCTGGTCATCTGGAAAAACGGTTCGCTCGGCTCGATTCCCCTCAGCCGCGCGGCCGGCAAAATCAAAACCGTTCCGCTCAAAGACCCGCTGATTGCCGCCGCCAAAGCCGTCGGAACCAGTTTTGGTGTCTAAAGCAAACCAATATGGCTGCACCGAAAAAGAAACGGCGAATTCTTATCACAGCCGGCGGCACGCGGGAATACATTGACCCGGTCCGCTTTCTGTCTAACGCCGGCAGCGGACAGATGGGCTATGCCCTGGCCCGTGCGGCCCTGCGAGCCGGCCACCATGTAACCCTGATTTCGGCCCCGACGACTCTTAAGCCCCCGGCTCAGGCCGAACTCCTTCGCGTCGTCTCCTGCGAGGATATGTTCCGGGCCGTGAAAGATAAGTTTCCCAAAAGTGATTGCCTGATTATGACGGCGGCCGTGTCGGACTACACACCGGTCAAAAAAGAAAAAACCAAGATGAAAAAGGGCAAGAGAATCCTGACGCTCCGGCTCAAACCGACGCCCGATATCCTGGCCTGGGCGGGCCGGCACAAAAAAAAAGGACAGATTCTGGTCGGGTTCGCCCTCGAGGACAAAAATCTCAAACAAAACGCCGAGCAGAAACTTCTCAAGAAAAATCTTGATTTGATTGTTGCCAACAAACCGGACGCCATCGGCGCCGAGCAGTCCGCCGTCTTCCTGAAAACCCCGTCCGGTCCCTGGCTGGCCCTGCCTTATCAAAGCAAGCAGCGCACCGCCGGCTGCATCATTCGGACAATAGAAAAACTCTTTGCGGCCAATTAATCCGTAATGCCGAGGTCTTCCTTGGTCAGGATGCTTTCGAAGCGATAGCCCGCTTTTTCGATATTTTCACGTGCCCCCTGCTTGCGGTCAATCACACAGACAATCCGGTCCACCCGCGCGCCGGCCTCGGTGATAATTTTGGCCGCTTCGAGCACCTGCCCGCCGGTCGTGGCGATATCCTCCACCAGCAGCACAACATCGCCCGGTTCGAGCCGACCCTCAATCATCTTGCCTGTGCCGTAGTCCTTTTTGCTGTTGCGGATGATGACCCAGGGCCTGCCGCACTCCATCGCGGCCGCCGCCGCCAGCGCCACCCCGCCCAGCTCCGCTCCGGCAATCCGCGTTACCTCCGGCGACAGATGCCTGCAGAACTCTTTTCCCAGCGCCCGCAGGATATCCGGCTGGGTCTCGAACAGATACTTGTCCAGATAATACTTGCTGCGCTTGCCGCTGCGCAGAACAAAATCCCCCTCCAGATACGATGCATCCTTAATCCGCCTGGCCAGCTGATTTTTATCCATTTTTTTCTCTCAGTTTTGTTCCCGGACAATTTCCTGAATCTGCCGCTGCAGTTCCGGTATTTTGTTCACAACAACACCTCAAATGATTTTAAAATTGATTCCAAAATTCTCATGAGTCAGAATATCCCTCAAGCCGGCGATTTTTTGCCATTCTACCCGGCTGTGTGCCTGCCGAACTTCTTTGGGAATCTTTTTGGCTGCTTCTCCGATAATCTGAAGATTCCGCACAACCGCATCCACTACCAGTGAATTCTCACAAAAGGTCTGATATGTCATCCCTTCGGTATAACGGCAAATCTTGTCGGCAGCTTCGAGAATATCCTGCAAATAGATTTTATATTGCCTCGGCATAACGGGCGGCCTTCTTGACATCGGCAAATGCAGGCCGGAGATTTTCCTCTATCACCAAATCGACCCTTTTTCCAAAAAGCTCTTCAAGAAAAAATTTCAGTTCCATGTATTTATCAAAGGTCGGGTCCTCAAAAGAAACCAGAAAATCCAGATCGCTTTCCTCTCCGGCACATCCTTTCAAATAGGACCCGAACAAACCGATACGTGTCACCCCAAATCCGCGAATATGCTCCGCATGATTGTTTAAGGTGCTGACAACTTGTTCCGGTGTGAGTTTTCCCATAACGCTTATTATATCATTCAGCAAAATGTCCGCAACAAGAACCCTTGGCTGTTTTTGAAACTACACCTTCAGCTGAGCGGTATGCTTCAGCTGCCGGCGGTACCGGCGGCGGATAGGACTGACGACCCTGCTAAGGAATTCATCAACCTGCTGCGGAGCCCGACCGATGTACTCCCTCGGGTTGAGCACCCTGCGGAAATCCACTTTGGCAAAGGCCGGGTCGTTCCGGAGCCGCTCCAGCAGGTCGTTTTTCTTTCCGTGCTGCTTGACCTGTGCGGCCGCCGCATGCGAATGCACTCGAATCCGCTCGTGCAGCTCCTGCCGGTTGCCGCCGGCCTTCACGGCCGCCATCAGGATATTTTCCGTCGCCATAAACGGCAGTTCCGCCTCCACATGCGCCGCAATCACCCTCGGATAAACCACCAGTCCGGATGCGACGTTAATCAGAATCTCCAGAATCCCGTCCACGGCCAGAAAACTTTCCGCCAGCACAATCCGGCGGTTGGAGGAATCGTCCAGCGTCCGCTCCAGCCACTGAACCGAGGCGGTCATCGCCGGACTGGCGGCCAGCGACAGCACAAACCGCGCTAAGCCCGTTGCCCGCTCGCACCGCATCGGATTGCGCTTGTACGCCATCGCCGAAGAACCCACCTGCGAGCTCTCAAACGGCTCCTCAATCTCCTTCAGATTAGCCAGCAGGCGGATATCATTGCACATCTTGTGCGCCGACTGCGCAATCGAAGCCAGCACATCCACAATCATCTTGTCGAGCTTTCGCGGATAGGTCTGGCCGGTCACGGCACAGACCTTCGAAAACCCGAAGGCCCCGGCAACCATCTGCTCCAGACGGCGCACCTTGCTGTGGCTGCCGCCGAACAGCGCCAGAAACGACGCCTGTGTGCCGGTCGTGCCTTTAATGCCGCGAAACGGCAGCTCCTGTATCCGCCGCTCCAGTTCCTCCAAATCCATCGCAAAATCATACGCCCACAGCGCCGCCCGCTTGCCGACCGTCGTCAGCTGAGCGGGCTGAAAATGCGTAAACCCAAGCGTCGGAAGCGCCCGATGCTGCCGGGCGAAACGGCCCAGCCGGTCAATCAGACAGGCCAGCTTGCCCGCCAGAATCTCCATCCCGCGGCGCATCAGAATCAGGTCGGCATTGTCCGTAATGTCGCAGCTGGTCGCCCCCAAATGGAGAATCCCGGCGGCCTTCGGCGCGGCATCAGCAAAGGTGTGGATATGCGCCATCACATCGTGCCGCAGCTTCTGCTCATACGCCGCCGCCTTCTTGTAGTCGATATCCTCCAGATGCTGCTGCATCTGGCGAAGCTGGGCCTCGGTAATCTTCAGTCCCAGCTTTTTCTGGGCCCGGGCCAGTTCCAGCCAAAGCCGACGCCATGTACGAAACCGACTGTCCGGCCCGAACAATTCCGCCATCTCCCGCGAGGCATTCCGCTCCACCAGCGGGCTGGTATAAACCGACATCTCTTTTGCCATACTCCTGTTTCCCGTCAATTCTGAAAGTTTGTCCGATTGGTTCTGTCCCGCCGCTTTCACGCATGCAGGATTTTCTCGATTTCCTCCAGCAGCGGCTCCGGCAGCTCTGCATCGGCCGCAGGCACCCAGTCGCGAATCTGTCCTCTCCGGCGGGCCCCGACAATCGCAGAGGTAATTTCCGGCCGCCGCAGCACCCACGCAATCGCCAGTTGGCCGATCGTCAGCCCCGCCTGGGCCGCCACACTCTTGAGCCGCTCGATTTTATCCAGATTGCGGTCAAACAGCGGCGGACGGAAATTCGGGTCCGATACAATCCGATGGTCATCCGGCGGCAATGTCCGCAGGTACTGGGCCGTAAACTTGCCCGTCAGGAGCCCTTTCTGAAGCGGGCTGTAGGCCACGACCCCAATTTTCTTCTTCCCGCAGTACGGCAGAATCTCTTTTTCAATGTCCCGCCTCAGCATACTGTACGGCGGCTGCAGAGACGCCGGCGGGGCAATCTTCGCCAGCCGCTCCAGCAGCGGCACATCGCAGTTGCACACCCCGATATACCGCACCTTGCCCTGCTCAACCAGCCGAACCATCGCCTCCCAACCCTCCTCCACCTGCTCGGCCGGCTGCGGCCAGTGCATCTGATACAAATCAATCACCTCCACCCCCAGCCGCTTCAGACTGGCCTCGCATTCGGCGGCAATACTGTCTGCATCCAGGCAGCTGATTTTCTCCCGGCGCTCATTCCACAAGAGACCGCATTTGGTTGCCACAAACGGACGAGGCCGTATCGACCGCAGTGCTCGGCTCACCATCTCCTCCGAATGCCCGCAGCCGTAAATCGGGGCCGTATCAATCCAGTTGATGCCGCATTCCATCGCCTCCCCAATCGCCTCCAGCGAATCCCGGTCATCCTGCGGCCCCCAGCCGTACTGCCACGGCCCGCCGATTGCCCAGGTCCCCAGCCCGATGACCGTCAGCTCCAAATCCGTCTGTCCAAGCCGCCGCGTTTTCATCCGTCCGCCCTCAATAAGACGCCGAATATCCGATATACAGCCAATTGACCGCCTGTCGAAAGACCGGTGCAAACACGCGCCCCAGCAGCGTCCACACGAGGAAAAATCCCATCAGACGAACCGGCATCACACTCATCAGCATCTGATAATACGTCCGCGCCGGCTCCGGCAGCACCAGCATCATCCAGGCCTGCCCGTCCAGCGGCGCTACCGGCATTATATTGAACAAAAACAGCACCAGATTCAAGCTGAACAAGATGCTCAGCAGCACCGCTATCCCCTGCAGCAGCCCATCCTGCCGGGCCTGGGCGACAGTCATAAACCCGGTACGGTCCGCCGGCCAGAACCACTCCAGCGCCAGCCCCAGCCGAATCGCTCCGGCCGCCGCCAGCACCAAGAGCAGATTGGCCGCCGGCCCGCTCAGCGCCATCCAGGCTGCCCGCTTCGGATACAACCGGGCCCATTCCGCATGATACGGCGTGCCGGCCCAGCCGAGCATCCATCCCCAGGCCGCATACGACAGCCACGGAAAAACAATCATCCCCAGCGGCTCCCGCTTCAGATGCGGCAGCGGATTCAAAGACACCAGCCCTTCCTCCCAGGCCGTCCGGTCCCCCATCCGCCAGGCCGCCAGCGCATGCGCCGCCTCGTGAAAGACCAGCGAGAACAAAAACACCCCATACCAGAGGATGCCCAACACCAGCGTATCTTCCGTCATAACCGGCACTCTCCGAAAAGGGGTTACTCAAGATAAATCATCTTTTTGGTCATCCCGCCGTCGAGAACGAAGTTTTGTCCGGTGATAAACTCCGCCCGTCGGCTGCACAGGTACAGCACCATCTGGGCGATATCCTCCGGTCTGCCGACCCGCCCGGCCGGATGCTGCGCGTGGTCCTCAGGCCGAATCACCCACGGCGACGGCGCCCCGTGCAGATACGCCGTTGTATCAATCCAGCCGGGACTGATGCAGTTGACCCGCACCTGCGGCCCCAGACTGACGGCCAGAGCGTGTGTCAGCGCCACAAGACCCCCTTTGGCTGCCGAATACGCCTCCGTGTTCGGCTCGCTCATCAGCGCCCGCGTGGAGGCGATATTCACAATCGCCTCGCGGGTTTCCTTCAGGGCCGCCGCACAGTGCTTTGCACACAAAAACGCCCCCGACAAATCCGTATCAATCACGCGTCGCCAGTCCTCATAAGACAGTTCCGTGACCGGCCCGTTTCTGGCGACGGCCGCATTGTTCACCAGACAGTCAATCCGTCCGAACCGCTCCAGCGTCCGCCGCACCATCCGCTCCACCGATGCCTCCTCTGAGACATCGGTCTGGATAAACAGCACATTGGGGCTGTTCAAAAAAGCCAGGGCCTTCGGCTCCAGCCGGGCTTCGACCTCCGCCAGCACCGCAGAGGCCCCCGCCTCCAGAAAGGTTTTGGCGATGCAGAGCCCGATTCCCCGCCCCCCGCCGGTAATCACAGCCGTTTTGCCTTGGAATTCTGAATGGTCCATACCTGTTATATACCCGCCTGACGCTCCCAACTCCAGAAGATTCTGGACGACGCCGACCTCATCCGGTACAATCCGCCCCGACTGTCCGTTTTTGAAAAACCTAACAAAACAACGGCTCTATGCCGAAAACACAGAAAGGTCAGACAGTATGAATAAAGCATCCGAACAGTTTCTGCAGAACCTTCTGGAAGCCCCCAGCCCCTCGGGCTATGAACAGCCCGCCGCCAAAGTCTGGCGGGACTATGTCAAACCCTATGCCGACCAGATGATAACCGATGTGCACGGAAACAGCTTCGCCGTCCTGAATCCCGATGCCGAGTTTAAGTTTATGATTACCGGCCATGTGGATGAAATCGGCCTGCTGATTACCCATATCGACGACAAAGGATACCTTTATACCGCGCAAATCGGCGGAATGGACCCTGCCTTGCTTATCGGCCAGCGGGTGCAAATCTGCACCGCCGACGGCCCCGTCCTCGGCGTCATCGGCCGCAAAGCCATCCATCAGATGACCCCCGAAGAACGGAAAAAGGCCGTCGAAATGGAAAACATCTGGGTGGATATCGGCGCCTCCAGCAAAAAAGACGCCCTCAAGCGCGTGGCAATCGGCGACCCGATGGTTATCGATGTCCCCTATCGGCGGCTCAACGGCGACAAAATCGTCTCCCGGGCCACCGATGACAAGGCCGGTGCCTTCGTCGTCGCCGAGGTCATTCGGGCCCTCTCCCGCCGCAAACTGAAAATCTCCGTCATCGGCGTCGCCACAGTCCAGGAGGAAATCGGCCTTCGCGGGGCCATCACCTCCTCGTACAAAATCCATCCGCACGCCGGGATCGCCGTCGATGTCGGCTTTGCCAGCGACCATCCCGACACCGACCCGAAGAAAACCGGCCAGGTCTCCCTCGGCAAAGGCCCCATCCTTCATCGAGGCCCGAATATCAACCCCATCCTCGAAAAAGACCTCTTCAAAGCCGCCAAAGCCCACAAAATCCCGACTCAGGTTACGGCAGAGCCCCGCGGAACCGGCACTGATGCCAACGCGATTCAGCTTTGCCGCGGCGGGGCGGCCGCAGGACTCATCAGCATCCCCAACCGCTATATGCACACACCGGTTGAGGTGATTTCCCTGAAGGATTTGGAGGCATGCATCAAACTTCTGACGGAATTTCTGGCCGCTCATCCCGACCAGCGGGACTATCGGCCCTGACTTCCGGCAGACATTAAGTGGAACGGGCCGCCTCGACGGCGGCTCTAACGTGTCCGACTCTTCATTGAGCCGGCTGTATTCTGCGACCGTCTCCAAAAGCCGCTGCAGAACGGCCCGTCCCTCCACACTCGTTTCCAGCCCTAAAAACTCAATCCCCATCCAAAGGGTGCCGGTCTCTTTGTCCTCCCGAAGATGCCGCAGCTGGCCTTCGACCAAAATCGGCTTCTGGTAGCACAGCGGAGTAAACTGAATCCCAAAAACCTGACCGATAGAAAAGCAATCCCTTTTTTCCAGTCCCGCAATCATCCGCAACCCCCCTGCCGAAAGGTCTGCCAGCTGTCCCTGCCAGTAGCAATCTGCCGGTACTATACCGGCTTTCTCCAGAAACCCCCGGTGCCAAAAAAGAACCTTTATATTCAAATCTTTCGGAACAGACTGCCTTTGATAGGCCCTTCTCGGAATCTTTTCTATCCGATGCGGCCGTTCCAGAAGAACTTTCCCATTTTGACCTTCCAGAACCGCTGAATCGAGCCCCACAATTGTGCTTTCACAAATATATTTCGAAAAATCCATCCGGAAAGACAGACCAACTGGTTGGTTTATTCTTATGTTTTTGGAAATCGTCTGTCCATCTGGGAATGCTTCAATAATTACATTTTGGTCGGCGCATTTCAGGATACTCACACGGACCGTCTGCCAGCGGCCGGAGGCTAAAAAAGTCATAACCCCTGTTTTCTGGTGAAAGGCCGCCAGCGATATGAGATTAACAAGACCACTTCCCTCCAGATATTCTATCTGATTCGTTGAAGTTTCAATGGTCATATTGTATCCCTAATACCCAACTGTAAATTGTTCGCGTATCGTGGGCATATCCAGTTGCTTTCATCGGTCAAAAAAAACAGTTTCTGAAAATCAATCTGCTAAACTCTTGAAAATGCCCCCTTTTCCATTATTACTCCGGCCGAAAGTCCGATAATCCATTCTTCTCTGAAAATCAATTATCCGGTTTCCCGTCTGAATCTTCGATTGAAAACCGCAGGCACCGCCGATAAGATGCCTCCTTATGAAACCAAACAATCTGGACAAAACATCTTTTGCATCCGCCTTTCTGCTGCTGTTGTTTGGCGCAGGATTAGGGTTAGCGATGCTGCTGGTTAAAGCACGTTCAGCCATTCAGCTTTCCGAGCCCATTCTTTTGCCCGGAGAAGGATTGTCTGTTGTGCTGCCGGCCGGCCCCGGCTGGAAAAATCTTACCGAGTGGAGCTACGAACAAGATAACAGTTTCACTCTGGTCGCGACCTATTCAATGCGGGGCAGCCCTCCGTCTGAAGTCCGCTGGCAGTACAAACTGGCCGATCAGCCCCTTGCTCCTCAGGCCCTGCTGGAGCAAATCGCCCGTCAATTCAGCGGCCCCGTCAGTGCCGTCCAGACATTCCAGGGACCGCTGACCTTTGCTCAAATCCAGCTCTTTTCCCGGGCCGAAGGCGAACAAATCCTACTGGCCGCAGCCGTACCGCAGAAAGGCCGCATCCTCCTTCTCCAGCTGAAAAGTTATTCAGAGCATTACGATTTGCCTGACCTCTTCGAACAGCTGGCCGCCCGGGTTCAGTTTCGTCCCGATCCCCGCCGCCAGGTCGGCCGGCAGCTCTTCGAAGACCTGACAAGCCGTCTCTATCCGCAATGGCTGGAAAATCTGCATCAGCGGGCGGAAATCTTTCTTCTGTCTCCGGTTTCCGGCAGACCTATCGGATATTCCAAAACAGCTGCTGTCAAGTCAGAGAAGGACCTTGCGGCTGCTTTCGAACAGGAACAGGTGTTTCGGCAGAACGACTCTCCGCAGTCTGTAAGCCGTTTTGAATCCGCACAAAACCTGTCCGAGTTCCTCTGGACCACCGCCCGCCAGACTCGTCGCGGACCTCTTCAAACTCAGGTGCGACGACTGCCGGACGGCTCCATGCAAATCGAGGATTCTTATCGTCGGCAAACCGTCTGCTGGCCGGCCAAAGAGGCCGTACCCGAGATTCTCCTGCCGCTGGCGGCCCGAGCAATGCTCAATGCAGACGAATCCGAAGCTGTCCTGGACATCATCGCTTCTTTCGGCCAGGTTGTGCCCGTCCTGGTTTCCCGCTCTGAACCCAAAAACAAGACAAATCTTCCGGAACAAACTGAATATGCCGTGAAAGTCCAGTTCCTTCATCATTCGGAAAATTATGAAGAATACTATTTCGATACGAAACAAAACCTGCTGGCCCGGCTGGAGGCCATACCCGGTCAGCCCGCCCGCATCTGGAAAGCCGCCGGCGAAGCCGACCTGCGGCGTTTTAACCCTTCCTTCTCAAAACCGGACCAAATCGTCCTAAAGCAGAGTCCTTCAGGAATGTTCGCTTTACAGAGATAGAAACAAGTTGGAATAAATCTTATGAAGACAACAAATTCCGCAGACTGCCTGATTATCGGGGCCGGACCGGCGGGACTGGGCGCCGCTCTTTACGCCGCCCGCGACCGTTTTAAAACCGTCGTCCTCGAAAAATTCTATCCCGGCGGACAAATCCTCACCACCGACCGCATCGAAAACTACCCCGGTTTTGCTAATATCCCCGGTCCCGACCTGATTCTGAAAATGGTGGAACAGGTCCAGACCTTCGGTGCAGACATCAGAACCAACCAGGAAGTCTTGTCCCTTCAGCGCCGCAGCGACGGCCTCATTGAAGCCCGCACCGAACAGGATGTGTACAACGCCAAAGTGGTCATCCTGGCCCCCGGCAGCTCCTATCGAAAACTGGGTGTGCCCGGCGAAGAGGAGTTTCGTCAGGCCGGTGCCGGCGTCAGCTACTGCGGCACCTGCGATGCCCCCTTCTTCAAGGACAAGGTCGTCGTTGCCGTCGGCGGCGGCAACACGGCCGTGGAGGACACCCTGCACCTGGCCAAATACGCCAAAAAAGTCTATATGGTCCACCGCCGCAGTGAATTCCGCGCCACCAAGGTCCTTGTCGAAGAACTGATGCAGAAGGTCAATCAGAAAGACTCCAACATCACGCTTCGGCTGGATACGGTTGTGACGGAAATTCAGGGTTTCGGCCGGGTCGAACGGGTCCTGCTCAAAAACGTTCGAACCGGTCAGGTCGAACAGCTGCCCTGCGACGGCGTGTTTATCTTCGTGGGAATGGTTCCCAACACAGGTTTCTTGAAAGACTTTGTGGACCTTACGGAGGCGGGCTTTATCCGCTGTGAGCCGGCGTATCTGCGGACTCGTGTCCCGGGCGTCTTTGCCGCCGGCGACTGCCGAATCGGGGCAGCCATGCAGCTGGTCACCGCCGTCGCCGACGGCGTCAACGCCGCTATGTGGATGAAACACTACCTCCGCGACCCCGCCTGGTGGACTCAACCCCTGGCTGAATCACTGTGAGATTCTCAGCAGCGCTTTTGTATGACGCTCGATTCGTGCGAGTACACAGAGAAATACGTACATATCGCAGAAAAAAGACCATGAATACGTCTTTTCAGTTAGGACATGGGCCGTAAAAGCGCTTGATTAAGAAGTCCGTCAGAGGGCTTCCCCCATTCACCATTTTCTGAATACTCTTGAAATCCTTAAATACCAAAACGCTTTTGACATACTGGAATACTGCGTCTCCTTGTTTATTACACATCGAAGGAAGCTTATGGATTCTGTTATTTTGTGATTGTGCTCACAAGCAACATATTTAAAGGGTCTCTGTATTCGGCAGGCCCATTGCCGCGGTGATTCGGTCGAAGTCATCCAGCGAATAGTAATCGATGATAATCCTTCCCCGGTTGCCTTTTCGGCCTGCCTCTATCCGCACTTTGGTCCCCAGAATCGACTCCAGCCGTTTTTCCAAATCCAGTATGTAAGCGGCCTTCTCTTTTTTCTGCGCGTCTTTCTGCGTATCTTTCTGCAGGAGTCGGCGGACCAGGTTTTCCACATCCCGCACACTCAGCCGCCCTGCCATCGCCCGATGCGCCAGCTTCTTTCGAATCTCTTCATCCGGCAAAGCCAGAATCGCCCTGGCATGCCCCATACTCAATTGGTTCTCGATGAGCATTGTCTGGATTTCCTCCGGCAGTTCCAGAAGCCGCAAATAGTTGCTGATAACGGAGCGGTCCTCCCCCAAACGCTGGGCCGCTTCCGTCTGCGTGAGGGAAAAAGTTTGGAGGTAGTTTTTGTAGGCTTTCGCCCGCTCTATCGGATTCAGATCCGTCCGGTGTATATTCTCCACCAAGGCCAGTTCGAGCATCTGTTCATCTGTCGCAGCCCGTATCATCACCGGAACCGTCGAGAGACCGGCTAATTGTGCAGCCCGAAACCGCCGCTCCCCGGCAATAATCTCATAGATTCCTTCTCCAGCCGGCCGAACTAATATCGGCTGAATGATTCCATTCTGCCGAATCGATTCAGCCAAGTCTTTCAGCTCATTCTCATTCCAGAATTGACGCGGCTGGTAAGGATTCGGACGAATCGCCGACAGCGGAAGCTCCGCCTTAGATTTCTCTAACTCCTTGTCTTTTGGAAAGTTATAATCATTTTGCCGAACGATTTCCGTTTCCGGTTCAGCCACATTTTGAGTTATAGGGCCCAACAATGCTTCCAGTCCCCTGCCTAAATGCGGCTTCTTCTGTTTCGAACTGCTCATACTCGCCTCCAATAAATTATCAAAAAGTTTGTCGGCAGTTCTAAAACAGATTCCGCAGAAAATCCAGAAAAAAATGTTTCACGTGAAACAAAAGCGGTAAATAGTTGCAGATTGTTCCACGTGAAACACCGTAAATTCGTGTCTTTTATGGAAGGATATTCGATGCCTTTTGTATTCCGTAAAGTTGGAAAATCATTTGGTCGATTTGTTCCAGATTGGCCTTCGGGATGACAAGCGTAGGATAATCCAGTTCAAACTCAATGACATGGAAGGGGGAGTCCGAAGCAGCCGTTAAAGCCCTTGCCAGATCAGACATCTCTTGAATTTCAACTCCATTACAAGTTTTGACAACAATCCGTCCGAGGTTTTGATAGCCCAAATTGATTTCCGCAGGCAGAACATAACTCAAAACAACGATTTCTTTCCTACCGGCAGGGGGATTCATCGATAGATTTCTGTAATAGTGCAGCAGGTGCGGCGGAACCTTTCCCTGCCAGTTTTCCCCCCACAGGCGCAGATAATCAAGCGTCAGCTTTTGGAAAACATACCCGCCTGTAATAAAATATTCCGGCTGCTTACCGTATTCCTGGTAGGGGACCAGCATTTCTGATGAGTCAAATCGAGTACTTTTCGTTTGGAGCTCGATTTTTTGTCCGTCTCGAAACAACGTAAAGGAAATTGGTTCCCCAACCCGATGAAGCGTGATAAGATGTTCGTAAGAAATGTCCTCATAAAGAGCGTGCTTATACTTCCCAAAAGCATCAATGGCCTTGCCGTCTATTGCAAGCAAAACATCTCCGTCTTTAAGAATATCGCTTCCCGTTCCTTTCGAATAGACAAAAGAAACGTAACACCCATCTTTCATTTCTACCGGCATCTTAAGATACCTGCGTACAGAAGGGTCCGTCAAATCAAAGGTTTCAAATCCAGGTGTACCATATCCTATATATTCTGTATCCTTTTGTGCTTCTTTTAAAAACATATTCACCGTTTGACCGGGAATAACGGCAACCTCCGTTTCGGAACTGGAAAAGGCAATTCCGTATGCCGTTCCTGAACGATCCGTAAAAACCTCTCCGCGGGAGGTTTGTCTGGAAGTGCTTGATAAAACAAAAGTTAGAATTCTTTGATACGATGTGGGGCCGTTGCGAACCACGGCCCTGTCTAAAAATCCCCTCGAATTCTTCACTGCGGCTTCTGAAGAAAGCCATTGACCCTTCAGCTCAAGGCCTCTCTGAAACGATTCCCCAAATGTCACAGGCGAAAGGGAAATGCCGCTTTTTTCATCAAGTTTCAGTAGGCAAAGGTCCAAATCATAATCAATGGTCTTGATTGACGCAGGGATAAACTCCGGACTTCGACTGGTTTTCACCTGAATCACAGAAGCATAAGTAAACGGCTCCGCGATCGTTACTACCTCAGAAGGGCCCACAGCCGTGCCGTAACAGATTTCCGTCTGCGAAGCCGAACGCTTCCACGGCTGCAGGACATCATACCTGCTGCTCGATACCTGAATAAAAACAAGGGAATCCTTGGCATCGAAAATCTGCTTCCCGTTTTCGGTTATTCGAGCCGTTTGCCGGCAGGAAAAACAAAGTCCAATAACACCAATGCTGAAGAGGGAAAAAAAGGCTTTTTTCATAACGTCGGCTCCGGCAGGGGACTGACAGGTACATCGTATTTTTCGAGGATTTCCAGATGTTTTTGACGGGCCTTGACGGCATCAATTACCATCGGCGTCGGATTGCCCAAAAACTTCAGGACCCAAAAACCGTTTACATCCGTAGCGAAGGCCTTGTCCAAATCGTCTAACTCCTTTATCGGAAATCCGTTAACCGTTTCAAGCGGCTGATGAACAAAGCCGCCCACGTACGTCGTCAGCTCATCCGGCAGAATGTCGGACAGGACGACGTATTCCTTCCGCGACGGGTCATCGTTCAGATTCTGAACTTCATAAAATAAATAGCGGAGGTAGAAGGGGATATCTGTAATCCAGTTTCGCCCCCACGATTCAAGATAATTGCGGTTCAGAGATACAAACGTCAGTCCCGCAAAGCACTTATACTTCGGCTGCACATCAAACTGCCGACGAAACGTCAGCACGGGTTCATTATAATTGACCTTAATGGCGGCCTTCTGTTCAACCCCGTCGCGGTAAAAGACAACTTCAATGGTTTCGCCGATTTGTTTCTGCTCGACGGCCTCGGACATATCGAGCATCAGGCCGTAAATCCGAATCATCCCATCATTATCAATATCAAAATCGCCGATTTTGGTCAGGACATCGTTTTTCTGCAAGATTCCGGAGGCGGTGCTGTTTAGTACGGTATCGAGAATCACAACACCCTGGCGGTCTTTGGGAACCTTTAAGTATTGTTTCAGCCAGGGGTTATGAAGACCCTCGAAGGTGAGGATGCCTAAGGACCCAAATCCGTCGTACCGGCCGTCTTCGATGTCTTTCAGGAAGTGTTCAATGACGGGGGTTGGGATCATAAATCCTATATTTTCCGCCATTTGCAGCCCTTGGAAAGCCACGCCGACGACTTTGCCGTCCTGAAGGACCGGTCCGCCGGAGTTGCCGGGGTTGATGGCGGCGTCGGTCTGGATAAGCAGGTGCGAATCGGCCTGCGTATGACTGTAAATGCCTGTTTCAATGCGAGATACGACACCTTCGGTGATGGAGACTGTCCGGCCGCCCAGCGGAAACCCGCACGTCTGCACGGTGGAATTGACCGCCGGCAGGGGGCCGAACTCCAGCGGAATCATATCATCGTAAAACGTGGGGTCATAAACGGTTAAGACGGCCAGGTCGCAGTCGTGGCCGACAAACTCCACCCGGGCGGGGTAGCGTTTGGCGACATTCTGCTTCTGGATTTCTATATACCTGTAATTGCTGACGTTGTGGGCATTGGTGAGGATGCGTCGGCCGGTTATCACAAACCCCGAACCGCTCCCGCGGGACATCTGGGTCTTCTTCCAGGGGTTGACGTAGTCGAAGTCCTGCTGCACGATGGTAATCTGCACGACGGACTTTTCGTACGTGTTTTGCTGCGAGAAGACCGGCACGGTGAACAAAGACAAACCGACAAGCAAAGCAGCCGCTGCGTTTATTGCATTCATCTCTGATTCTTTCACAGAATGGAATAATCCTTACTTGTGTCGGGACATATTGTACCGGCAGGACAGAGCACGGGAAACAGATTTTCGAAAAGATTGACGGAAACTAAACGAGGAATACATAGGAGCTGACGGAAAAGGGGGCATTTCTATTTTTAATTTCCGATTTCCAATAGTTGCTTTTTGATTTTGCCCTCCAAAATATGGTTGCAGACAAAACGGCGGAAGATGAAAATATAAAGGAATCGAGGAAAACGCGGACAGGAGGAATCGACGGCCCAGAGACACACCCACCCGACCGCCGCAGAAGGAAAAAATTTTTTAAAAGGAGAACATATCAAATAATGCCCCAAAAAGGGTATCGCACAATTCACAAAACAGATTAGATACACTTTTTCAAAGAGGAAATAAGATGTACTTAAAAAGATTGAGAATCTGGAACTTTAGATCTATTGGGTCCAATAACAATGAACCGGGGCTGGACATTGAATTCGACGAAAGAATAAATCTCCTTATAGGAGCCAATGATTCAGGGAAAACCGCAATTATCGATGCTATCAGATACTGCCTAGGAACGCAAACCTATGACCCTATTCGAATAGATGTTGAAGATTTTTACCAAAAACCAGTGGATCAAAAAAGTGAAAAAGAAAAGAGTGAGAAAGAAAAAGAACGAGCAAATGAGTTCAAAATTGAATGTACCTTTTCAGGATTTACGCCGAAAGAAGCCGGGCAATTTTTAGAATGGATTAGTATTGATAAATCTAACGGAGCTTTCAACGCAGAATTAAAAGTCTGGTTTACCGCTGTCAATAAAAATAATCGGATCACCACTTATCTTAGAGCCGGGGCCGATGAAGAAGGGCTTTCGATTGAAGGGGAGCCGAGAGATTTGTTGAGAGTAACATACCTCAAGCCCCTCAGAGATGCAGAAAATGAGTTTATACCCGGGTATCGCTCCAGACTTTACCAAATATTGAGGAGCCATCCCGTCTTCGAGAAAGAGAATGTGAATCAGAAACATCCTCTGGAAAAGTATTTTAAACAAGCAGAAGATTTTGTAATTTCTTTCTTTGAAAAAGAGCAGTTAGATTCAAATCCGAAGCTTGAAATCACCGGTGAGGAAAAGGGAGGAAAATGCATCAAAGAGGTTTTCGAAACACAAACAAAAATATTTCTGGAAAGTTATGATAATCGAGAACCAAAAATAAAAATAGCCCCCGTCGAACTGAACGCAATCTTACGCAAGCTCGAACTAATCCTTGAAGAAAATAAAGCCGGATTGGGTACGTTAAATCTGCTCTATATGGCTGCCGAACTAATCCACCTAAAACGGGAAGAACATCTGGGATTAAGACTGGCCCTGATAGAAGAACTGGAGGCACATCTTCATCCGCAGGCACAGCTGCGGGTTCTGAAATCCCTGCTTGCCGAGAGGAGCAGCCGCGTACAGTATATATTTACAACCCACAGTACAATCTTGGGCTCGAGCATACCATTAAAACATCTTTATTTGTGTTTGAAAGACAATGCTAACGACCATATTCAAGTCCGTGTTTTCCCATTAAATAGCCAATCTACTCAACTAAGTGAAACCGACTATCACTTTTTAGAGCGTTTTCTGGATGCCACAAAAGCCAACCTATTTTTCGCAAAAGGGATTCTTATTATAGAAGGAGACGCGGAGAACATTCTGCTTCCCGCCCTAGCGGAAATTATAGGCAGGCCCCTCCATAAATACGGAGTTTCCATAGTGAATGTGGGCAGCAAGGCCCTCCTTCGGTATGTCAGGATTTTCCAACAGAAAAACGGCCAATGCATCTCAATCCGTACAGCCGTGATTACTGATTCCGATATACCGGTCAAAGAAAATGGGATGCCTGAAAACGGATATAATGTTAATAAGCATCGACAGAATATAGCACAGAAATATGATTCGGGGGACGGTCGCATTCAGGCCTTTGTATCACCTCTTAAGACCATGGAGTTTGATATCGCAATGGGAAATCTTTATCAATATATGTACAAAGCCATTCAAATCGCTAAGAAAATAAAATCAACTGACGATTGGATCGCCGATAAAGAACTGCGGAATATTTTAAATCAGTCCATTGAAGAAAAGAATCCTAACAAAAGAGCGAAAATCATCTATGAACCGCTAGAAAAGAATCAGGCCTCAAAGCCCGTCGCGGCACAGTGGTTTGCCAAACTATTAATGGATGACAAAGACAGGGTTTCCTCTCTCATTCGAGAAGATTATGAAAATAACACAGGAATTAGATATTTGATTGAAGCAATTGAGCATGTAACGGAAAAAATTAAGTGGGACACCTATGGAAATAACAGATGATGATATAACCAAGGCAGAAAAGATATTTCTGAAAAGCGGACAGTCTTTCGATGAAGAACGCAGAGCTTTTATTAAGTGCTTAGATAAGTCCGTGCACGTGCAGGCGTGTCCGGGCAGTGGCAAGACAACCGCTCTGCTTGCCAAACTGTATATTCTGTCCGAAAAAATGCCTTTTAAAAACAATCAGGGCATCTGCGTTTTAACCCATACCAATGTGGCCATCGACATCATCAAGAAAAATCTGGGTGAAAGGGCGGATCTGCTATTCCGACATCCCAATTTCTTCGGCACTATCCAATCCTTCATTGATAAATATCTGGCTATCCCTGCTTTTATAAAATGCTATGGTCACAGACCTCGTTATATTGACGACGACTTCTTTTATGAAAGAATGCTGAAAGATCGCGCCGCTTTTGAGAAGAACGATTGGTTGAAGCATAATAAAAACAGATGGAACAATGTGGTGGATTTTGTTTTTTACGGCATCCATACAGTCTTTCAAGATTTCTCTAATAATGGATTCGATTTAAAAATAAAAATAGGCCAACATACGTCCACATATATGAGTATAAAAGAGGTTTTCCAAAAAATATTCGCAAGCGGTTATATAAGATTCAATGACGCTTTTTCTTTGGCAGGTATATATCTCAAAAAATATCCGGAAATTCGCCAACTGTTTTCCAGCCGGTTTCGGTATGTATTTGTTGATGAAGCACAAGACACCTCCACCATACAGAAAGAGATTATAGAAAAATGCTTCAATGAAAATGAAAATGTGATTATTCAATGGCTTGGTGATGCAAACCAGGGAATCATGAACAGCAATGAAGAAGAATCCGCCTGGAACCCAGAGGAAAATTCAAGATACAGCGTTATGAATTTCACAAAATCACATCGAATATCGCAACCCGTTGCCAACCTAATAAAAAATGTGGCGGCAAGACCCTACGATTCCCTATCTGGGACATCGATAGGCATAAAACCGGTTCTAATTCTTTTCACTGATTCCTCAAAGGAGCAAGTGGAGCAAGTATTAGATAAATTCGCACAATTGGTCTATGAAAAGAAATGTATTTACGAAGGAGAGGAGAAAACCCTCTATGAAATCTCCCAACTTTCCGGCAATCCGATAAAAGCTGTCGGCTGGGTTGGAAAAGAAAAGAAAAACGGTTTGTCAATCAAATCTTACTTTCCGGGCTTCGATAAACAATTAACCAACAGGAGAAGACTATATTTTCCCAATCTGTACACTATGTGTGAACTGTCCAAGAATGTCAGCCCTAAGGAACTGAAGGAACGAATCCTGAACTGCATTCTGGAGGCATTGTATCTTTCTGATGTCCAATCAGACAAAAAGAAAAAATACACAAAAAATGAATTCTTAAAGTATGTTAAAGAGACTCGAAAAGAGTTATTAAACAGATTATTTAAATACATTGTTTCGTATTATAAATTTCATGACTTTGATAAGTTATCAAAACGCCTATGCATCTTGATCAAAAAAATGGGGTTTGATCTCAAGAAAAACGCCAGAGATTATCTTATAGGACACGAATCCAAAGACATCCCAGTTATTCCGAGCCGGCCGGACTATAATAATATTTTTAATATCTTTAAAAAGACTGTAAACGACTCTGAAATTAACATATACATCGACACGGTTCATGGGGTGAAAGGAGAGACACACACGGCTACTCTGTATCTGGAAACAATGTATTACGAAAACAGTATTGAACACTTCCGAGAGGAAATGAATGGACAAAGAAGCAACTCTCATAAAAAAGTAAAGATTCAGGCATTAAAAATAGCCCATGTTGCTTTTTCAAGACCGACTCATTTGCTGTGTATCGCAATTCCAAAACATAATTTCAAAAAACCTGAGTCTGATTTGTATGAGGTCATTTCTCTTTGAAACGAGGGTACAGTTCGCAGGCGTCGTAAAACCGACAGCTAAAAAATGTAAAGAAGGAATCCGGCGATGCCGCCCAGATATGTCAAAACAATTCAGCAGGAATTGTATTACGAGTACGCCAAACTGATTTGCCGCAGCGTGTACGGCTGTGTCGAGCCCCATCGCGGATTCGTCACCGACCGCTACAAAAAACTGCAGGACGGACTGATCACCATCTCCGGCACCATTCGGGAATGGCAGCGGGAACAGGAGCTTCCGCGGCAGTGCGTCTTCTGCGGCTCCGTCGAGCATCTGCAAACCGACCATCTCATTCCGCGCAGCCGCGGCGGGGCGGATTCGGCGGACAATCTCGTTTTAGCGTGTGCATCCTGCAACGCCTCGCGCGGCGAGCAGGGCGTTTTCGCCTGGCTGGGCCTGAAAGAAAAAGACCGCCTGCATCGGCTCGTCGCCGGCAAATACCTCAAGGAACTGTTCGAGCTGCACGAACGCTGCGGCACGCTGGATGTGGATACCGACATCCTCACCAGCCGCCTGTGCCCCGTCTGCAAAAACCCGCCGGTCTGCCGCCGCTGGAACAAAACCGGCCAGCTGACGTGCTTTTGTCTGGAAGCGGTCTTTTGATTCCCCTCCGCCGCGAAAACACGCTGCTCCCGCCCTACAAAATCAGCATCGCATCGCCGTAGGAATAGAAGCGGTAGCGTTCCTGAACAGCATGGCGGTAGGCGGCCTTGATTTTCTCCAGCCCGGCAAAGGCGGCAACAAGGGCCAGCAGGGTCGAACGCGGCAGGTGAAAGTTGGTAATCATCGCATCCACAATCTTGAACGAATACCCCGGCGTAATAAACAAATCGGTCCGGCCGGATGCCGCACGGACTTGTCTGTTTTCTGCAACGGTTTCAAGAGTCCGAACCGAAGTCGTACCGACGGCAATAATTCGTCCGCCTGTTTTGGCCGCCGTATTAATGATTTCGGCCGCCTGTGGGCTGATTTCATACCGCTCACTGTGCATCGTATGCGCTTCGAGGGTTTCGGTCTGAACCGGCCGGAATGTCCCGAGCCCCACGTGCAGCGTCAGATAGGCCGTTCGAATGCCCATTCCCTCCAGCCGGTCCAGCAGGGCCTTGTCAAAATGAAGCCCCGCCGTCGGTGCGGCCACCGCTCCCGGCCTGCGGGCAAAAACCGTCTGGTAGCGGGCCAAATCCTCTTCAGGATGTTCAGGCAGGGCGGGCCGCTTGATATAAGGCGGCAGGGGGGCTGTGCCGATGGTCTCCAGAACGGCCTCCGCACCGGCACGCAAGGCCGGACGAATAACCCATTGCCCTTCGGAAAGCTTTTCTAATACCTCAAAATCCTGCCACAGCCGCCCCCGGCGGTCCAGAAAGGTCAGCCGGGCCCCCGTCTTGATTTTCCGCGCATTCTTCAGCAGGACTTTCCAGCATCCATCCGCCGTCTCTTCGAGAAACAGCCCCTCCAGCAGCCCCCCGGTGGCCTTGCGGCAGAAAAAACGGGCGGGCAGCACCTTCGTATCATTGAGCACCAGGCAGTCGCCTGGCCGAAGATACTCAGTCAGGTCCGCAAAAAGACGGTCTTCGAGCCGCCCGTCAATGCGATGAAGCACCAGCAGCCGTGAGTGCGGCCGCCGCTCGGACGGTTTTTGGGCAATCAGTTCTTCCGGCAGCTCATAATCAAACAGGTCCGTTCTCATCGGCCAAGAAGGTATCATCTGCGCCGTCGATAGACAACGGTTTTTTCATCCGAAACGACTGTAGCGTTTGTGACGGGCAGGCCCGATGAAAAAACATCGTTTCTTCGGCCGGCGAGATTATCTGCTCCCTTCGAAAAAACGATATACCATACGGAACAAATCTCGGAGCGACAGAGATGAATGTTCAGACTACCTATGAAAGCATAAACGCTCAGGTTGCTTCTCTGAACCGACAGGAACTGAAAGATCGGCTGCTGAACTTCAAAGGCCGGCTGAAACTGGATTTTACAGAGACCTACCTCGACGGCCTTTCGGATGACAAACTTCGCCATATCCTGATGGCGGTTTACCTGACGGAATACGGGATTTCTTAACAGCCGAACAGAAGTCGGACCGACACGGGGGCGCATAAAAAAAGGCAGATACTTTGCGTATCTGCCTCGGGCAAGACGTAGGTTTCAATAAATAGAACTATTGTTATTTACTCAAATCCGTCCTGACCCGCTGAATAGGGTATTAAAGAAAAAGAGCATTAATTCTATAAGTAATATATCGGCCTCCGGCGAAATTTGCAAGAAAAATTCCACCTTTTTCACAAGAAGTTCCAAAAACTTTCCTTGCCGATTCAGGACATAATAAATCTTCTTGTTCGGACAATTTTTCTTTTTTTCTTGAAAACTCCTTCGGGTTAGATATATTGGACAACAATGGTCGCATTTCAATCCGTTTCAGAAAGGAGTTGTTCTATGAAAAAGTATTTGGTTGTCGTAGCCGCCCTTATTCTGGCTGCGTGGGGCTGCTCAAAAAAAGAATCTCCCTCTGCACCGAAGCCGACCGGTTCAGCGGCCCAGCCGGCGAGCTCATCTGCCGGCACAGTTGCAGGCATTGACCTTTCCTCCTCTATCGAGCAATTGAAAGAATCCGCCGCCAAAATGGATTTAGCTTCCCTCGAAAAAACCGCACAAAAATATGTGGACGAAATCACCGCCAAACAGGCCCAGCTGGAAAAACTGATGGAAAAATTCGCCGCAATTCCGCTGGCTCAAAAGGCAGGCAGTGAAGCCCAGGCCATTCAGAAAGATATTCTCGACCTGACCAATGCCGTAAGCGACTTAACGTCCCGGCTGAATGTCTATGTGCAGTACATTGCCGAAAAGGGCGGCGATGTATCCAAATTCAAAGTGGGCGAAAAATAACAAAAGGACACCACTGTTTAAAAAAAGAAAACATCAGGAAATCGGAATTTCCTGATGTTTTCCGGAGGGGAGAAAACTCTTGCTTTTGCTGTTTCGGCTAAGCGTTTTCAAAAGCTTTAATAAAAAAGAAAAACGCTTAGGGAGAAATCGTTTGCTGTCTTCAAAAAATCTCGCTCCACAGCAAAATCAATCGATTTTCACAAGAAAATAGGGATTTTATAGGACGATGTCAAGAAAATTTCCCAATAAAAAAGGTTTTTTTACTGGATTTTCAGCCATTTTTTCCGGAAGGCATCCCTAAGCTGCTCGGTAAATTGCACCCCGATTCGCTGAGCGGATTCCTTAAAAAGGCCTTTTTTCATATTAACAGAAGGGGTTTTTGTGCCGAGGAACAGTCCTGCGGCCAGTCCGAAAAGCCGCTGCCTGATCGATTGCCTGGAATTCATCGGACTACCGCCTTTTTAGCCGCCTCCAAAAGCATTTGTCCGCGGAAAGCAACAGATTGACTGTTAAAGAGTTGTTTCCGCTCCAGAACGGTCGGATTCTGTCGGTAATACAGCTCAACCTGGCTGATGCCGCCTGCCGCAGGACCGTCAGTCCTGTACTCACAGTCCAAGAGCCAGCGGCCGAACTCCTCTTCGTACTCCGCCGGGTAAATCAGGGCTGTAAGATATTGCCCGGATGGAAGTTGTGCCAAGTACAGTTTGGCTCGGGCAGGGGGCTCAATGTGTTTGGGACACTCCGCCAGCCGGTCGTAATCCCCGCGGGCGGTCTTCTCGTCTGCGGCGTAAAAAAACATCCCCGACTCCAGCTGAAAAGTTTCCCGGCGTACTCCGTGAATCTCCAGCGTGCCGTCCGGGTAGGCCCTGTGAATTTTGTAAATCGTAATATGGGCGTACTGTTCGCTCTCGAGCAGTTCGGCAACCTCTTCCGCCAGAAAGCCCACCCCGCTGTGGTCCCCGAAATCCACAATATATAAACCGCTGTACCGCTGCGGGTTATCCATTTTCGGCAGCTTCATTTTTCTCTCCGCGAAAAGTTTGGGGGCTATTATACCAACGGAGCCGGCGGATGGAAAGCGAAGGATGATAAAAACAGGCAAATCAGTTGTCTGCAAAGCGGCTTTTCGGACGGCTGAGGACAATGGCGGTTTTTCGCCAGGACGCCTCAAAAACCCGCCGAGGCAATGAGCACAGACCATTGCTCGGGTCGGCAACAATCACTGTTTCCGGCGTGATCTCCAGGATTGCAACGCAGTGGTCCAGCCAGAACGTCTGACGGAGAACAGCCAGAATCACCTGTCCTTCCGGCAGGTCCTCCAGCGAGTCTGCGCGGGCATAGCGGCACTCCAACTGTTCAGGGGGAAAGAGTTTTTGCAGCCCCCGGCACAGGTCCCACATCCCGGTTCCCACAGCAGGAATCGTGCCGGATACCACGGCGATTTGGGCTTCCGAGGCCTCCAACCCCATCTTTTTCAGGGCCGTCACGGCGGCGGCAGGTCCGCACGTGAATGATGTGGACTGTCGGCACACCCCGTCTTCATCGATGCAGCCGGGCAGGTTCCAAAGATGACGGCTGTAGAGTGCCGGCACAACAAACGGCAGGCCGAGAAAAATCGCCAGAAACACAGTCAGCACAGAGGCGGTAAAGATTTTTTTCCATCGCCGATTCAGGTAGGGTATCGGACCGAGAAGCCCGAAGCAGACCGCAAAACCAATCAGAAGAAACTTATTTCGCGAGCCGGCAACCCAGTCAAACCCGCTGTAAGTGCTGTTCAAATGAACCAGGTGCGCCGTCACGACAAAAGCAAGCCATCCGATCGATGCCAATCCTCCCCAGACAGCCCGACGATAGGTGCGGGCGAAATAAAAACGGCCCAAACACAAGGCGGCGGCCGCAGCGGCGGCTGCAACAAGGGCCTGCATCCATAGAATCATTTTGACGGGACCTTATAAGAGTTTTCTCTCTATGCCATTATAACTGCACAAAACAAACAGGGAAAGACCGCGGTGCAAGGGCAAGGCGGCAGCCGATCCCCTCAACAGAAAAGAGCAGTTTCTAATCTGATAACTCGGCTTTTATGGGACTTATATTAGAAAAACAAATCAATGTAAGCAAAATTTTTAATGGAGAAGGAAGGATTCTCCCCAGAGATTCAGAATCCCGGCAAAGACCGAGATAAAAGCGGCCAATCGCAGAATAGATGGGGCCAACCGCCGAATGTAAAACAAAACCATCAGACCTGCCAGAAACTTGAAGAGAAACGCAAACAAAAGCGGGCCGACTACCGGGCCGTAAATCAGCGCGCCCCAGCGAACCAGGGGATGCAGTTCCATCTCAATGCCTCCGCGGTGCATAAAATGGATCGTGCTGAGGGCATCGAAAAAAATCGCCAGCCCGTAAAACATCAGCAGACTGCGGTAACGAACAAGCAGTTCCGCCGGAGAAGAGACTGGTTCTGATTCCGTCTTCATAGATATATCCCCTCTTTTATCTGATTTATGAAAACACCAGCTTTTTCATTTTTACGATGCAGACATCTTATTAGACGGTTAAAAGACCGTGAGCATTTCAGAAAAAATAAGGAATGCAGAAAGACAGAAACAGACCGGGGAAATCCGGTTATCAACCGGCAGGGCGGCCCTCAGAGCTTACGAGGACGGCGGGAGTCCTTCAGCCGGCTCAGGTCCTCCCGCGGGGCGGGTTTGCGGAAGACAAACAGGTGCTCGTGCATAATCAGATAAAACCGATTCCTTCGCGCCGCGGCAATCCACCGTCCCGTGCACGTGCAGTTGTGCTGGACCTTGATGATGTCCTCCTTGAGAACAAAACCGACCTCCAGAAACTGCTCCATCACACGGAAGGCCAGCGGGACAAAATGGCGGCCCCGGCGGGTGTCGCCGATGAGAATCGCACAGAAGCGGCCGCCCTTGAGCACGCGGTACAGTTCGGCGGCGGCCTCCCGCATCGCCCGGCAGAACTTCTCCACACTGGAGATGTTGGACAGGTCGCCGGCAATCCGGCCGTTGGAATAGCGAATCAGATTCAGATAGGGCGGATGCGTCAGAATCAGGTCCACGGACGCATCGGCTAGAAACGACAGGTCCCGCACATCTGCGCAGACGATTTGTCCGCCTGCATCGGGACCGTCCAGCGGAAATCGGACGGCCTGTTCGCACAGAGCCACGGATGCGGGATTGATGTCGCAGCCGATATAGCGGCGGCCCAGCAGACGGCACTCAATCAGCGTAGTGCCCCCGCCCGCCATCGGGTCCAGAACCGTCTGGCCCGGCTGCGAATACATCTGGATGATATTGCGGGCCACCTGCGGGGCAAAATTGCCCCGATACCCGTTCGTGTGCGTCGCCCACGAACCCCGCACCGGAAACGACCATACCGTCGTCCCCTCCGGCACGAATTTGTCTTTTGAAGAGTTCATCGCGAAATGATTGAAAATTTCCCTGAACGAATTAATTCAATACTGTTATAATCAATAGGATCCCGAAAATGGAATTGCCAAAGAGAATAAAACTCGCCCTCTTTCTGGAAAAAAAGAGTAAAAACTGGTTTTCGGGTGCAACTCTGCCACTGTCGAAATGGGAAAAACAATTGTCGGATAATTATGTTGTTGGCGCCTGAGCTTTTTGCCTCAACAAGGACCACTTTATCTCTGCCTTCATAGCCGGCATCAACTTCTGTTTGCACACTATCCACTTGAATAGTGTGCCGATTCACAACAAAAGAGAAAGGAGGCGTATATTTTCTGCCGCGGATGGTAAGCACCAGACTGTTGTCATTCATAAAAGTACGTATTAAACTGGAAGCATAGGCATAATCTACATGCTGCATTTCGGAGTTGCCGACTTTTGAAGTCTCTAAAGCAAAATCCAACTGTGAAGTGTAAAGATTTTGTATTTCGTCAACAGGAGGAATATCAACATAACCTTCTCCCTTAATGATAGCATATTTACCATTTTCAACAGGAAGCAAAAATAATCCCTTACGACAAAAACATTCTGGGCGATCTTCTCTTGAGTCTTGTTTACATAGAAGACGGACCTCCTTTTGGCTAGTGTTTTCAAAACCCCGACAAGAATGTTTAATCTGCTCAGCGGTTATATAAAACGGAGATACGTCAAAATCATGCGTTTCTATCCCATAATCCTCAAAAATTTTTTGCCAAGGAGCATCTTTTGAATTAGGCATTTTTATCCCTTTTGATAGTTGGTAACAATAATTTCATTAATCTGTCCTCTTTTATCGCCCTTGCAGTTTATTGCCCGGGCCGCTTTCACTCGTTCGATGGAAAAATCAGAGTAATGGTCTTCAAAAAAGTGATCGTGCGGATTTTCGTTTTTCGGGTCGGAATTGCTCAGAAGAAATTTCGCCCCTTTTTGGTGAATCTGTCTGCAGAAAAAAGCCAGCCGAATCTGATCCTCTTCGGAAAAATCATCTTTTGCATAGGAGGTGAACGCGGCTGTCCTGCTGATGGGGCGATAAGGGGGGTCGAGATAATAGAAAACGCCTTTATCTGTGAATCGGCGGCATTCTTCAAAATCGCCGCACAGCAGAACGGCTTTCTGCAGAAGAGCGGAGGCCGCTTTAAGGTTGTCCTCCTGACAAATCGCAGGGTTTTTATATCGGCCGAACGGCACATTAAAGAACCCTTTGCGGTTGACACGGTACAGACCGTTAAAGCAGGTCCGATTCAGGAAAATAAGCTGAGCCGCTGTTCTCTCTGAAAATCCGGCGGTTTTTTCTTTATTGAATTCTTTGCGGACTTGAAGATAAAAATCTTTTCGTTTTTCTTCTGATAAACTTGTGTATTTTTTCTGATATTCTTTCAGGATTTTGATTAGGTCGTTTACACGGCTTTGAACCATTTTATAGCATTGAATCAAATCCTCATTCACATCATTCAAAATAAAATGCTCGATACCCTCATACCGCTGGGCGATGTAAAAAAAGACAGCCCCGCCCCCGACAAACGGTTCTACATAAGTTTTCACCTTCCCATATTTCATTTCCGCAGGCAGCCACGTCCCAATCTCATCGAGCAGCTGGCCTTTTCCGCCTGCCCATTTCAGGAAAGGTTTCGCCTCTTTTGTCGCAAACAGAGCCCCCTTCATAATAAATCCTTGACATCCACTCCCAATGCTTTGGCGATGCGTTCAATGCTCAACAATGTCAGGTTTTTTTCGCCCCTCTCGACTTGACCAATATAGGTCCGATGCAGCTCTGCAAGATCTGCCAGTTTTTCCTGGCTAATACCCTTTTGCATCCGGTATCTGCGAATTGTTTTTCCGACACGTTTACAGATATTTTCCATCTACACATCTCCTACTTGTCAGAGTGATCATAGAGGTAGGCAGACTAAAGTTCGACAGACTATAAATAGCATTTAAAAAACGTAGGAAAGTGCTCCGGAGCAAGAAGTTCGTTTGCTCTTTTCAGCACGGGTTCTGTCACCCCCGCGGCTTGTGCTCCAAAGCTTCAGTCGCCAGTTGCCAGTCATCAGTGAGCAGTTATCCTGTGAATTCGTTTGTTTTTTTCGAATCTGTGAAATCTGTGTAATCTGTGGTTAATTGTTTCAGATTTCGAGATTCGGATTTTCCCGTCTGCGCGGGAATGACAGGGATCTGCGGCGGGGATGACAACGAAGGCGGGAATGACAGGAACGGCGCTGTATTTTCGCTTTTCTCCTTCGCTGAAAGCTTTGAAGGCCAGGGCGGGGGCTTTCCTCCTTTGCTCTTTTTTCGAATCTGTGAAATCTGCGCAATCTGTGGTTAAAACCTCAAGCGGGCTATTCAAACTGAATGTCTTCCAGAACAAACTGAAGACTGGTTGAGCCGTTGTAGGTATTGTACTGGGGCTGGAAGGCAATGTGAAAGACGTCGGTCTCGAGCAGCTTTTTTTCGAGCGGGCCCATCCCGAATCCGATGCACCGCACGGCCCCGGTCTTGTCCTGAATCGACAGCTGCAGGTGGTCGTTCTTGGCCCCGCATCGCCGCGGCGGCGCAATCAGCCGCACCCCGCGCGCGGCAAACACCGGCCGCGGATTGCCCTGCCCAAACGGCTCCAGCGACGCCAGCTCCCGCATAAACTGCCCGGAAATCTCCCGCACGGACGCCTCCGCATCAATCGTCAGGGCCGCCGCGGGTGGCGCATCCGCACACTGACGGCGGGCATATTCCTCGACAGCCTGGGCAAACGCCGCCACCTTGTCGGCCTGAATGCGAAGGCCCGCCGCCATCTCATGCCCCCCAAATCGAATCAGATGCTCGCCGCAGGCACACAGGGCCTCATACAGATTAAATCCCTCTATCGACCGTCCGGAACCCTGACCGGTACCGTTCTCCAGATTAATCAGGATGGCGGGCTTGCCGAACTCCTCAATCACCCGCGAGGCCACAATCCCGATCACGCCCGGGTGCCAGTTTTCCCCGGCCAGAACAATCGTCCGGCGGTCCGGATGGTTCAGCCCCGCATCCAGAATCCGCTGACGGACCTGCTTGAAAATGTCGCGCTGGCATTTCTGGCGAAGCTTGTTCTGCTCCTTGAGATACTGAGCAATCTGCATCGCCCGGTACTCATTGTCGGTCGTCAGCAGTTCCACGGCCAGCCGGGCATGGCCCATCCGTCCGGCGGCGTTGAGCATCGGGGCCAGCGTAAAGGCAATGTCATAACTGTCCAGCCCGCGTCCGGCCAGGTCGGCCGCCTCGATGAGGGCGCGGATGCCGCACAGATTTGATTCCTCCAGGGCCTTCAGACCAAACCCCGCAATCACTCGGTTTTCGCCGCGCAGCTCCACCACGTCAGCAATGGTGCCCAGCCCCGCCAGCGTCGTGGCGTTCAGCAGATACTGGCGCAGTTCCGGCGGCATCTGCCCGCCGCGCCGGTACGATTCGGCCAGCGCCCAGGCCACCTTAAAAGCAACCATCGCTCCGGCGGCATTTGGATTCGGATAATCTGTATCCAGAAGCGGATGAACTATCGCCTGCGCCTCCGGCAGCACAGGGCCTGGCCGGTGGTGGTCCGTAAGAATCACATCCATCCCGAGCTGACGGGCCAGCGCAACCTCCTGACAGGCACTGATGCCGCAGTCCACCGTAATCAAAAGCTTCATCCCCGCCTCGGCCAGCTGCCGAACGGCCTCGGCATTCAGCCCATATCCTTCATCGACGCGATGGGGAATGTAGTAATCCGCCCGGACATTCAGCAGCCGGAACAAATGCCAGAGAATTGCCACGCTGCTGATGCCGTCCACATCATAATCCCCATACAGAACAATCGGCTCCTGACGTTCGATAGCCCGGCGGATTCGCTCGACAGCCTCCGTCATTCCCGGAAGACGCGCCGGCTCAATCAGGTCCGTCAGCTTCGGCGACAGAAACAACTGGGCCGTTTTCGCATCGGAAATCTGCCGATTCAGAAGCACCTGAGCAAAAAGGGGGGTAATTTTCAGCTGTTCAGCAAGGGCCTTCGATTGGGCACAGCGAGGGCGAATCTCCCAGATTTTCCCTGCATCCTTGCCTGAGCCATCGAATCAATCCCTCGCTGAATGACAATTTACGGTACTTAGGCAAACTATACAATCATAGAAGAGGATTGTCAATCAAAGCGGGGCAAAGAATCAGGGGTGCTCGAAGATTTCATCGAGGAGCGTCTCGGGCTGGGGGGCCATGCCCTGCGGCCAGTCCTTCACAAACCCGCCGTCCACAAGGGCCACTACATAGGGACTCATAATTGCCCATTTTTGTTTGTCGCTCAGCCGGCCTTTCAGGCAGAGGGTATCTTCCGGCACCGGGCCGGATTCGCCATAAGGAGGAATCGCCACAAAGGCAATGGTCATCAGCGTCTCACCCTGCTGGGCCATCTTCTTTGCATACTCATCGTACAGCGGAACCATTTGGGCACAAGTGGGGCAGTCGTGATGATACATCAGAATAACCGCCACGCCGTTTTTCAGCTGGTCGGCAATGTCAATATACTGAAGCCACGGCCACGGAGTTGCGGCGGGCTGCTCCTTATCGGTTTTGACCGGCTCAGCAGGAGCAGACTGAGTTTGCGACGGAGGTGTCGGCTCCTCCGAGGGTTCCTGAATCGGGACCGGTTTTACCGGTTTGGAAACAGGGGTCCACTGCTCGGGCTTCTTGAATTCCGGATGAAGTGCAACCAGAACCGGCGCGGCTATCGCCATAAACCCGATTGCCGGAACAGCCGTCGCCAGGGCGTGCAGGGGATGAGGCCACGGCGGCGGCAGCAGTTTTTCCCCTTTCGGACGGAAAATCAGCAGCAGAACAAAAAACGGAATATCAATCAAAGTCAAGGTGTACCAGGGGTTTACGTGAATTCGACCGAAGCAGCCGCACGATTCCGCCCCTGTCAGGGCCTTCGTGAGCGTTACAAAAATAAAGGCAAAATACACACACGTCGCCGCCAGCCAGGAGGCCTTGCGGAAAACTCCGGAAACAATCCACACCCCCAGCGCAAACTCCAGCGGGATTTGAAACAGGAAAAACTCATACGATTCCCAGATGCCGTGTTCCCGCCAGGAAGGAATGTAAACCGTCAGAACCTCGTGGAATTTTAAAAGCGCCGCTGCGGCCAGCAGCAGGCCTGCCAGGGTCATTACGATTCGATTGCCGAGCTTCATTCGAGCAATTATGCCGCTTTTATAGGGCCATTGTCTATAAAAAAGATGCCGATTGCATCCTTTTCTACGGCCGATGGCGGGGGCCGGTTCAGAAGATTCTCCTGTCTTCTTCGTTGACCCGACCTGGCCGCAGGGTATAATCCCGTATTTCGTTTTCAAAGACTATTTGGGGATAAAAGAATGAAAATTCTGGTGATTAACGCCGGCAGCTCCTCGATTAAGTTTCAGCTGTTTGAGATGCCGGCCGGAACGATTGCGGCCAAGGGAATGGTTGAGCGGATTGGACAGGCGGAGGCACAGCTTCACTATTCGGCAAACACCCACCAAATTTGTCGGTCTGTTCAGGCCGCCGACCATCAGCAGGCGATGAAAGTCATCCTCGCAATATTGGCCGATGCACAGGCAGGTGCGGTAAAAGACGCCGCAGAGATTCAGGCGGTCGGGCACCGCGTTGTACACGGGGGCGAAGAGTTCACCGGTTCGGTAAAAATTAATGACGCCGTGCTCAAATCCATCGAGCGATTTGCGGATTTGGCGCCGCTGCACAACCCGCCGAACCTGACGGGCATACGAGCCGCCCAGAAGGCCCTGCCGAACGCCGTTCAGGTTGCCTGTTTTGACACGGCGTTTCATGCCACCATCCCGCAGACGGCCTATCTGTACGGCCTGCCGTATGAGATTTACGAGAAGTACCGTGTGCGGCGGTACGGTTTTCACGGAACCAGCCATCGCTATGTCGCCCGCCGGGCGGCGGAGCTGATGGGACGCGACAAATACGCCCTGAACGCCATCACCTGTCATCTGGGCAACGGCTGCTCCATTACCGCCGTCAAAAACGGCCGGAGTGTCGATACCTCCATGGGCCTAACTCCGCTGGAAGGCGTCATCATGGGCACCCGCTGCGGAGACCTTGACCCGGCAATTGTCTTCTATCTGGCGGACAAGGGCTACACCGTCGCCCAGCTGAACGAGATGTTCAACAAAAAGAGCGGCCTGCTGGGAATTTCCGGCGTTTCCAATGATATGCGGAATCTGATAGAACAGGCCGCCAAAGGGCACCTGCGGGCCCAGCTGGCGATCGACATCTTCTGCTATCGAATCAAAAAATACATCGGAGCCTATACCGCCGTTCTGGGAACGCTGGATGCCGTGATTTTCACCGGCGGAATCGGAGAGAATAATGCCGCCATTCGCCGGCAGATTTTGTCCGATCTGCCGCAGCTGGGCATCGAGGTTGATGCAGCCCGCAACGAGGCCCGCGAACCGAAAGAACGGCTCATCAGCACGGACCGCTCGCGCGTAAAGGTCTATGTGATTGCCACCAATGAAGAAGCGGCGATTGCGGCGGACACCTACCGGCTCGTTCAGTCCTGAGCGCCCAGCGGAGCGGAGGGAACTTGGACCTGCCGCTGCTTTTGAGCCAGAACAAAACAGAACGAACCGCTGATGAGGATGCATCCGAAGAGCCACTGCAGGGCGGTCAGATGCTCTCCGAACAGAAAGGCCGAGACAACCAGCACACTAAACGGCCGAAGCAGCAGAAACATCGTGGGAATGCTGGCCCCGATCCGCCGGATAGCTGCATAATAAAGCACATGGCCGATGGCGATGCCCGCCAGCGCCGAAATAATCACGTGGCTCCAGCGCAGGGCATCCAGACGCAGGGCATCGGACGGACGGCCCATCACAAAGGCCAGCACGCCCAGCCCCAGCGCCGTGTAAATCGTGATGACCGAAAAGCTCAGCCGGCTGTCCACGTCGCCCAGCAGGGCCTTGACGGAGACGGTATAGCAGCCCCAGCCGACCGCCATCAGGGCCGCCAGCAGCGCCCCCAACAGCGTCGCCTTTGCGGAAAACTCCGGATGAAACATCACCACGCCGCACACCCCCGTTATGGACAGGGCCGTGCCGACCCAAAACGGAATGCTTCGCAGCAGCCGCCGTTCCGCCGGAAACAAAACCATCGAAAACAGCGCCACCCAGAAGACCAGCGTCATCGTCACCAGCGTCACAAAGCCCGGCGCGGCGTAGTAAAACGCGGCGGCATAGCAGCTCTGACCGGCCACGTTGAAGACAGACGGCACTATCGCCCGAACAAACACCGATTTCGGCAGGCCGTCCCGAGCGGATGTCCAAAACAGAAACGGAAGCCAGAATAAAAAGGATGTCCCGTAGCGCAAAAAGTTCTGCGTCCACGAGTCGAGTACGCCGGTCAGCGCCTTGATGTACAGCGGCGCAATCGTCCAGCAGACCATAAAGCCGACACAAAAGAATGCAACAGAGGGCAGACGCAGACGTGTGTTCATCGGAGTCAGTCAGCAAAATACGCGTCGGGTTCCAGACGGATACGTTTGTGCAGGCCCTTGACGGACTCAAACACATAATCCCGGTCGGCACGCAGACAAACCGTCGGGCCGTCGATGTCCAGCATCATGGTCCGCTGCGGATGACGCTTCCGAAGAATGTTGGCCAGATAAAAGGCCTTTTCGATGCCGTCACCGGTCTTGAAGTTGGCCACTTCGTCGGGCTGAGCCAGCCGCGGACCGTCATAAATCGACTCATTGGACATCCCACGCAGAAACTCATACACCTGCTCATCCGACCGAGCTGCCGCCTGTTCAATAGATACCGGCGAGCGCTCCAGAGCCGCCTTGATGTACGGCTCCCAGCGGCAGCGCGTCATATCCCGATAGGCATAAAACGCCAAATCGGCTGTCGGGCTCTTGGAGCGAATCGATTCCAGATAGTCAATAATCTGCTCCCGCGAAAAATCCGGCGATATCCGAATCGGCTCGGCGGGCTCATACTGTTTTTCCGGGGACGGCAGGCGCGGATCGATATGCAAAAACTGCCTTAATTCCTCTACCAGTTTTTCGGCCTCCGGCACAAACGGCGACAAAAACCGCGCCAGTTTGAACCGGTCGTCCGGATTCTTAATATCGATTTGTTCGGCCTCGATAAAACGGGCCAGCTGCTCGCAGCACAGGCGGCCTTCAATGGGATAGGGGCTGAAATCCTCCTCTTCGACCTCCTCGAGCAGTTTGTCAAAGGTCGCATCGAGAATCCGATACCGGCTGCCGTGCTCATAGCCGAACAGGACCTCAGATTTGACGAACATCCGCTCGCCCCGGCGGTGCCGGCAGAACTGGAAATACGGCTGATAGGGCTTCTGCGAGCGGAGAAAATTGGCGAAATTCAGCTGCGTAAGCGGGGCGTCCAGGTACTCCCGAAGCAGCCGCTGAAGACGCTGATACTGCTGCGGGTCAATCGTGGCCTTGTCATAAAAGCAGTGAATACAGCCGGTTGCGTGGCCGACGACGGTCACCTGCTCGTTGCGCAGCGCCCGCTGGGCCTTGTTGGAAATCTCCGTACCGTTAAACCACATCGCTTTGGTTACCAGCCGGCGGTTGTTCGTGATGACCCCGTCCTGAATATCGATAAAGTTCTGCGAATGCAGGGGGGTCAGAATCAGAAAGATATCCTCCAGCGGGATGCCGCAGACGATAAAGGCCGCCGCGGCATACAGGGCCGACAGGGATACGCACTCGCCGGCGCCGGTCTGGTAGCCCTCCTTGCGGCGGAAGGCGGCCATCGCCTCCACCGTCTCGGTCTTCCAGTAGGGGATCACGTCGCCGTCGTATTTGTCCAGGCCGAAATGCCGGCGGATATCCACATCAAAATAGTATTTGTCGCCGGTGTAGCCGAACAGGGCGTTGGAGCGGGCGATATCCTCCGGCGAAATGACATCCTTAAAACGGTTCAGCTCCACATCCTTGCTCGTCAGGCCCCAGGTGTTCAGGTCGAGGTTGAATTCAAACTCATCCATAATATACTGGCGCAGACGCATCAGCCGCCGCCAGGGATTTTTGTTCCCCAGTTTGACGAAACACTCTTCCTCCCGCCAGCGCCAAATCAGCGGGCTCATCAGATTCGCCAGCACCAGTGAAACCATCAGCTCCGGATACACAAAACACTCCATATCCGACAGCGTCAGGGCGGAACTGTATTTTTCAAGCTCTCGAGCGTTCATCTTCAACCCTATTCCCTGTAATTCCCTTATTGTATCCCCGCAGAAGCCCTACAGCAAGGACCCAAAGAGATTCTTTCTTGCCTTGACGGGATTTGCCGGTATAGTATGGACCCGTCGGCAGTCAGGATATTTTGATAAGGAGAATCCGATGAAATCGACCCTTTCCGTAATGATTCTGGCCGGGGCGGTCCTTCTGAGCAGTTCCTGCGGACGGCAAAGCGCCGGCATTCAGCGAGGCAAGCGTATGACAGAAGAGCAGGGGCGTATTGTACGGAATTTCAACAGCGGCTGGCGGTTCTGCAAAGGCGAACAGCCGGCCCAGGCAGCTCAAACGGATTTTGACGACAGCAAATGGGAGGCGGTTCGGCTGCCGCACGACTGGGCCATCCGAGGCCCGTTCAATCCCGAGGAGCACGGCTATGCCGGCAAGCTGCCGTGGAAGGGGGTCGGCTGGTACCGCAAGACCTTCGAGCTTCCCGCCCACTGGCAGGGCCGACGGGTCTATCTGGACTTTGACGGCGTGATGGCCTTCCCCAAGGTCTATGTCAACGGGCAGTTGGCGGGCGAATGGGACTACGGCTATATGTCCTTCCGCATCGATGCCACACCCTATGTGAAATTCGGGCAGAAAAATCTGGTAGCCGTCCGCGTGGACACCCGCAATCAGGGCACCCGCTGGTATCCCGGCGCCGGCATTTACCGCAAGGTGACGATGACCGTCTGCAATCCGGTGCACATCGGACACTGGGCCACGTTTATCACCACACCGCAAGTCGCCGATCATCAGGCGGCCGTGAATATCCAGACCGTGCTGGAAAATCATCTCGGAACCCCGCAGCCGGCAACGCTGCAAGTGGTGATACGGGACCCGAAGGGGAATACCGCCGCTCAGGGAATGCAGGAGATTGTCCTGCCGGCAGACAGTCAGCAGGAAATCTCTCAATCCCTCCAGGTACTCAATCCGGTCCGCTGGGATATCACCAGCCCGAACCTGTACACAGCTCAGGTGAGCATCCAGACTCGGGACAAACTGCTGGATGCAGAAACCATCTCCTTCGGCATCCGCACCTTTGAGTTTACCGCCGACGACGGGTTCCATCTGAACGGACGGCGCGTCCAGATACACGGTGTCAATCTCCATCACGACCACGGCCCGCTGGGAGCGGCGTTTTACCGCCGGGCGATGGAGCGGCAGCTGGAAATCATGCGGGACATCGGCGTCAACGCCGTTCGAACCAGCCACAACCCGCCCGCCCCGGAACTGCTGGAGCTGTGCGACCGGATGGGATTTATCGTCTGGGACGAGTGCTTTGACAAATGGGATGACAAGGCCGGACGGGTGGACGGTCAGCCGCCGCTGGAGGAATACGGACACAAGCAGATTCGCAATTTCGTCATGCGCGACCGCAATCATCCCTGCGTGGTCGTCTGGTCCATCGGCAACGAAATCGGAAATCTGCCGGGCACGCGCGAGGGCAAATCCGGCCCGCGCGTCAAAATGATGCGTGACTTTGTTTTGAAATACGACACAACCCGCCCGGTTGGGATAGCCGACTGCATTCCGGAAACCGCCAATGAGCCGATTCTGGATGCCCTCGACCTGGTCGGCTGGAACTACGACCGGCGGTACTCTATCTTCCGGGAGCGTTATCCGCACAAACCGATTGTGTACAGCGAGTCGGCCTCAGCCCTGAGCACACGCGGCTTTTATGAGCTGCCGCTGCCGACCACCAAAACAGACTATTCTTCAGCCCTGCAGGTGGATTCCTATGATTTGAACGCAGCGCCCTGGTCGGATATCCCGGACCGGGAGTTCGCCCTGATGGAGCGGGACAGTTTTGTGGCCGGCGAGATGGTCTGGACGGGCTTTGACTATCTGGGTGAACCGACCCCCTTCGATGAGGAGGCACGCAGCTCGTACTTCGGGATTGTGGACCTGTGCGGCATCCCGAAAGACCGCTATTACCTGTACCGAAGTTACTGGCGGCCCGAAGCAACAACCGTGCATATCCTGCCGCACTGGAACTGGCCCGACCGCATCGGCAAAAATGTGCCGGTGTTTGTTTATACCAACGGCGACAGTGCCGAACTGTTCCTGAACGGAAAATCTCTCGGCCGGCGTGTCAAAGGGCAGGTGCCGGAACGGCCCGTCAATCTGGCGGAAGGAAAACCGGTTTCCGCCAGCAGTGTGCAGACGGAACAGGGGCACCCGGCTGAACACGCCGTCGATGGAGACAGCCAAACCCGATGGTGTGCCTCCTCCGCCGCTAAAGAGGAGTGGCTGGCCGTGGATTTGGGAAGCGAGCAGCCGATTCACCGCGTTCTGATTGAGTTCGAACGCGAAGCAAAGAATTACGGCTGCCGAATCGAAATCTCCTCCGACGGAACCGATTGGAAAACCGCTGCGGAAAAAGCAACCAGCACTCGCCCGCATTACGGCGGCCCGCGGGAGCACTTCTTTGCGGTGGATGCGAAGGCGCGTCATCTTCGCGTAGTCTTTACGGACTTCCGAAACAACTGCTGGGCCTCTATCCGGCGGCTGGGCGTCTATTCAAAAGAAGTCGAGTCGGATTACTACCTGCCGACATACCGCTATCGCCTCCGCTGGAATGATATAGTCTATGAACCCGGCGAACTGAAGGCCGTGGCCTACAAAGACGGCAACGTCATCGGCGAGGCGGTCATGCGCACGGCCGGAGCCCCGGCCCGCCTGCGCCTGACACCGGACCGAACCATTCTGGCGGCAACCGGAGAGGATTTGTCCTATATCCTCGTCGAAGCGCTGGATGCAGATGGCAATCTGTGCCCGCTGGCGGACAACCTCGTGCGATTCTCCGTGCGGGGTCCGGCAGAGATAGCCGGCGTCGGAAACGGCAATCCGATGTCGTTTGAGCCTTTCCAGGCGGACTATCGCAAATTGTTTTACGGCAAAGCCATGCTGATTATCCGCACGCTTGAAGGCCGAACAGGAAACGTCCGGATTCAGGCCGCATCAGACGGGCTTCAGGAGGCCGTTGCAGAACTGAAGGTTCAGTAAAGCGTACGAAGCCGCTTTGAGAAATCTGTTTCACGCCTGCGGAGGCTCCGGGGAACCGGAAGCGGCCGGAGCGGATGTTGCTGCCGTGCGCTGGGAAAGCAGATATTTGTGCAGCGTTCGGAGCAGCTCAGTCCGATTTATCGGCTTGGTCAGGTAGCCGTCGCAGCCGGCCTGGAGACATTTGCTCTCATCACTCTTCAGGGCGCTGGCCGTCAGGGCGATAATCGGCACCACGCAGCCCTGCTCCCGCAGGAGCCGTGTGGCGTCATAGCCGTTCATTTCGGGCATATGCATATCCATCAGAATCAGGTCATACGAACCGTTCAGGGCCTCTTCGACCACCCGTCGGCCGTTGTCGGCAATTGTTACCTCCAGTCCGTACTTTTCAAGCAGCTTGCAGATGAGAATCTGACTGGCGGCGGCATCTTCCGCCACCAAAACATGACCCCAAAAACGAATCGGCTCCGACTCAACCGGCTTGGTCTCCGGAAGCCCTTCCCGAAACAAGTCTTCGCCGAATGTCGCCGTTGAATTCGGAGGTGTTTGCGCCGGAAGACACACCCGAAAGACAGACCCCTGTCCGACCCGGCTCTCCACACTCAGGCTGCCCCCCATCAATTCCGTCAACCGGCGGGTAATCGTCAGCCCCAGCCCTGTCCCGCCGTAGTGACGCGTCGTACTCTCCTCCGCCTGCACAAAGGGCTCAAAGATCTTCTCCAGACGCTCGGGGGAAATCCCAATGCCGGTGTCCTCCACGGCAAAGCAGACAAACGGCTGATTTCCTTCGGTTTGAACGGACACGCGCAGATATACATGCCCGGTACTGGTAAACTTCACGGCATTGCCCAGCAGATTAATCAGACACTGACGCAGCCGAAGAGGATCGGTCAGGATTTCCGTCGGAATCGGCCCCTGCGGCAGAATTCGAAACTCCAGATGCTTTTTCAGAGCCGCCGGTTCCATCATCGCCTTAACGCTCAAGAGCAAATCCGGCAGAACACACGGAATCTTCTCCACCGTCAGCCGGCCGGCTTCAATCTTGGAAAAATCGAGAATATCGTTGATCAGCGCCAGCAGATTCTTTCCGCTGTCCACAATCAGCTGCAGAAAATGCCGCTGCGAGGCATCCAGATGTGTTTCGCAGAGCAGTTCGGCGAACCCGAGGATGGCGTTCATCGGCGTGCGGATTTCATGGCTCATATTGGCCAAAAAGGAGCTTTTGGCCTGACTGGCCTGTTCAGCCCGGCTCGCCCATTCCTCCGCCTTTTTCTTTTCCTCGGCCAGCTCGGCGGTCCGCAGAACCACCAGCTGCTCCGTCCGAATGTTGCGCTTGTGCAAATCCCACAAATACAGCGTCAGCAACGAAGACAAAAACAGCCCGCCCGAAAGAATCATCCACGGCACCTGAAGAAGAAAGCCGACCTGATAATTAGCCCTCGGCTGACAATAAAGCCGCCAGAGATGATCGCCGCAGGGAATCGTGTCTGAATAGGAGAAGTTGGCAATGTTGATGCCGAAGGAATCAAACCAGTGCGCCGGCTGCAGCGGTCGGCGAATCCCGTGAATCCAGACAGGTTCCAAACCAAAGGTGCAGTCCTGAAGGGCACAGGTTAACCCGTCATTGGCCGTACGCCGAGCGCTTAAGAAACGGCCGACTTCCATCAGGCCCACCAGACAGCCGCGCTCTGAAGGGGAGCCTGCCGTGCCCTGGGTCTGAATCGGAATACAGACGGCGATTCGGAAAGGCCCCGGACGTCCGGTTTCCAGATCCGGATAGTCCACGGCGGGTTTGCTGCTGTTTTGCGCCCGACGAAGAACCTGCGGGTTCGGCTGCACGAAGAAATCCTGCTCCTGAGCAGGCCTTACAGACGGCTCTCCAAAGCGGAGACGGTATCCCTCTGGAGACCGCCCCGCCGCTTCCGACCTGTTCGGCTCTATCCAGCTGATAGAAAGAAGAACCGGCGAGTTGGCAAGCATCGGCTGGGTGAAATCCCGGAATTCCTGTGCCGTCACTTCCTCCGAACATTCAATAAAACGCTCCAGAGAGCCGAGGTCAAAAAACACACCGTCAATCACTTTGTGAAATTCATTGGCCGCCGATTCGGCCCTCCTCGAGAAATCCCGGACGGCCGCCCGCTCCACCGATGCCAGCGAACCGAAAAACAAAAAGACGGAAAAAACCAAACCCGCCAGGCCGGTCAGCCAGATTCCCGGCTCCTGCCAGAACATCGAAAGATTCAACGGCTCAGATTGTCTTGACGATTCCGCAGTCACAGACCTTGCCTTCTCTTCAGGATTTCGCAGGAGACTCGGGCGGTCCTGCTTCCGCGGCGGTGACGACAGGCAGTTCAGCTTTTCCGGAGGTCCCCAGATACCGGCGGAGAATCTGGGTCAGCTTCTTCCGGTCGATGGGCTTGCTCAGATAGGCATCGCAGCCCGCCTGAAGACACTTTTCCTCATCCCCTTTCATCGCATTGGCGGTCACCGCCACAATCGGCGTCATACACCCTTCCGAACGAAGGGTCTGTGTGGCGTCATATCCGTTCATCCGCGGCATCTGCATATCCATCAAAATCACATCATATTTCTGCCGGCGAGCCTCCTGAACCCCTTCCAGTCCGTCATTGGCCAGCGTAACCTCCAGACCCAGTTTCTTCAGCAGCATCGAGATGAGAATCTGGTTGGACGGGTTATCCTCCACCACCAGAACCTGACCGGACAGACGCTCTTCCTCACCGGCAGGCAGAGCCGGCACGGAACAGGGGGCATCATACTTATTCCACAGGGGGCCTTCCTTGGAGGAAGGCGTAAGCGGCAAAAACAGCGTAAACACCGAGCCGACCCCCGGCGTGCTGGTCAGCCGCAGACGGCCGCCAAGCATCGAAACCAGATGACGCGTGATAGCCAGCCCCAGACCCGCTCCCTTTCCGGCGTGGGAGGAATGCTTTTCCACCTGGACATACGCATCAAAAATTGACGAATGCAGCTCCGGCGGAATCCCAATGCCCGTATCCTCCACAGCAAACTGTATCCAGGAGGCATTGTCCTCCTCCAGCCGGGACACATTCAGATACACATGGCCCTTCTCCGTATATTTAACGGCATTGCTGAGCAGATTCAGCAGACACTGCCGCAGCCGGATGGGGTCGGTCTGAATTTTTTCCGGCAGTTCCTGACACTGGAGAATCTGAAAATCCAGATTTTTCCGGCTGGCCTGCGGACGCATCAGAGAATCCAAATCCTCCAGCAGACCCGGCAGATGGCAGTCGGTAATCTCCACCTTCATCCTGCCCGCTTCGATTTTGGAAAAATCAATAATGTCATTCAGCAGCGACAGAAGGTTAGACGCGCTGTTCTGAATGACCTTGACATAATTCATCTGTTCCTCGCCCAGCGGCTCCTGCGCCAGCAGGTCCACAAAACCGAGAATGGCGTTCATCGGCGTGCGGATTTCACGGCTCATGCTGGCCAGAAAGTTGCTCTTGGCATGATTGGCGGATACGGCCGAGCGGGCCTCCTGACGGGCCTGCCGCTCCGACTGACGGTAGGAACGGTTCAGCAAAACCAGAGAAATCTGGTCGGCCAGTTCAGCAGCGAACCGGATTTCCAGGTCATTCCAGAGCCGACGGGTTTCCACGCTTTCCGAACAGAACACACCGATAAACTTTCCGGAAAATCGAACGGTGGCATCCAGCAGGGAAACCACGCCCAGCGGACGAAGATAAGTGCCCAGCAAATCCTGCGTTCGCGGGTCTCTCCAGGCATCATCCGCATCAATGACTCGTCCGGACTGCAGGGCCCTCAGGTAATCCGGACATGTTTCGCCCTTAACAATAAAACCGCTGCTGTGTTCGCCTGTCTGGGCATCATAGAGGTCCTGACAGCGGAGGTGATTTTCCCGCTCCTCATACAGCCAGAAGCTGCATCGCCGGACCTTCAGGAGCCGCGCTCCGGCCTCCGTCAGATACCGGGCTACGGCTTCCACATCCCCATTGATAAACGCCGGCATCGTGGCCAGCTGCAGCAGGGCCTGCTGCTGGGCCTGAACGGTTTCCGCCTCCTGAATCCGCATCTGCTCTTCCTGTTTCCGCCTGGTCAGGTCGCGGGCAAATGCACAATGATATTCTTTGCCTTCACATTCGAAGTGCGTCAGAGCGATTTCCACCGGAAAACATGTGCCGTCCTTGCGCCGGTGTTCCGTTTCAATCAGCATTTGTTTCTGCCGGCGGACGGTATCCCAGTGCTTCGGCCAGATCTCCGACGGAAAATGAGGGTCAATCTGGGAAATCTTCATCCCCAGAAGTTCCGCCCGGCTGTAGCCGAGCCAGCGGCAGGCCACTTCGTTGACATCCGCAAGTCTGCCGTCCGGTTCAACCAGATAGACCGCCTCACCGGCATGGTCCACAATAAACTGACGCAGCATCAGGTCTTTTTCGGCCTGGCGGCGGCGCTGGATTTCCTGCTGGCGCCGGTCCCGAATCTCCTCAAGGACCCGATTCTGACGGGTCAGCGTTTCTTCAAGCGTCTGATAGGACGGACGGATTTTCTCCAGAAGGTTATTGATGCCGCGGGCCAGAGCGGCCGCTTCATCCGTCCCCTCAAACCCGATGGGGGTCAGATTCAGACGGCCTTTCGAATCCACAATCCCCTGCAGACCCGCCGACAGGTCTTCCAGACGCTGTTTCAGACGCCGCTGGCGGGCCATAAACAAAAAACAAATCACCAGGCCGAATTCCACCAGTAGAAACAGGAGGGCCTGGAGCAGAATATTCAGATGAATGTCTTCGCCGAATTCCTTCAGCAGTGCGGCCGTGTGCGGAGAGCCGGACTGCGCCTGCCGGATTGTCAGGTACCGAAGCATCTGAATATTGGCATTCCAGATGCCGCAGATTCCCACAATACTAATCAGCAAAATCACTGCGGCCGCAAACCAAAACATCCTCCCCGGCATTCGGCCGGACAGCCGATTTTTAAGATTCCATTTCGCCATTTGCAACTTTCCTTCGTCGGACCTGCTTTCCGGCAGGCGGATTCTTCCGTCTTGGTTCGGCGGGCTGTTTTTATTTCGGAGGGTTTTCTACCCGGATTCAGCAGGGTTTTTTGCGCCTTCACACCCCTTTTAAGAAAAAAAAACGCCCTCAAACAGTCCGATAACCTTCGGGAAAACGTCTGTAAAAAAGGGGTTTGAAAGAAACACACGCCGACAAGAGCGGCATCTTCAGGAAAAATACGGAGCCCAAAAATATTTTCGGCCGGAAAAAAGGTCTGATAATCCGTCCGCCGAAGAGTACCCCCTAAGGAGTCTGAGCCGGCCTGTTTTTCCAGAATTCCACCAGAACCGCCGCCGAGATAATGCAGACAAACACAAAGAAGGCCGTCGGCACCGCCGCCTGCGGACCGAACTGATTCAGCGCCAGCGCCGTGCCCAGTCCGGCGTTCTGCATCCCGATTTCGATGCACAGCGTCCGCCGCTGCGCCGCAGGCAGCCCGAACAGCCGCCCCGTCTGATAGCCGCTCGTCAGGCCCCACAGATTCAGCAAACACACCGCCGCCAGCGCCGGACCGGTCACCTGCAGCAGACGCTGATGATTGTTGGCAATCACATACGAACAAATGAAAATGATAAATGTCACTGAAAGGGCCGGAAAGACCTCTTTGATTTTCTCCACAAACGCCCCGAAAAAAGACCGCACGGCAAATCCGGCCGCCAGCGGCACCACCACCATCCAGACAATATCCAGCACCATCGCCCAAAAAGACACCGGCAGAATCGCCCCCGCCAGCCATTTCGTCAGTGCCGGCGTCACCACCGGACACAGCAGCGTCGAAACCGTCGTCAGCGAGACCGAATACGCCGTATCAGCTCCGGCAATATAACTGATGACGTTGCTGGACATCGCCCCGGGCGCACAGCCGGCGATAATCAGTCCGACCGCCAGTTCCGGCGGCAGCCGAAGAAGCCTGGCCAGCGCAAACGACCCCAGCGGCATCAAGGTAAACTGGGCAATTGTGCCCAGCAGCACCAGCCCCGGGCGGGCGGCAATCCGGCGAAAATCCGACGGCTCCAGAACCGCCCCGATCCCGAACATCGTGAGGCCGAAAAAGAGCATGTTGTACCGCTTGTCAATCTGCAGCGGCTGCGGGAAAAAATACGCCAGCACCCCGAACAGAACCACCCACACCGCAAACAAGCGGGTATAAACCCCCACAATTTTGTGCATCCATCCGCTCATCAGACCCCGAATATCCTACCGCCGCAAAGGGGCTCTGTCCAGCGGATGAAAACGAGGTGTTAACCACAGATTGAACAAAAAAGAGATTTTTTAACCACGGATTACACGGATTTCACAGATTCAAAAAAAGCAGACGAATTTACAAAGATAACCGATGACTGATAACTGGCGACTGGATGCTGTCCGCCGTCAGATAGCCCCGCGCGCAAGGGCGAGGAGAAAGAGCAGGAAGGCGGCGTGCCTTTTCTTTCCCCGGGCTTGCGCCCGCGGCTATTTTTCTCGCACAGATTCTCCGCCATTTGACAAAAGAGATTTTGGCCTGCACTTGTCATTCCCGCCGCAGATTCCTGTCATTCCCGCACAGGCGGGAATCCAGCCTTATCTTTTTTATCCTTCCTGCGCCTTGCCCACCGAAGCTTCCAGCAAACGGAGAAATCCGAAACAATTAACCATAGATTGCGCAGATTTCACAGATTCAAAAAAAACAAACGAATTTACAGGATAACTGTCCACTGATGACTGATAACTGGCGACTGGATGCTGGGCACTGGCGTCTGGATGCTGTCCGCCGGCCAGGTTTCAATCCCTTATTCATCAGGGGAAAAATGCAAGGTCTCCGAGTTCCGCTTCGTCATGTTCAGGAGGATAACACGAACAGTTTCAATCCCTTATTCATCAGGGGAAAAATGCAAGAAAAAGAAATTATGAAAGCAGGAGAACGTGTATGATTTTGGAGTTTCAATCCCTTATTCATCAGGGGAAAAATGCAAGTCGTCGTCTCGTCGGAAGTCATCGATCGCCACGATGAAGTCGTCGTTTCAATCCCTTATTCATCAGGGGAAAAATGCAAGTTATGCGTCTCGGCGCAATGCCGACCAGATCGTTCTGGAGTTTCAATCCCTTATTCATCAGGGGAAAAATGCAAGACATATCACACAACCCCAAAAGGCAGGCGATTCACAAGGGGGTGTTTCAATCCCTTATTCATCAGGGGAAAAATGCAAGCGCTGAACCAGCCCACCGGAATTGTATATTTAATACAGATTGATGTTTCAATCCCTTATTCATCAGGGGAAAAATGCAAGCGCTGCGGCGGGCTCGTTCTGAAACTCCGAATCAAACGCGGACGTTTCAATCCCTTATTCATCAGGGGAAAAATGCAAGTGCCGGAAGAGGTGGCCGAAGATTTTCTGCGGCTTTTGAACGTTTCAATCCCTTATTCATCAGGGGAAAAATGCAAGTTCCACAAACCCCTTCTCCCACCACATGTAGGGAGGCAGTTTCAATCCCTTATTCATCAGGGGAAAAATGCAAGTCTAAGGCATCGGTTCAAACTCTTTCTGCTTGTTTATCGGTTTCAATCCCTTATTCATCAGGGGAAAAATGCAAGAAATTTCGCGAGGAGTT
>Ga0209508_1000319_pt1 | contig 53231 bp, 51 predicted proteins | sample AD_UKC129_MetaG_FD_184427 | JGI IMG/M metagenome (GOLD analysis project Ga0209508, IMG submission 184427) | Active sludge microbial communities of municipal wastewater-treating anaerobic digesters from Canada - AD_UKC129_MetaG (SPAdes) (version 2) | ecosystem: Engineered > Bioreactor > Anaerobic...
TTAAACTTTGTCTTCCCATCTATGATTACCTGTCCTACCTTTCTAATATTGCTTAAAAACTCCTCGTGCACCTGTTTTACAACACTCTCAGGTATGAATTTTAATTTTGCCACCTCTTTTCCTATTGCCTCAATCTCTTCCTTTTCAAAATCCTTTAGTATTTCCTTTGAAAGCTGTTCATCCATTGTAAGTAAAAGTATCGCTGCCTTTCTAATACCCGATATGTTTGTTGTATCCATTAGCTATCCTTGTCTTACCCATTCTTTAAGAATCAGCTTTACAAGTTCTTTATCCTGTAAGGCATTTGCAATGGCAGGCTGCATACCTGCAAGGCTCGGCGCTTGATCTGTTCCCTGAGCAATACTTTCCTTGTCTTTAACTGTCTTTGCACCTGTGTATACATCTTTAACCTTTTCGGCTTCCTTTAATGAAATAGAAGCAGGTCTTTCTTTAAGGATGCCCATGATGGGTTTTACTACGAAAATTATAATGGACAATGCTATGACAAGATAAAATCCATACTTTACAAGATCATACAACATCTCCCTGCTTATAAAGCTGCCCTGTTTTTCATCTGCAAGGGGCTCTGTCTCAAAGGGTATATTTAATACCTCTATCTTGTCCCCCCTTTCTTCATTATAGCCCACTGCCCTTGCAATAAGGTTTCTTATATCCTGTAGCTCTTTCTGGGACCTGGGCATATATTTAAGCACCTCTTTTTTCCCCTCTTTTACCTTTTCATATTTTCCGTCCACAACAACTGCAAGGGAGATCTTTTTGATATCACCGTAAGGTTCTGCTATCTTTCTTATGGCCTTACTCAATTCATAGGTCTTCTGTTCATCCTGTCTTTCAGAACCCGTTAATTTTTCTTCATCAGATACATTATTCCTCTGGGAAACATTTACATTAGATGCAACGCCTGGAACACCACCGGGTCTGGCAGCCCTGTTTGTGACCTTTTCCATGCTTTTTTTCAATGCAGTTACAACAGCCTTATCAGGGTTATACTCTTCTTCCAGTACCTCTACCTTTTTTAGATTAAGCTCCACATTTGCCCTTACAATGGTTTTTCCTGCAGGCAAAAAGGCATCAAGCATGGATTTAATGGACTCTTCTATCTTTTTTTCTATATTTTTCTGAACCTCATACTGCTGACCTGTGAGAACAATGGGAGAACTACTATCATTGCCTTTATAGAGTATCTTTCCCGACGAATCTATCACAGTTATATTATCAGGCTTGAGGCCTTCGATGCTGCCTGCTACAAAAAGCACAATACCGTTTATCTGTTCTTTTGAAAGCACTCTTCCAGGTTTTAAATTTAAAAATATCGATGCAGAAACGTTTTTTTCCTTATCTGTAAAAAGTGTTTTTTCAGGAATTGCAATGTGAACCCTTGATGATTTAACCTCTGGCATCTGATTAATGGTACGGGCAAGCTCTCCCTGGATAGCCCTTTTATAGTTTATGTTCTGCATGAATTCAGTCATTCCATAATTGGTTTTGTCAAAAAGTTCAAAACCAACTCCTGTATTTCCGGGTAGTGCATTCTGTGAGGCAAGGTTTAATCTTATCTCGTTCACCTTTTCTTTCGGAACATAAATAACAGTACCGCCTAAACCTAACTTATAGGGCACCTTCTGCTCTTTTAATTTCGCTACAATCATGGAGGCCTCTTCCATATTAAGGCCTGAAAATAGCGGCTGGTAATTCTCCCTTTGCATGAGTGTTAATCCTACGGTAGAACCACCTATTGCGGCAATTAATATAAATAAATACAGGTAAAGTTTACTTTTTGGTGTTGTTTTTAAAAAATTTTTTACATTATTCGCAATAAACTCTAACTGTGCCATGATTATACCTGCATCCTCATAATCTCTTCATAGGCACTGATTATTTTGTTTCTTATCTGCATCATAAGCTGGAATGTCATGTCTGCCTTTTCAACGGCAATCATAGTTGTATGGATATCTTTGTTTTCCATTGTTGCCAGTTTTTTTATCTCCTCGTCCGCTTCCTTCTCAAGGGCACTGACCTTATTTATAGAATCCTTTAAAATCTCTGTAAAAGAAATGGATGTCTTTTTCTCGTTTATCTGTTTATTTTCAGGAAAATGGGGTAACTGAAATGTCTCAACCTTCATATTTTTCCTCCTACTTGCCTATGTCGAGTGTCTTTAAAAACATCTCTTTTGTTGTATTTATAACATTTATGTTTGCCTCATATGACCTTGTTGCCGATATCATATCTGCCATCTCTTCCATAAGATTAACATTCGGATAAGTTACATACCCTTCTTTATCTGCATCGGGATGGCCTGGGTCATAAACCTTTTCAAAGTTCTTATTACTTCTTGCTACCTCCTCTACCTTTACGCCCTCTATCTTTTCAGAAAGCACTTTACCAAATTCATCTTTTTCAGACACATCTACTACCCTGAACACCACTTCCTTTTTAACATAGGGGCCACCTTCATCTGTTCTTGTAGTATGGATGTTTGCGAGGTTTGTGGCAATAGTCTCCATTCTTATCCTTTGAGCCTTAAGCCCTGAGGCACCAATCTTTAGTATATCGAGAAGACCCATCTTATCTCCTTCCTTCGTTTATTATATATCTCATAATGGAAAATTTCTTAGAAATCAACTGGACAAGGGCACTGTAGAGCATGCTGTTCTCGTTTAATTTCACCATCTGTGATTCTATATTTACCGTATTGCCATCTAATGTGCTGATTCCTTCATTCTCTGTCTTTTCTACTATATCAAAGGTCTTGATACCTGAGAGCTGTTTTTCCAATTCCTTTTGGAAATCTATATCCTTTTCTTTATAATTCGGCGTCTCTGCATTAGCAATATTGCCTGCAAGTATCTTGTGGTAAAAGGTCCTTATATTTAATGCCTTCTCAACAAAATCAATTACATCCATAACCGACCTCTTTTTCTATTAAAACACCCATTTCTTTATATTCTTTTATTTTGTTTCTCAGCGTCCTTGCCGTAATGCCCAGTAATGATGCAGCCCTCGTCTTATTACCACCGCATGTCTTTAAGGCATCGATAATCAGTTTCATCTCCATCTCTTTTATCGAACCCATTCCATTAATCTCATTGGTGCCACCCACATCCATTTCCTTTAGGTGTGTCAATTTTATAACCGAATAATTGGACAGTATACATGCCCTTGCTATGACATTTTCCAGCTCCCTTGCATTCCCCCTCCAATCTCTACCCTTTAAAAATTCCATAGCATCATCACTTATACTTACATCCATACCTTTTGAATGCTTACGCAAGAAATGTGCCACAAGCTCAGGTATATCCTCTTTTCTTTCCCTTAAAGGTGGTATGTAAATGGGGAATACATTCAGTCGATAATAAAGGTCTTCTCTGAACTTTCCCTCTTTTACCATTTTCAGAATATTCCTGTTCGTTGTGGCAATAACTCTTACATCGACCTTTTTGGGAAATCTTGACCCTATAACCTCTATCTCTTTTTCCTGTAATACCCTTAAAAGTTTAGCCTGCAGCCTTATATCCATCTCTGTTATCTCGTCAAGGAGTATTGTCCCCTTATCGGCAAGCTCAAATTTACCCATTTTTCTTCCATTTGCCCCTGTAAATGCCCCTTTTTCATAACCAAAGAGTTCACTTTCCAGAAGATTTTCAGGAAGTGCCGCACAATTTACTGGGACAAAGGGATTTTTTGCCCTATCGCTTGTCTCATGGATAAAACGGGACACAAGCTCTTTGCCAACGCCACTTTCACCTTGAATCAAAACTGTAACATCCGATTTTGCAACCCTTTCCGCCCTGATGAGCACATCTCTCATAGCAGTAGATTTATATATGATCTTACCGTTTGTGACTCCCAGGGCACGCTTTATAGTATTAAACAGCGATTCTGCGGTAAAGGGTTTCTGTATATAATCGAATGCACCTTCTTTTATAACGGTCACTGCATCCTGAATGGTTCCGTATGCGGTAATAAGTATCACAGGAAGTAAAGGATGTTCTTTTCTTATATGCTTTAGTAAATCTATGCCGTTAAGATGGGGCATCTTGACATCGGTTATAATCAAATCAAATACCTTTTTCCCTATCTCGTCTATTGCCTTTATTCCATTTTCTGCAATTGACACCGCATAGCCTGCCTTTGAAAGTGTCTCTTTCAATGCAAGTCTCATGTGATAATCATCGTCAATAACAAGGACGTTCGCCTTCATGTTTTCCTTTCCTTGGGAAGATAAATATAAAAAGATGTCCCCATGCCCTCAGTAGAATCAACCTCTATATATCCATTATGGGCCTGAACAATATTGTGGGCTATAAAAAGGCCAAGCCCCACCCCTTTATCCTTTGTGGTAAAAAATGGATTAAATATGTTCTTTATTATATCTTCACCCATTCCGCAGCCATTATCAGCTATTACGATAATAATGTTTTTCTCATCCTTTTTTATATCTATTCTAATTTGACCTTTACCTTTTATGGCATCTATGGCATTACTTATAAAATTCATAATAACGAGCTTCATCATGTCAGGATCAAAAAGTAAACTTCCATCATACTCGATATTGCACATAACGGATATATTTCTCGACTCAATGGATAGTCTCATAAAATCGAGTATCTCTTCCACCATTTTACCTATCTTTTCTTCCCTTAATGCAAGTGTTTTAGGCCTTGTATAAGAAAGAATATTATTTATGATTCTATCTATTGTCTGGATACCGTATCTTACATATTCTGCATATTTTTTCTCTTTTGATTTAATATTGCCCTCTAAAAGCATGGTGAGAAACAATTCCATACTTCCCAAAGGATTTTTGATCTCATGGGCAATCCTTGCTGCCATCTCACCCATGGCTTTGAGCCTTTCATCTCTTTCAAGTCTTTCTTTCATCTTTTCGAACTCTGTTACATCTTCAATTATTAAAACCTCCTTGCCCCTAAAGCCATTCTGGAGCATATCCTTTTTCCATCTATAAAAGCCCTTACCATTTCTTACAAGGCCTGCCTTTTCATTTTTTGTGTTTGCTCCATCGAGTATAGTCTCAAAATTCAGTTTATCTGCCGTCTTATTTGAAAAGGATACGGAATTTTTATCATAGACAATAATGCCCAGGGGTATGGAGTTTAGAATATTCTCAAGGTATTCCCTTGCCCTTTCGAGTTCTTTATTCTTTTTTTCAACCTCTTCTTTCAATAGTCTGATCTGCGTTTCAAGGACGTGATAGTAATTTATTATGGAATCCGATGCCTTTGTAAATTCTGAAAAGGCATCCTTTAGTAGTTCTGTCTCTGGCACGACCATGCAAATATAAATGCAAATTGCATACCAAAAAAACCTTTTATTAGATTGTATTATTTATTTCAACGGGTTAAATATGAAATAAAAAGATTATAAGGTTTGTCAAATTATTGACAAGGATACTATTCCATACCTAATCTTTTCATCTTCTCTATCAGGGTTGTCCTATTCATGTTAAGAATGCTTGCTGCCTTACTTTTTATACCCTTTGTTTCCTTTAATGCCTTCATTATGATTGCCCTTTCAAATTCTGTCACAAGGGTTTCATACCCTTTCTGTATGTCTATCTGCTCCTCTTTTTCCTTAGACACCCATAACTTTTCTGGTAGGTCTTCTATTGTAATCATTCCCCTTTTTTTCAAAACTACAACCCTCTCCACTATATTGTTTAATTCCCTTACATTTCCAGGATAATCATAGGCCATCATTACCTCTAAGGCACCTTCGTCAAACCCTTCAACATTTGCATCGTTTACGCGATTTGCATGTTCGAGAAAATAATTAATAAGCAGTGGTATGTCCTGCTTTCTCTCCCTGAGAGGTGGAATATGGATAGGCACCACATTTAGTCTATAAAAAAGGTCTTCCCTGAACTTACCCTCTTTAACCATCTGCTCTAAATCTCTGTTGGTTGCTGCTATAAACCTCACATCTACCTTTATTGGTTTTGAGCCACCTATCCTTTCAAAGGTCTTTTCCTGAAGCACCCTAAGCAACTTTACCTGAAGATTAAACGTCATATCGCCTATCTCATCGAGGAATATGGTCCCCTTATTTGCTATTTCAAACTTTCCATATTTTGTGTTGTATGCACCGGTAAAGGCTCCTTTTTCATAACCGAAGAGTTCACTCTCTAAAAGGTTTTCAGGAATTGCCCCGCAGTTTACTACAACCATAGGGCTATCTCTTCTTAAAGAATTATAGTGTATGGCTTTTGCTACGAGCTCCTTACCTACGCCGCTTTCACCTGTTATAAGCACTGTGGCATTTGTCTCTGTAACCTTTTCTATAAGCTCAAACACCTTTTGCATCCCGAAACTTATACCTATTATATTATTGAACTTATACTTTTCTTTAAGCCTTTCTTTAAGCAAGGCATTTTCCAAAAGCAATCTGCTCTGGGAAAACCTCTTCATTAAATTTGCCTTTGATGAAAGCTTTTGATTGAGACCAACATTTGTCATTAGATTATAATAATATAGAGCAGATTCAACAACAGACAATATGTCTTCTAACTTGAATGGTTTTAATATGTAATCAAAGGCACCACATCTCATGGCGTTTATGGCATTTTCGAGGCTACCATAGCCTGTTATTACTATGCCTAATGTATTTAGATATTCTTTTTAAATATAACTTATAAGCTGTAATCCATCGATTTTGGGCATGGCCATATCTGTTATAAGTATCTGGTATTTCCCTGTCTTTAGTGCTGAAAGGGCCTCAATACTGTCTCTAAAAGAATCTACCTCATAACCATTTTCCTGTAAAAATTCTGTAAGGAGCATCAATATGCTCTCTTCGTCATCTACTATTATGATTTTACCCTTTGCCTTTTTTTCTTCCATAGATGAAGACATTCTAATTAAAAAGATTAAAAGATTTTGGAAATTTTGTAAAGTATTTGCTTAAATTCTTTCTTGCCCTTTATTTTTTATTGAATGTGTCGATAATAAAAATATGAACTAGAAGGCAATAGATTTAAAATCCATGAGGGAGATTATAGGGATTCTTATGGAAAGCAGTAATTATTTCAAACTTAATCTAAAGGAGCGGTATGAATTATTAAAATACTTTATCTTCAATAACTTAATCCATGTTGCCCGTTCAGAATAAATAAATTTATGATTATCAAAAATATGAAAATTCCTTGATTTTACTAAAAATTATTTTATGTCAATACTTTGACACCAGATAATACAACGAAGCTGTTTTGCCTATTTTACTCAAAAGAAAAATCTATGTATATAACCTCCTTTTCATCTGGCTGACCATTATTGATGGCAAAATAAAACGGTAGAGATATGATGGGAAGCTTTGTTATAAAGTTCATCTCCACCTGCTTTCCCACAATAACCATAGGTATAGCAGCATTGAGGTTGATCCCCTTCTTTTCAAACTCCTTCCTTGCCTGTCCTGAGATAATGTTTGTAATCTCTCCTACCGCATCCACAACATCCTGATTTATTGTTTCACATTCATCGCCTATTAATGTCTTATACACGTATTTTGCACCTTTTTCCCGAAAACTTATAGCCACTGTCCCCTTTTTATCTCCTGCAAGGCCCATGATTCCCGTTACTTCACCGGAGGTAACACAAGTGTTTTTTAATTCAGGCTTACCCATACCCACATCAATACCGAGCATTGTTTTAAAAACTACCTGTGCAGCAACAATAAAAGGATTAATATACTGGACATCCATAATCTCCTCCAAAACTTATTTTCCTACTCTTTCTTTTGCCTTTTCAATGGCAGTCTGAAGTTTTTCAGGCGTAAAGGGCTTAACAATATAATTATCGACTCCTGATTTTATTGCCTCCATTATATTGCCCTTCTGGGCCTCAGCCGTCACCATTATAAAAGGTATCTTTTTTGTTTGCTCTTCGCTTTTGCAGGCCTTTAAAAAGTCAATACCTGTCATCTCTGGCATAATCCAGTCGCTTATTATAAGATCTATCTGTTCCTTTTTCAAAAGTTCCAAAGCCATCTTTCCGTTTTCTGCCTCTATAACGCTTTCGATCCCAATCTGTTTTAAAACATTTTTAATGATCTTTCTCATGGTGGAAAAATCATCTACTATAAGGACATTCATTTAATCCCTCCAGAGTTTAGTTAAAACTTTCTAAATTAATTTATCGTTACTTATTATGATTTCTTAAGGGTATTTTTATAAAAAATTTAGTTTAATTAAATTTAAAAAAATTCGATAATCAATAATAAAGAAATTTAAGGAGAAAAAATGAAAATATTTATTTCCTCAGTAATTTTTATAACCCTTTTATTAACAAACGCATACGGAGAGAGCGCAAAAAATGAAATGGATATAAAAAGGGATAAGGAAAAGACCGTATATATAATAGGTAGTCCAGATAGCACAAAAGAGAAAGACACAACAGAAGAAGACAGAAAAAATTCTTGGGATATGCTTAAGAACGCAAACATAAGGATAGATAAAAGATAGATAGAATAAGTGGTATAAATTTTGCATAAAATTGCGTTATGGGTTTGTATACTGAATTGCTTGATATAATTATTCTTTCCAAGATGGCTGAAAAAAGGAAAAATGACCTTTCAAGGCTATCTCAAACAAATGAAACAGATTTCCAAAATCTTTTAAAAGAAAATCTGACAAAAATAAATACACTCCCCCAGAATAACATCAAAAGAAATGTTTATAATCCAGTTGTTATTAATCAAATTTTTGAACTGAGTGGAGATAAGGACAAATGTTTTGAGGTGGCCTATGATTTTGTCTTAAAACAGGAAGGGGACAGGTTCGTTCAAAGGGATGGCATAAAAAACGAATCATCTAAATACGGGATTTTGCAATCCACTGCAAAGGAATTTGGATATAAAGGCGATATAAAACATATGACAAAAGAACAGGCAAAGATCATCTATAAAAAAATATGGGATAAATCAGGGGCTGGTAATCTGTCTTATCCTTTAAGTATTGTATATTTCGATACATATGTGAATTCACCGACCATGGCAAAAAAACTACTTGAAAAATCAGGAGGAGATATAGTTAAGTTTTTAGACATGAGGGAACAGAGGTATATAAGGCTTTCAAAAATAAGACCTGACATATTTGGCGTTTACTTAAAAGGGTGGATAAAAAGGGTGGATAATCTAAGGGCTATGATAATTGATTATGGCAAATCTCATGGAACGAAAAAGACATAAATCTGTTTTAATTAAGAAAATCTGAACAATGCTTACTATTGTTGGTATTGTCGTAGTTATAATATCTGTTATCGGTGGTTTTATATTAGAAGGCGGGCCTGTCCTTGTCTTAATTCAGGTAGCAGAGTTTATGATTATCGGTGGCTCTGCCATAGGTGCATTACTTATTTCCACGCCGAGCACAATACTCAAAAAGATTATAAATAATATTATAAAATCCCTAAAAGGCACAAAGACAACAAAGCAGACATATCTTGACCTTTTAAAACTCCTTTATGAACTATTCAGCATCATAAGAAAAGACGGTCTCATTGCCATTGAATCCCACATTGAAAGACCAGAAGAAAGCAGTGTCTTTAAAAACTATCCACAATTTTTAAGCCAGCACCATACTATAGAATTTATATCAGACACGCTACGCCTTGTGATTATGGGTGGTGTCCCGCCCCATGAGATCGAACTACTTATGGACGCAGATATAGAACTACATCACCATGAAGGCTCAAAACCTGGTATGATATTGCAGAAGATAGGTGATTCTCTACCAGGACTTGGCATTGTTGCCGCAGTCCTTGGCATCGTAATCACCATGCAGGCAATCAACGGTCCTCCTGAAGAGATAGGCCATAAGGTCGCTGCAGCCCTTGTTGGAACATTTCTCGGTGTTTTTGCTTCATATGGTTTTATCCAGCCCCTTGCAACCAATTTAGATTTATCTAACGATGACGAAACCCGTATATTTCATGTAATAAAGTCGGGCATTATCTGTGCGGCCAAGGGCCTAAACCCCATCCTTTCCGTAGAATTTGCCAGACGCTCAATAGCATCTGATTTTAGACCTTCATTTCAGGAAATGGAGAGTTATGTAAAGGGCACAAAATGAACGAAGACAAGCAAAATATTCCCATAAGGATTATCGTTAAAAAAAAGGGTCATGGTGGTCATCACGGCGGCGCATGGAAGGTGGCGTATGCTGACTTTGTCACAGCCATGATGGCGTTGTTTATTGTTTTGTGGATTGTAAGCCAAAATAATAGTATAAAGCAGGCTATTGCTGCATATTTTAAAGACCCTACCATTTTTACAGGGGGAAGCGGCATACATACAGGTATAGCAAAAACGCCCAACCCCATTTTATTTCCAAGGGAGGAAACCCAATCAGATAATAATGCCTTTAAGACATTTAAAGATGAAATAACAAAAGTAAAAAACGAAATACAAAAACTTACAGAGGAAAGCAAAAAGATCGAAAAAATAGTATCTAATACACCTGGTTTTGAAAAGTTTAAAGACAAAGTTCAACTCACCGTAAACGAAGAAGGGCTAAGGATAGAACTCATTGAAAATTCAGAAGGTCTTTTTTTCGATGTGGGAAGTGCAAAGGTTAAACCTGACACAGTAAAACTCTTAAAACTTATTGCCCAGGAGTTAACAACTCTTAGTAACAAGATAATAATAGAGGGTCACACCGATGCGCTTCCGTATGTATCCCCTGGTTACTCAAACTGGGAGCTAAGTGCCGACAGGGCAAATGCGGCAAGGAAGATCCTCGAGGAGGCAGGTGTAAAAAAGGAACAAATAGTTGGGATTAAGGGATATGCAGACAGGATGTTAAAACACCCTGATAAACCTCTGGATTTTGCCAACCGAAGGGTTGCCATACTGGTAGCCATATCAAAATCGAACTTAATAACACCTCCAGATAACATAAAAAAAGAACATAAAAAATGAGAAACAATACTTACACAATACTCATAGTGGATGACGAAAAGACTGCAGTGAACATTATAAAGGGAGTTTTGTCAAAACATAGCGAATATATGATCTTTGAAGCTTATAACGCAATGGATGGCCTTATGATTGCCCAAAAGGTAAAGCCGGACATTATAATTAGCGACTACTATATGCCTGATAAAAATGGATTAGAATTCTGTAAGGACATAAGGCGCAACCCAGAACTATCCAATGTTATTTTTATACTCCTTACCGCAGAAACAAGCGTTGAAAAAAAGATTGAAGGACTTGAGACAGGCGTTGATGATTACATTGAGAAGAATATCTCTTTAAAGGTGCTGGAAGGAAAAATAAAGGCCTTTTTAAAGATAAAGTCCTTGCAGAATGAACTTTTAGTAGAAAAAGAAAAATTACGCATTGCCAACGAACAACTGGAAAAAAACTTTAAAGAAATTGTATATGTGTTATTAAAAATTTTAGAAATAAATATCCCACAGGCAAAAATGCGCTCTGATAATGCAAAACGCATAGCCCAGTATATATCGGAAAAATTGGGCATAGACGAAGATACTAAGAACAAGATAATCTTTGGTGCCCAGCTGCATGAGATAGGAAAGGTCGGCATCCCCCATAAGATTATGGCATCTAACCCAAAGACATTAACACAGGAAGAACTGGAAGCATACAATCAATACCCCATTATAGGCTCTATTATCGTATCGTCAATTACAGGCTATGAAGAAACAGCAGGATACATTTACCATCAGCTTGAAAACTTTGACGGTTCTGGAAAACCAGCAGGCCTAATAAAAGATCAAATACCAATTGGTGCAAAGATTTTAAGGGCTATAACGATAATAGATGAACTAACAATGGAAAAATGTTCTTACGAAGAATCGATAGAAATTGTAAGGCTTTCCATGAACTCAAAGCTCGATCCTGTAATTGCATCCCATCTTTTAAAATATCTCGTAGAGAACAAATCAGATAAGACCAGAGAGATTATAAATATATCTGTGGAAGAGTTAAAACCTGGCATGATTGTGGCAGAAGATGTGTTCTCCATCACCGGTGTTAAAATTATGCCAAAGGATATAACCATTAACGAGAAGATATTAAATATTATTTTAAAGCGCCATGGGATTGACCCAATAATCGGTGGTATATACATCTACAAAGAATAATTCTTTTATTCTCCGAGGATCTCCTTTAATTTAACGGAAAGCTCGTTTAGATTAAATGGCTTCTGTATAAAACCACTACAACCTCTACCCATAATACGTTCTGCTGAACCTTCAATACTGTAACCGCTTGCAAGAAGCACTTTTATATCCCTGTTTATCTCCTTTAATTCTACGAATGTCTCCTCTCCTCCCTTACCTGGCATAATCATATCCAGTATCACAAGGTCTATCTCATCCATTCTATCTTTATAAATCTTTACAGCCTCTAACCCATTAGATGCCGTTAATACCTTATAACCCATTACTTCAAGAAGCTCCTTGCCTACCTCAAGTATAACCATTTCATCATCTACAAGTAATACTGTTCTATCTTTTTGCTTTTTAGCCCTGGGCATTACAATTCCTACTTTATTGGGTGTTTGTGATGCAGGAAGATATACGGTAAATGTAGAACCTTTACCTAACTCGCTTTTTACATCTATTATGCCCTTATGGTTTTTTACAATACCATAAACCGTTGTAAGACCAAGACCAACGCCCTTTCCCACTTCTTTTGTTGTAAAAAACGGGTCAAATATCTTTTCCATGGTCTTCTCATCCATTCCGACACCTGTGTCCCTGACTGAGATCCTAATGTATCTTCCCTGGGGCACCAAAAAATTATCTGTAAACCTTTTATCAAGGAAAATACCTTCAGCCTCAACGAATATCTCACCATTTTCTTCCATTGCCTGCCATGCATTTATAAATAGGTTTATTAACATCTGTTCGAATTGGCTGGCATCAGCCTCTATAATCTCAGGTTCTCCTTTGTAGTCAAAGTGAACGGTTACCTCTTTTTTCATCCTTCTAAACATATCTATGGTCTTTTCTATTGCCTCTTTTACGTATAAGGGTTTTATTTCCTTCTTGGCACCCCTTGAAAATTCAAGAAGCTGCCTTGTAAGGAGTGCACCGTTCTTAATTAGATTTTCTATTGTGGTAAGTCTCTTATAAAAGGGATGGGTTTGTTCAAGTTTAAAGAGCATCAAAGAAACATTTCCCTGAATGGCCATTAAAAGATTATTGAAATCATGGGCTACCCCTCCTGCAAGCACACCTATTGCCTCCATTTTCTGGGCGTGCATAAGCCTCTGTTTCAAGAGGTGCTGTTCTGTTATATCCTCACAAACTGTTAAAGTCTGACCTGTTGGCAGTAGGGTTGTGTGGAACTGTATATCCCTTTCATTGCCATTTTTATCCTTTATTTTCATATCTCTTATAACCTTACTCTGAGTCTTAAGGGTATTTACATCTTCTATCCACAGTCTTAATGCCTTTTTTCTATCATTTTCATCGGGAAATGCCTTTCTAAACCACTCTCTTCCGTTTGGTATCTCATCTATGGTATAACCTACCATTTTTGTAAATTCTGGATTTAAATAACTGTATGACCCATCATTTTCAATGAGCATTACTCCGATAGGCAGGCTCTCGAGCAGCGATTTCAATCTCTCCCTTTCAATCTTCAAGGCGTTTTGTATTTTTTTTATCTCTGTAATATCCCTTACTGACTCTATGGCCCCGATTATTTTTCCGTTTTCATCGAAAAGCCTTTTTGCAGATGCCCAGAGATAACCACCTCTTCCATTATAAATCTTAGGAACATAGACTTCTGTATAGTACGTATCATTGATTTTCTTAACAAAGTCATAATGTTTTTCGATTTCAGGATGTTCTTCAAAGAGAAAATCAATAAGAATGGGCCTTTTTTCTCCATAGAATGGAACAGCATAGGCATAATCACCTTTTCCTACAATATCCTTTTTTTCTATACCTGTCATCTCTTCTATTGCCCTATTCCATGCAATCACCTTTCTTTCAGAATCCACAACAAATGTTGCATCTGGTAAAAATTCTATTATAGCCTCTAATGTCTTACTGAATAATTGGAGGCCCATAAATTCTTTTTGTGTTGAACTTATATTTCTCGTGATAACGAGAAAGATTTCATTCGATAAACTTCTGATGGGCGTAATTCTTGCCTCGAAAAATTGCTCTACCCCTTCAATAAAGGTAGAGTATTCAATATTTGCAATTTGACCTGTCCTTTTAACATCCTCAAAGGCATCCTTGAATTTTTGGGCTTCTCCTCCAATAGGTGTATCGAATATCTTTTTCCCTATGAGTTTTTCCCCTGGGACATACTGGTTTGAAGGTAAGCCAGCCTTACATTCTAAAATAGTTCCATCACAATCGAGCAAAAACAACAAATCAGGGTTCGCCTCGGTAAATGCCTTAAAGGTATCCCTTTCTTTTATAAGGCCATATACAAAATCTGATATCTCCATGTGAACCCCCTGCCCTTTTTATAAAAATGCCTAAAGGTCTTTATCACACAAGCACAGGCTTTATGCCCCAGACCTTCTCTGCATATTCCTTTATGGAACGGTCACTGGAGAAAATACCAGAACGGGCTACATTTAAAATGGCCATTTTAGTCCATCTGTCCGCATCAAGATATGTTCTACCCACGCGTTCCTGGCACTCTATATACGATTCATAATCGGCAAGGACAAAATATTCGTCTCTTTGAAGAAGTGCATTTACAATAGGCTGAAAAAGATTTAGCTGTTCAGGTGAAAAATATCCATCCCTTATCTGGTCTATTGCCTTTTTAAGCTCTTCATTTTTTTCATAATACATGAAGGGATTATAGCTCTGTCTCAAATTCATTATCTCTTCGGCAGTTAAGCCGAATGCAAAAAAGTTTTCCTCCCCCACCTCGTCTTTTATCTCTATGTTTGCGCCATCGAGGGTGCCAATGGTTATTGCACCATTTAATGCAAACTTCATATTACCCGTGCCTGAAGCTTCATAACCTGCTGTTGATATCTGCTCTGACAGCTCTGCTGCAGGGATTATCTTCTGTGCAAGGGTTACGCTATAATTGGGCGCAAATACAACCTGAATTTTATTTTTTAGCCAATCGTTTCCATCTATAATCATCTTAACATTGTGTATGAGTTTTATTATAAGTTTACATAGATAGTATGCAGGTGCAGCCTTCCCGGAAAAAAGAAATGTCCTCGGGACAAAATAATCTCCTAACCTTCCTTCCCTTATTCTGTTATAAACTGTAATAATGTGGAGCACATTCAAAATCTGTCTTTTGTATTCGTGAAAACGTTTTATCTGACAATCGAGAAGAAAGTCCTTTTCAAAATGCAACTGATACATATTTGTTAAATATCTCGAAAGTTCTTCCTTATTTGACTCCTTAATCTTTCTAAATTGAATACAAAATTCACTGTCATCTACGAATTGCTCAAGTTTTCTTAACTCCGTAAGTTCCGTTATCCATTTATCTCCTATTGCCTCTGTGATTAATTGGGAGAGTTGAGGATTTGATTGAAGGAGCCACCTCCTCTGAGTAATGCCGTTTGTTATATTTATGAATTTTTCAGGCATCATTTCATAAAATTCTTTAAAGACCTTTTTTTTAAGTATCTCTGTATGTAACTTAGAAACACCGTTTATTTTATGACTCCCTACGATTGCAAGGCGAGCCATATGAATTGTGCCGTCTTTATCACCTGTTATAATACCCATTTTATTATGGATATCGTGGTTTTCAGGAAATCTTTCCTTTACCTGAATCATAAATCTTCTGTCTATTTCCTGGATAATCTGCAAATGACGAGGTAAAAGCCATGCAAAAAGACCTGCAGGCCATATTTCTAATGCCTCTGGAAGTATAGTGTGGTTTGTATAAGCAAAGACCCTGTTGGTGATATCCCATGCAGTATCCCAGGGAAGGTTTTCCTCATCCACAAGTATTCTCATAAGCTCTGCAATGGCAATTGAAGGATGTGTATCGTTTAACTGAATGGCTACCTTTTCTGGAAGCTTCTTAAATGTCCTGTATGTCTTTTTGTACCTTCTTAGTATGTCTTTTAGGGTAGCACTTACAAAAAAATACTGCTGCTTAAGTCTTAATTCTTTTCCTGCCATGGACTGGTCATTGGGATACAGCACTTTTGATATGTATTCACTGGAAAATTTGTCCTCCACTGCCTTTATATAATCACCGCTATTGAAATACTCAAGATTAAAATCCCTTGTTGCCTTTGCAGCCCAGAGTCTTAAAGTGTTTACAGTATTATTTTTATAACCTGGCACAGGATAATCGTATGCCATTGCCATAACATCCTCTGTATCCACCCATTCCATCCTGAATTTGCCGTTCTGGCCTTGAATGGTCTTTACCTTTCCATAAAATTTTATGTTATATAAAAGCTCTGGTCTTGGAAATTCCCAAGGATTTCCATATCTTAACCAGTTATCCGGTGCCTCTACCTGATAACCATCTTTTATCTTTTGTGTAAATATACCGAACTCGTATCTTATGCCGTAACCGTATCCTGGATACTGAAGTGTTGAAAGGGAATCAAGAAAACACGCTGCAAGTCTCCCTAAACCACCGTTTCCAAGACCTGCATCCCATTCATGCTCCAATACCTCTTCAAAGCTAATACCTAAGATATCTACAGCCTGACTGTATTCATCGGACATATTTAAATTGATTATGTAGTTTCTTAAAAGTCTTCCCAGTAGAAACTCAAGGGAGAGGTAATATACCCTTTTTGCACCTACATTGTAATACATCTGTTGGGTCTCAATCCATTTCTTTGCGAGGTTTTTCCGCACAGACAGGACAACGGATTCGAATTTATCCCTCGATGTGGCAGAATATAAATCTTTTGCAAGCTCATGGATAAGATTATCCATGAGGCTCTTATAAAGGGCTTCGAGGTTTTCTATCATGACTGCAATCCCATAATAATTTTATCGTCTTTTATGCTAATAATATAATAAGTTTTAAAAAATGCAAGAAAAATTCATGGCTCTAACAATTTTTTTGAATAGATTTAATTTGACCTTTTAAAAAAAACTGATTTTTTAATTTTAGGGTCATTGTTACATTTGCATGCCTTAGTTTTTAACGCTGCGACTTACTATATATAAAAGGGGAATGGAGGCGAACTGGATTGCTACAGAAAAGATTACCATGGCCACGATGGAATAATCATAAAGCACTCCCATTAAAGCACTACCAAAAAACCAGAAAATGCCAAAACTCATGTTAAAAGTACCAAATGCAGTGCCACGGATGCTGGCAGGCGACATATTTGCTACATGTGCCTTCATGACTGACTCCTGTAAACCCATACCTATTCCCCATAGGATAGAACCTGCAAAACCAGCACTGAATCCCCCGAAGAAGACAAGGGGAACTAAGGGGACAGGAATTGCTGCCCCTATAATGAGAACTCGTATCCCCAAGCAATCATAAAGACGGCCGTATGCCAGTGCAGTAAGGCCGTCCACGCCCATGGCAATGGCGTATAGAATTGGAATCCATTCAGGCGGAACACTACTGGTTTTATTAAAATGATAGGCAATGAGCGGGTAATCGGCGAAACCGGCTGCAATACAGGCCGTAGCTGCCAGATATAGCCAGAAAACTCCAGTATACCCGTGGGTATCCAGTTTTGGGGTCATAGATTCAAGGTTACGAGGGTTAGGATAGAAAAATCGCGCTATTACGAGCACACCCAGTGAGATAAATGCAGGTATGATTAGCACTGCAAAAGACAGACGGTAATCATTGCGGAAGAACATCACTGTTGCAACAATTAGCGGTCCTATTGTGGCACCTATCTGGTCCATTGCTTCATGCAATGCAAAGGCCCATCCACGTCCCACACGTTCGCTGGCAAAGGAAAGCATGGCGTCTCTGGAAGGGCTACGCACTGCTTTACCGGTGCGCTCAACTAACATAAGTAAGACGGCAAGCTGCCAGTTTCCCGCCAGTGCCAGGGCAGGCACTGCCAAAAGGTTAAGACAATATCCAAAGATCGTCACCGCCCAGTAACGACCAGTGCGGTCGGCTATCCTTCCAGAAACAAATCTCAGTGCATACCCGAGCAACTCTCCGAGCCCCGCAGCAGCACCAACCACCGTTGCACTTGCGCCGAGCAGGGTGAGAAAGGGTCCAGTTATGCTTCTGGCTGATTCGTAGGTCATGTCAGCAAAAAGGCTTACAACACCTAATAGTATAACAAATATCGTGGAAGACCTATGATTTTTTAGCTTTTGGTTGATATAAGTGCCTGTATGGCCTCCGTTGTGTTCACGCAACCATTTCATAATCATTCCATCCTCATGGAAAACCATGAATAATATGAGAGACAGCTTATCAACAGTAGGAGTTAAAAGCCCTAATAGACGACGATACAAAAAGAGCCATCACCTGTTAAAATTTATCAATGGGACAGTGCTTTTGTCAAAACATTTGGGTAACTCGTTGACATATTTTTAATAAAATGTTAGTTAAAAATTTGTATTATCATGTCCTTTTTTAAATAAATTTAAAGGGATTTTTTAATCTTTGTATGATAGGTCTTGATAGAAAAGTAAAAGCGTTAATGGAAAAAGGGGCTTTTATACCTAATCCTTTCTCGATTTATGTAGGAGAAGAGGTAAATATTGACCTTATATCTGGCGATAAGGTGGAAATATATCCTGGCTGCAGGATCTTAGGAGAAAAGACCGTTATATCAAAGGGGGTTAAGCTTGGTTATGAGGCACCGGTAACATTGGAAGACTGTCAGTTGGGAGCCCATGTAGAGCTCAAAGGTGGTTTTTTTAAAAAATCAGTATTCCTCGAAAAATCACATATGGGCTCAGGTGCCCATGTCCGTGAAGCATGTATCCTTGAAGAAGAGGCAAGCGGTGCCCATTGTGTTGGTCTTAAACAAACTATTTTGTTTCCTTTTGTTACCCTGGGGAGTTTGATTAACTTCTGTGACTGTCTTATGGCAGGTGGGACAAGCAGGCGCAACCACAGTGAGGTAGGAAGTTCATACATACACTTCAATTTTACCCCTGAAGGGGACAAAGCTACCCCATCCCTTATTGGCGATGTGCCAAGGGGTGTTATGCTCGATAAACCCCGCATTTTCCTCGGTGGTCAGGGAGGTATGGTAGGGCCCGTCAGGATAGGTTTTGGAAACGTTGTTGCCGCAGGTTCCATCATCAGAAAAGACTATCCCTTTGAGAATAAACTCATTTTAGCCTCTTTATCGTCAGATATAGTAAGGGATATGCCCAAAAGGAACGTTTTTTCTCTCAACCGTATAATAAAAAATAACATCATCTACATTTCAAACTTAATAGCCCTTGAGGATTGGTACATCCATGTAAGGCAGCCCTTTTTAAAAAGGACTGAATTCGGTGATTTTATATATAATGGTTTGATAGATAAAATCCATTTGTCCATAGAGGAAAGGTTAAAAAGACTGAAAGAATTATTAGAGAAATATAGAGAACAAAAACCTGAATTTTTTAATAAATTCGAAATTTTGAAAGAGGTAATAAAAAACAAAGAACAGATTAAAGAAGGTATAAAAGAACGTGATAAATTCATAAATACCCTTAATATGCACATTACAAATAGCAAATTAAATTATATCGAATTTATAAAAAATTTAAATGAAGAAACCAAACAATACGGCACAGATTGGCTTTACAGGATTATAAATAACATCTGTGAAAATGTGGAAATGATCCTTCCGGCATTAGCCCCTATACTAAAATAGGGATAAATATTTTAGATAAAAGGTGTTATTATATAAAACATCATAGAATTAAAAAAACAAAAACCGGTTTTTTTATTGATATTTAATATTTTGTGAATTTTTTCATAAGTTGATTGACAATGGATAAAAAAAAGTTTTACAATAAAATCACAATCCCCAAATTAGGGTAAATATATAAATGGAGTTTAAACTTTTATAAGGAGGTTATAATGGTATCAGTTAAACGAAGTCTATGTTATTTGCTTCTTGCATTTTCTTTGATGTTTCTAACTGCACCGCTTGCATGTGCCAGTGAAGCTGACATCATTCTTCCCGATTTGTCCCAGGTAAAATTCGGTATATTTGGAGGCACAAGTGGCGTATCCATTATGTATTTCGGTCTATTTGTGTGTATCATAGGTCTTATATTCGCATTGGTGCAATACAGTCAGACTAAAAATAGACCGGCCCATAAATCTATGTTAGAGGTCTCTGAGATAATCTGGGAGACATGTAAATCTTATCTAACTCAACAGGGTAAATTCCTTATAATCCTGTGGATACTCGTGGCAATTTGTATGGTTTATTATTTTATGGGCCTTTCACATCTTTCAATTGGACCTGTAATCGTTATACTCGTATGTTCAATTCTTGGAATCCTCGGTTCATACGGTGTTGCATGGTTCGGCATGAGGATTAACACAAGGGCAAATTCAAGGGCGGCCTTTGCATCCCTTACTGGAAAACCCGTTGATGTTGTAAACATTCCCTTAACATCTGGTATGAGCGTTGGGCTTCTCCTTGTAAGCGTTGAGTTATTCTTTATGATTTGTATCCTTGTGTTTCTCCCGAAAAACCTTGTAGGTCCAAGCTTTATAGGTTTTGCAATCGGTGAATCCTTAGGTGCTAGCGCACTTAGGATTGCTGGCGGTGTCTTTACAAAGATCGCCGATATAGGCTCTGACCTCATGAAGATCGTTTTTAAACTCCCAGAAGATGACCCCAAAAATCCTGGCGTTATAGCAGACTGCACAGGTGACAATGCTGGTGATAGTGTTGGCCCCACAGCAGACGGCTTTGAAACATACGGTGTAACAGGTGTGGCTTTAGTTACTTTTTTAGCACTTGCCCTCGCTGCAAATCCAATTATGTCTGGAACACTTATCATATGGATATTCTCCATGCGTATCCTTATGATACTTACCTCACTGGTATCTTATTTTGTTAATCTCGGCATTACAAATTCAGTATATGGTTCAAAGAAAAAATTTAACTTCGAACAACCCCTTACAAACCTCGTATGGATTACCTCTGCCATATCCATAATCGTTACTTTCTGGGCTAGCTATATGCTCCTTGGCGATTTAAACGACAAATATCCAGGTCTATGGTGGGCACTTTCTATTATCATCTCCTGTGGCACTATTGCCGGTGCACTTATACCTGAATTTACAAAGATTTTTACAAGCACAAAATCACGCCATGTCCAGGAAGTTGTAGGTGCTGCCCGTCACGGTGGTGCCTCCCTTGATATTCTATCAGGTTTTGTTGCAGGTAATTTCTCTGCCTTCTGGGAAGGCCTCGTAATACTCTTTCTCATGTTTATTGCCTATAGGGTATCACAGCATCCCTCCATTATAGCTGTTATGCCACAACAATTTGCCTTTGCGGCCCCTGTGTTTGCATTCGGTCTTGTGGCTTTTGGTTTCCTCGGCATGGGTCCTGTCACAATAGCAGTTGATTCATATGGTCCTGTATCGGACAATGCCCAATCTGTTTATGAGCTTTCAAGGATTGAATCCCGTCCAAATATTAAAGAAGAGATAAAAAAAGAATTCGGGTTTGATCCAGACTTTGAAAATGGAAAGGATTATCTCGAAGAGGCAGATGGCGCTGGAAATACATTCAAGGCAACGGCAAAACCTGTGCTTATAGGAACTGCCGTGGTCGGTGCCACTACCATGGTCTTTGGTATTATTATACTCCTCGAAAATATGTTTAAAAATGTTATAGCCAAATTAAGTTTAGTGCAACCTGAAATCATCCTCGGTCTGCTTATGGGCGGCGCTGTTATATACTGGTTTACAGGTGCAGCAACACAGGCGGTTACAACAGGTGCATACCGTGCAGTTGTTTTTATCAAGAAGAATATTAACCTTGACAAAGAAGAGGCATCCATTGAGGACAGTAAAGAGGTTGTCAAGATATGCACACAGTATGCCCAGAAGGGTATGATAAACATTTTTATAGTGATATTCTTCCTCGCCCTTGCCTTATCCTTCTTCAACCCGTATTTCTTTATCGGTTATCTTGTTGCCATTGCATTCTTCGGGCTTTTCCAGGCTATCTTTCTTGCAAATGCAGGTGGTGCATGGGATAACGCAAAGAAGATAGTAGAAGTGGATTTGAAGGAAAAGGGCACAGATTTACATGCTGCAACAGTTGTCGGTGATACAGTGGGTGACCCATTTAAGGATACATCGTCTGTCTCCATGAACCCGGTTATTAAGTTCACCACACTTTTTGGTCTTCTTGCCACTGAAATTGCCGTTACCATGCAGTCCCAGGCCATGAAGACAACTATTGGCATAATCTTCTTCATCATTGCCCTTATCTTTGTGTATCGTTCATTCTACGGCATGAGAGTGGGACAGGAAAAACTCGAATAAATAAAAAATAGTGCAAAAAAAACGCCCCTTATAAGGGGCGTTTTTTTATTTTTGCAGCCTTTAAAAATAACCTTATCCTTCTTTTTCTTTGTTCATCTATAATCTTTGACAGAGTCTCTTCATCAATAGTGGATAGCTCCTCTACAGACTTTATATTGTTCTGCCTTAATTTTTTAAGGTTAATGATGCCCAAACCTTTGAGATGCATTAATTCTAACATATCCCTCTCATATTTATCGAGGGACTTCACATCTATTTTAAAGCTGGTCTTAATACCTTTATTTTTAAATGTCTCAATCTTTTGTTTATCTATAAAGTCTATTTCATCTATTTTGGCAATATAAGAAAAAACAGTATATCTGTCTATTAAAGGAAATGTAAAAAAACATATAAATGCCATTAATGTTAATGCCATCATCTTTTTCGTCACTGACCATAGGCCTTCTAAAAAATTTAAAAAGGCAATTGTTTCGAAACCGAAGGCAATAAAACCTACATATCCTAAAACAGGCATTTCAAAAAGTTTTAACTCTTCAAAAAAGGGGACTGTATACACCCATTTTGTTACAGCCCAGTTGTTCCAAAATTCCCATAAGATGCCACAAAATAATCCACCAAGCATGGATGCCAAAAGATTGTCTATGCATCCCTTTTCCATATCTTTGGCAAAGGATCTATTGCGCACTTTATAATTATATCCATCAAAGATAAGACCAAAAGATACCCAGGCAAGACCGAAAAAATATTCAGGCAATAAAAGGGTAATAAAGAACATAAAAAGACCAACTGTTATTGCATAGACAGCATAGTTTTTTATATACATGTTTTTAATCTTTATTTCTCCCATTAGAGAATGAATTATTTCCTTTGTCACATAAATGGCTGGGATTACAGTGCCGTATGACAAAAGGTAGCCCAAAATCCACCTCTGGTTTATTTCCCTGGGTAGATTTATATAAAACCAGTTTTGGATCCTTAAATTGATAAGCTCAAAGATACACCAGAAGCCACTAGAGATGACGATTAAAAAGATTAAAGAATGCTTTAAGATTAGAAATTTTTTATTTTTTAAGGCATATATGGCATCCATTATAAGTATATAAGACCACCAGACAAGGGGATAAAAAAATATATACAGCGGTTCAATTCGATTATAAAGAATTATATAGCTTAAAATGTGTAAGACAATGCCTATAGATAAGGCGAGATACTTAATCACATCTTATGATTTACTAACTTCATCATCAGGGGTTGTGTTTCTTTTTACATCGGCATTTTCTTCTATATAGGGTTTCTTTACCCTTGTGGCCCCTACATAGGTTCTTGAATAAAAATCAGAGCTAAGGGAATCTATCTTCACCCCTATTCTTCCATTCCCTGAAGAAGAATGAATGAAATAACCATCGCCTATGTATATACCCACATGGGTTGGATATTTTATATACCTTTTTGTCCTGAAAAAAACAAGGTCGCCAATTGCAAGCTCTTCTTTACTTATCTTTGTGCCCACATGAAACTGTTCCCTTGCACTCCTTGGTAGCTGCACATCAAAAATCTCGTAAATCTTTTTTACATACGCAGAACAATCAAGGCCTCTTACAGAGTTTCCACCGTATTTATACGGTGCACCTATAAAACTCTTTGCCACCTTAACGAGCAGATACTTTTCGTCGTTACTCTTCCAGGGTTTCAGATTTTTATTTGTTAATTCCACAAATTCTTCCATTTTTTCTTCAGATAAGGTTTTCGGGATAAGGATAACCATATTCTTATTAAGTTTTACCCCATCTTTCAAATTATTTGCTTCGAGGAGCTCTTCTTTATCTATATTGAATCTTTTTGCAATGCCATCTAAAGTATCACCTTTTTTTGTCCTATATTCTATAAATTCACCATCAGTTTCTAAAACAGGCTCTTCAAGGCTTATATTCTTTTTTTTCTTATTCTTTAAATTCTTCTTTGCTAAGACAGTTTTTTTATTTTTTGTTGAAGCAGCTTTTATGGTTTTTTTTGTTTGATTATTTGATACCTGTTTCGTTGTATTTTTATTATTTGTTGTCTGCTGCGAGAAGGCATCACATGTCCATATTAAAAACAAAAAAAATGATATGATTGTTATCAATATGTTTTTCTTCAATTTTTACCCCTTTTAGCCTTAAATATTAACCCCGCTATGTGATATGAATCATTTTTTATCAAAACAGGTATAAATCTGTCAAGAATTTTTATTTTTATCAAATGATATTGTTTTAAATTTTAAAATTTTGTGTAATAATTTAAATACATTTCCATGATTATAATAAAGTGGTTCATCATGGCTTTTTCCATTCTGGTTATAAGCTATTATCTTCCAGGGGTTACTGTTAGCAGTTTTTTATCTGCCCTTTGGGTAGCCTTATTTCTCGGTATAATCAACATTTTCATAAAACCCGTTCTCATATTCATCACCCTGCCCATAAACATCTTAACATTAGGTTTATTTACATTTGTAATAAACGCAATCCTTGTCCTTTTTGCATCAAGTGTGATCAAAGGATTTTATGTCCAAGATTTCTTATCTGCCCTACTATTCGGAATAATACTTTCTGCCATAAATTATATATTAAATTCTATTTTTTTCAGATCAAGGTAACATGGAAAAAACGATTGTTTATGTAGAACTAAATAGCCTTTTAGGTCTTTCAAAAGTGCTTAAAACACAAGACCTCGATGTGGATGAACAAGAAGCCCTTAAAAATATATGGACCCTATTCAATGAAGAAAAGATAAGACTTGTTACCTCTGGGGATGACATAAAAATGGATATAATCATGTGGCTCAATAACCAGGGATGTTGTGTCACAGATACCCTTACACCTATAGAAGCAATAAAAGAATTCGAAAAATGGGAAAAGGCAGATAAAAATATCTTAAAAGCGTGGCGGAGAATCTTTTATTATTACGACAGGATAGAATCTATTCCAAAACAATACAACGACAACTCTGCGTATATAAAAGTGCTTCCATGGGAACTCTTATCAGTTAAAAGTGGAAAGGACCCTGATTTTTTTCTTGATAATCTCCATACAGTAAAAGAAATACTCAAAGATTGTGCAAACGGCCTCAGTGAAATATTTCCACAAGAAAAATGGCATGATTTGAGTTGCATTGATTATCAACTAAACTGGATGGTATTGGAACGGACATTTAAAAAATTGGGAATCGAATTAGACTTAGAGGGTTCATATGGAGAAGAAATAAAAAGGATATTCGGGCTTTTAAATAGGGTTATAAATTTAAGTAAAAAAAGCAGTAAAAACCCAAAATTAAATCCAGAGCATCTCGATTTTATAATAAATACAGTTATAAATAAATATTTCACAGAAAAAAGCAGCTACATTAAACATATTATGAACTGCATTTCTTATGGCATAGAATACATGTTGACAACGGATAAAAAATTCATAGAAAGATTCAGGAAGATAAAAAAAGAAAATACTGAGAAGTTTAAATTACTACCAAAAAAATTTAACCTTCTGACGCCATGCGAACTTCAATCAGAGCTATTTAAAAACAAAAACCTATTTCTATAATTAACTTGACATAAAACTCTAAATAGTAGAACATAATATAATAAAGCTTATAAAAAACATAAAGGAGGTTCTCATATGAAGAGATTTATTATTTTTGTTCTTGCCCTATTTTTATGTTTTGCCCTTTCATCATTTGGCATAGCGCAAACAAAACCTGCAGCACCTGAAAAGGCCAAGGTTGAAGCCCCTGCACCTGAAAAGGCAGAAAAACCAGAAGCTAAAAAGCCCGAGGCGCCAAAAGAGGCTGAAAAACCTAAACCAAAAACTTATCCTGGAATCGTTGGAACTGTAGAAAGTGTTGATTCTACACTTCTTACAATAAAAAGCTCAAAAGGCGTTTTGACCTTTGATATTTCCAATGCAAAATTTAAAGGATACAAAAACGCAAGCGAAATAAAAGTTGGGGATAAGGTCTCAGCCACCTCAATAAAAGGTACAATGACTGTGCAAAAAATAGCCGGGGCAAAAAAGGTAAAAAAGTAGCCAACTAATCTATGATGAACACCCTTGTCTTATTTTGCAACAGGGGTGTTCAAAAATATAAATCTAATCGTTTGGTTTTTATTTCACGTTTTATTATATTTTTTTTCTATCTGTTCAAGTCTGCTGTATAGTTTTTTTCTGCTGATACCTAATATTCGGGCAGCCTTGCTTTTATTCCCTCCTACAGAATCTAATACACTTCTAATATGTTCAGTCTCTAATCTTGCAAGGGTAGAATCCATTTTTTTATTTGTTATATCCATTACTACTGTCTGACCATAATTTGAATAAAAGATCGCATCAGGAAGATCCTCCGGTAATATCTCCATCCTGTCAGTACTTATAAGACATGCCCTTTCTATCACATTTGCAAGCTCCCTTACATTTCCAGGCCAGTGGTACGCCTTTAATAATTCCATTACCCTTTCGGAAAGAATTTTCTTTTTGCCTGGCCTTGCGAACTTTGCAAGAAAATATTCTGCCAAAGGAGGTATGTCCTCTTTTTTTTCCCTAAGAGGTGGAAGATGTATAACAAAAGCATTCATTCTAAAAAAAAGGTCTTTTCTGAATTTCCCCTCTTTTATCTCATAAGTCAGGTCTTTATTCGTAGCAAATATAAATCGAACATTTACCTTTGTCTCTTTTGTGTCACCTAATTTTAAAAAGGTTCCGTTTTCAAGCACCCTTAAAAGTTTTGCCTGGATGGCAGGGCTCATATCCCCAATTTCATCCACAAAAAATGTGCCTTCATTGGCTATCTCAAGAAGGCCAGGCTTATTCGTATGAGCACCTGTGAAGGCACCCTTTTTATATCCAAAAAGCTCACTTTCGAGCATGGATTCCTGAAGGGCGCTGGAATTTATGGCAACAAAAGGATTTGATGCCCTTGGGCTTAGGCTGTGGATTGCCCTTGCGGCAAGTTCTTTTCCTGTGCCTGTTTCACCCTGGATAAGCACAGGTGTATCAGACGGTGCAACAAGGGATATTAAATCCTTAACCCTTTGCATCTGTTTGCTGTTGCCCACGAATTGATCCTGGATGCTGAGCCTCTGGATATGTTCTTTGAGGAGTATATTTTTATCCTTCAAGGACTTCTTCTCATAAGCCTTTAATATTATGGTGGATAGCTCTGAAGTTTTGCACGGCTTTGTAAGGTAATCATAGGCCCCAAGTTTCATAGATTTTATTGCCGTATCCACAGAGGCATACCCTGTCAACATCACAATTTCAATTGTAGGCTCATACTGTTTTATCTTGGAGAACAATTCAATGCCATCAATATCCGGTAATTTTATGTCAAGGACTGCCACATCAAAATCATTTTCCTCCACCCTTTTTAAGGCCTCTTCTCCAGATGTGGCAATGGTTATGTCCATATTCTCTTTTGATAGTTGTTTTTTAAAGGCCTGGGCCAACTGTATTTCATCGTCTACAATTAAGACCCTTATCATTATATACCCCTTTTATTTTTACCATCGAAAATGTCTAAAAATTTAAATCGCCCCCTTACCGCCAAAATAAAGATTCTCATGAATAATCTATCAGCAATTTAAATGCCATAAACTTTTCTCCATGAACATTTACACAATATTATATCTAACGGGTTTATCAAATTGTTTATAATGTAAACACATTGTATCATATAGTGATATGTGTTTCCATAGGAAACAATTTATGGGTGAAAAAAAACAAAAAAATATAAATATTTCTTATTAGTTGTAGAAGTAGAACAGTGTTGTTTGTGGTATAAACATTGCATATAGAAATTAGACCGTTTTTAAAAGGTCTAAAAAGAAAAAACTCATTAAGGGGTTATGTATGCAAGATGAGGCAGCAAGTCGTGTGCTGGTTTGTATCCAGTGTGGAAAATGCACAGGCGGTTGTCCTGAATCCGGAAGGACACCTTTTAATATAAGGATGCTCGTTAGAAAAAGACAATTTAATTATGCCATAGATGAATCCATGCCATGGTATTGCACTGCCTGTAATGCCTGCACGATTCGCTGCCCCAGGGATGTAAAACCATCAGAGATGATTATAGAAATTAGGTCTTCATTGGTTGAAAACGGGGATATCCCTTTGGCAATTCAAAAGGCCCTTGAAAATACCTTTGTCCAGAAAAATCCATGGGGTAAGCCGAGGTCTAAAAGGGGTGAATGGGTGGAAAAATTAGATTTTAAGGTCCCCCACATATCAGAAACCAAGCACAAAAGACTCTTGTTTTTGTGTTGTGTCCACGCCTATGATCCCAGGTGTATGATAATACCTGTAAATGTGGCCCAACTATTGAATAAAGCAGGTTATGAATTCGGTATTCTTGGTGAAGAGGAGTGCTGCTGCGGTAACGAGATAAGAAGAATAGGCGAACTCGGATTGTTCGAAGAATTGATGGAAGAGAATAAGGCAAATTTTAAAGAATACGGTGTAGAAGAGATAATAGCCCTTTCACCACACTGCATGAATACCTTAAAAAATGAATACGGAGATATGGGTATAAAGGTTATGCATTACACAGAGGTTTTGTCAAACCTCATTAAAGAAGGTCTATTAAAGCCTGAAAAAACCTTTGAAAAGGAGTTAATCTATCACGACCCGTGTTTTTTAGGAAAGCAAAATAAAATCTTTGAACAACCAAGAGAGATTTTAAACAACATAAACAATGTAAAACTCAAAGAATTTTCCAGGTCAAGGGAGATATCCCTTTGTTGTGAAGGTGGTGGTGGAAGGATGTTTTTTGAGGTAGAGGCCCAATACAAAAGAAACAGTGAAACCAGGGTGGAAGAGGCGCAGGAAAAAGGCGCAGAGGTTATAACCACTGCCTGTCCTTTTTGTGTAATGACCCTTGAAGAAAAGGCAGTTGAAAAAGGGCTTGCAGTAAAAGAATTATCCGAGATATTGATGGAGGTGATATAATATGGATATTCTCGTATTTGTAAAAAGGGTTGCAGCAACCCAGGAAGAAGAATTAAGGATTATAGATGATGGTAAAAATATTGACCTTTCCAAGATCCCTTTCAAGATGAACGACTGGGACAACTATGCTGTGGAAGAGGCAGTAAAGATAGTGGAAGGTAAGGGAGGTTCTGTTACTGCCATATCAATAGGAAGTGGAGAATCTGATGAGGTCTTAAGAAGGGCAATAGCAATGGGCTCAAAAGATGGTATTTTAATAGAGTCAAATGAGACGATTCACGACCCGGCGCTTAGGGCACTGGCAATATATAATTTCATTAAAAAAGAGAATATGCAATTTGATGCAATTTTTACAGGTGTTCAATCAGAAGATGACCAATTTGCCGCAACAGGTGGATTTTTGGCAGGTAAAATGGGCCTTTCTTATGCATCTATGGTAATAGGCATAGATGCCATTGAAAATGGATATTTTGTTTTAAGAAGGGAACTCGAAGGCGGGCTTCAAGAAAGAATAAAGATAAAGACACCCTGTGTCTTGTCAATTCAGAGCGGCATAAACGAGCCGAGATATGTATCCATTATGGGCATAAGAAAGGCATCCAAGGTAGAAAGAAAGATAATGAAATTCAATGATTATGCAGGAAGTGGAGATGCTGTTATAGATTTAATCAGGTGGTCTTATCCTGAGAAAAAGGGAGGGGCAACAATGCTGACCGGAGAAGTGGATGCTCAATGTAAAGAACTTTTGGAAATCCTTAAAAATAAGGGGGTGTGCTGATGGGTTACGCACTAATTATCTCTGAAGTAAGGCGCGGTGTTTTCGAGGAAAGAAACCTCGATGCCATAGGAATTGCAAACCTTGCAGGAAAAGATGCATATCTTCTTATCCCAGAAGGCAACTATAATATAAACGGCAATATGGTGGATAAAATAATAAAGGTAAAAACAGAAGAATCTATGTTTTTAAATCCTTTGATAATAACCGGGTTAATCACAAAAATTATGGATTCTTCAGCCTCACCTGAAATGGTGATCTTTACCCATTCTTCATCAGGTATAGAGATGGCAAGTTATCTGGCAGGCAAGATGGGTCTCCCAATCATAACAGATATAAGCGGTTATGAAAAAAACGGGGACATTTTCTTTAAAAGCTACTATTCGGATAAGGTCTTTGGTCAGTTCAAAAAAACAAAAGAAAGCCCTTTAATTCTAACAGTTAGAAGCGGTAGCTTTAAAGATTTTGCAACAGATAAGGGGAAACAGGCAGAAGAAACAACAGTAGAAGGTCTTTCGGGTATCGAGGAAAGAAGCTTTATAGAGTATGTTGAGGAAGAAAAGACAGGGGTTGATATCACAAAGGCAGAGTTTCTTCTCTCCCTCGGTAGAGGTGTCGGCAACAAAGATGAGATACCGAAATTTGAAGAGCTTGCCCAACTCTTGAAGGCAACCATATCCGGTTCAAGACCAGTAGTGGATAAGCAATGGTTGCCTAAAGAAAGACAGGTTGGAACATCGGGGAAGACTGTAAAACCAAAGGTTTATCTTGCCATGGGAATTTCAGGGGCATTCCAGCATATTGCAGGTATGAAAGACTCGGAATGCATCATAGCAGTAAATAAAGACCCTGAAGCACCTATCTTTCAATATGCCCACTACGGGATTGTAGGAGACGCAAATAAGATAAGGGATAAATTAAAAGACATAATCCAAGGTGGATAAAGGGAACAGACAACATGCAAGGGGAGCAGAGAGAAATAGAAAAAAGGGTCCTTGTCGTGGGAGGTGGTATAGGAGGCATTACCGCTGCCCTTGAACTTGCAGGATGTGGTGTAAAGGTAACCATGCTGGAAGAGACATCTTCCATAGGCGGGAGGATGATACAACTCGATAAGACCTTTCCCACACTTGATTGTTCCACATGCACCCTTTCTCCTAAGATGGTGGAGGTGGCCTTAAATAAAAATATAGAGCTTATCTCTCTGGCAAAACCCATAGGCATAAAAAAGAACGGCAAGGGTTTTAAGGTTACCATATTTAAAAAGGCAAGGTTTGTGGATATGAAAAAGTGCACTGCCTGTGGCACGTGTTTTGCTGGTTGCCCTGTTGTCATGAAAAGCGAATTTAACATGGGTATAGGTGAAAGAAAGGCAATATATATCCCCTTCCCCCAGGCAATACCCAATAAGGCCACAATAGATAAAAGGGAAGAAAGACCCTGCCACGCTGCCTGCATTGATGCATGCCCCATAAATACCAATGTAGCTGGTTATCTTAGACTTATAAGGGATGGCAGATTTAAGGATGCCTATCTACTCATAAGGTCCACAAACCCGTTACCCTCTGTATGTGGAAGGGTATGTTATGCACCTTGTGAAGGTGTATGTAACAGGGGACAACTCGATGCCCCTCTTGCCATAAGGGACTTAAAAAGATTTGCCGTTGATTCCTTCAATATCGATGAACTACCCATCCCTCAGGTCCAGAAAACGGACAAAAAAGTAGCCATAATAGGCGCAGGCCCTTCAGGCCTTGCATGTGCCCATGACCTTGCACTGGAAGGTCATAGTGTCACCATCTTTGAGGCACAACCTGAACCAGGCGGGATGTTAAGATATGCCATACCTGAATATAGGCTTCCCAAAGATGAACTCCGTAAAGAAATCGACTACATAAAAAGGCTCGGCGTTGAAATTAAATGCAATAAAGAGGTGGGAAGGGATATCACCTTCCTTGACATAAAAAACTCATTTGATGCAGTCTTTATAGGGGTAGGTGCCAGAAAAGGGGTAAACCTAAATATTGATGGTGAAGACCTAAAAGGAGTAATAGACGGCATCAGATTTTTAAGAATGGTCAACATGGGAGAAAAGATAGAACTCGGCAATGTGGTTGCAGTTATAGGTGGTGGCAACACGGCCATTGACTGTGCAAGAACAGCCCTTAGATTAGGCTCAAAAGAAGTCAAGGTCATATACAGAAGAACACAGGCAGAAATGCCTGCAGCCCATGAGGAAGTGGAGGCATTGATTAAAGAGGGGATTGTCATAGAGTTTCTCACAACACCAAAAAGGTTTATTTCAGAAAACGGTGCATTAAAAAAGATGGAATGTATAAGGATGGAACTCGGTGAACCAGACTCATCTGGAAGGAGGAGGCCCGTAGAGATACCTGGTTCTGAATTTACCATTGATGTAGATACAGTAATCACGGCCCTTGGACAGAGACCGGAGACAGACTTTCTAAAAGACAGCATTAATCTCGGAAAAGACAGCACTATTAAGATAGATACAAAGACAGGGATGACGTCATTAGAAGGTGTCTTTGCCGGAGGCGATGCAGTCACAGGACCGGCATATGTAATAGATGCCATTGCTGCAGGAAAAAAGGCTGCCATTAACATTTCGAGGTATCTTAAGGGAGAGCCGCCTTATGAATTCGAAACATGTAAGGCCCCTAAATCTCTTACAGAAAAAGAGGTATCTCAATTAAAAGAAAAATACGGCACTGCCTCCCGTATTTATGTGAAAGAAAAAGATGTGTCTCAGAGGATTAAAGATTTTAGCGAAGTTGTTATAGGTTATGACAGAGATAATGCCATATTAGAGGCATCAAGATGCCTTGCCAGCATGATCGAAGGTTGTATTGAATGCGGTGAATGCAAGAGGAGATGTGAAGCAGGTGCAGTAGACTATCAGATGAAAGATGAAGTGGTGGAGATGGATTTTGACGGAATAGTAATAGCGCCTGGTTTTGATCTTTACGACCCAACAGAAAAGAAAGAATTGGGATACAAAAGATTAAAAGGTGTGATGACAGGCATTGAATTCGAACGTTTAAGCTCTGTTACAGGGCCCACCGGTGGAGAAATACTCTTTAACGGCAAAGTGCCTAAAAGATTTTATTTTATCCAGTGTGTTGGCTCACGGGATAGACAGACCGGTGCAAGATATTGTTCAAGGGTCTGCTGTATGTATACGGCCAAACATGCAAGTATAGTAAAGGACAGAATTAAGGATGCCACAGTCTATATCTCATATATAGACGTAAGGGCCTATGGTAAAGGTTATGAAGAATTCTATAAAAGCACCCAAGAGGCAGGCGTCAAATACATTAGAGGCATTCCTGGTGAGATAGTAGAAGGTAAAAACGGTCTTATTGTAAGGGTGGAGGATATGTTAAGCGGCGAATTACACGAGGTGGAGGTAGATCTTGTTATTCTTGCCACAGGGGTGAGACCAAAGGCACATATAAAAGAACTGGCAGAAATCATGTCATTGGCACTGGATGAATACGGTTTTGTAAAGGTCGACCCTGTTAATCCTTCTAAAACAAGCACCGATGGTATATTCGTATGTGGCATGGGCTCAGGCCCAAAAGACATACCCGATACAGTGGCATCAGCAGGTGAGGCTGCCTCTGCCTGTATGGAATATATAAAGGCGGATTTATGAAAGCGGGCATATTTATCTGTCACTGCGGACATAACATAAAACATACAGTGGATGTAAGGCGTTTGAGCGAATATTTTAAAAAGATACCAGGAGTGGAGGTTGCCATTGACTACGCCTTTGTCTGTTCAGAACCAGGGCAGGATATTATAAAAGAGAGTATTGAAAATAAACATCTGGACAGGGTTGTAATAGCCTCATGCACCCCATCTCTGCATGGGGATCTCTTCAAGGACCTCCTTAAAAAATCAGGGATAAACCCGTTCTATTTAAGACGTGTAAGCATAAGGGAGCACTGTTCATGGGTCGGCGATGACATTGAAGCAAATACAGAGAAGGCAAAAAGACTCATACTTTCAGGGCTCTATTCTGCAAGTCACTATATTCCCCTTGAAGAAAAAATGGTTGAAGTGAATAAATCTGCCCTTGTAATAGGTGGCGGTGTCTCTGGATTGAATGCTGCACTGTTTCTGGCTAAGATGGGAATAAAGGTATATCTCGTGGAGAGAGAAGAAGAATTAGGTGGTCATGTAAGACTTTTAAACAGTGTATGGCCGTCTAAAAGAAGTGGCAGAGAAATAGTAGCAGAGATGGTAGACGAATTAAATAGGCTTGCCAATGTAGACATATATACGAATACAACTATTACGAATTTTGAAGGTTTCTTCGGCAATTATCAGGTAACATTAAAAAAGGGCGAAGATGAAAAGAAAATCATTGTTGGCGGAGTAGTTGTGGCAACAGGCTTTGTTCCCTTTGACCCTTCTATAAAGCCTGAATTGCATTACAATAAAGACAAAAGGATAGTCACTACCCTTGACCTTGAAAAAGGTTTAGAAACCCTTGAAATCTCTAAAAAACCTCGGGTAGCAATACTCCATTGTATTGGCTCCAGAGATGAAACAATAGGGAAGTCCTATTGTTCGAGGATCTGTTGTATAAATGCCATAAAAACAGCAGAGGCATTAAAAGAAAAATATCCCGAATCCTATATAGAATCATTCTATATGGATGTAAGGGCCCATCCTAAAGGAGGGGAAGAATATTTTGAATCTGTCCAGGAAAAGGGTGTGCTCTTTACAAGGGGGAATGTGGCAGAGATAATACCCACTGATAAGAGTATAATAATCAGAGGAGAGGATACGCTTTTAGGAGAAGTTTACGAGAAGGAGTTCGACCTTGTCGTTTTATCAATAGGCATGTCATCCCCGGTGGAAAATAAAGCATTGGGCCAATTATTAAAGATATCCCTTGACAAGGATGGTTTTTTTCTCGAGGCACACATAAAGCTAAGACCGTTTGATACTGCGGTAAAGGGGATATTTATAGCAGGTTCATGCTCTGGACCCAAAGATGCCGAAGAATCCATTAATCACGGAAAGGCTTCTGCCCTGAAACTTTTTGGTATGTTAAACCTCGGTTATACATTTGTTGATCCCTTTATATCCTATGTAGACCCCAAAAGGTGCAGTGGTTGCCGACAGTGTGAAGAGGCATGCATAGCCAAGGCTATAAAATTCGATGAAAAATTGAGGATTGTAAAGGTGGAAGAGGCTGCCTGTATGGGATGTGGTCTATGTAATGCCACATGTCCATCATCGGCCATATCATTGAAAGGATATTTCGACAGTTATATATCCGACGAGATAAGTGGACTTCTTGAGATAGCATAAAAGCTATAGGAGGAATAGATATATGTCTGATAAAACAGAAAGAGAACCTGAAATAGTTGGCTTTGCCTGTTCTTATTGCACATTTAAGGCATCGGAAATGGCAGGCAGTCTCAGAATGAAATATCCGGAAAAAGTAAGGGTAATACAGGTGCCCTGTTCCAGTAGGGTTGATCCTGCCTTTGTAATAAAGGCTATTTTTGAAGGTGCAGATGGGGTGTTTGTCTCGGGCTGCCATCCAGGCGATTGTCACTTCATCAAAGGAAATTACTATACCAGGAGAAAGATGGCTGCATTGAAAGAGATGTTTAAGGCATTCTCCATGGACGGAAAGGTAAAACTCTTCTGGATTAGCGCAGCAGAGGCAAGGAGATTTATAGAAAAGATAACGAATATGTATAACGAATTAAGGGAAGAGAAAAATGCAGGGAAAAAAAATTGATAAGGAAAAGCTAAGGGTTGCATTAAACAGGTTTGTGGAAAAACAAAACCAGATTGTATACGGTTACGGAAAAAACGGCATTTTCATTACACACAAAATATATACAGATCATGTGGAAGACCTTTCCCTTTTCAATCCTTATTTTGGTATAAACGGTGCGACCTTTTTTTACAGGGTCTTCAGCAAGGATATAAAGGTGGTGATGCTACTCAGGCCTTGTGAGATCAGGGCAATGATTGAACTTGTAAAATTAAACCAGATAGAACCTGAAACAATAACCATGATATCTACAGACTGTCCAGGCACTGTCTCCCTAAAAAAGGCCAAAGCAGACCTGCCCGATGATTTTTTAGAGATACAAAAGGCAGCTGAGAAAGATGATGGCGGATTGAGATGGGCATGTAAATTCTGCAGGGAAAAAAGAGGCGTTTTTGGAGATGCAGGTATAAGGGTCCAAGAAGACGGTGGCATGTGGATATTCCCATATACAGATAAAGGTAGCGATTTTTTAAACTTAATAGACGAAGAATTAGTTGAATATACAGGTAAATTCGTTATTTTAGAAAGCATGAAGACAGAACCTTTTGTTACTGATATGGATACATTCCATAAAGATTTTTCAAAATGTATCCTCTGTAAGAACTGTAGAGATATGTGCCCTGTATGCTACTGTGTGGATTGCCTGTTCAATGGAGACGAATATCTGCCAAAGGGTGACGCATTTATAAATAAGATGTTAAGAACAGGCACAGAAAACCTTCCATACGGAAAAGAAATCTTCCACATGATAAGGATGTATCATGTTTCTCAGACATGTGTAGGTTGTGGGGCGTGCGAAGAAGCATGTCCCCAGGATATCCCCATTACCAAATATTTTAAAGGTATATCTGAGAGACTGCAGAATCTCTTCTCCTATATGTCAGGAAGAGATGTAAAGGAAACGATACCATATCTAACATTTAAAGAGGATGAGCTAAAAGATGCAGAAGATTGATATGGAAAAGATAATAGCATATACTGGTTACAAGAAAAAAGATTTTTCCGCATGTTTGGGCTGTAAGATATGTGCCTCTGTCTGCACATTAAACGATTTCTCCATGCATGCAAACCCACAAGGTCTTCTTCTGAAAATACTTTTAGGGGATAACACAATTACCGATGATCCCCTTATAAAAAATTGTGTAAGCTGCTACAGGTGCACTGATGCATGCCCCTGGCAGATAAGGGTGCCTGAAGTGGTAAGGGCAATAAGAGAGACTTTGGAACTGTCCTCTCCCTTTGAAAAGGCCTTTAAAGGTTCCATTTCTATCTGGGGAAGGGTTTATGAACCATATATATTTATGAATGCCATAGGCTTTCTTATAAAAAACGGATACTTAAAACATCTTATGAAATGGACAGAGTATATAAGCTTTCATTTACCACATAAAATAAAAAGGATTTGAGATATGGAATACAGTTATTACCCGGGTTGTTCTCTAACTGGTTCTGCAAAAAGGCTTGATATGGCTACAAGAAAAATACTTTTAAGCCTTGGCTACACGATAAAGGAAATACCTGAATGGAACTGTTGCGGTGCCGTAGAATACGGTAACAAAGAAGAGCTTATAAGGCTATCCCGAGAAAATCTCAAAAAGGCAGAGGCAGTATCTAAAACCATTATAGCCCCCTGTCCTGCCTGTTATAGAAATCTGAAAGAATCTAATAGAGATGGCGATTTCAATATCTATAATCCCCTTGATATGTTCAATGTAGCAGACATTAACAAACTGGAGATAAAAAAAGATCTAAAAAAAATGGTCTTTACGCCTTATTACGGTTGTGTGCTTCTAAGACCAAAGGAAACGGCCATTAAAAACAGAAATATAATGGAAGAGATCATAACAAATTTCGGTGGAGAAATAGACGGTGAAAAAATAAGAGACAGATGCTGCGGAGGGAATCTCTTCTTTTCCAATAAAGAGATGACAGAAAAATGTGTAAATCTCATTGCATCGAGGTCAAAGGGTATATTTGTAGTTTATTGTCCCCTATGCCATATGGCACTGAACACCTTTTCTAACAGAAAGGTCGTATATATTACAGACATAATACTATATATGCTGGGAGAAAGAAAAAATATATGAATGTACTTATAATCGGTGGTGGAATTAGTGGTATCTCTGCGGCAAAGGTCCTTCTCAAAGAAGGCCACAGGGTTACAATAGTAGAATCTACAGAAGATTTGGGCGGCCTTATGGCAAAAATAGCCAATTGCCGTGTAGGTTTTAAAACCTTTTTTGATGAAATCCATGACAGAAGAAACCTTACCATTATAAAGGGAAAAAATATAGAACACGTAGAAAAAAATAATGATGGGATTTATAAGGTAAGGATAGAAAAAGAAGGGGAAATAGAGGCAGAAAAGGTAATCATAGCAACAGGGCTTATGCCCTATGACCCTGTTGAAATAAAAGGAAAAAGAATCTTAACGAGCCTTGAATACGATTCTATAATCGACCAGAAAAAGGAGAAAATGCCTGAAGATTTTAATAAAATCGCCTTTATCCTCTGTGTGGGATCAAGGTCGAAAGAATATCCCCTCTGTTCATCAGTGTGTTGCTCTTATACAATAAGGGAAATAAAATGGACCCTTATGAGGTCAAACCCTGAGATAACGGTCTTTTATAATGATTTAAGATTATTCGGACAGGAGTTCTTTCTCGAAAGAATGTTCAGGGAAAGGGGGGTTCGCTTTATCAGAACAAATACGAGATATTTTGAGGAAGACGAAAATGGTGTAACAATAAGATTTTACATAGACGGTGAAATCAAAGAAGAAAGGTTTAATTATGCTGTACTCGCTATAGGGTTGAGGCCAAATCAAAGCCTCATCAACTTGTCACGACTATTCGGTTTTTCCCTTAATAACCATGGATTTGTATATGAAACAGCACCCCTTACCGCAGTAGATGAAAAAATCTACATATGCGGAGGGGCAATAGAACCCATGAACATAAAGGACTCAATCCTTACCGGTTTTGGTGCAGGACTACTTGCTTCCATGGGAAAAGATAAGATTAACGATTTCTTAAAACACCATGAAAGATATCTTTACAAAGAAAGGGAGACAGAATTCATTATAGATAAAGATGCGAGTTCATACCTTTTCTACATAGGAGCAGATGATACCTTTTCTTCCATGTTCTATGAATATGCCTCCAGCAGATTTGTGAAAATTGCAAAAGAACTCATAGGTTTAGGCAAAAAGGTTTATGTAATAACAAAAAACCTTGTAGTACCATCGTATGGTGAAATAGAATACGAGCTCATAAAAGAAGAAGGCGTTATTTTTATTAACCTTGAGGAAGGGGAATACCTGGAAACAAAAGATGGCAAGGTAGTTATTACAGGGGGGAAAAGAGAACTATCCTTTAATGTGGATAGGATGGTCTTCATGGAGGATCTCATATCAGGGCATAAAACAAAAGAGTTTCTTTCCTTTTACAGGTCAGAACCACAACTGAGGTGGTCACCTACAAAATGGAACAGAGAAAGGTTCCATATTGGATTCATAAGACATCCAAGGGCAGAAAGATGGGAAGGAAGAGAAATCATAGGTGCACTGGCAGAAATTTTACTCGATAAAGAAGAAGAAAGGGTAATCCCTGAGGTGAACGAAGAAAGGTGCAGCGGCTGTGGTTCATGCAAAAATGCCTGTCCCCATAATGCCATTGAGATTACTCAAGTCCCAAAAGATGTGGCCATCTTCGGCCTTTTAAGTAATACTTTAAATCCTGTGGCAAAGATAAACTCAGACCTGTGCATGGGCTGTGGTCTATGTGCCTCCACATGCCCATCTGATGTAATAAATTTACCCACTGCCCAGTAATATTAGTTGCTATAAATCGAGGGCATTGAGCATCTTTTCTGTATCCACGTGTGTTGCAAAGAGCCTTGCAAGGTATTGTCTGTTCATGGCGTCCCTTAATAGGTTTTTCTTGTATGGAAAAGTACCCAGAATGGGACAATCAAGGTAATTTGAAAGTATGGTAGGATTTGTTTTTGCTGCAAGGTCACCAGTTCCGTCGTTGTTGTTAAGTATAACCCCTATTATCTTTATACCCCTTGTTTTTAGATATCCTACTGTAAGCAGTGTATGGTTTATAGTACCAAGCCCTAATCTCGAAACTATTAAGGTCGGGCATCCCCATCTTTTTATAAGGTCTCCGTAAAAAAAATTTTTCTTAATAGGGACAAGGACTCCTCCGGCACCTTCTATGACAACGATATCGTGTTCGTTCAATATTTTTTTATATATTCTATCCACCATATTTAAATCGATTTTTACATTCTCTAAAGATGCGGCTACTTCAGGTGCCAAAGGTGCTTCAAATGTATATGGGCTTATGGAGTTTAGGTCATCTGAACTGCCTGATGCCTCTTTAAGACATATGGCATCCCATGGAAGTTCATCTTTATTACGTTTTGAAAGGCCACTCTCAAAGGGCTTCATAACCCCGACATTTAGCTTTCTCTTCAAAGACAAAAACGCAGATAAACATGCAGAGATTGTTGTCTTGCCTACCCCTGTATCTGTCCCTGTTACAAATATGGATTTCATCATCTAAACACTGAAGATATAATAATTGCAATTCCTATTAGAAAGCATCCACATATGATAGACAAACCTGCATTACCCTCAACGGAAATTCTTTTCTCAAAATCAGCACTCAACGATGCACCGAGTATCTTCAATGCCACCATGGCGATAATTATATATACTGCTGAATATATGAACATTTCAATTATATTGCTAATTATCTTCCACATAACATCACCTAATTGGTTAGATAATAAACAAGATTGTCAAGGGCAGATGTGAAAAAGAGATTTCTTACCTTTACGTGTTCCGGCGCACTCACTGGTGCTGGTGATAGGTTTAGAATGCCTTTAATATTGGCATCCACAAGCTGGTTCGCCACCTTTTGTGCCTCTGAGGGTGGCACTGTTATGATGCCAATTTCTATATTTCTCGCCTCTATCACCTCTTTTAATCTACTTACATGGAGGATCTCAACAGGCCTACCCATCCTTTCTGATATATTTCCTATCACCTTAATGGGGTCTATATCAAAGGCAGCCACTATCCTATAATTCTGTTTTAAAAAATCTTTATATACAAGGAGGGCGCTCCCGAGATTTCCTATACCCACAACTGCAATCCTCCATTCCCTGTCTATACCCAAAATCTTCCTGATGTGATTTTTGAGTTCCCCTATGTTGTAGCCCATACCCCTTATACCGAATTCACCGAAATAGGCAAAATCCTTTCTAACCTGGGCAGGGTTTACATTACATAGATTGGCGAGGGTTGTGCTGGATGCAACCTTTTCGTTCTTTGATTCCAGTTCTTCAAGACACTTCAGGTAATTCGATAACCTTCTTATAGTCGCTTCAGGTATCTTTGAGTACTTAGCCATACTTCCACCTAATAAAAATCTTTTTGAAATATCTAACAGTTATTTTATTTAAATGCAAGAGAAATTTTTAACAAGCTATAAGCCCAATACATCCTTCATAGTATAAAAACCGTTTTTTTGCTTAACAACCCATTTTGCCGCAATGAGGGCACCCTTTGCAAAATTTTCTCTTGAGCTTGCCCTGTGGGTGATCTCTATTCTTTCACCTATCCCTGCAAAATAAACGGTATGTTCACCTACAATGTCGCCAGCCCTTGATGCCAGAATTCCTATCTCTTCTTTTCGCCTTTCTCCAGTTATCCCTTCCCTTCCGTATATTTCAATCCAGTTTTTCTCTTTGTCTACCTGTTCTATAATCTCTTTTAACCTTATCGCAGTTCCGCTTGGCGCATCCTTTTTCCATTTATGGTGCATCTCGAATATCTCAATATCGTATCCATCTCTCAATATTTTTGCTGCCCTTTCAACAAGGTCGAACATAAGGTTCATACCGATACTCATGTTAGGGGAAAATACAATCCTTGTATCATCTGTTCCCTTTATTAGATTCAGTTCATCATGGCTAAAACCTGTTGTGCCTATAACCATTGCCTTTTTGTATTTTTTTGCGATTTTCAGATGTCCCAGGGTTGCCTTTGGCTCTGTAAAATCTATTATAACATCCCCTTCTTCTACTATCCCTTCTATATCATCTATGATTTCAATACCTGTGTCTAAATCTTTGCTGCCCACTGCACTATGACCTTTTTTTTCAATAAGTCCCTTAATCTCAAAGTCCTTATCTGCCATTGAAAGTCCTTTTATGGTCTTACCCATCTTACCTGCTGCACCGGTTATAATGAGACGAATCATGACACACCTCTTAAATAAATAAAATTATCCCTTTATGAGACCGTAAGCTTTTACTATTTCTTTCAATGCCTGACCGTTCTTTTCAGAAATGGGGCAAAGGGGCAGTCTTAATTCATTTTTAATAATGCCCATAAATGATAAGGCTGCCTTTACAGGGATGGGGTTTGTCTCGATAAACATAGCCTGCATAAGAGGCATTATCTCTGTATGCACGTCTATAGCCTTTTGAATATTTTTCTCTACAAGAAATGCCCTGTAAAGTTCAATCATTCTTTCAGGTATTATGTTAGATGCTACAGATATGACACCTTTAGCGCCTACGCTCATCATGGGCAAAAAGAGGTTGTCATCACCGGACATTATGGTAAACATACCTTTCGTTAGTCTGTATATATCCGATACCTGTGTTAGCGACCCTGATGCCTCTTTGATGCCTATAATATTTTCTATATGCGAGAGTCTAAAAACCGTCTCAGGCGCTATATTTATACCTGTTCTGCCTGGCACGTTATATAGAACAATCGGTATATCCACCTCCTGAGCAACCTTTTTGAAGTGTTGATATAGACCCTCCTGTGTTGGCTTATTATAGTAAGGTGCGGTTAGAAGACACATGTCTGCACCTACCTTTTTTGCACCCTCTGTAAGCTCTATTGCCTCTCTTGTACTATTCGAACCTGTCCCACCAATAACATATGCCCTACCGTTCACATGCTTTACAGTTATCTCTATAACCCTTAAATGCTCTTCGTAGTCCAGTGTAGCAGCTTCTCCTGTAGTACCACAGGGCACAAGGCCATCGATACCGGCATTTAATTGTATATCTATTAGATTTTTGAAGCTTTCCTCATCTACTAAACCATCCCTAAAGGGTGTTACAATGGCCGTATAAACACCTTTTAATTCCATAAATCCTCCTGTTTTCAAACTTTTTAATCTTAAATGTGCTATAAAAGGGCCTCCTCAAATAACTCACCCCTAAACACAACCCTTGATTCTCCTTCAAGGTAAACATGTTCCTCCAGATATATATTTATTATCTCACCACCTTTTGTCCATATTTTAACAGGGGTATTAACAAGACCTTTTTCTTTCAAGATCACCCCTGTTGCAACTGCTCCGGTCCCACAAGCAAAGGTCTCCCCTTCTACACCCCTTTCGTATGTTCTTATTTTTACATTACCTTCATCGATAATCTGGACAAAATTCACATTAGTGCCTTGTGTGCCGAATACGCTATGATACCTTATCTTTCTTCCGATCTCATCTACGGGAATTCTCTCTATGTCATCTGAGATTAGAACAGCATGGGGAACACCAGTATTGACACTGCTTATAAAAATCTCTGTGTCGTCGAATCTCAAAGGATAATCAAGCCTTAATTCCTTAGGGTCTGTAAGCTGAATTTTCACTTTACTGGACGAGACCTGTGCCTTTATAATCCCTGCCTTTGTTTCAAAGGACATCTCTGACTCTGCTATGCCTTTTATATAGGCATACCTTGCAACGCACCTCCCACCGTTTCCGCACATCTCTGCCTCAGAGCCATCGGAATTAAAAAATCTCCATTTGAAATCTGCCTTATCCGAATTTTCGATAAGTATCAAACCGTCTGCACCAACTGATAGATGTTGTCTGCATACCCTTGAAACAAAATCAGGAACATCTTTGCACAATTTGTATATGACACCGTCCCTATTATCGATTATGATAAAATCATTACCGCTGGCATTTAGCTTATAAAATTCCAATCCCTTCATGTCAAACCCTCAAAAAATCTGGAATAGATTCACCTTTTATAAGGTCCATCTTTGTTTCTCTTTTTCTTATTACAAAAAATTTGTCGTCTTTTACAAGCACCTCTGGTGGTCTTGGCCTTGAGTTATAATTAGAAGACATAGAAAAACCATATGCCCCTGCACTGTATAGGGCAATAAATTCACCGGCATCTACTTCTGGTAAAAGACGGTCCTTTGCAAAAAAATCGCCTGATTCACATATAGGACCCACTATATCCACCTTTTTTCTTTTAAAATCCCTTTTATCAATAATTGGTGCTATCTCATGATAGGCACTATACAAGGAAGGTCTTATCAAATCGTTCATGGCAGCATCCACTATTAAAAACATCTTCCCCGGGACTTCTTTAATATAAAGGACCTTTGTGACCAATATGCCACTGTTACCTACTATTACCCTGCCCGGCTCAAGTATTAATGTCACATCTAAGTCCTTTATTTCATTGATGATTACATCTCCATACTCTTCAGGATGGGGCGCCTTTTCATCCTTATAGGTTATGCCCAGTCCACCGCCTATATCGAAATATTTTATCTCTAAACCAAGGCCCTTTAATTCATGCAACATATCCTTAAGGGATCTCACCGCATCAAGAAAGGGGGAAAGTTCTAAAATTTGAGAACCTATATGGGATGAAATACCCACAGGCTTTAAATATTTGTGATTTTTCATTTTTTTATAGAGCCTTAATGCATCTTCCCATATGATGCCGAACTTGTTCTTTTTTAGGCCTGTGGTGATATAGGGATGGGTCTTAGGATCTATCTGGGGATTAACCCTTATTGATACACGAACCTCCCTTTTAAGTCTTGATGAAATACGTGCAATGGTATCAAGCTCACCCTCTGATTCGATGTTAATCATGAGTATATTTGCATTAATAGCACTTTTCAATTCTTCATCTGTCTTTCCTACCCCTGAATATACGATCTTATCTGCTGGAATGTTTGCTTTAAGTGCCCTGTATAACTCTCCTCCTGAAACGATGTCAGCGCCACCGCCTAAATTTCTAAAGATAGACATAACGGCAATATTTGAATTGGCCTTACAGGAGTAACAGATCAAATGGGGTATTTTTTTAAATGCCCTGTCAAACACCTGATAGTGTCTTTCAAGGGTCTTATAGCTGTAAACATATACAGGGGTTTCAGTCTTTTCAATTATTTCTCTTATTGGAACGCTCTCACAGTAAAGGTGACCTTCTCTGTATTCAAAATAGTGCATTTAATCCCTCAATATAATAATTTGTTCCTGCGATGGCTCGCTTTCATTACCTTTTAAATCAACCGATGTTACACAATAAGAAATATATCGCACATCGGGAAGTTTAGTATCTATAAAAAAATTATCTTTTAAGGGTGTTTTTGTCAATTTTTCCCTTTTCTCTCCGTCAATCCTGTAAATATTATAACCTGCAAGGTCATTATCCAATACCTCCATCCAGGTAAGCCTGACAAACCTTCCTTCTTTTACTGCCTTTAACCCACCTGGAACAGCCGGAGGCGTCTTATCAACGGGTGTTGCCTTTATTTTGTCACCTGACCCCTCCCAAAGTATGCCGTTTTTTTCTCTTAAAGCCCTTACCTCATAAATATAAGTTTTGTCGTTTTCGAGCCCGGTGTCCATGAAATGAGTAATAGTTAAGGGCCTATCGTTTACGGGAAACAGGGGGTATTCATTTCCAATTCGCCTGTAGACATTATACATAAGCCCCGGTTGTCCTTGCCAGGTTATCTCTATAGAACCATCTGATTCTTCTACTCCAATAATTTTCGGTTTATCCGGTGTAGATTCCCATTTAATTGTATATGTGTTTGAATCATTGCACCTGAATGTATCTGTATACGGTATCACCTTATATGAATAAACATTTCCTTCCGCAAGGTCATCGTCAAAGGTATAAAGCCTTCCGCCATGGATGGTAAAACCGTAAGTGTCACTGAGTCTTATATCCTTTATAAGTTCAAAGGTACCCATATAATCACCACGCACCTTAAAGATCTTAAAACCTTTTAGTCTTTTTGCCTCTGTTCCATCCTTATTTTTGTATGGAACAGTGAAAGAAATGAATAACACACCGTCTTTTACCTCTCCTTTCAGGTCAGTTACATCTTCAGGCACTGCCAGTCCTTTTGGTATGGGATCTGCCTTTTTACCACAGGAAAATGTAGTGAAAAAGATGGCAATGCTAAAAAGAATCAATATAAGTCTTTTCTTTCTCAACGATTTTCTCTACCTCTCTTTGTGACGCAGAACCAATAGTTTTTCTGTTTTTTATTATATTTTTCGGCTCTATAAAATCGTATACATCCTCTTCAAAAACAGGAGAAAATGCCCTCATATCCTTTAAGTCCATATTATGTAGTTTTATCCCCTTGTCTTCGCAAAACCCCACCATCTTTCCAACAATCGTGTGGGCATCTCTGAAAGGCACACCTTTTAGAGTAAGGTATTCTGTCATCTCAACGGCAGGCATATAACTTTCATATACTGCCTTTTTCATTGCCTCTTTCTTTAATGTCATCTCTTTTATGCAAAGACATGCAATATCAACAGCATTAGAAACAGTTTCTAATGCATGGAATAAAGGCTCTTTATCCTCCTGCATGTCTCTGTTATATGTCATAGGAAGCCCCTTAAGAAGCGTAAAAAGACTGAAAAGGTCCCCTAAAACCCGAGAAGACTTACCTCTTATAAGCTCAAGGGAATCGGGATTTTTTTTATGGGGCATTAAACTACTCCCTGTGCATAGACTATCGGGAAGGCTTATAAAAGAGAATTCTTCTGTGGAAAATATAATCAAATCCTCAGATAGCCTGCTTAAATGGAGCATAATCATAGCCATAGCATATACTGTATCGACACAGAAATCTCTATCAGAAACAGTATCCATACTATTTTCAGAAACCTTTAAAAAGCCAAGCCTCTCCCTTACAAATTCCCTGTCAAGGGGGATACTTGAACCTGCTATGGCACCACTTCCAAGGGGAAGGGTGTCAATTGTCTTTTCGATTGTCTTTAATCTCTCTAAGTCCCTTTTGAACATAAAATAATAGGCAAGGATATAATGCCCAAATGTAACTACCTGTGCCCTTTGCATATGTGTGTAGCCAGGCATAAGGGTCTCTTTTTCGTTTATTGCCCTCTCTATTATTACCTTCAACAATCTCAGCATTTTTATTTCAATCTCTTTTAGCCTTTTCTTTAAAAACATTCTCATATCAAGGGAAACCTGGTCATTTCTACTTCTTGCTGTATGGAGTTTCCTTCCTGTATCCCCTATTAACTCAATGAGCCTTGATTCGATGTGCATGTGTATGTCTTCGAGTTCTGTTTGAAACTTAAACTCGTTGTTTTCTATCTCTTTCTTTATCTGCCCAAGTCCTCTTATAATGGATTCTTTTTCCTCCTGCGAGAGAATACCAATTTTTTCAAGCATTTCTGCATGGGCAATGCTTCCCTCAATATCCTCTTCATAGAGGACCCAGTCAAAGTTAATGGATGCGCTAAATCTTTCCATAAGGGGGTCTGTTTTTTCCTTAAATCTTCCTCCCCAGAGTTTCATAACCTTTCTCCGAATATAGCGGTGCCTATCCTCACCATTGTTGCGCCTTCTTCTATAGCTATCTCAAAATCATTGGACATACCCATGGATAATTCTTTCATGTTCAAACCGAACTCCCTATTTAACTCATCCCTTAATTCCCTTAATCTTCCAAACACCCATCTTATCTCTTCTGGATTTTCAACATAAGGTGCCATGGTCATAAGACCAATGGGCTCTATGTTTTTAAGGGTATCTATCCTTTCGAGGATTTTTCTTATATCATCAGGTTTTGCACCTTGCTTTGTCTTTTCTTCTGCAATGTTTAACTCAAACAAAATCTTCATCCTTTTCTCAAAGTTATCTAATATCTCCAAAACCTCCCACCTATCGACTGAATGGATGTAATCAAATAGTCTCGGTAAATACTTTATCTTATTGCTCTGTATGTGACCTATCATATGCCATGTTGCCTTTTTTTCAAAGGACTCTATCTTTTTTCTTGCCTCCTGCACATAATTTTCTCCAAAGTCTTTTATGCCTAAATCATATGCGATTTTAATGCTGTCTAAATCCACTTTTTTTGTAACGCCTATTAAAAGCACATCCTTTTCACATCTGCCAGACTTGGCCGCTGCCTTTGATATCTTTTCTCTTATAATTTGAATAGATTTTTCGATGTCCTTCACGAAAGCACGCCCAGAGATAAAAGAGCTTCTGCCAGTTCACATATTGGCAGGCCTACAACATTAGAATAAGAACCTTTAATCTCTTTTACCATATATCCACCCCTACCCTGAACTGCATAAGAGCCTGCTTTGCCAAGGGGTTCAGAGGTATTTATATATTTAATGATTTCTCTATCATCCATTTCTCTCAAATACACCTTTGTTTCCACCACATCTCTGTATACTATATCCTTTGATATATTTAATATACAAAAGCCTGTGATAACCTTATGCCATTTCCCGCTTAATCTTTTTAACATTTTAAAGGCATCCATCTCGTCTTTAGGCTTGCCCATGATTCTGTTTTTATAAACAATCACCGTATCAGCTGCGACAACCCACTTATCTGGAAAGTGCACACCCACACTCTGCGCCTTTTCAAAGGATACCCTGGATACATAATTTTTTGGCGACTCATCCTTCTTTTGAGTCTCATTAATCTTGGGTGGGATTATGGAAAAAGAGATGCCGAGGGTCCTTAAAATATCCACCCTTCTTGTAGATTCACTTGCCAGTATTATGGAATCGCCTTCTTTAACCTGAAACATAACTTACTCCTTTTTAGATTAGAAAAAATACATAAAATTCTTTTTAATTTCAAGGCAAATGTAAAAAATGAAAAAGAAAATTAGATTATTGTGCAGAGGTTGTGATAAGCTTTAATTCCCTTCAAGCATGGCCCGTGAAAAATAACCTGCCGTAAAAGGAATAAGGTCGTCAAATTTTTCTCCAACACCAATGTATCTTATGGGGAGTTTTAATATATGGGCAATGGGCAATATAAACCCCCCTTTTGCAGTGCCATCAAGTTTTGTAATAACAATCCCCGTAACACCTAAAGCATCGTTGAATGTCTTTGCCTGGACTATGGCGTTCTGTCCATTTGTAGCATCGACAACAAGAAGTGTCTCATGGGGTGCATTGTGTATTTCTTTGCTTATCACCCTTTTTATCTTTTTCATCTCTTCCATGAGGTTTGTCTTTGTATGAAGCCTTCCTGCTGTATCGAGTATAACCACATCAATACCTCTTGCCACAGAAGCCTTTATGGCATCATAAGCAACAGCAGCAGGGTCAGAACCTTCTTTATGTTTAATTATATCTATATTCAATCTCTTTGCCCATACCTCGAGTTGTTCAATAGCAGCGGCCCTGAATGTATCGCATGCACCGAGAAGCACAGTCTTTCCTGAATCGAGAAAAATCTTGGCCATTTTTGCAATGGTCGTTGTTTTCCCAACGCCATTTACACCAAGGGTCAGTATAACAAAAGGTTTGATACTGTTCACATCAAGGGGCACTTCAACGGGTTTTAATATCTTTTCCAGCTCCTCTGCCATGCATGTCTTTATATCTTCTGTAGTTTTAATATGCCCCCTTTTCCATCTCTCCTTGAGTCTTTCCATAAGCAACTGGGAGGTTTCAATACCCGTATCTGCTAAAATCAGGGCCTCTTCTAATTCTTCAAAGGCATCTTCGTCTATGGGCTTTCCCTGAAAAATCCATTCAATACGGGTAAGGATTTGTTCTCTTGTCTTTGTCAATCCGTTTTTTATCTTATCCAGTAGTCCCATCTTTTTTAAGCCTCTTTTTCTATCAGTATTTGTCCTTTTCTATTTTTATAATCATCCTTTAAAATATCTTTATTTTACCATTTCTAAACCTATACCTTAAATGTAAGGTATCAATCTATTCTTCCGGTATATAAGGTTTTCCACATAATTTACATACACCATTTTCAACAACTCCGATGCATGTTCCGTCACTACATAAGATTCTGTTTGAAAGATCGAATGATTCTTCTTCATCTTCTATTTTTTTATTTAAGGCTGCACCGCATAGATAACAGTAATCACCAAGGGGAAGTATTTCTCCATTACATGTGTTGCACTTTATTGTCTCTATCTCACCGGCACACTTTTCACAAATCATGCTTCACCTCACCTTATAAACCCTTATTACCTTACCTTTTTCAAACTCTATATAAACGGCGTCTTTATTATATGGAATAATCCTCCATGAGGGTTGATATGTCCAGAGGATATTGTTTTCAGTGGTCCTACTTATTGCAGTGGGTTCACCTAATTTTTCCCTTACCTGTTTCTCATCCATGGATAATAAAATCTGCTCTAACTGAATCTTTTCTGCCTTTGTTGATTTTTTAGATGCGCCGCATCCATATAAACTGAACATTGTCAATAACACAATGCATGTGGTTAAAAAAAATAATGTTTTTTGAGTTTTCCACAATTTTTGTGGAAAACTTGTGCAAAAATTGTAAAAAAAATTATCTAACTTGTTGAAAATATAGTATAAATTTATATTTTGTTTTAAGGATTGGCAAAAAATTTTTTCAATATTTTTAAGTATTTTACTATTCATAAGCCCGCATCTTCCCTGAATTTTAATATTAACATACAATACCTTGATTCTCAATGGGTTATAACATTATATTTTTTAGATGCCTTCTTTAATCTCTCCATAATGGCCCTTCCTAAACCCTTTTCAGGCACCCTTTCTGCATAGATAATCTCCACATCCCTCTGGTCTAACTCGATCAAATGGGAAAAGAAATTCGATGCCGCCTCTTTTAAATCTCCCTTTTCAGAAAGCACCCTTACATATTTTGAAAGGACAGGTTTCAGTGGCGTTTTAAAGGCAAGAAAGGCAGAATTTTTTTTATCTATCTCTTCCGGTGAATTGACTATCTTCAAAGGCTTTTCAGGCGAATAATGATAAGGCATCATACCTGGAGATTCATATGTGCCTGTGATTTCTTTTTTGTCTTTTACCTCCCCCACCACCTCCTGAATCTCTTCAAGGCTTATTGCTCCATGCCTGTTTATAAACACATGTTCCTTTTGAAATGAAATAATCGTCGATTCAATGCCGTAAACACTATCTCCTCCATCAAGGATTAATTTTATCTTATTTTTTAACATATTGGCAACGTGTATGGCCTTTGTGGGACTTACATATCCAAAGGGATTGGCACTGGGTGCGGCAATAGGTCTTCTAAGTTCTTTGATTAAATTCTTTGCCACAGGATGAGACGGCATCCTTATACCAACTGTGGGAAGCCCTGATGTTACTATATCAGGTATAATATTACTTTTTTTTAAAATAAGCGTCATAGGGCCAGGCCAGAACTTTTCTATCAATTTTTTCGCCTTATCCGGGATTTCAACAGCGATTTTATCAAGCCATTCTTTTGTATCTATATGCACTATAAGCGGGTCAAATCTGGGCCGCCCCTTTGTCTCGAATATCTTTGCCACTGCATAAGGATTAAACGCATCTGCCCCAAGCCCGTATACGGTTTCTGTAGGAAATGCTACAAGCTCACCGCTTTTCAGCAAATATACTGCCCTTTGAACAGAAGAAGTTTCAAATCCATTAAGTATTTCCATGTTATTGTGGCAATAGAAAAAAATAAGGGGAACAAAAAATTATTTTGGTTCTAAGGGTTTATTCTTTTCCTCTTCCTTTTTAGGGGTAACATCTATTTCTTCTGGTTCTTTTAGGCTTTTTTTGAAATTTTTAATACCTTTACCGAGGGCACCCCCTACATCTGCAAGCTTTCCTGCACCGAAGATGAGTAACACAATAACCATTATAACTATAAGTTCTGGCATTCCAAGTCCAAACATATTTTCTTCTCCTTGTAAAAAATTAACATCTTTCTTTAATACAAGTCAATAATTTAATGAAAAACATTTATTTTTAACATAGCCATTGCATATTCAATGGCCTCCTGTCTTGTCTTTATCTCGCCCGATATCTGTCTCTCTCTAATGTCAGCAAGAATTCTTCCGATTTCTGGGCCTTCCTTATAGCCAAGCCCTATTATATCATGACCTGTAATCAATCTCGGCAGTGGCTTTTCTTGAAATTTTTTATACATTGACAATACATCTTCACAGACACCTAATACCCTTTCTGTGGATTCGTTATCTTCCCCCTGGGAACTTCCATACATATCACAAATTGTCATCAATACGAGTAAAGGGGTAAGGTCTCCCATTTTAAATATCACCCGTCTTATAGCCCTTTCTGTAGTCTCCCCAGTGCTTATGAGAAATATCCTCATGTGATTATAGATTAGATTTTTTATATGTCTCATCTCATTCACACTGAACCTCATCCTTTCCATAATGGATGATGCCATATCTTGGGAAAACCTTTCGTGATAATAAAAGTGGATAACATTTTTTTCCCAATCCTTTGTGAATGTCTGTGGTTTACCTAAGTCATGAAAAAGAAGGGCATATCCTGTAATTTTTATAGACTGTTTATCCATATGATATTTATTTCCATAGGTGTATAAATATTTAAATGCATGAACAGTATGTCCAAACACCTCAGGTTTTAGATTTTTCTCATCATCGAATCTTTTTAATACAAATAATTCGGGAAAGATTTCAAAGATCAAACCTGTTGCATCCAGAATTTTTAAAGATGAAAATGCATTCTTTGAACATATAATCTGGTCCAACTCATATTTAATCCTTTCAGGCGCTACATGCCCTATAAGGCCTTTAAGCTCAGAGATATCCCTGTAGAGACTGTCGTGGATCACAAAACTGTCAAGGGTTGAAAAGTGCCTTATGGCCTTTAACATCCTCAATGGGTCTTTTATAAGATTCTTTTTTTTAATATGGACAATTACCTTATCTTTTAAATCCTTCAACCCTTTTAGAGGATCGAGGATTTCCCCTCTTTTTATATCGTATGCAATGGCATTTATTGTAAAATCGCGCCTTAAAAGATCATCGACTATATCCTTTTCTATTTTTGTCAAATCAATATTTTTATCATCTTTTGCGATTCTGAATGTGTGTATAGGTTTTTTTCCCAAGATAAAGGCCCTGCTATTTAATAACTCT
>Ga0209508_1000321_pt1 | contig 53038 bp, 55 predicted proteins | sample AD_UKC129_MetaG_FD_184427 | JGI IMG/M metagenome (GOLD analysis project Ga0209508, IMG submission 184427) | Active sludge microbial communities of municipal wastewater-treating anaerobic digesters from Canada - AD_UKC129_MetaG (SPAdes) (version 2) | ecosystem: Engineered > Bioreactor > Anaerobic...
CCATTATATAGGAAGTTGTAGCAGTAGGCGTTGCAAGCAAAATAAAAACATACAATATATCTTTGAAGGCAATGTTGAGCATTCTAAAATAAAAGGCAGCAAAACCGGGCAATACAATTAGCTTTAACAGGGCAGAGCTTAAGGAATACTTAAATGTCTTTTTTATGTTTTTAGCACCTATGGAAGCACCTATCATGATTAGTGCCATGGGAAGAGCAATATTAGAGAGGATAACCATTGCCTTGAAAAGAAAGTTGGGAATAGGTATCCCCGCATAAATAAAGATCAAACCGAGAAATGTGGCGATGATAACAGGCGTTTTTATTATGGATATAATGGACTTTGCCATATTTTTTTCGTGATGGGAAAATAAAGAAAGAATCGCAATTGCCATACCATTGTTTAAAAGAATCATTATGCCTATCAGAATGCTTCCCTGTTTCAATCCATTCTCACCGAGAAGATAAAAAAGCACTGCAAGACCTATGTAAGAAACGTTTCCGTGAAATGTTGTCTGGATAAAAGTTCCCAGTGTGCCTGATTTTAATTTAAGGCCATATCCTATAAAGAAAGATAATACCATCAAGGCAAAGGTAGGTATAATGACTGCAAGTATATGGGAAAAAAATAAAGACTTTATATCCGATTTTATTATGCCTGTGAATATGAGGAGGGGCAATGGAAATAAATACACAAACCTGTTTGCCTCTGAAATGAATCTGTCGTTTATGATACCTTTCTTGTGAATGGTGTAGCCGAAAATGATTATGAGAAATATGGGAACTATTGTCTCTATTATTGCCATGCTATCTTTGCCCCCTTTTTTCTAAATGTTATTTACTCCCTGAGTGCACCATTCCATAGTTCAAAGGAAGGAAAATCGGTGTTTCTTTCATCTATTTTATAAAATACGGCATAGGTCATGGATTTATACCGTGAAAATAGGCCTGACTTTGAGGCTATGATTCTTTCCCTCCATGTGCCTGTGTTTATATAATAATGATGAAGTCCGTCTTTTATTGAGATAAAGGATATCTTTTCATTATGCGTATGGCCAAAAACAGTGTATAGTGTATCAAAAGAACCTGCCATTTCTTCGTATTTTGGTTCGTTTATTTCAAAATAGGAAAAGAGTTTTAAAAACCTTTCAGCCCAACGGATAGATATGATTTTCGATATATGGAGCATATATTTGAGTTTATCCGCTATGTCAAAGGGCTGAAGGGTGTCGTGGTGTTTTATCCAGTGCTTAACATAAGGGATATTAAAAAAACGGTCAATAACCTCATCTACAACCTTTTCGATGTGTGTTCTGATATCCTTTTCTTGATATGTAGCCAACAGATAATCAAAGATTCTCCATTGAGGTCTTATGTCTTCTATGGATTTTAATTCATCTTCCAATTCAGGGAATTTCCTTTTTATCTCGTAAGGTAGCCTTACAAAAAGCTCTACAGTATTTATATCGCCTATGGGTATCATCTGTGGTTCAAAATTATATTCATCGTATTCATGGCCATGTCTTATTGTGACCCCGTAATGTTCGTTTTTGTATCCTTCTTTTTCTATTTGATTATCCTCAAAAATATGGGACAAGGTTAGTATTAGTTCATTATAATTACCAATCATCCTGTCGTGGTTTCCGAGGATTGTTACCCACTTTACAGGAATGGGTGAGAAAAATTCATTTGCCTTGTTTAATATCTCAAGGCTTTCTGCATTGGCCTCTAAGGTCTTTTCAAAAATATTTTTTATATGTTTATATTTTCTATCTTCGTAACCCATATCCATGCCCCAGGGCTTTTCTTTATCTTCCACAGTCATCCAGTAGTCTGTTCTTAATAGGTCAAATGTATCTCCTGCAAAGACAATGATAATTTCCTCTGTATTTTTACGCATACCCCTTTTTATAAAATCTAAAAAATGTTTAAATGCCCTGGGTGAAAGGTTGTTTGTAGCCGTTCTATCAGTGAAGTGGAGGTCACTAACAACGATAAGCATGTTATGTTCTATCATGATTTTTTTATTAAGACCATACTTTTCTCGTAAATTTGAAGATTAGTAAAAAAAATTTTGTATACATATTCCAGTGTTAGCTGTTCATTATGACAAACGCTTGCAGTTTTTTTAGACCCCTTTGTTTAAGCCTTTTTCATGCGTAACATTCTATATTTTCTTGACAAATGGTGCAAAAAAAGGATACTTTGAATAATAAAAAATTTAAAGCAGGGGGTATGAATGTTAAAGGAATCTATAAAAAATGAGCTTGAAAGGATTGTAGGTAAGGAAAACGTTTTAACCACACCTGAGGCGCTTAAAGCATACTCGTATGACGGAACTACAAGCTGGATTCGTGAACCTGACGTAGTCGTATTCCCTACAACAACCCAGCAGGTGTCTGAGATTATGAAACTGGCAAATAAAGAAAAAATTCCTGTTACCCCAAGGGGCGGGGGTACAAATGTAAGCGGAGGGTCTGTCCCGTGGTTAGGCGGGATTGTCCTTTGCACAACCAAGATGAATAAGATTCTTAAAATTGATAAAGAAAATCTAACAGCAACCGTTGAACCAGGCGTTGTTTTACAGGATTTAAACATTGCCCTTGCAAAAGATGGGCTTTTCTTTCCTCCTGACCCTCAGAGTTTTCTCGGTGCCACAATAGGCGGGATTATTGCAGAAAATGCAGGTGGCCCTGCATGCGTTAAATACGGTGTTACCAAACAGTATGTGCTCGGTCTTGAGGTGGTTCTACCAACAGGTGAAATCGTAAATCTTGGCGGTAGAACATTGAAAAATGTAGTAGGTTATGACCTTTTGCATATATTTATTAGTTCAGAGGGAACACTCGGTGTTATTACAAAGGCAGAATTAAAGCTCAATCCTTTGCCACCGGCAAGAAAGACCACAATGGCAGTATATGCAGATGTGGCAAAGGCAGGGGAGAGCGTCTTCAGAGTCCTCGAAAACGGCGTTATTCCAGACAAAATTGAGCTTCTCGATAACTGGGTTATAAATAGAATTGAAGAGATGATGCCTATGGGTCTGCCAAAGGATGCAGATGCAGTTTTACTTTTTGAATGTGATGGAATCCCTGAAGCTGTTGAAAAAGAGACGGAAAAGATTGTGGATATTGTTAAAAAATACGGTGCTATAGATGTAAGAATTGCAAAGGACATGGATGAGGCAAATAAATACTGGCTTGCAAGGAGGGCTGGTTTTGCAGCAGTATTTGGTAAGGCAAAGACTGTTTTTGCTGAAGACGTAACTGTGCCAAGGGGAAAGATACCTGACTTAATAAATAAGTGTAAAGAGCTTGCAAAAAAATATAATGTTGAAATAGTTGTTCTCGGTCATGCCGGTGATGGTAATCTTCACCCGGCTATACTCACAGATATAAATAATGAGGAACACTATAGCAGGTCAGTGAAGGCAATGGATGAGATTATAGAAGAGGCTGTCGCATTAGGTGGCGTGCTCTCTGGTGAACATGGTATAGGACTTGAGAAGCAGAAGTTTTTAAAGAGACAGCTTGACCCTGTGGTTATTGATTTGATGAAGAAGATTAAGGCGCTCTTTGACCCCAATAACATAATGAACCCTGGTAAGATTTGGGAATAGTTAAAAAGGAGCTTGCGCTATGGAAGACTTAAAAGAGCTTAAAAAAATAGAACAATTTGCTGACCAATGTATGAAATGCGGTTTTTGTAGCTTCTTTTGTCCGGTTTATCAGGAAGAGAGGGTTGAGACATCTGTGGCAAGGGGGAAAAACTACCTTGTAAAGCTTGCACTAAAGGGTGAGCAGAAATTTACCGATGAATTGGGGAAAATTATAGGGAAGTGTCTTTTATGTAAGCGCTGTGTTGTGAACTGTCCTGCTAAAACTCAAATAGATAGAGTTGTTGTAGGTGCCAGGGCTCAGATGGTAAAAAACAAAGGGCTTGGCTTTGTCAAGAACTTTGCTTTCAGAAAGGTAATGGCAAACAGGAAGGCATTTGGAAATTATGTAAGACTTGCAAAGGCATTTCAGTGGCTACTGCCTAAAACAGAAGGAAAAATAAGGCATCTGCCCGATTTCCTAAAGGCCCTTGGCCAAGGTAGAAATATCCCTGAAATTGCAAAGACCTTTTTAAGGGATATGGTAAAACCAGTATACAAACCCCAGGATGGTAAGGCACCTGTTATGAGGGTAGGGTTTTTTATGGGTTGTGCCACAGACTTTGTATACCCTGAACTGGGACTTAAAATGATAGATTTTATGACAAAGAGGGGTATAGAGGTTGTGGTTCCCCAGGAGCAATCATGTTGTGGCGCTGCAATTTATTTCAGCGGAGATTTTGAAACAGGGAGGATGCTTGCAGAGAAAAATATAGAGGCATTTAAAGACGTAGATATGATTGTTACTGGTTGTGCAACATGTAGCTCGACCCTTAAAGATTACGAAAAATATCTTCCCGACAATGAAGACCAGCAGAAAAGGTATGAAGAATTTAAGAAAAAGATTAAAGACAGCACTGAGTTCATCATAGATGTGATGAAGGTTAAGCCAGAGGAATTGAAACTCAAAAAAGAGTTTGAAGGTAAAACTGCAACCTGGCATGACCCCTGTCACTTGGTGAGATACCAGAATATTCAGGCACAGCCAAGGGCTATCCTCAAAGGCTTAAAGGGACTTAAATACGTAGAGATGCCCAATGCTGATTTATGTTGCGGTATGGGTGGCTCTTTCAGCGTTTACCATTATGATTTAACGAAAAAGATTGCTGCCAAAAAGATGGCAGGTATAAATGCAACAGGGGCAGATATAGTTGTTACTGCCTGCCCGGGATGTATGATAAACTTGATAGACAATATCTTACAGAATAAGATGCCCCAGAAGGTTTATCATTTTCTCGAGCTGGTAGAGTAACAGCATGCACATAACACCAATTAAAAATTAATAAAACATGTAGGGAGGTAAGTATGAAAAACGGGCGTTGGATGACAGCAAAAGATGTTTTGAGGGTAAATGCATTTAAGTGGCCGAACAAGATCGGTGCAAAGGACCTTTATAAGGAATATACCTTCAAGCAGTGGAATGAAAGGTCTTGTAGGCTTGCAAATGCCCTCGCAAATATGGGGATGAAAAAGGGGGATAGGTTTGCAGTTTTGGCGTACAACTGTGTTGAATGGATGGAAATATATGCAGCTGCTGCAAAAGGTGGTTTTATTTGTGTTCCCATTATGTTCAGACTTGCACCACCTGAGATGGAATACATTATAAATCACTGCGAGGCAAAGGTTTTTATTGTTCAGGGAGGAACAAGCCCGAGAGACGGCAAGGAATATCCATGGATCGAAATGGTCAACGGCATGAAGAAAAACATACCAACTGTGGAAAAATATGTTTCTTTTGCTGAAATAGGCAATCCCCATTATGATGGATATATCTCATATGAGGATGCCCTGGCTGCAGCAAGCGCTGAGGAACCCGAGACAGTTGTAGATGCCGATGACCCATGGGTTATCATGTATACAGGTGGAACAACAGGTAGGCCAAAGGGTGTTGTAAAAACACATGCATCTTTATTTGCCCAGTATTTTATCATGATTTTCGACCATCAGTTCAATTTTGACGATATTACCCTTCTCGTTATGCCGTGCTGCCACGTGAATTCACTTTTCTATTCATTCGTAAATACCTGGGTAGGTGGCACTGTCATGGCTTATAACATGGTAAGCTTTAACCCTGAAGACCTTCTCAAGACCTTCTCAGACCACAAGATTACCTTTACCTCTCTGGTTCCAACGCACTATATCATGATGCTTGCATTACCGGATGAGGTAAAAAATAAATACGACCTTACATCCATTAAAAAACTATTAATCTCCTCTGCACCGGCAAGGAGAGATACAAAGCTTGGTATCCTCAAGATGTTCCCCAACTCAGAGCTTTATGAAGCATACGGTTCAACAGAGGCAGGCATTGTGACAGTCTTGAAACCACACGAACAGTTAACAAAACTCGGTTCCATTGGCCGTGAGGTTATAGGAACTGATATCATCAGACTATATGATGAAGATGGTAACCTTATTACACAGCCCAATGTAGTGGGCGAACTCTATTCAAGAAGCCCCATGCTTTTTGAAGAATACTGGAAAGAGCCTGAGAAGACCGCTGCAGCAATGAAAGGCGAATATTTCAGTGCCGGTGACATGGCATACAGAGATGAAGAGGGTTACTATTACCTCGTAGATAGAAAAGCCAATATGATTATCTCCGGTGGTGAGAATGTTTATCCTTCAGAGGTTGAGAATGTGGTAGGTGGGCACCCGAAGGTAAAAGATGTGGCTGTTATTGGAACTCCCCATGAAAAATGGGGTGAACAGGTAACCGCAGTGGTTGTGCTCCATGAGGGCCAGACTGCAACACCTGAAGAGATCGCTGAATTCTGCAGGGGCAAGATTGCAGGTTATAAGATTCCAAGAAAAGTAATCTTTATAAAGGACGAAGAGATGCCAAGAAGCGGTGCCGGAAAGATCCTCCACAGGATTTTAAGAGAGAAATACGGTAAATGGAGTGAAAACGTATAATCCTTTTTAAGGCGGTTATTAAAAAGCGGGGGTTGTTTATCCCCCGCTTTTTTTGTATATTTAAAACGAAAATGAAAACATCATCCGCCCATAAGATGTATAATTTTATCCATGATATAAACCCTTTGGGAGTAGCACCAAAGGTAAAAAACCGCATTAGAAAGGCCATAAAATATTTAAGTTCATACAATGATTTGGCCTATAAACAATTTTTGGATTACCTTAAAAAGACATACAATATAACAGAAGGGCAAATCTTTATAAGTCATGGTTCCACAGATCTTCTAAAGAAGATATTCAAAATAGTAAAGGCAAAACAGGTGTTGATTCCTCTACCTATCCATAATAGGTACAAAATATTGGCTGAGAGATTAGGATTTGAAATAATACCATTTTCTACTGGTTTTTTTTTCGATAAGGTCTACGATCTGGAGGAGCTAAAAAAAACCTGTGATGAAGGCGAATTAATAATCTTACCGAATCCTCATAACATAACAGGAAAAATAATTGATAAAGATAAATGGGATGAACTCGTTTGGCTTTCCAATGAAAAGAAAAAAATGATTATCATCGATGAATCGCTTTTGGACTATATAGACACAGCATCTGAAATAAATAAGATTGTCTCCTCAAATTATATTTTGATATTAAGGACCTTTTCCACATTTTACGGTTTGGCAGGTATGCCTTTCGGTTATTTAATAGGAGGCAAGGATGTTATTTCTTATATAAAGAATAGTTTTGAGTGCGATTATTATTCTGTGCCTTATATTGCATATATAGCTTCAAAAACTGCATTAAAGGACAAACGCTATAAAAAAAGGACGATAGAATTTATAAAAAACGAGAAGGCATACATTGTAGAAAGGTTGAAATCTTACGAGGCTATAAATGTTATAGACACGGGCTGTAATTTTTTGTTATTAAAAGTAGGCTTAGATGATGGAGAACTCAAAGATGGGTTAAAAAAAAGAAATGTCATTGTCGATGTTTATGAGACACAAGAAGGGTCATTTATCAGGTTTCCCATTCAGAAACACAAGTATAATGCATATTTTGTGAAGACCTTAAAATATTTAATAGACAAAAAGGATGTGTAGAATCAAAACAAAAAATTAGTTGTTCTTTGAAAAAGGGGCTTGAAATATGGATGAGATACTCAAATTTACAATTCATTGCGTTTTAGAATCAGGAAAAATACAGAGGAAATATTTTGGAAAAAAGATCGGTATTAGGCATAAAGGCACTATAGACCTCGTTACAGATGTAGATTTGGCATGCCAGGAAAGGATAATAAGTTTGATAAAGGATAATTTTCCCGATGATGAGATTATAAGCGAAGAAAAGAAAAACTATTTTGGAGGAGATAAAAAAAGATGGATCGTGGATCCCTTAGACGGAACAACAAATTACGCCCACGGATACCCCTTTTTTTGTACATCCATTGCCTATGAAGAAAATGGTTTCATAACATTGGGTGTTGTCTATAACCCTATTTTTAAAGAGTTATTCTATGCAAAGAAAAAAGAAGGTGCATATCTGAATAAAAAGAGAATATTCGTGTCAAAAATTGATAATCTAAAACAGGCTTTGCTTTCTACAGGTTTTCCCTATGACCTGCCAACAAGCAAAAGGAACAATATAGAAAATTTTATCTCCTTTATCTATGAGGCCCAGGCTATAAGAAGGGACGGTTCAGCGGCACTGAATATGTGTTATCTTGCCTGCGGGAGATTTGACGGATTCTGGGAATTAAAGCTGAAGCCCTGGGATATGGCAGCAGGCTCAATTATAGTCGAGGAGGCAGGAGGTATTATAACAGATTTTAAAGGAAATAAGTTCGATATTTATAAAGATGAAATAGTTGCCTCAAATGGCTTGATACATAAAGATATGCTTCATGTTTTACAGAAAAATAAAAGTAATTGGAGCGAGCAATGAGAGAATATAAAATAGATGAAGTAAAGCAGATAGTAAGACCTGAATTAGGGAATCAAGTGCCCCTGGAGTTGTTTAGAATATTAAGGATAATAGGCATGAGGGAAATACTGGGAGAGAGTTCTGGCGCTGCCCTTTACATGATAGGTAAAAAAGTAGGGAATATGATAGGCGCAGTTAGCCTCGAAGATTTTAAAAATAAGATCGTTGAACTAAAAATCGGTATTCCTGAGATAGAATTAATAGATGAAGACCACATTGTGGTTAAACTCTATGAATGCATTACGTGTGCAGGTTTTCCTTATACAGGGGAAATGTTTTGCGATATGGAAAGTGGTATAATTGCAGGGCTTTTTGAAAGGGTCTACAAAAAAAAGGCAAAGTCTACCCAGAAAAAAAGTTGGTCCACAGGATTTAATTATTGTGAGTTCCATGTCCTACTTTATTGAAATTTAAAATGGAAAACTACGAAGACCTCAAAAAAAGGGTTAGAGAATTAGAAATAGAGCTCGAAGATTTAAAAAACCTCGCAGATGCAAAGAGCAAGCTCCTTGCTGCCCATATTGAAGAACTCAATCGTGTATACGAAACCTTAAATGATAAATTCATTGAATTAAAAGTAAGAAACGAGAAGATAAAAAGAATAGAAGATGAGCTTATAAAGGCAAATAAACTATCTACCATCGGTGAACTCGCAGGCTCCATTGCCCATGAGATAAAAAATCCCCTTATAACTATCGAAGGTTTTGCAAAAAGGATTCAAAATACAAAAGATCTGGGTGCAGTAACAAAATATTCAAAGATAATAGAAAGAGAGGCAGGTAGATTATCCGGTGTATTATCAAAACTCTTAAATTTTTCGAGAATGGATGAGCCCAAGTATGAATCTGTAGCTATAAACGATATTGTTAATGATACGGTGCTTTTTATGGAACACCATCTAACGAGATTTAAAAACATTACGTTGAACATAATAAAGGCAGAAGATTTGCCTTATGTAAAAGTAGATAGCATACACATACAACAGATTCTTGTAAATTTAATAATGAATGCAGCTCAGGCAATGCCACAAGGGGGTGAAATAAAAATTACCACAGGAAAAGAAGGGGGTTATGTTTTTATATCCGTTGCTGACAATGGTAAAGGTATTAAAAAAGAGATAATTGATAAAATCTTTGACCCTTTTTTTACCACAAAGGAGAAGGGAGAGGGCACAGGACTCGGTCTTTCTTTGTGTAAAAGGCTTATAGAGGCAAATGGAGGTAAAATAGAGGTGGAAAGTGAAGAAGGTAAAGGTTCTAATTTTAGGGTCTTAATACCCGCCTTTAATGGCTAATGTTTAATGTTATCTGAGTAAATAAGGGAAACATTGAAAGAATATGGAAAAAATTTTATAATCAGAGAAAACAATGGAAAAATATGAGACCTTAAAAGGGAAGGGACTGGTTTTTCTTTTATTTCTTTGGTTCTTATGGTTTATTAATTTTTCTATCAGGATTGCCTTTTCTCCTATCTTACCCCTTGTAGAAGATGAGTTTTCTGTTAGTCACGGAAAGGCAAGTAGTATATTCATATTCTTGTCTGCCGGTTATGGTATAGGTGTATTTGTTTCAGGCCTTTTTTCCGGTAGGGTGGGTTATAAGAAGTCTATTACAATATCCCTTCTTTTACTGAGCCTTGTAAACTTTCTGATACCCTTTGTTTATAGCTTTTCATTACTCTATCTATTTTCATTTTTACTTGGTTTTTCTGTGGGAATATATTTACCTGCGGCAATACCTTTAATTACCGAATATTATAGTGAAAAACAATGGGGCAAGGCTATTTCTATCCATGATACAGGGGCATCTATAGCAATCTTTGCAACACCCCTTATTTCTATTTTCCTCCTCCATTTTTTTAAATGGAGAGATATGTTCATGGTATATGGGGTTTTTTTTATTTTATGTGCGGGCATCTTTTATTATGTAAGTAAAGAGGTGAAAATCAGTAATCCTTCAAAGGCAATGTTTAAGGAAATTATAAAAAAGCGTGCTCTATGGCTTCTATCATTATTGTGGGTGTTTTCTGCTGGTGCTAATTTAGGTATATACTCTATTATACCCTTATATCTTACAAAAGAACTGAAGATGGATATAGGTTTTGCAAATACAATCCTTGCTATATCAAGGCTCGGTTCCATCGGGATAGCGGTGGCCTGTGGTTTTATTGTTGATAAATTTAATTTAAGGCGTGTGATTTTTATCATGGTGTTTATTACGAGTATATTTACGATACTTCTGGGAATAGTAGGTGCTAAATACATAGCATTTATCCTTTTTTTTCAAGCCATCTTTGTTACAGGTTTTTTTCCAATTGGACTTGTGGCAATTGCAAGGATATTCGAGCGTGATATAAGAAGCCTTGCAACGGGTAGTATCCTTGCATTGAGTATGTTATTTGGAGGGGGGTTGATCCCGTATTTTTTAGGCATCTCCGGTGATCTATTCAGCTTTGGCCTTGGTATAGTTATCCTTGGTGTATTGGTTATGTTATCGAGCACCCTCCTTTTCCATATAAAAGAGATCGAATAGCGTGATAATTTAGTTTTTTAAAGGCTATTATCTTTTAAATACTTGACTTTAATCTCTTTTTCCTCTATTATTATAGCGTTTTACCAACGGGAGGTGCTAACATGGGAATAGGTTTACTTGGAAAAAAACTTGGGATGACCCAGGTATTCGACGAGAATGGGAACATAGTCCCCGTTACTGTGATACAGGCAGGACCATGCTTTGTTATCCAAAAGAAGACTGAAAAGACTGATGGTTACAATGCCATACAATTTGGTTTTGATGAGATTAAAAAGGTTAAAAATGTAAATAAACCAATGACAGGGCATTTTAAAAAGGCAAATATCACACCATTGAAGTTTATAAAAGAATTCAGGGTAACAGAGGAAGAACTCGAATCGAACGAAATAGGTTCTCAGATTTCAGTAGATATTTTCCAAATAGGAGAATATGTAGATGTAACAGGAATATCAAAAGGTAAAGGTTTTGCAGGTGTGGTAAAGCGTCATGGTTTTAAGGGTTCACCTGCATCCCGTGGTACCCACGAATATTTCAGGCATGGTGGCTCTATAGGCCAGAACATGACCCCAGGTAGAACCATGAAAGGTAAGAAGATGCCCGGTCATATGGGCAACGAGAAGGTCACAGTGCAGAATCTGAAGGTTGTCGAGGTAAGAGGTGATACAAACATACTCATGATAAGGGGTGCTATCCCAGGCCCTGCAAACGGGTATGTAGTTATAAAAAAGGCAGTTAAAAAATCATCTTAAGGTGTTTCTTTCCCAGGGTTTTGGTTCAGGCTTTTTTATTTTTTGACATTGATTTATTCTGAATGTAAATTAAATTAATGTTTACCCTTTATATTACCGACACCTTTTCTGCAGCCCACAGAATAGAAGAATATCATGGCAAATGCGAAGAATTACATGGCCACAATTTCAAGGTGGAGGTCCTTTTTGAGGGAGATAAACTTGGTCCAGGGGGCATGCTCATTGATTTTAAGGTGTTAAAAAACCTCCTTAAAGACATACTGAGTTCATTAGATCACAAATACTTAAACGAGATTGAATTTTTTAAAAAAAGGGCATGTTCTTCCGAATATATTGCAGTCTATATTTATAATGGATTGAAAAAATTAATAGATAATTTAAACATCAGGCTTCATGAGGTAAGGGTCTGGGAATCTGAAAGCGCCTATGCATCATACAGGGAGTAAGGGAAATCCATGAAAGATATACAAAATATGCGTGATCCAAGAAACATTAAAATAGATAAGGTTGGCGTAAAGAACATTACCTATCCCATAGTTGTGCTCGATAAAGAGAATGGATATCAACATACCATTGCCACCATAGACATGTATGTGAGCCTAAGTCAAGAAAACAAGGCAACCCATATGAGCAGATTCGTGGAAATACTCCATAAAAACCAGAGCATGATAAACATGAAGAACTTTCCCAAAATTTTAAAGGAAATGCTGGAATTACTTGATGCAGAATCAGCCCACCTTGACATAAGATTTCCGTATTTTGTAAAAAAAGAGGCACCTGTTACAAAAAAACCCAGCTATATGGAATATCAGTGTGGTGTATGCGGTTCCATGGATAGCCCTGGAGAGATGAAGGAATTTAAAGTCTATGTGAGTGTCCCTATTAATACCCTTTGCCCTTGTTCTAAAGAGATAAGTGCTTACGGAGCCCATAACCAGAGAGGTATAGTTAAGGTGTGTGTGAAATTTAAAAAATTTTTCTGGATAGAAGACCTTATAGACATTGTAGAAGATTCGGCAAGCACAGAAATTTATTCTCTTTTAAAAAGAGAGGATGAAAAATTCATCACAGAGAGGGCTTATGAAAATCCCAAATTTGTAGAAGATGTTGTTAGAGATATTGCTGAAAGGCTTTCAAAAGATGAGAATATAAAATGGTTTTCCATAGAGGCAGAAAACTTTGAGAGTATACATAACCACAGTGCCTATGCATATCTTGAAATAGAAAATAAAGGAGGGCAGTTATGAAAAAATTATGTATTGTTTTATGTCTTGCATTTTTTGTTTTTTCAGGTTGTACATGGTTTAATAAAACAACACAGGACACCAAACAGACACAGAAAAGCGAGACGGTAAATCAGGTATTTTACGGTTTTCCCGATGTGCCTGTGCCTAAAGAATTGACATATATAAGTGAAAAAAGCTTTGTCTTTGAAACGCCAAATGTTAAGGCAGGGATAATGGTATTTGATGGAAACGTGGATATGCAGTCACTGGAAAATTATTTCAGGATATATTTGCCAAAAAACGGTTGGAGGTTTGTAAATAGTTACAGGTATAAAGATGTGATATTGAATTTTGTAAAAGAAGATAAAACATGCAATATAAAAATGTCGAAGGGAACATTTATTAATACAGAGGTAGAAATATGGGTTGGACCTACTGATAAAAGTCCACTTCAAAGAAAAGAGGTAGAGCTCAAATGATTTTTTGCAGTGATTAAAACATCATGTGGATATACAGAAGGGTTGATCTTATAGATGATATAGAAGGCCTAAAATTTATCTCTTTTATCGGTGCAGGTGGAAAAACCTCATTTATAAAATTCCTTGCTTCACATATAGCAAGCACTGGTAAAAGAGTAGCCATTACCACAACTACGAAGATATATGCTGAAAAGCCATTTATTTTGTTGGAACAAAAAGGGATAGGGTTTAAAGACAAAAATCCGATATTTATAGGTAAATCATTAGAAGAGGGAAAACTTACGGCACTTAACGAAGATGAGATAAAAGAGATTGCTAAAGAATTTGATGTTGTTTTAATAGAGGCAGATGGTGCAAAAAGAAAGCCTTTGAAATACCCTGAAGTATATGAGCCTGTAATACCCAATTTTACAGAAAAGGTTTTTATCCTAACAGGTCTTGATGCCTTATATAAAAAGATAAAAGATAGTGTGTTTCGATGGCAAATCTTTTCTCAGAAAACGGGCATCTCAGGTGATGAATTTATAAGCCCTGAGATATTTTTAAGGTTTTTTTCATCTGACGGACTCTTAAAGGGTGTGGAAAATAAAATCTTCTCAGTGATTTTGAACAAATATGACCTGTGCATAGAAAAAAATATAGTATTCCATATTGCAAAAAATCTTATAAGGAGAATAAAGCCAGATGGGATATACATAGCCAGCATAAACTACAAAATATTTTATAGGATAGATGTCTTTTAGCAGAGTATTTTCAATTTTTCTTGATTTACATTTTATATCATTTTAAAACTTATTGATGGTGGACAAAAACGAAAGAAGGATAATTACAGCAACCCTTGCAGATATATATCTCCAGCAAGGTTATTTAGAAAAGGCAATAGAGATATATGAAAAACTTTCAAAAAATGAGCCTGATAATGATTTTTATAGAAAGAGGTGTGCTGCCCTTAAAAAGGAATTAAAGGAGAAACAGAAACCCACAATTTTTAAAAAGATAATGACAAAAAAGATATGGTGATTCTGTGTTAAATAAGAGAAGAGAAAAGGTTAAAAACATAATGGATAATATGGGCCTTGACGGTTGTATTATAAAAGGTATGGATAATATCTTTTATTTAACCGGTTTTAGGGGCTCAGAGGCGACACTTCTTATTTCAAAGGGTGAGGTATTCTTGCTTACAGACTTTCGCTATATCACATATGCAAAGGAGACTGTCAACGATGTCCAGGTATACGAAATAAAAAAAGACAAGGATGTGCTGTGGGAACTGTGTATGATGCTTGAGATAAAGAGATTGGGTTTTGACGGTGCACATATTACCTATAATATGTATGAAAGGTTAAGGAATTCACTAAAGGATATAGAGTTTTTACCCTTAAATGAGGAGATAGAAGACATAAGAAAGTGCAAAGATGCAGAGGAGATAAAATTAATGCTTGAGGCAATAGAGATTGCCACAAACGCCTTCAAAGAAATATTCGAAGAGATAAGACCTGGTAAAACAGAAAAAGAAATAGCACGAACCCTTGATTACACCATGGAGAGGCTCGGTGCAGATAAACCCTCCTTTGATACAATAGTTGCATCAGGGGAGCGGACAGCCCTGCCCCATGCAAAGCCAACGGAAAAAAAACTCTCAGCCGGCGAGCCGGTAATCATTGATTTTGGTGTGCAAAAAGATGGATACTGTAGCGATGAAACGTGCACAATTTTGCTTGGTGAGGTAAATGGAAAGATAAACGAGATTTATAATGTGGTAAACGATGCAAGGGCACTGGGTATTGAAAAGGCAAAGCCCGGTATGCCCATAAAAGAACTCGATATGATAGTCAGGGGATACATCGAAAAGGCAGGCTATGGTGTGTATTTTGGGCACGGCACAGGTCACGGAATAGGGATAGCAGTTCATGAGACACCGTCAATAAATACAACATCTGCAGGGATATTGGAAGAAAACATGGTAATTACCATTGAGCCGGGGATTTATATCCCTCATATTGGAGGCGTGAGGCTTGAGGATATGGTATTTATAGGTGCTACTGATGTAAAGGTGTTAACCAAGATAAGAAAGGATATGCTCACTGTAACGATTTAGAAAAATACAGAAAAAAAGATATTTAGGAGGATGATGATGATTGTTTCTACACAGGAATTCAGAAAAGGGCTGAGAATACTTTTGGACAAAGAACCTTTTGTGATCGTTGATTTTCAACATGTAAAACCAGGAAAGGGTGCGGCTTTTGTAAAGACAAGGGTAAAGAGCTTGATAACAGGCAATGTTCTTGATAAGACATTCAGGTCTGGAGAAAAATTCGAAGAGCCCGATGTTGAAGAAAAAGAAATGCAGTATCTGTATAAAGAAGAAGATAAGTTCTATTTTATGGATGTTAATAATTACGAGCAGTTGTTCATAGAAGAAAAAAATCTTGGTGATGCAAAAAATTATCTGAAAGAGGGCATGACCATAGCAGTCCTTTTTCATAATGGAGAACCTATCGGTGCTGAAATACAAAATTTTGTTGATTTAAAGATAGTTAAGACAGAGCCAGGGGTCAGAGGAGATACGGCCCAGAATGCCACCAAGCCTGCAGTCCTTGAAACAGGTTTTACTATTCAGGTGCCACTTTTTGTAGAAGAAGGAGATACAGTGAAGATAGATACAAGGACAGGAGAGTATGTAGAGAGGGTTAATAAATAGATATCATGTTTATAACCTTTGAGGGTATAGAGGGAAGTGGAAAGACAACACAGATAAACCTCCTGTACGAATATCTAAAAAGTAAAGGCTATGATGTTATAAAGACAAGGGAACCAGGTGGCACAGAAATCGGAGAATTTCTGCGGGATCTGCTTTTAAACAAAGATAGACACATTGCCCCTAAAACAGAGCTGCTTTTAATAATGGCCATAAGGGCTCAACATGTGAAAGATGTTATTATCCCTGCTATAAAGGATAAAAAGATAGTGCTCTGTGACAGGTTTTTTGATGCTACTTATGCCTATCAGGGTTATGGTAGAGGGATAGATTTAAAAACTATAAAATTTATTAATAATTTTGTGACAGAAGGGATTACACCGGATTTAACAATACTCATCGACTATGACGTAATAGATGGCCTTGCCCGCAGAATGAACAATACAGGACATATGGATAGGTTTGAAAAGGAGGGTTTTTCTTTTCACAAAAAGATAAGAGACGCCTATCTTAAACTCTCCCAAGAACATAAAGAACGGTTTCTTGTATTGGATGGCAGCGAATCCGTTGAAAAGATACATAAAATCATAAAAGATAGGGTGGATAGCTTAATAAATGCACGGGGTCTTTAAAGACATAATGGGTCATGAGAGGCAAAAGGCCCTGATATCTTCTATTCTTAAAAAGGAAAGGGTACCCCACGCCTTTCTCTTTTCAGGATTGGAGGGTATAGGAAAGAAAACATTTGCCATTTCTATAGCCCGTAAGCTTCTGTGTCAAACCGGTGAAGACTGCGGTTTTTGCAGATCCTGTATGAAGGTGAAGAAATTAACACACCCCGACCTTTTAGTCCTCGATCACCAATATTTGGAATGGGCTACAAGCTTACATGGTAAAAAAAATTTAAAGGAAAATGGTGAGCAGATAAAAGAAGTCTCATCCATTAGCATAGATTTTATAAGGGGAAATGAGGAGAAAAAGATAAAAGGCATAAATGAAGAGGTAATAAGACATCCCCATGAAGGAAAAAAAAGGATAATAATTATTGATAACATAGAGAATTTAACCAATGATGCCGCCAATGCATTCCTAAAAACCCTTGAAGAACCCCCTGACTACAATATGTTTTTTCTTATAACCTCAAGAGAAGGTGATGTGCCAGTGACGATTAAGTCGAGATGTGTAAAGGTTTTATTTAATCCCTTACCGCAGGATTTAATAAAAGGATATTTTATGAATACCTTGGAAGTTGAGGAAAAAAGGGCAGATTTAATCTCGTCCATTTCTCAGGGCAGTATAGGCAATGGTATATTCTGGCTTGAAGATAAAAACCTTGAGATAAGGAGGATATTGGGAGAGCTTATACTGGGAAAAAAGAAAAGCCATGTCCTTATAACCCTTGTTTCCGAACACATAGCAAAAGGAAACAGGGAATGCTCCATTTTTATTGGTTTTTTATTGTCCCTCTTCAGAGATATGTTTATGATAAAAAAAATGGACAATGCCAGTTGCGTAATAAATAAAGATTTTGCAGAGGTCATAGAAAATTCTGTTTATAATCTTGAGTGGATAGAGGCATCGATTAAAAAAATAAAGGAAACTGCCGTGATAATGAAGTATAATATCAACAAGTGGCTTATGTTTGAGAACCTTTTGTATAATATTATGGGGTAATATGAAAAGCGCTTATGTAAAGATAAACGATTGCTATGGATGTGTCTTCGAGATGGAGGTGCCAGAAGAGGCAAAAAAGGGAGATTATGTTTTGTGTGAGCTTGAAAAGGGCACTTGTCTTGGTATTATAATTACAGAGCCTGAAGAAAATGTAAAGGAGGGTTTAAAGAAGGTAGCAGGCATTCCCAAAAAAGAAGAGGTGGAGGAATACTTCAAACTCAAGGAAAAGGAGGAAAATGCCTTTAAAATATGTAAACAAAAGATTGAAGAACTAAACCTACCTATGAAACTACTATCAGCAGAGTATTTTTTTGGTGCCTCAAAACTTCTTTTTTACTTTGTCTCGGAAAACAGGGTAGACTTCAGGGAACTTGTAAAGGAGCTTGCCAAAGAATTTAAAACAAGGATAGAATTAAGGCAGATTGGGGTCAGAGATGAGGCAAAGATCATAGGTGGGCTCGGTAATTGCGGCAATATTTGTTGCTGCAAGAGATTTTTGAACAACTTTTCAGTCGTTTCTATTAAAATGGTAAAAGAACAGGGCCTTGCTTTAAATCCTGCCAAAATTTCAGGAATATGCGGAAGGCTCATGTGCTGTCTCGCATATGAATACGATATGTATATGGAATATAAAAAGGAGTTTCCAAAGATAGGTAAAAAGGTAATCCTCGAACAGGGTGAGGGAAAGGTTGTCAAACACAATCCCTTGAGTTCTACCTTTACCGTGGAACTCGAAGACGGAAACCTTGTAAATGTAACATTGAAAGATATAAAATCCGTTGATTGAGTGAGTTCGCACCTTTAGATTTAAAGTAAAAAAGTTTTATGGAGTGAAAAGATGATTAAGAAGAGATATTATATCACGACCCCCATATATTATATAAACGATGTCCCACATATCGGCCATGCATACACGACCATTGCCGCAGATATCATGGCACGATACAAGAGAATAGGTGGCTATGATGTATTTTTTTTAACAGGAACTGATGAGCACGGCCAAAAGGTGGAGCAGGCGGCATCAAAACAGGGGATAGCACCTCAAGAACTTGCAGACAGAATGGTTTATGGTTTTATAGATTTATGGAAAAAGCTGAACATATCCAATACAGGCTTTATAAGGACAACAGAAGAAAGGCACAAAAAGGTGGTTCAGTATATATTCAAAAAGGTATTTGAAAAAGGAGATATTTATCTCGGTGAATATGAAGACTGGTATTGTGTCCCCTGTGAAAGTTATTTTACAGAATTTCAGTTAGTAGATGGAAAGTGTCCAGATTGTTTAAGGCAACCTGAGAGATTAAAGGAAGAAAGCTATTTTTTTAGACTCTCAGGTTATACAGAGAAACTCTTAGAATATATAGAATCCCATAAAGACTTTATCATGCCTGAAATAAGATACAATGAGGTTATAAGTTTTGTAAGGGGAGGCCTGAGAGATCTTAGCGTGAGTAGAACGAGTTTTCAATGGGGTATAAAAGTTCCCATGAACGATAAGCATGTTGTGTATGTATGGTTTGATGCATTAACAAACTATCTTACAGGTATAGGCTATCTTGAAGACGATGAACATTTTCAGGCGTTCTGGCCCTGCGATATGCACTTGATAGGAAAAGATATATTGAGGTTCCATGGAGTATATTGGCCATGCTTTTTAATGTCCATGGGTATTGAACCACCAAGGCATATATTTGCCCATGGCTGGTGGACAATAGAAGGTCAGAAAATGTCAAAATCATTGGGTAATGTGATAGACCCCAATGAGGTGGTGAATACCTATGGAGTAGATGAATTCAGGTTCTTTCTTTTCAGGGAGGTCCCGTTTGGACTGGATGGTGACTTTTCAAAAAATGCCATTGTAGGTAGGATAAATGGTGATCTTGCCAACGATTTCGGAAATCTTGTAAGTAGAGCCGTTACAATGGTGAATAAATTTCAAAAAGGTAAAATAGAAAGACCGGAAAAGAAAAACGGAATCGATGAAAATTTTGAAACAGCAATAAGAAGATTAGTTGATGAATACAAAAAATCAATGGATACCTTTTCCTATTATAAGGCGCTTCAAAATGCATTTGATATAATCTCTATTATGAACAAGTATATAGATTCAGAGGCACCTTGGAGGCTAAACAAAGAAAAAGACAAGAGGCTTTCTACTGTTATGTTCAATTTGTGGAATGGCCTGAGAATTTCTGCCCTACTTTTTTATCCATTTATGCCTGTCAAATCCCAAAAAATATGGGAAGCCATAGGTATAAAAAGACCCATTGAGAAGGCTTTACTCGAAGGGGAAGAAGATTTTTATTATACAGAAGATATATCTGAGATAACAAAGATTAGCCCTATTTTTCCGAGGATAGAGGGATAAAATGCCTTTTACACCCATACATGAGGTTATAGATAGGGTTATAAAAAAATACAGAATTGACGGTGATATAGATGCCTATAAGGTTTTTTCAGTATGGAACGATATTGTTGGGACAAAACTCTCAGGTCATGCAAAACCTGTTAAGATAAAAGAAAAGGTTCTATATGTTTCAGTAGATGACCCTCTATGGCTTGCCCAGATAAAATATATTAAACAAGATATCATTGAAAAGCTCTGTATTGCCATCAAAGACGATATTTTCAGGGACATAAAGTTTTTTTTAAAAAAGTAGGGTTATTAATTTTTTTATAAAAAAGGGGGCAAATGGAAACATCCTTGAGAAAGGCAAAGATAGTCTGCACAATAGGTCCTGCAACAGGCTCTAAAAAGAAGATTAAAGAGCTTATAGAAGCAGGGATGGATGTGGCGAGGCTTAATTTTTCCCATGGAGATTATGGGTTTCACAAAGAGGTCATAGATTACATAAGGCTCACATCAAAAAGGCTTAACAAACACATTGCCGTATTGCAAGACCTTCAGGGCATAAAAATCAGGGTAGGCAAGGTAAAAGAAGGGGGGATACCCCTTAAAAAAGGCCAGAGGATAAAGATAATGGTAGGTGATGGGGAATGTAGTGACGGAACACTCTATATAACCTATCCATGGCTTATAGAGGATGCCTCAATAAACGATAGGATTTTAATAGACGACGGTCTTATTCAGCTCGATGTGGTGGAGAAGACAGAAGATGGACTTATTGCCACAGTTATAGAACCAGGCATTTTAAAGGATAAAAAAGGTATAAACCTTCCCCATATGAAGGTCAGGGTCGGTTCTTTTACAGATAAAGATATGGCGGATCTTAAGTTCGGAATGGAGTGCGGGGTAGATTTTGTGGCAATATCCTTTGTAAGAAGCGCAGAGGATATACTAAAGGTTAAAAAATATATGAATGAACATGGAAAGGCAATCCCTGTAATTGCCAAGATAGAAAAAGAGGAGGCCATAAAAGATATAGATAATATTTTGGATGAGGCAGAGGGAATCATGGTGGCAAGGGGTGATCTCGGCGTTGAAATGCCCATCGAAGAGGTGCCGGTTATTCAGAAGATGTTAATAAAAAAGGCAAACAATGCCATGAAGATAGTAATTACAGCAACTCAGATGCTCGAATCTATGACACTGCATTTAAGGCCTACAAGGGCAGAAGCAACGGATGTGGCAAATGCAGTAATAGACGGAACAGATGCACTTATGCTTTCAGCAGAGACATCTGTAGGAAGACATCCAGTTGAGACCGTAAAGATGATGGATACAATTGTAAGATTTACAGAAAAGACAATGCTGATGTCCGAAAATTTTACCTATAGAAAGATAGAGCAATCTAACGAAGGTTCTTCTTCAGTAGAGAAGGCCATTGCACGGGGGGTAGCCATAATGGCCCGGGAAACTGGTGCAAAGTTCATAATTGCATTTTCAAGAACAGGCTTTACAGCCAAATTGATATCAAAATTCAGACCACCCATACCCATAATTGCATTTTCACCAAATGAATCTGTTGTGCGCCAGATGTCCATATATCATGGTGTTATACCTCATGTTGTTAAAAATTTTACAAATACAGACGATATGATTAAAGAGGTGAATGGATTTATACTAAAAAACGGGCTTGCCAATAAAGGTGAAAGGATCATTATTGTGGCAGGTCACCCTGTAGTCTCTACGGCAAAGACGAATTTTATAAAGGTGCATGTAGTGGAATAAGGTTTTATAAGTTATATAAATTCAATCTCCAAAATAAATATCTTTATCAATAATTACACCTGTGCCTTTGAATCTTTTTACAAAATCCTGGCAATCGAGGGCATAGATTGGGCTAATTTCTATTTTTATATCAGGATTAACCCTTGCCCCTGCTGATTCGAGCCATTTTTTGAACATTAAAATCATATCTTTCTGTGCTGTTTCAGGGGAATCAACTCCTTCTTTATTTTTTACAGGAGAAAACTCTTCTTCCCTTAATACCTCAACGGCACATGCCTTTTTTGCAAATGGAATGGCATCAAATACAAATGTTTCGAATTTTAATACATCTGTTTCGTTTATGCTATTCATTATCTCTATTTCTAATTTTTTCTTTGCCCTGTGATAGGGAAGGGCAAAACCGTGATCGTTTAACCTTTTTATAAAATTAAGGGAGAATGCATGTATAGCAGTATTCCCTGCCCAGTAAACGATTTTTCCCTCTTCATCCACTGCCTCCATATAGGCTTTATCCATATCACTGTATTCTATGATAGCATCTTTTCCATTGAGATTTACATAAACGCCGACCTTTTCTTCTATGTTTCTTCTTCTTACAACCTTTGTGGAAACCTCAGAGCCTGTAAGAATATGATATCCTAAAAATACAGGGTCTAAAATCTTGACAAGGGGGTTATCAATCTGACAGTAAAATAGCTCTGAATACCCCAGGGAAATGAGTTTTTCTAAAATCCCTGATTCGTGGATTGCCTTTAATGAACCACCGTGGCCATCGGGGTTTGTTGCCAGTTCATATTTTCCTTTTAAGATGAGGTCCCCTGATAGGGTGAGGCTCGGTAGCATCCCCTGTTTGAAGAACAAAATCCTATCTTTTTCAAGACCGAAATAATCGTTTTCATAAAAAAAGTTGCGCGTGTCATAATCATTTTCTTCGCTGGTCATAATAATAAGAGGAATCCTTGCACTATACTTTTTAGAAAGGGCTATTAATTGCTCTGAAAACAATTGAAAAAAAGACTTTCCCTTAACAGGGGAGATCTTAAATGTCCCTTTTGGTCCTTCAAAACCGAGTCTTGTGCCTTGCCCCCCTGCCACTATAAGCACAGCCACTTTATTCTCCCTTATGGTTTTTTCACCTGCTCTTTTTGCCTTATCTCTAAATGCCAACTCATCCTCTGTTTTTGGCAAAGTTATCACATGGGCAGGGGTTATATAAAAATCTCCTTTTTCTTTGTTCTGGTTTTTAAAATTACTATACAGTTTGAACACGAGGTCGATATCGAGGTAAGTAAGGTTATTTAAAAATACATCCTTTTCTTTTTCGTTTAGTCTATTTATATGCTCTATGATGTGGTTCTGATTATATACTTTAAGTTTTTTTATTATGTCGTTTTTCAATCTCAGTTCCCTCTCTTCAGTCAATTTTAAAAGGGTAATCTGTTTTTAAAAAATTTATTTAAGACCTTTTAAATTTTTCGTTCAGCACCCTCTTGAATCTCGGTGCATATATAATATCAAAGGCCTCTTCTTTTCCTGGAAATAGTTCCATTGCTTTCTTTTTCACACCCTCAACGATCATTATTGCATGATCGTGGCTGATATTCTGTGATTTTATATAACTTAAGGCAAAGTCCACAATGAATCTCAGTTTTCTTAACTTTTTTTCTTCTTCCAGGATGTCGTCTTGCATTTTTTACAATTTTTCTTTTTTTATAAAATGTTCTTTTAATTCACCAAAAAGCAACATACCCGCACCTATGGAAATGGAAATATCTGCAACATTAAATGCAGGCCAGTGATAATTTTTATAGTAAAAGTCAAGAAAGTCAATTACATAACCGTAGGAGAATCTATCGTATAGATTACCAATAGCCCCAGAAAGGATAAGGAGCAGAGACATTGTTTTAAAGAAGGTCATGGTGTATCTTATTAAGATGTAGACAAGGACAAGGGAAATGGCCAGTGGAAAAAATGTAAAAACATATTTTGCCAGTTGATGCTGGGACAAGAGGCTAAAGGCACCGCCGTAATTTCTTACATGGACAATAGAAAAAAAGGATGTAATCTTTATATCTTCAAGATAAGGTATCCTATCGAAGATTACAATCTTTGTCCATCTATCGAGAAAGAACACAAAGGGCACTATAGTGAAGATAAGATATCTTCGCATCTTTTACACACTTCTGGAAATTTTGCATCAGTAGGTGTTAAATCTGTGGAGTATTGCCAGCACCTCTGACACTTTTTTCCCTCTGCTTTTGATACAGTGATTACGGTTTCTGTATGTTTATTAATAGATACCTGCGATACAATAAATATGTCCTTTATCTCGTTTTCTAATTTTTTTAGAATGCGGTAATCCTCATCGTTTGCCTGAATCATTATATTTGCATCGAGGGAGTGGCCTATTATCTTTTCTGATCTCTTTTCTTCTATCTTTTTATTTACAATCTCCCTTATCTTCCATATCTTTTCCCATTCTTCTTCAAGGGCCAAATCTATAAGCTCTTTTTTGACTTCCGGGAAATCGCAGAGAAAGATGCTTTCCTTGTCGTCCCTGCCTTTTATATATTGCCACATCTCTTCTGAAGTGGTAGAGAGGATAGGAGATATGATCTTTACAAGGGATAAAAGAGTTTCGTAGATAACGGTTTGAGAAGCCCTTCTCTTTAGGGCATCCTTTTTTTCAACATATATCCTGTCTTTTATAATATCAAGGTAAAGGGCACTTAAATCCACTGCGCAGAAGTTGTGGATACTGTGATAAATTATATGAAAGGTGTATTCTTCATATGCCTTTGTTACCTTATCTATTAATCTGTTTAACCTTGAGAGCATCCATCTGTCAAGGTATGACATTTTATCATATGGCACACTATCTTTTACAGGATCAAAGTCATTTATATTAGCGTGGAGGAATCTAAAAGTATTTCTTATTCTTCTATATGTTTCAACGAGTCTGTTTATTATGTCTTTCGATATCTTTATATCATCCCTGTAATCCTCGTATGTAACCCAGAGCCTTAAGATCTCTGCACCGTATTTTTCTATAATCTCTTCGGGAGATATGATATTGCCAAGGGATTTTGACATCTTTCTACCTGAACCGTCAACTACAAAACCGTGTGTTAATACAGACTTATAAGGCGCTACCCCTTCATTGGCAACGGATGTCAATAATGAGCTATGGAACCAGCCCCTGTGCTGATCACTGCCTTCGAGATACATATCTACAGGGAAACTGAGTTCTTTTCTTTTCTTGCAAACAGCAGACCAGCTCACACCTGAATCAAACCAGACATCGAGTATATCCTCTTCTTTGATAAAAACATCGTTTCCACACTTACTGCATCTTGCCTGTTCTGGTAAAAAATAAGAGGCCTCTTTTTCGAACCAGATATCAGCGCCGTATTTTTTTACTGCCTCTATAACATTTTTAAAAGAATCTGAATTCCAGAAAGGTTCTCTGCATTTTTTACAATAAAAAATGGTGATTGGTATGCCCCATACCCTCTGACGGGAAATACACCAATCAGGTCTAACAAGGAGCATATTGTATATCCTGTCCCTTCCCCAGGATGGGATCCATTTCACCCTGTCGATTTCTTCGAGGGCCTTTTTTCTTAAACCTTTGTTATCAAGGGATATAAACCACTGTTCTGTGGCCCTGAATATAACAGGTTTTTTACATCTCCAGCAGTGGGGATATGAATGTTCTATCTGTTCATTATAAAGAAGCAATCCCTTAGATTTTAGTATTTCCACAATATGCCTGTTGCTTTCGAATACATTCATACCCTTAAATAATTCTACATCCTCTGTAAATTTGCCATCATTATCTACAGGGGAATATACATCAAGGCCATATTCAAGCCCTGTCTCATAGTCTTCTTCTCCGTGTCCTGGTGCAATGTGGACCGCGCCTGTGCCTGTATCATCGGCTACATAATCGGCAAAAACGATTATAGAATCCCTGTCTATAAATGGATGTTTAAAAAAGATACCCTTAAGTCTTTCAGGGGATAACTCCTCTATTATCCTGTAATTATTTATCTTTGCCTTTTTTGTAACCTCTTCTACGAGTTGTTTTAAAACAATATATATTTCTTTATCTGTTTCCAAGGCAACATAGGTGAATGTTGGATTTATTGCAATGGCAAGATTGGCAGGGAGTGTCCACGGCGTTGTAGTCCATATAAGCATAAATATAGGTTTTTCAGGATAATTATCGAAAATACCTTTTTTTTCCTTTGTGTATGGAAATTTTACATATATTGCGTCTGATTTTTTTGTATCGTATTCAATCTCTGCCTCTGCAAGGGCTGTCAAGCAGTTTATACACCATAGGACAGGTTTCTTTTTCCTGTATATCTCTCCCCTTTCAAAGAATTTTTGCATCTCCTCGATAATTGTGGCTTGATAATTAAAATCCATGGTGATATAAGGGTCTTTCCATTTACCTATTACTCCGAGCCTTTTAAATTCCTCTCTCTGGATATTTATGAATCTTTCTGCGTATGCCCTGCATTGACGCCTTTTTTCCAGTTTAGACTGGGTGAGGTTTTTTGTCTTCATTTCCTTTTCTATCTGGTGTTCTATGGGGAGTCCATGGCAATCCCAGCCTGGAATGTAATCTGCCTTGTATCCAGACATGAATTTAGACTTTACGATGATATCCTTTAGAATCTTATTCAATGCAGTCCCTAAATGGATGTTGCCATTGGCATAAGGTGGACCGTCATGGAGGATAAATTTTTTTGTATATGTTTTATTTTCTACGAGTTTTTCGTAAAGGTTGATATCGTCCCAGAATTTTAGCATCTCCCTTTCTTTTATGGGAAGGTTACCTTTCATGGGAAAGGGTGTCTTTGGTAAATTAAGTGTGTCTTTATAGTCCATGGCGTTTTCCTTTTTATAAGCTATTGGCCTTTTAATTAAAAAAGGCCTAAAAAAATTAACACAAATGGGATATTCATGCAAGTTTTAAGGTGAATTTATTTTAGAATGCCTCTTTTATGAACTGGGTAATTTCGTCTTCTTTGCCTAAAAAGAAATGGTCTGATTCTATTATCTTTAAACTCTTTTCTGTTAAAGACAGTTCTTTATAAAGGTTCAAGAGAGGTTCCACAGGGGCAATCTCATCGTATTTTCCTGCAATGAACCACATCTTTCCTTTAAATTGTTTAAGGGGTGACGAATCATAAACAGAAAAAGGATAAGCGACAATAAAAATGGATTCAACGTCTTCTAATTTAAGGGCTGCCCTTATTGAAACCCAGGCGCCAAAAGAATATCCTGAAAGGACAATACTTGCGTTGTCTTTTAAGTTCTCTCTAAGAAAATTTACAGCACCCATGACATCTTCTATTTCGCCTATACCTTCGTCGTATGTGCCTTCACTTCTTCCAACCCCTCTAAAATTGAACTTTAAGGTGGTAAATCCTCTTTCATAAAATCCCTTTTCCATGGCATTGATTACATTATTGTGCATACTACCACCGTATAAAGGATGGGGGTGGCATATCACAACCCCTTTTTTGCCATCTTGCTCGTTTAATATGGCATCGAGCTTTGGTTGTGAACCTATATATACCCTTTTTGTTGACATGGCTTCTTTATTTTGGTAGTTTTTCAGCCAAAAATCAAGAGGTAAGTTATGATATTTTTCGGTAAGAAAGATAAAGAAAAAAAGCCCCACAAAGAGATAGATATAAAAAAGGAAATGGAAAAGGCTGAAAAGGAAGAATCTTTATGGATTAAGTGCAGTTCCTGTCAGGAGCTCTTGTATAAAAAAGAGGTTGAAAGAAATCAACACATCTGTCTTAAATGCGAATATCATTTTCCCATATCTGTAGAGAACAGGATAAAACTTACATTCGATGAAGGCTCCTTTACTGAGCTTTTCGATAATATTGAACCTGTAGATTTTCTAAAGTTCAAGGATACAAAATCTTATAAAACAAGATTGGAAGAGACCCAGGAACAGGTAAAGAGATTGGATGCCATTGTGTGCGGACAGGGTAAAATTTACGGGATAGATGTATTGACTGCTATATTTGATTTTTCTTTTATGGGCGGCAGTCTCGGCTCTGTAGTTGGAGAAAAGATTACGAGGACACTGGAAGCTGGAGCAGAAAGAGGCCTCCCTGTAATTATTTTCTGTGCCTCAGGTGGAGCAAGGATGCAGGAAGGTATTATGTCTCTTATGCAAATGTCAAAGGTATCAGGTGCCATATACAGGTTAAAATCAGCAAAAATACCTTACATCTCTGTGCTCACAGACCCTACCTTAGGCGGGGTTACTGCGAGCATGGGTATGCTTGGGGACATCATCATTGCAGAGCCAAAGGCAATGATAGGTTTTGCCGGTCCAAGGGTGATTAAGGAGACTATAAAAGAAGAGCTTCCCCAGGGTTTTCAGAGGGCCGAATATTTGTTAGAGCACGGCATGATAGATATGATAGTTAGCAGAAAGGAACTCAAAAGGCAACTTGCAACCCTCATCAAGCTTATCCTTCTATGAAAAGATATTCCTCAATAATGGAATATCTGTCCGGCCTTGAAAGTGCAGGTATTATTTTTGGTCTTGATAACATAAGGTCAATACTAAATGCCATCGGCAATCCCCATGAAGGTTTACGTTTTATCCATATTACCGGAACGAATGGAAAGGGTTCTGTGGCGGCCATGCTTTCTTCAATTCTAAAAGATGCAGGTTATAAGGTGGGTAAATATACATCGCCTCATCTTATAAGATTCAACGAAAGGATTGTCGTAAATGATAAAGAAATAAGCGATAGCGAAGTATGGGAGATTGGAGATTATATAAAAGGGCATATTGAAGGCCAAGGCATAGATAAAAGATTTAGTTATTTTGACTTTACAACAGCTATGGCCTTTGAATATTTTTACAGAAAAAAGGTAGATATTGCCGTAATTGAGGTAGGTCTTGGTGGAAGGCTTGATTCTACAAATGTTATAACACCTGTATTAAGTATAATAACCAATGTGGAGAAGGACCATGTCGATTATCTCGGTAGCAGCCTTGAAGAGATTGCAAAAGAGAAGGCTGGTATTATAAAAAAAGGTATACCCGTTATTACAGGTGCCCAGGGTATTGCATTAAATGTTATAAAGAAAAAGGCTATGGAGCTTGCAACTCCTCTTTTCCGTAAAGATTACGAATTCTCTTTTAAAAAAACAAAGGAACAAACATTGGATTTTTCTTATATGGATAATAAAGTCTACGAAGATGTTTTTGTAAATTTAAAAGGGGACCACCAACTTTTCAATGCATCACTGGCAGTATGCGCAACATTGATACTAAAAGAAAAGGGATTAAATATTCATAGAGATGCTGTATATAGTGGTCTTGCCCGCACCGAATGGCCAGGGAGGCTTGAAATAATAAAAGGAAGGCCTGAAATAATTTTAGACGGTGCCCATAACCTTCATGCAGTAAAGGCACTGGTAACATTTATGAAGGATCATTATAAAAATAGAAAAACTATTCTCATCTTTGGCATTATGGCAGATAAAGATTATGAAAGTATCTTAAAAGAGATAATACCTATAGCAAATGAGGTGATTTTTACAAAGGCCAATACAAAAAGGGCACTTTCTCCTTATGAATTGGCCAATTTTGCCGATACATGTTATATTACTGAAAATGTTCTCGATGCATTAAAAAAGTCAAAAAATATTGTAAAAGATGATGATGTTATTTTAATTACAGGTTCTTTATATATCGTAGGAGAGGCAAAGAAACTGATAGATGAGGTTTTTTAGTCGGATATTCATTTTTTTGATGCTTTTATTTGTCCTTTTCTTTAAAACTGGAGAGGCAAAAAGAATAGACTTTAAAACAGCCTTTGATAAACCAATAGAGATAACTGCCCGTTTTCTCGAATACAATAAGGAAAAGGGTATATATACTGCAAAAGAAGATGTTGAATTAATAGAGGGAAACAGATTAATCAAGGCTGATTTTATAATATACAATGAAAATATAGGGGAAATAGAGGCTACGGGAAATGTCACCTTTCAGGAAGACGGGGATTTGCTTCAATGTGATGGCCTGCGTATTAATATATTTGAAAAGACAGGGGTTATAAATAAAGGAAAGATTTTTATAAAAAAGGGTAATTTTCATATCTACGGTGAACAGATAGAAAAGACAGGGGATGCTACATACAGGATAAGGGGTTGTGAGTTTACAACATGTGACCCAAAATTGCCCGAGTGGAAGTTCTATGCAAAGGATGTGGATATAACCATTGAAGGATATGCAAAGACAAAGGGCACGATATTTTATATACTGAATAAGCCTGTATTCTTCTTGCCTTATGGCATTTTTCCCGTTAAGACTGAAAGACAGTCTGGTTTTTTAATGCCTATGTTTTCTGCATCGTCAAAGGACGGAATGGTTGTAAAGAATTCTTTTTTCTGGGCCATTGCAAAGGATAAGGATGCTACACTGTCACTGGATTATATTGAGCAGAGGGGTTTTAATTTCGGCACCGAATTCAGATACCACCTTACAGAGGATTTAAAGGGCACCTGGTATGGGGCAATATTAGACGACAAAGGTTATAACCATGGGAGATACAGGATAAAAGGGTTGCACGAGCAGGATTTTCCCTGGAACGTGAAAGTAAAGATGGATATTGACCATGTTTCAGATATTGATTATCTTAAAGACTTGTCTACAAAGATAGGTGAAAGAAGTGAGAGTCAGTTAAAATCCACTGTATTTTTTCAAAAACCCTTCAATAATTCCTTACTTACATATGAACTTGCGTATTTTAAAAACCTCCTCATCAAAGACAATGATGGAACATTTAAGTATTCCCCGAACATAACGTTTTTTACTGAATCCTTTCCCTTTATTAAGGATTTATTCTTTTTTGACTTGTATTCTAACTTTACAAATTTTTACAGGGAGACAGGAGACAGATATTCGAGGCTTTCCCTTGAGCCAAAGATTCAGTTTCCTTATTCCTTAAACGGTATAAATTTTCTCTTCAGCGGAAAGATGTATGAGACGGATTATCTAATCCAGAATGCAATTGATGATTCTAAGTCAACAAAAAGACGCCAGACATTTAAGATTGAAGGTAATACGAATGTCCAGCTTGTTAAGGACTACTACAGGGACAGAACATCAGGTTATCAAAGCCTGATTAAGCCTGAGATAAAATATATATTTATACCGAATTCATCTTTCAGGGATTTACCGTATATAGACCCATATGACAGGATACTAAAGATTAATGCTGTTACGTATTCACTGAACCATTACCTTACCGAATTCATTAGAGGCACAAACAGAGAGGTATCATTATTGCAAATAGAACAGACTTACGGCCTTTCAGGCACCTTGCAACCGTCTAACTTATACGAAGGATCAGGGAAAAGATTTTCCGACACGAAGACAAGATTCACATTTTCAACGAACAACGACTTATCCTTTGTCCATGAAAATGTATTAAACGTATATGGAGAGGCCTTTAAAAAGATAAGCAATACCTTAAGTTACAGACGTCCAGATGTTTTTAACATAAACCTTTCTCATACGTATACAAAACATCTCGACGATCAATTGTTTGCAGATTTAGGTGCAACATACAAAGTTATAGACGGAAGATATCAAATAAGGTATTCTATAAAAGATGGGATGTGGATAGACACTCTATATCAGATTGTTTATCACCCCAGTTGCTGGGCTGTTACCCTAACATTAACCCAGACAAAAAGGCCAAGGGATACAAGCTTCAGGTTTGCCTTTGACTTGGCAGGAATCACAAAGATGAGATAGGAGGTTTAGATATGAAAGGTATTGTTCTTGCCGGTGGACTCGGCACGAGACTGTTTCCCCTGACAAAGATTACAAACAAGCACCTTTTGCCTATATACGAAAAGCCCATGATATACTACCCTATTGAAACGCTCATAAATGCAGGGATTACGGATATAATGATTGTAACAGGGGGAAATCATGCAGGCGATTTTTTAAGGCTCATAGGAAACGGAAAAGAGTTTGGACTTAAGCATATCAATTATACCTATCAGGAGGGTGAGGGCGGAATAGCTGCAGCCCTTTCCCTTGCTGAATATTTTGCAGATGGAGAACCCATATGTGTAGTTCTCGGAGACAATATAATAGAGAAGAACATTATAAAGGCTGTTAATGATTTTAAAAAGCAGAAAAAGGGTGCGAAGATCATGTTAAAAGAAGTGCCTGATCCTGAGAGGTTTGGTGTTGCAGAGATAGTAAATGGAAAATTAATAGGCATAGAAGAGAAGCCTAAAAAACCAAAGAGTAACCTTGCGGTAATTGGAATTTATATGTACGACGAAAGGGTGTTCGACATTATAAAGACCCTTAAACCCTCTGCAAGGGGAGAACTTGAGATTACAGATGTAAACAATTTCTATGTTAAAGAAGGGACCATGACATGGGAGATGCTTAAAGGCTGGTGGACCGATGCAGGAACTTTTGAATCCCTTTTAAGGGCAAATATTCTTGTGGCACAGACCGGGGCAAATAACATTGATTAGGTCAAGGAGAAAAAGATGATTAAGGATGTCAGTGTAAAGCAATTAAGGCTGATACCTGATGAAAGGGGCAGGTTAATGGAAATATTAAGGTGTGATGACGAAGAATTTATAAAGTTTGGTCAGGTCTATATGACAACAACCTATCCCCATGTTGTTAAGGCATGGCATTATCATAAGCTTCAGGATGATTTTATTGTCTGTGTAAAAGGTATGCTAAAACTCGTTCTCTACGATGACAGGGATGATTCACCTACAAAAGGCGAGATAAATGAGTTTTTTATAGGTGATTATAGACCTTTGCTTGTAAAGGTGCCTAAAATGGTCTGGCACGGTTGGAAATGTATAAGCGAAGAAGAGGCCCTTGTTATAAATATTCCTACAGAACCCTACAACAGGGAGACACCCGATGAATTTAGACAAGACCCCCACGTGAATAACATTCCATATAATTGGGAGAGAAAAGATGGATAAAAAAACCATTCTTGTAACAGGAGGATGCGGTTTTATAGGCAGCAATTTTATAAGGTATATGCTCAAAAAATATCCTTATAACATTATCAATCTTGATAAGCTCACATATGCCGGTAATCTTGAAAATTTAAAGGACATTGAAAAGGATGAGAGATATAGATTTATAAAGGCAGATATTGGAAATAAAAATGAGATAGACAAGGTCTTTGAAGAAAACGAGATTTACGGTGTAATAAACTTTGCTGCCGAATCCCATGTAGATAGAAGTATTATGGATGCCGATGCGTTTATTAAGACAAATATTAACGGCACATTCAACATCCTCGACATAGTAAAGAGAAAGGGGATAGAAGTTTTTGTTCAGATTTCCACAGACGAGGTCTACGGCTCTTTAGGCCCTGAAGGGAAGTTTAAAGAAGATACACCTCTTTCTCCAAACAGTCCTTATTCTGCATCAAAGGCATCGGCAGATTTGCTTGTCCTTGCATACCAGCATACCTTTGGCATTCCTGCTGTGATTACAAGGTGTTCAAATAATTACGGCCCCTATCAGTTTCCAGAGAAATTGATTCCCCTTATGATTACCAATGCCCTTGCCGATATGGAATTGCCTGTTTACGGTGATGGGCTGAACATAAGGGACTGGATACACGTAGAAGACCACTGTGAGGCTATAGACCTTGTTTTTCATAAGGGAAAACCAGGTAATGTGTATAATATTGGTGGCGAAAATGAAAGAACCAATATAGAGATTGTAAGGCTTATCCTTGATATACTCGGAAAACCACACAGTCTTATCAAGTTCGTTAAAGACAGGCCTGGACATGATAGAAGATATGCCATTGATTGCACAAAGATAAAAAAAGAACTCGGTTTTGTTATAAAAAAAGATTTTAAGAAGGGCATGGAAGATACTGTTAAATGGTATATAGAAAACAGGACATGGTGGGAGCGGATAAAAAGCGGTGCATATTTAGAATATTATGAGAAGATGTATAAAAACAGATAATTTTAATGAGGGCAATTTTTTTCTCCGATGTGCACCTTGAAAGAGAAGATAAGAATAAGACACGTGTAGTTACTACCTTTATCAGAGAAATCTGTTTTCAAGCAGAACTTATCTTTATTTTAGGCGACCTCTTTGAATTCTTTTATGGTTATAAAAATTATATTTATCCGTGGTATCTTGAAGTAATAAATTCTCTCAAAGAATTAACGGAAAAAGGGAAAAAGGTATTTTTTCTGGAGGGAAATCACGAGTTTCAGATAGGAAATGTGCTTAAAGAACATGCAGGGATAGATTGTGCAAGACAGCTTTCAATAGAAATTGATGGGAAAAAGGTCTTTTTAACCCATGGAAACGAATTTATAAAAAATAATCCATTGGGTTTTTTAAAATCAAATTTTGTATATTCAATTATGGAGACATTGGGTCCAAGATTAACATGGAAGATAGCCATGCTGTCGAGTTTACTAATATCAGATAAGAAAAAGCCATACAGAGAAGAGATTAAAGAGAAATTCAGGGCATACGGAAAGGCAAAACTCGATGATGGATATGATGTTGTGATCCTTGCCCATACCCATATGCCAGACAAAGTAGAATTTGAAAAAGACCGTGATAAAAAATTGTATTTAAATACGGGCGATTTATACAGATACCATTCTTATTTAGAATACGAAACTCATAAGGGTTTTGAAATAAAGGAATATAAGATTTAAATCTATTTGCGTATTTACCAATCAAAACCGCATTAAAAATCATTATATTCAATAAGTTAAATGGGGTTAAATGAAGAGTCTCCAGGTTACGGAGTTAAACAAAGAGATTTATTCTATGAAAGGCAGAAGCCTTACCATCTTCATTGAGAAAGACACCTGTTTCCAGTATCTCTCCGTAGTTGCCTTTTGTATTTTTAATCTGAAATGGAGTTACGGCGGATGCAAGGGAGATTGCACCAATGCCTTTTTCCTTTAAAGGAGTTATAATACTATTGCCTGATGGGTCTTCTTCCCAGACAGAAAGATTCAAAAATATGGGGTCGCCTTCATCTATCCATCCATTGCCATCACTGTCGTAATCTTTCAGTTCCTTTATGCCATTGCCCGAAGTTGCTCCAATAACCTCCTTGCCGTCATCTATTTTTCCATTGTTGTTTTTATCTATTACAAGGAAACCGCTACCTTCTGAAACAAAATGTATTTTTTCAGTAATTCCATCTCCATCTATATCAAAATCTATAGTCTTTTCAGATAAGCCTTTAAATATACCAGACAAATTTAAGACAATAGGGTCTTTACCCTGTAGCTGCCTGTTTATTGATACATTTGATTCATAGAGGCTGCGGTTTAGTTTTATGGACAGATTGAAATTATATAATCTGCCATCTGAGGTCTTAACCATACCTTCTGCTGTAAAATCAACATCCTCTTTTTCAAATTTCTCTTCAAAATCTATATTTATGATTTCATATTGTTGTGAGCTGTTGTTATTCTGATTTTTGGCAGTTTCTTCCTGTGTTTTGTTAACTATAATTTTGTTTAACTTTACGCCGAAAATTAGTTCTATGAGAAAACGGGCAATCCTCTGCTTTTCTGTCATATAGTCCTTTTCTATTTCAGAAGCCTGTTTTGTATCTGAAGCCTTCAGGTTAACCATAGCTAATTGCGATACATCCACTGTATCCTGCATAACAGGCCTTGTTATTGTGATACGGGTATTTTTTTCTCTGTATGAGGCATTATAATTTGAGGATAATTTTATTACAGATGTATCTACCTTCATCTTATTCTTTTATCGGCAGAATGATTTAAAACTTAATACACTAATATCTGAGGTTCACCATAAATATGATTTCAGAGGCATTATTTACAAAGGAGTTTAAAAAGAAAATAGATAAATTCGAGGATAATCAACCACGACAACTTGTTTATAGCGTTAATAGCGTTTATAGGGTTTGTAGCGTTAACGAGTTCAAGAAAGATTACAGCCTGACAGACCAGCAATTTTTAGTAATTGCAAGAGGTTCTGTCTCTGAGGTAAAAAGCTTAAGTTACGCTGCATTAGATATAAATTATATCGATGAAAAAGTTTTTAACAAAATACTTGAAAGATGTTTTAAATTAACTAATCTCATTAATGGCTTCATTCGGAATTTAAAAAAAACAAATAGAAAGAAATAACATCGAATGTTGAACCTCGAACATAGAACATTATTAACGCCATAAACGCAACAAACTCCATAAACGCCATAAACGAGATAAACCAGATAAACGAGATAAACGAGACTAACGAGACAGGACACATAAATTTTTTAAAAAAATATTTGTATTTTAAAAATAAAAAAGTTAACATTGGAATATACAATCAAAGCAACTCAAGGGGAGGCAATAATAAAAAATATTTAGGTAATAGGTAATTTTTTTTAAAGGCGATAGCTCTTATTGCGCATTGATTTGATTAAGAGTTGAAGATAAACAATATAATCAAATTATAATGGTAAAGATCAAAGAAGCCTATAAAGAGCTTTTTATTTTTGTTGCTGGAACAACCCCTCAGATAATCACAGAGACAATCTATGCCTTATCACAGAAAAAGCCACCCATTTATCCCCACGAAATTTTCATCATAACAACCTTGATAGGAAAAAATATTATAAAAACATCCCTCATCGATAACGGAATACTCAAAGAAATGTATTCTGAACTGGGTATCCCGGAGATACGTATTACAGAGGAGTCTTTTGTTATACCAAAAGATAAATATAATAACGAGATTGATGATATAAGGAACGAACAAGAAAATGAACTCATAGGTAATATTATTACTTCTCTTATCAGGGAAAAGGCAAAGGATCCATCAGTGAGACTTCACTGCTCTATAGCAGGTGGCAGAAAAACCATGAGTTTCTATCTTGGTGCAGCGCTCCAATTATTCGGTCGACCTCAAGACAGGCTATACCATGTCCTTGTCACCCCTAAATTCGAATCAAACCCTGAGTTTTTCTATAAACCAAAAAAGAATAGGGTCATTGAAGGGAAAGGGCCAGATGGCAGACCTATTACACTAAACACAGATGATGCAGTGATAGACCTTGCAGAGCTACCGTTTATAAGGCTCAGCGGAAAGATATCATTTCAGAAAGAGGACTTCCGTGAACTTGTCCTTGAAGGTCAGCGCACAATAGATACGGCAATAGTTCAGCCTGAACTCATCATAAATCTGTCTGAGCGTTACATTAAGATAGGCTCAAATATTATAAATATGCTTCCATACCTTATCGTTTTTTACAATATCTTTTTGAAACAGAAGCTGAACCACTGTCAACATCCTGAAAGAAATTACTGTGAACAGTGCACTGATTGCTTTGTAACAATAAAAAGCGGTCTAACTTCAAGGCAATACGTGGAGGAAATGGCTCTTGACCATAGCATAGTCTATAAGAATAGCCCCATGCGCACAGAGGAGTTTATAAGGAAATGGAAGGACGGTATGTCCGTTGAACTCATAAGGCAGAACATAAGTAAAATAAACAAGTCAATAAATGAGCACTTAGAGGATGAGGCATTAAAACCCTTATGCAAAATATCGTGTATGAAACGTTACGGTGAGAGTTTATATGGTATAAGGGTTGAAAAGGCTAAGATAAAGATAGAGGGCAGATAATAGATGACAGACTTCATCTTTGATAAAGGATTGGTGATAGATTTGAGTCTGTTTTTAAATGCCAGTAGGAGAGCTAAAAAAACAGAAATGTTTCAGAAACGTTTCTTTAATGGCTTATGGACAGATAAAGTAGGATAATAATATGCGTGAAAAAGAGGAAAAATATTATGAATGAGACCATCACAAAAATCATATGTCCTTATTGTAAGCGTGAGATTCCACTCGATGAGGCACTCACCCACCAGATAAAAGAAAAGATTCAACAGGAATTAAGGGATGAGTTTAACAAAAAGGAATTGGAGCTCAAATCAAAGGAAGATGACATTATCAAAAAAGAAAAGGAATTGCAGAGGCTAAAAGAGGAGCAGGCAAAGGAGATTGCAAAAATGCAGGAAAGGCTCGAGAAGGATTTACACACACGTCTCGAGCAGGAAAAGAAAAAAATAGAAGATTCCATAAGAAAAAGGGTAGCCGAAGAATCGGCGCTGGAGATAAAAACGCTAAAGGATGAACTTGCCGAGAAGGCAAACAAGATAAAGGAGTTTAAAGACCTTGAGCTCACACTCCGTAAGGAAAAGAGAAGACTCGAAGAGGAGAAACAGAATTTGAAGCTCGAGGTTGCTCGAAAACTCGATGCTGAAAGGGAGAAACTGAAAGAGGATATAGAGAAGAGGATTTCAGAACAGCACAGATTAAAGGACCTTGAAAAGGATAAGCTCATAGAGGCAATGAAAACCCAGATAGAAGAGTTAAAGCGTAAGGCAGAACAGGGCTCCCAGCAAATGCAAGGCGAGGTATTGGAGATTGAACTTGAAGGGTTATTAAAAAAAAATTTCCCCCACGATGAGGTGATACCTGTTCCTAAAGGCATGAGGGGTGCAGATGTTATTCAGAGGGTTTGCACACCCTATGGTCAGCAATGCGGCACAATCATATGGGAATCGAAAAGGACAAAGGCTTGGAGCGACTCCTGGATTGAAAAACTAAAGGAAGATCAGAGGAATGCAAAGGCAGACATTGCAGTAATCGTATCAGTAACAATGCCAAAAGATATCACAGGAATAGGACAGATAAACGGTGTATGGGTTACAGACTATACCCTTGCCACTTCCCTTGCAATGGCATTAAGAATGGTGCTTATTGAGGTGGCAAAGGTAAAGACTGCCATAGAGGGAAAGTCAGGCAAGATGGAGATGCTCTATGAATATCTATCAGGTCCTGAATTCCGCCAGCAGATAGAAGGTATTGTTGAAGCATTTGTCTCAATGAAAAATGACCTCGACGCTGAAAAAAGGGCAATGGAGAAGATATGGGCAAAAAGGGAAAAGCAGATTGAGAAGGTGGTGCGGAACACGAGCCGTATGTATGGGAGCCTGCAGGGGATTATTGGTAGCACACTCCCGGAGCTAAAGGCATTAGAACTTAAGGCCCTAAAGGGGAATGAGGGACAGAAGACAGAAGACAGACCGCTTCGCTGACAGAGGGCAGAGGGCAGAGGGCAGATGATGAGGCATAATTTCAGAAATCTAAAAGTTTATAAAAGGGCCATAGAATATTCTACAGAAATCTATAAAACCACAGGGTCCTTCCCAAAAGAAGAAGTGCATGGGTTAACAAGCCAGATTCGGAGAGCAGCCATATCAATAGCGCTTAATATTGCAGAAGGAAGTGGCAATTCTTCGGAAAGAGAATTCAAAAGATTTCTCGAGATATCTTTGCGGTCGGCGTACGAACTAATGGCCTGCCTTGAGATAGCTCTTAAATTAAAATATTTGAGTGAAACAGAATTTGAAAAATTAGCTATAGAAGCCGATGAAATTGCAGCAATGATAACAGGTTTTTCTAAGAGCCTGGAATCAAGCAACATAATAAAAGAGAGGTATATAAAATGAACAGTCTGTCTTCTGTCAGTTCCGCAAAGCGGAACGGTCTGTGTTCTGTCTTCTTAAATCTAAAGGGGGTTTAGATGTCATTTAATGAACAAGAATTTGAAACTGTGGTCTTAGGGGCATTATTGCACGATATAGGAAAGGTTGTCCAGAGGGCGAACAATAATCCAACATCAAAAAAACATACAGAGTGGGGATACGAATGGCTGGAAACGCATTTTCAAAAGCATCCAGCAAAGCTTGCCGCTATTGCCCATCATTATACAAAGGACGATGACTATGCATTAAACAATAACCTGGGTCTTATTTGGTATCAGTCAGACAATCTCGCATCTAAAGAAAGGAAAGATAAGGAGAAACTCGAAGAAGGTAAATGGCATTCAGAGATTGCTATGGCCTCTCCATTTAGCAGAGTAAATAATCCTTTAGATACAAATAAAAAGCCGCTCATTACTTATCTTCCCCTTAAGTCAGATGGCATTCCTTTTACGCTTACTGAAGAACCATCATGTTCAAGAAAAGACTATGAACAAATACTTTCTGAATTTGAAGAAGATCTAAACTCTCATATACCTGAAAATAAAAGTTCTATTAATTTTTTGCTGATGCTTATTGAAAAACATCTTAAAAATATCCCTTCTATAACCATGAGGATTTACGATGGTTTAAAGAAAGAGGAAATAAAAGATAAGCACCCTGATCTTTCCCTTTTTGACCATCTTAAATTAACGGCAGCAATAGCAGGCTGTATGTATCACTACTACAGTAAAGAATTTTCAGCAAAATGGATTAAAAATGAACTTTTAAAGGATGAAATATTAAATGTGCCCAAAGATAAAAGACCTTATCTTTTAATAGGTGGAGATATTTCGGGAATTCAAAAGTTTATTTATACAATAACTTCAAAGGGTGCATTAAAATCTTTAAAAGGAAGATCATTTTATGTAGAATTTTTGATTGAGCATATCGTTTCAGAGATTATAGAACGTCTTAAACTCACAAGATGCAATATCATATTTTCCGGTGGCGGGTCTTTTTATATACTTTCTTATAATACTGCTGAAGCAAAGGTAACCATTGAAAATGTAAAGAAGGAGATAAATGACCTTTTATTTAAACAATTTAGCGGTAGTCTTTTTTTGAACTTAGAGACAGTTGAGTTTCATCCAGATGCCTTTCAAAACTCCCAAGATTTATGGCCAGAACTTTCAAAAAAACTGGAAGAGTCAAAAAAGAAAAAGTGGAATGAAAGACTCGAAGATATTATTACTTCTTCAATGCCCCATAATGATTGTTTAACAAGATATTGTGAGGTATGTTTCAGAGAGGATCTCCCTCTTGAACCTGTTTTTAGTGGAAGCGAACAGATATATGAACATGTGTGTAGACCCTGTAGTATTCAATATGAGCTGGGAAATGCTTTAAAAGAAGCTTCCAAATCGAAAGACTATGTCATCTATAGCTTTGATGAAAAAGATTACAATGAAGTGAGTGAAAAAACACTTATCATTGGAAATTCATACTATGTTTTATCTAAGCGAAACCCCGATATGGACAGGCTTGCAAAAAAGGTATACATCATAAATAGCCTTGATGTAGAAAAATATTATCACCCTAGCTCTATATTTCTGCCTATTGGTATCTACCAGCACAGAGATTTGAAAGAACTTTCAGATGCCTCTGATGTTTTTGGGATTAATAGGCTTGCAGTTTTGAGGATGGATGTGGATAGTTTGGGAAAGATATTTTCACAAGCAGTACCTGTTGAACATCGAACCTTTTCAAGGATGGCATCCATATCCAGGGCGCTAAATGATTTTTTTAAATTCTATCTGAATATGATTGTAAGCAGTAATTATAAAAACAGTGTTGTTGTTCACGCCAATATTGCAGATAGAGCTACCTACAACGATAGGATGCTTTCCATAGTTTATTCAGGAGGTGACGACCTATTTATAGTTGGCCACTGGCTTGATGTAATGGAAGCAGGGATTGATATAAGGAATTATTTTGAAAAATACACGGGTAATCCATTCATTACAATATCAGGTGGAATCTCAATAAACCACAATAAATATCCTATTTATCTGTATGCAAGGGAGGCAGATAACGCTGAAAAAGAAGCAAAGAACTTTAAGGAGGAGAATGAGACAAAGGCCAGAAAAAATGCCATAACCTTTTTTAAAGGAAAGCCACTGAGATGGCCTGATGTGGAAAGACTAAAGGAGAGAGTATTTATTTTTGAAAAGTTTCTTATTCAGGGAGAAAAATATTTCAGGATTGATGAAAAGAAATTGCCAAAGACTTTCTTCTATAGATTACTTGCCCTTGCAAGAAGGTTTAATGAAGATGGAGTATTGGTGTTGCCGAAGGCTGCCTATTTGTTATCGAGGGCACGCATTGGGACCCATGAACCAGAAATAAAGATGCAATTCAATGATGCCATTATGAACTCAAATGAAAAGGAATGGAAGATTACAGAGTTAGCTACTCTGATAATTTTAATGCTTATGAGGAAAGGAGGTAAAGAGGATGAACGGTAATTTTTATCATAAGAAGAAAGGTTCTTCGGAAGGGGATGCAAATGCCCTTGTTAAGAATTTGAGAGAAGAGATTAGCAAGTTTCAATCTGATGGCCTTTCAAAACTTCCAGCAAACTCTTTAGTGGATGTAGCAGAAAAGTTGGGTAAGCACCTTAAAGATACAGGCCTTAAAACAACTCAGATAAGAAGGTTTTTAGACGGAATCAGAAAGCTTGATGTACAGTTTAATAAAGGTAAAGATTTTTTAGAAGATCAGGTTGTGCTTTTGAAGCCTAAATTAGCATACGCTGCAGGTAGAAATCAATCAGTTAGGCCATTAATGGAAGTACTTCAACCTGCAATTGCAGGAGCTGGCAAAAGTTATGCTGACTTTAAAAAATTACTTTCATTTATAGAGGCTATTGTAGCATATCATAAATTTTATGGTGGAGCAGATTAATAACAATTTAGGAGGGGGATTTATGGAAAACAGAATGCTTTTAGGCAAAACAGTTATAGATGGTTTCGTCATATGTGAAACAGGGCTTCACATCGGGGCTTCTAAAGAAAACATGGAGATAGGGGCAATTGATGCACCGGTTGTGCGGGATCCTGTAACAAGAGAACCATATATTCCTGGTTCATCTTTTAAGGGCAAGTTGAGAACATTGTTGGAAAAGGCATTATCACCATCAGAACCTAAATTACTTAAAAAAAGAAATATAGGCACAGACAAAAATCCTGTAAAGATTCATGTGTGTGATAACAGTAATGAAGCAACAAGTTGTAAATTGTGCCGTTTATTTGGCTCAACTGCAGGCAGAGCAGAAGGAAGTGACAACTTCCCATCAAGACTTATTGTTCGGGACCTTTATCTTACTCCCGAAAGCGTGGAAAGACTCTCCGATATTGATACTGGCCTTCAGTATACAGAATGGAAGTTCGAAAATGCCATAGACAGGGTTACTTCTGCTGCAAACCCGAGACAGATTGAAAGGGTTCCCAGGGGTGCAGAGTTTAAACTTGAAGTTATTTATAATATTGAAGATCTTGAACATTTAGAGACCGACCTAAAAAACTTAAAGCTTGCCTTTGAGCTATTGGAATTGGATGCATTAGGCGGTCATGGTTCAAGGGGTTATGGAAAGATATCTTTTAAAATAGAGAAAATCGAAGCAATGTCTATAGATTATATAAAGGATAAAAGCAAAATAGCGGGGCATGTCGTTTGCAAGTCTCTTGATGAAACTGAGATTATGAGAATAAATAGCCTTTTTAATACAAGTAAAATGTAGAGGTAGAAATGGATATATACATTTACAGGTTGAAATTTAAAGGCCCTACCCATTTTGGTGACACAGGTATAGAGCTTGAAAATGTTACTGAAAGAGTAAGCTCTGATACTCTTTTTTCAGCCCTTATAAATACTGTAAATATTCTATATGGGCAAGAGAAAACAAATACATTATTAAAAGACTTTATCGAAAGCCCACCTTTTATAATAAGCTCTCTTTTTCTTTATAGCGGAGACACATTTTATTTACCACGCCCACTTTTTGATGGTCAGTTAAAGGAAGAATTGAAAAGAGAGCTTGGAAAGGAATTGAAAAAGATTATATGGCTTTCAGATAAAATGTTTTTAAAGTGGATATCGGGAGATGAGTTGGATGAAAACGATTTAGAAATAATGAAAAGTAACCTCGAAAACTATAAGAATGCGTATACAATTGAGGTTAGGCCAAGGGTATCTCTGGATAGGGCAACTCAAAATAGCAACCTATATCATTGTGGTTATGTATATTTTAAAAAGAATGCTGGCCTTTATGGATTTGTGGCCTTTAAGGATTCCAATACAGTTGAATTATTTCAGAATATTTTGATTAACTTAGGAGAAATTGGGCTTGGAGGAGAGAAGACATATGGATCAGGTATGTTTAAAGTGATAGATTTTAAAAAAATCGAAAATGTATTTGATAAAATATTCAAAACAAACTTATCACAATTTGTTTTGTTATCACTTTATCACCCTTCCTCAAGTGAGATAAGTTTTCTTAAAGAAGGTATAGTCGCATATGAAACGGTAAGAAAAAAAGGCTGGATTACGTCAGGAAGAAATGCTTTACCTTTGAAAAGGAAATCTGTGGGGTTTTTTGTTGAAGGTTCTGTAGTTAACTGGCGTCCCATAGGCTGTCTTATTGATGTAAGTCCCAATAATGGCCCTTATAATGCTTTAAACCACAAGGTATTTAGATATGGCTATGCCTTTACAGCTCCATTTGGAGGATAAGCTATGTTAGATGAGGTATTTGAGGCAAGAGTTGGCGTTTTAAGCACATTAACCCCCATTCATATTGGTGGTGTTGAACAAAAATTAACCCCTTTTGAGTACATTATCAAGAATGGCTATGTCTATCATATATCTGAAGAAATGCTTTCAAAATTTCTTGCAAAATTAAATTTAATTGACAAATTTGTTATTGAATTTGAAAGAGAAGGTCATCGTTTCAGGATTTTGGATTTTTTACAAAAACAAAAAGTGCAAGTGGATAATAATTATCTTTTAAACTTGAGCGGCGGAAGACGTGCCAAATTAGACACTGACCCATTACAGATGCAGGATTATAAACCTTTTATGAGAGATGGTATGGGAAATATATACATACCAGGAACTTCAATAAAGGGTGTTATAAGGACTGCAATTCTTTACTGTATTCTTAAAAATTTAAAGGAAAAAGACCCTACCCAATTTTCCACACAAATTGAAAAAAGAATTGAGCAAGATATAAGGAATAAGAAAAATAAAAAGAGGATGTTCGAGCGGGGAAACGAAGAATGGTTACAATCTTTTCTTATAGATGATAAAAAAGGGTCTCCACATACTGACTGGCTAAAGATGCTTCACATCACTGATGCCTACCCTGAGAAACATTTTGAGCCTATAATAATCCCCGTTAACGTATTGAAGAAAGAAAAAAATGGTTGGCAGTTAAAAAAAGATAACACTGGAAAGCCAACCACCATATGGGTTGAATGTATTCCTGAAAATGTATCGTTTAGATTTCAAATGACATGGGACAGAAGATTACTTACTGAATTCAGTAATTCAAATTCTGATATAAAGTTGCCAAAGAACTTAGAAGAAATTATGAAAAATATTGAAGAATGGACAAACGATGTTATAAAGGCTGAAAAATCGTTTTTTTCAAATCAAAGTAAGGTAAAATTTTATGATTTTAAAACATTAATACCAAACTTTCGAATGGGTTTTGGTTCAGGCATGATGGCAACAACTATCTTCACCTTATTATCTGATGATTTGAGAAAAAAGATTCGTAATTATGCTGGGTTAAACAGGGGTAACGATGAAGCACCCAAATCAAGACGTATATGGATAAGAGAAGATTCTTACATTCCTCTTGGCTGGAATGCACTTAAAATTATGCCTTACGAAAAAGGAAACCCAATATTTTTTGAAAATAAAATGCCCGTATCTACAAAAAAAGAACAAGCACAAAATATGATTCAATTAGAAGCAATAGCACAATTAGAGGAAGAAGACAGAAAAATTCCTCCTAAACAGTCTCCCCAACCCATTACCTGGCCTGGGGCATACGTTACTTATTCACCTGGCAATAAGACATTGATTGCCAGCTATGAGAATAAAAAGGCTGAACTAAAAATAGGTGATGACAAATCCATTGTCCCCGAGAGATACCACAAAACTCTATTTGAAAAGAGAAAAGGTATAAAAGCGAATATCATTGTTGAACCATTGGGTAATGCATTTAAGATTGTGAGGATTGATGAAAATTAAACTATTTTTGGGTATGAAATAATGACCCGTATCCATGTCTGTCTTGTCTCTGCCCAACCTATACCGAATCTAATCCCTCTGCGCATGGAGGAACTCCGGCCTGATAGAGTGATACTCCTTGTAAGCCCTGATATGAAGATTCAGGCTGACAGGCTCGAAAAGGTAATAAAGGGCTGGGGTATAAAGGTTGAACGTGTGCCAGTTGCGCCATACGACCTCGATGCTGCACGGGATACCTGCATGAAAATCCTTACCGAAAATAGAGATAGCGAAATAATCTTAAACGCCACAGGCGGCACAAAGATTATGGCCTTTGCTGCCTTTGAGGTCTTCAGAGAATTTGGAAAAAAAATCATCTATGTTGATACACAGGATAAATGGATTCAAACACTATCGCCCAAACAGCAACAAATAAATTTTAAAGGTGTATTGAAAGTGCCAACATATTTGAATGCATATGGACAGATTATATTACAGGAACGAACAGTAACAGATACTGAGCTCAAAGAACACCTTCCTTTAATAAAAGAGCTCGTAAAAATCTGTGAAACCTATCAGGATGCAATTAAAATCTTTAATAGTTATGTTGCAACGTTAAGAAAAGAAAAAACATTTCATTATGAGAAAAAGATAGAACAGAGAGATTATGAAAAACAAAGTTTCAGACAGCTTATTGATATTTTTGAAAGTCACAAAATACTAAAATATAATAATGGGCTAATCAGTTTCCCAGACCTTAAAAATGTGGAATTTGCCTCTGGAGGATGGCTGGAGGAATATGTATTTTATACTGTAGGCACCCTTCCTGTTACAGATGTGCGTATGGGTGTAGAAGTCAAATTAGACAATATCAGTTCAAGATTACCAATGAACGAATACGATGTGGTATTCACATATAATAATCGATTATTTCTTATAGAATGCAAAACAAAGCGTTTCGAAGGAGCAGATAGAGGAATTTTTAACAACGAACCTATATACAAATTAGAAAATCTTCGTGATGCTGCAGGAGGCATATATGGAAAAGGGATGCTTGTTTCATACCAGAAGCTAACAGATGCACAGAAAACGCGTCTTTCTGCGAATAGGCTGGCATTCTGCGATAGCTCAGACCTAAAAAATCTTAAAAGCAGGATAGCTAAATGGATAAACTGAATAAAAAACAAAAAGTATTAATAGCATTTCTGGGCAGGGCAAACTACGGAGAAACAACATATGTGATAGACAATACTGAATACCTTGAAAAACTTGCCTTCATGGCAATCTATAAACATTTTACTCCCATTGATAGGACATACGTAATAGGCACAAAAGAATCAAGCTGGAATTTGCTTGAAAATTTGTCATATACACCTGTCTATATCCCTTACGGCAGGGATGAAAAAGAGTTCTGGGAGATATTCGACATAATAAAGGATAAAATCGATATAAAAAATTCTCAGGTAATATTCGATTTTACTCATGGATTCAGGGTATTACCTTTATTCGTTACCATCTTTGTTCGTTTATTCCAGTATATAGAGCCCACTGCAACTCTATCTTATTTGTTTTATGGAAGTTATGAACAAGGTCAAGAAAAGACACCTATTGTGGATATGTCTCCCTTTATCGATATGCTCGATTGGATTGATGTAGTTAATGCCTTTATAAAATACGGCGAGACAGATGCTTTGGCGTCAAAGGTTGGCAGTGTTTATAATAAAGCATTCAAAGAGGGTTTATCGAAAACACCCAAAGTTTTAGGTGGTTTTTACAAAAAATTAGACAAGATTTCAAAGATACTTCATCTTACTTACACACCCCTTCTTGCTCCTGAAGCCAGGGAGTTATCAGGTATAATTGAAAAAAAGGAAATGGAGGACGAATCTAATAAATTTGTAAAGCCTTTAGGATTATTACTTCAAAGGTTAAGGGATTTTACAGGCCAATTTGAAAAAGAAACTCTATGGAAATCTCACCTTTCCGTTGCCCGATGGTATGCTGAAAACAATCGTTTAACCCAATCACTTCTTGTGCTCAGGGAGTCAATCATTACTTTTTTATGCGAAAAAGATGACATTGACATATACGATATTGATAAACGTGAAGGAATTGCAATGAGGCTAAATGAAAGCTGCACAAAGTCGAATGATCCCATCTTTAAATTATGGAATAAGGTAAGAGAGTTAAGAAATGATGTAGGCCACGCATTCATGAAGATAAAAGGTCATGAAACAACGCCCCATAGAATTGAAAAAAGGGTAAAAGATGTAATTCAAGAAGCAGAAAATGTTTTAGGAAAGGGTATGTAATGAAGATTATCGATATTTCAGAACTATTTAGCACAACTGCAAAGATAAAAGAGATTGATACATATGTTGCTAAAGCCCTAACCCTTGCTGGAGAGGGAAATGATGTGGTTTTGACCGGTGCAGGACCGGTGTGGCTATATCTCAAAATTGCCCATGCGCTCCACGGCAAGGCTCGCAGGCTCATATACCGCTCCCCTGTCACAGGGGATGTTGTAATTTTCGACCATAGCCCTGATTAAAATTACTAAACAGAAACGTTTCAGAAATGTTTCTTTTGATGAATAAATCAACCTCCACGAATTAAAATTAGTTTATGAAAATTAAACTAAAAAAAGGAGGTCAGCATGAAAAAATGCATAGGTTTATTCATCATCGCATCAATTCTATTGTCTACCGGGTGTGCAACCATGATTCGCGGCACAGAAGAGCAGTTGAGCATAACATCTGAACCCGATGGTGTGCTTGTTAAATTATCTGATGGTCAAACCTGTTACACACCTTGCCAGATTACACTTAAACGCAATCAGAGCGTCAATCTCAGATTTGAAAAGGAAGGATGCGATACAGAGACATTGAGTGTGTTTCCAACCATCGCCGCAGCAGGTATTATTCTCGGTGGGCTTATCGATTATGGAACAGGAGCTGTATATAGCCTGCAGCCCAATCCGGCTCATATGATTATGAAATGTAGGGTGACGCAGCAGAAAGCTGTATTGCCTCAAAACTAAAAACCATAATAGTGGTGAACGATGGAAATATTAATTCTGATTCTTCTTATCAGCTTTCTTTATAGAAGGTGATTTATGAGCAGAACCTTATACCTTATAGCCTATGACATATCTAATGAGAGAAGACTTGCTAAAGTGCACGATTTCTTAAAAGGTTATTCAACAGGCGGCCAGAAATCTGTATACGAGTGCTTTTTAACCGAAGGGGAATTAGGCTATATAAAAGAGGCCTTAATGGAGATTATAAATGAAGAGTTTGACCGTATCCACATATTCACAATGGATGGTCGAAGCAGGACGCACACACTTGGCATAGCTGTTCAACCCCATGACCCTGCATATTTTTATATAGGATGAAAATGGACAGTATCCATTCACCATCTACTATTTACTATTAACAGGTGTTATTATGGGAACACTTTATATTGACCGCAAAGATATTTGTGTAAGGCTTGATAATAATGCCCTTGCCTTTTACACTCAAGACAAAAGAGAGGGCATGGTGCCGATAGCCCCACTCAAAAGGGTGATAATTGTCGGAAATGTAACCTTAGAAGCATCTGTATTAAACAGGCTTGCTGATAAGAATATTTCGGTCGTATTTTTATCCGGCAGAAGGATGAGGTTTCGTGGGATGCTGCACGGCAGACTCCACAACAATGGGCTTTTGAGGATAAAACAGTATGAAAAATCCTTATCAAATGGACCGATTGGACAATCCTTTCCCCTTGAATTTTCCTTAGACCTTATAATGAAAAAGATAAAGAACCAGCTTGATTTCTTAAATGAAGGGCTTGCCCATCGTCCAGATTTGCGTTTTCCTTTAACATCTTCCATTCAAACCATAGACAAAATAAATGAGAAGCTGTTAGGAATAAAGAATGGTTTAATAGGGAATTTAAATAAAGAGCCTGAAACTCTAATGGAGACATTAAGGGGTTATGAGGGTAGCGCTGCCTCGGCTTACTTTACTGGTTATACTGCACTCTTCCCGGAATCCTTGAACTTTAAAAACAGAAACAGAAGGCCACCTGAAGACCCTGTAAATGCCATGCTCTCGTTGTGCTATACACTTTTGCATTATGAAATGGTTCGTGAAATAGAAACAATCGGGCTTGACCCAACAATAGGGTTTTATCACCAGTTTGAATATGGCAGGGAATCCCTTGCCTGTGACATGGTAGAGCTATTCAGGCAGGATGTGGATAGATTCGTTTGGGGTATATTTAGAGAGCGTCATTTCACTGTAAGAGACTTTTCAAAGGACAGAGAAAGACCAGGATGTTACCTGAAAAAGACAGGCAGAGAGAGGTTTTATCCATTATATGAAGGGTGGGCAAAAACAAAAAGGCCATTATTTGTCCATGAGGTAAGGGCCCTTGCAAAAACGATATTAGGGAACGAGTATGATGCATTTATTGAACAGGACACTCTATCTGAATGAGAAAAAAGGCCTTGTGGTTACAAGAGATGGGCCTTCCATATGGGTAAAAGAGGATGGTAAGGCAGGCTGGCGCATCCCTGCAAGGCTCATAGGTCATGTGATAATCATGGGGAATGTAAGGCTTGATGCAGGCACCATTACCCTTTTTACAGATAACAATATCCCCGTTACATTCTTGAATAAAAAGGGCAATGAAATAGCACTCACTATCCCTTATAATCACAACCTAAACTCTCACTATGAAGAGCAGAAATCTATCCTCGTCCATGAGGAAAGGGTGGAGAAATACAGGCAGTGGCTTATATCAGAGAGAAGAAAGATTCAGTTAAAGGTGGTAACAAAACTATCAAAAAAGGTAGGTGCTATATTCAGAACCAATGGTTTCAGGGAAATGGATTATTCTGACTTTATAAAAAGATATGTCTCTGTATCTGAGAAGAGATGGAGCTGTGTAAACTCCATTATATCTAATTATCTAAATGAGATGATATTAAGGAGCATACTTTTGGCAAACCTTGACCCCCATATAGGTATATACAACAGAAGGTATAATTTTGGTATGGCCCTCGACATTTTCTATGCTATGGAGCCTGAGGCAGATATGCAAACAGTTCAGTTTTTTAAGATAGATAAGGCAAATGATTATCTCATACATAGCTCAACTGGCTTAAGACTCACCGAAGAGGGCCTAAGAAATGTGGTGCAGAGGTTTGAAAATAAGAAAAAGCTCACCCAGAGGCTCATTGACAATGTGTTAGATGGTCTTTTTGAAATCATGCGATACATTCGCTCACTACCTGAGACAAAGATTAAGATAACATAGGGTGGATTTATCCTTATGAAGTCAAATTACCTTGTCTGCTACGACATAGCCGATGAGAGACGCCTTGCAAGGGTTTACAAATATTTAAAGGAGAAGGGCGTCCACATACAGTATTCTGTTTTTCACTGTCAGCTCACCTGGCAGGAATTAAAGCAATTAAAATTAGATTTAAATGATATAATAAACGAGTCAGAAGACGATATAAGGATATACCCGCTGCCTCAGGATATAAAGGTATTTGTATTGGGTTGCGGAGACAGGGTCCCTGATGGGGTTATGATATTTTTGAGGTGAACAAAACTGCTTGTCATTTTTTTTATATATTGATATTATAGGAAAAATATTTATGAAGATTTTATATAAAAAATTTCTTTTAGAGGCAGAGGCAATAGATCCAATTATCATGCCAGCCTATAAAGGCTCCACCCTTAGAGGTGGTTTTGGTAATGTATTTAAAAGAATAACTTGCCCATTTAGAAATAAGGAATGCAATGGGTGCATGCTTAAGCCAGGTTGCATTTATGCCTATGTCTATGAGACACACCCGATGGATGATGCAGGCATAATGAACATGAATAAATACGAAAAGATACCCCATCCGTTTGTTATAGAGCCGCCAGAAGAAAAAACCTCTACCTATCGACCTGGCGAAAGGATTACATTCAATCTCATCCTTATAGGAAGGGCAATAGATTTTATCCCTTATTTTATTTATACATTCGATGAGCTTGGAAAGATTGGCATAGGAAGGGGAAGGGGTAAATATAGACTAAAAACTGTTATTGATAACAATAAAGAGATATATTCAGCAAAGGAAAATGCCATAAAGCCGTCCAATCCAGATATACTTGATATACCTGAAAAAAATGAGTTTCTACCACAAGAATCAAAAAATCACAACAGATTAAAACTTACCATAAATACCCCTGTCCGTATATTATACAATCGAAGACTAACATCTTATCTTGAGTTTCACATATTAATGAGAAATCTGCTTCGAAGAATAGGCCTGCTCTATTACTTTCATTGTGAAAAAAACCCTCCTGCATGGGACCACAAAATTATAATAAAAGAGGCAGAGGATGTGAAAATCCACAAAAATAACCTAAGATGGTTTGACTGGGAGAGATACTCTACACGACAGCATGCAAAAATGAAGATGGGTGGTCTAATTGGCGATATAGTATATGAAGGAAACATAAAACCTTTTATGCCTTATCTTAAGGCAGGAGAAATTTTTCATATCGGAAAGGGCACAAGCTTTGGTCTTGGTAAATATGTGATAGAGAATTTAAATATAGAAAGTTTAGAGAATTAAATGGATGATCTCTTTGACATTTTTGGTCTATCCATATATGCATCTGGTGGTAGATGGTGCAGATTAAAAAATATGCCATGTATACCCCTTTATTCTTGTGAAGAATATGAAGTAGAAGAAGGTTTAGAAAAAAGGTGCAAGTATTGGACAGATGAAGATGAAGCGCTTAAAGATAATGAGATAGAAAATGAAGATTTTAGTTTCAAAAAATTATAAATTTATGTTAATGTTTTTAAAAATTGTTCTTTGAAAATTAAATATAAGATGAGGTCTTTTAATAACTCATTCATGAATGAAAAAGTTGCACAACCCTATTTGCAATATATTGAATTTAAAAGGGAAAATAGAGCAAGCTATTGGAAACCTGACCTCATTTAGAAGGGATTGCGACTTCCACAGCAAGGGTATTTTCCGTTAAATCTCGAAAATTGGAAACCTGACCTCATTTAGAAGGGATTGCGACTGAGAAATAT
>Ga0209508_1000324_pt1 | contig 52365 bp, 50 predicted proteins | sample AD_UKC129_MetaG_FD_184427 | JGI IMG/M metagenome (GOLD analysis project Ga0209508, IMG submission 184427) | Active sludge microbial communities of municipal wastewater-treating anaerobic digesters from Canada - AD_UKC129_MetaG (SPAdes) (version 2) | ecosystem: Engineered > Bioreactor > Anaerobic...
TTTTCAAATGCTCTTGCAAGTGCTGGTCCTTCATCAGAGTTGAAGTGCCAGAATGTGAGTTCTCCTGTGAGTTCTTTCTTTCCTTCTTCTTGTTTTTCTTCTCCTCCTGTTGATGGAGTTTCTACAGAAGTTTCACCGCCTGTAGTTCCTTGACCTTTGTCTTTGTTACATCCTGTGAACATCACAAGAACCATGGTCAAGCAGATAAGTAAAGCCACGCTTCTTTTTAAAAGCTTCATCTAAAATACCCCTCTCTTTTTTGTTAAAATTATATAAAAGGTATAAATACCTTTTATAACTCCCCTAAGTAACAAAGCTTTTTTTTTTTTTAAATAGTGCAGATTGCTTAATTACCCTGAAAAATAAGTAAATGTGCATCTGTGAATGCGCGTTTACAATTTAATGTTACTACTTTTTCACAAAAAATTCAAGGGTTTATGTTAAAATAATATAAAAATTTTTAAATAATTAATATCATTATTTATATATGAATAGTTATAATTGTGTATTTTATTTAATTTTTAATATAAAAATTAACGTTTTTATTAAAATATATTTTCTGTATGAACGCGTGATTATTTTAAGTATATCACTCTTACACCATTAAATCAATATAATTCTAAATTTATAAACTTACCTCTAGTATATTTTTTTACAGATATCTTAATCATTATCAAAAGGAAGTCTCAAGTTGAAAGTCTCTTAATCCAACTTGAGGCTATCATTTATTACTATATCAGACCCTTTAGACATCTTAATCTCATCCAATAGTAATTCTATCTCCTTCCAATTCTGTACATACAAAAAGATTCCTATTCAAAATCAATGCCGCCCTTGCTCCACTCCATTACGTCAATCTGTCTGAGAGTTATTATTAAAATTCCATTTTACTACCCATTATGATCATCTTTTGATAAGATAGTTTATAACATATTCTTTATCTTATAAATAAGAAGTTTTTATAATGAGAATTAAAGTGGAAATAAATAAAAAATACCTGTTCTGCTTTATTATCCTTTTTCTCATTGAGAGTCTTATTGCAATCTTTATCCATGATAATTTTATCCGTCCATATTTAGGAGATCTTTTAGTTATTATCCTAATCTATTGCTTTATTTCTATATTTTTAAAGAAAAAAATAAAATTATTGCTCTTATATATTTTTATTTTTGCTGTTATCGTAGAAGGACTGCAATATATCCATATACTAGAACGGCTCAAATTAAATCATATTCCAATATTAAAAATTGTCCTGGGCAGTACCTTTGATATAAAGGATATTTTATGTTATTTCATTGGTATGGTTATTCTATTTTTATGGCAAAAAAGAACTTCACACGAATCAATAAATGAATAACGCTTATTATACAAAAGCAAAGGGCTGTCGCATTAAGGATATTTATCCGTTCATGCGACAGCCCTGTTTCTTACATAATGATTAAAACGTCATTATTATCTTTTAAAGCTTCTTCAGCGATAAAATTGTCTTCCAGCTTAACGCCATTTAAATAAGTTTCTTTTACACCTTTCTCAGTTTTACTTTGATTTTTTACTGTGATGCTTAACCATTTCCCCCTGAATTTTTTACGAATTGTAAGTTCTGTCCAATCAGAAGGAATGCATGGATCAATGACAATTCCTTTAATATTGGGTTTAAGGCCCAGTATACCTTCAACAGTAGCCACCATAACTGTTGAAGCTGTTCCGGTTAGCCAGTGCACATGAGCACGTCCATGATAAGGACTATCTTTTCCTTCAATAAATTGCCCATGAGCATAAGGCTCAATTTTTCTTATTTCTGCCTTATCATTCATTTGGGCAGGATTACATTTTTTATAATACTCATATGCCCTGTTTCCATGACCTAATAAGGTTTCTGCTAAAATAAGCCAGCCCTGGGGTTGTGAAAAGATACCTGCATTTTCTTTAGCGCAAGCATTAAATAAAAGCATCAGTGCCCCATCAAAAGCATGTTCTTTATAAGGCGGATACATCAGCATAGCACCATATTCCGTATTTAAAATATTATAAACGTTATCCATGGCCAGTTTAGCTTGTTCTTCACTGGCAAAACCACTTATTACAGACCAGGATTGCGGGTTAAGCCACATACTTGCTTCTTTATCTTTCTTAGAGCCTACAACAACGCCGTCTTCCCTGATACCTCTTATAAATCTGTCTTCATCCCAGCAATATTTTTGAATAGCATCAGACAATTTATCCTTAATTTCATCCAAATAAGCGATATATTCCTTATCCTCTTTTAATTCTGCAAAATCTCTTAAGACTTTAATCGCATAATATAATTGGAAAGCAACAAAAGTGGATTCACCCTTAGCCCCCATTCTTAAACAGTCATTCCAGTCTGCATGAAGACCTGCAGGCATTCCATGAGCTCCTAATCTTTCCATGCTAAAATTAATAGCTCTTTTCAAATGCTCATAAACGGTACCTTCGCCACCATTAGCAAAGACAATCACTTCATCAATAAAATCGATATTGCCGCTTTCATTAATGTATTTTAATATGGTTGGGAATAACCATAAAGCATCATCGGCCCTGTAATGCGGATGGCCTGTTTCTTTCACATATTCAGGATCATCCGGTGTATTTTCATGACCTGCATTATGGTTAAACTTGACTAAAGGCAGTCCTCCCCCATTATCAACCTGGGCAGAAAGCATAAAACGTATCTTATCCAGAGCCATCTCCGGATCTAAATGTATAATACCTTGAATATCCTGCACTGTATCCCTGTAACCATATCCGTTTCTTAAACCGCAGTAAGTAAAAGACGCTGCTCTGGACCAAATAAAGGTAATAAAACATTGGAAGGCATTCCATGTATTAACCATATGATTAAAATTCTCATCTGGCGTTTTTACTTGTAAACTATTTAATTTACTGTGCCAATAATTTTTCAATTCTTCTAATTCTTTATCAATAAGTTCGGGATTATTATAGGCATTCATTATTTTAGTAGCTTCTTCATCACCATAAGCACCCAGAATAAAAGCAAGTTCTTTACTTTCACCAGGCTCTAAATCCAAATCAATTTGCAATGCCCCACAGGAATTACCATTATAATTCAGGGTATTGCTCAATTTTCCATTAACCACTTCAATAGGATTGGAATAATTTCTATAATCACCTACAAAAACATCTCTGTCACCACAATAAGCAATCACCGGCAAACCAACGGCACCAAAAAACCTTTCACTGCCAGTATTGCCATCCCGCTCAGCCTTGCTTTTCCTTACATATTCGTTAATATACTGAACAATTTTATTGTCTTTGAATTCTGTACGGGTAATAAACTGAGTATATTGAAGATTAACTGAATCCTGCTCATAATTATCGTCATTAGTAAATTCTACAAAACCAAATACAGAAAGTTTTCTTGCCTTACTATCATTGTTTTTTATTTTCAGCCTCCAAACTTCATAGGTTTTGTTTAGAGGTACATAATAAAGAACATTGCTTTCGATATTATCATATCTTGCCAGCATCGTTGTATAAGCTGTTCCATGGCGGCATTCACTTTCGTATTTTTCCAAGTCTTTTCCGACAGGCTGCCAGGAAGTTGTCCAATAATCACTTGTTTCTTTATCTCTTATATAAATATATCTACCAGGCTGATCCATATTAATGGCATTAAAACGGTATCTGATAATACGGCCATTTGCTCCGGACTTGACAAAACTATAACCTCCAGCATTATTTGAAATAATTGCCCCATACTCAGGAGAACCTAAATAATTCACCCATGGAGCAGGAGTATTGGGTTTTGTAATGACATATTCTTTATTCTTTTCATCAAAATATCCGTATCTCAAAATCATCGCTCCTTAATTTTGTAATAATCATTCAATTAGTAATTATAAGCGAACTCCTGATGCTATTCAATAAATTTTCTTAAATGTCATTGTTTTTATTTTCATTTAACAATTTCTTTAACTCGTCCATAAAGGTATTAATATCCTTAAACTGTCTGTAAACAGAAGCAAACCTGACATATGCTACTTCATCAATTTCTTTCAATTTTTCCATAACCAGCTCACCAATTTGTGTGCTTTTGACTTCTGTTTGCAAACTATTAAATATGATGTTTTCAATGTCATCGACAATGGCTTCCATCTGTTTTAAACTGATATTCCTTTTATTGCAAGATTTTACTATTCCGTTAAGGATTTTGTTTCTGTCAAATAATTCCCTTGTTCCATCCCTCTTAATCACCATCATGGGAATGGTTTCTACTCTTTCATAGGTGGTAAACCTTCTTTCACAATTTTCACATTGTCTTCTGCGCCTAATGGAATTATTTTCTTCAGAGGGTCTGGAATCAATAACCCTGGTATTGGCTCCATTACAAAACGGACACCTCATTTCCCACAACCTCCCTTCCTCTAAAAAGCGGCAAAAAAAATAATATTTTGTGTATCTAAAGTATAAAACACAAAATATTATTGGTCAAATGCTTAAAAAATTATATTTTAATATTCAGATTCCACTAGAACATCCTTACCTGTTACATCGACCAGAATAATATCTTCACCTATCTTTCTAATTTTATGCCATGGAATTTGATATTCCATTTCTTTTCCAAAAAAGCCCAGGAGCTTGCCATGGCCAGGAACTATAATTTTTTTAATCCTCCCTTCAATCAAGTCTATTTCTATGTCACAAATGTAACCCAAACGACAGCCATCTATGGTACTGATCACTTCTTTTTGTTTCATATCATATATCCTAACCAAAGCTATTCCCCCCAGAATTTCAATCCTCTCTATACAATTATATTCAGCAATTTCATTTAGATTCTATCAATAAAGATATATAAAACGCACTAAATAACTTTAGTGCGTTATTATATAGAATAAAAATAAAATAAGTGCTTAAATATACTTTCTCATATGCTTAAGTGCTGTCTTCTCCAGCCTTGAAACCTGAGCCTGGGATATTCCGATTTCTTCTGCAACTTCCATCTGCGTTTTTCCTTCAAAAAACCTGAGAGATAAGATATGCTTTTCTCTTTCGTTTAATTTTTGCATGGCTTCATTTAAAGCTATATTTTCCAGCCATATTTCATCTTGATTTTTTTCGTCACTTACCTGATCCATAATGGAAAGGGCATCTCCTCCACTTTCATGGTATACAGGTTCAAATAATGATATCGGGTCTTGTATTGCATCCAAAGCAAATACAACCTCTTCTTTAGGCATGCCCAGTTCTTCCGCAATTTCCGTAATCGTAGGTTCTTTTGAATTTTTATTGATTAATTTTTCTTTTACCTGTAATGCTTTATAGGCAGTGTCCCTCAAAGAGCGGCTGACTCTTATGGAATTGTTATCCCTTAAATACCTTCTTATTTCTCCTATAATCATAGGTACTGCATAAGTAGAAAATTTAACATTTTGATTGATATCAAAGTTATCTATCGCCTTAATCAGTCCGATACAACCCACTTGAAATAAATCATCCATTTGCTCTCCTCTATTATTAAATCTTTGTATAACACTTAAAACCAATCTAAGATTACCTTTTATATATGATTCTCTCGCCTCTTTATCCCCCTGTAATATTCTTTTAAATAATTCTTCTTTCTCTTCATTCGTTAGCACAGGTAATTTTGAAGTATTAACACCGCATATTTCTACCTTGTTGATTGCCATACCGTTCCCTCCAGTACCAGTATTATTACTATTAAAATGATTACCAGAGAGAACTAATTTATACATTGACTTTAATTCATTCTATTTATTTCCTTTTTTAATCTTGAAATTATTTTCTTTTCTAATCTCGAAATATAAGACTGGGAAATGCCCAGCATATCTGCAACTTCCTTTTGAGTTTTTTCCTTACCTTCTGTATTAAGACCAAATCTTAATTCAACTATTTCTTTTTCTCGGCTTGACAGTTTTTCCATAGCTTTTCTTAATAAGTCCCTGTCGATTTCATCTTCAATACTTCTATAAATTATATCAGGATCTGTTCCCAATATGTCAGAAAGAAGAAGTTCATTTCCGTCCCAGTCCACATTTAAGGGTTCATCAATTGATATTTCTGTTTTTAATTTATTGGTCCTTCTTAGATACATTAAAATCTCATTTTCAATACATCTCGAAGCATAGGTCGCTAACTTAATTCTTTTGTCAGGCTTAAAAGTATTAATCGACTTTATTAAACCTATAGTACCAATAGAGATTAAATCTTCTACACCTATCCCTGTATTTTCAAATTTTCTTGCAATATAAACCACCAGCCTGAGATTTCTTTCAATAAGAACAGATTTAACATATAAGTCATCCTTTGTTCCTAAACGCTTTATCAGCGATTCTTCTTCTTCTCTGTTCAAAGGCGGAGGTAAAATTTCGCTTCCACCTATATAAAATATAGATTCTTTAAAGCCAAAAAAATTTAACAGACGATATATGAAATATTTGAATTTTAAACTAATCTTATCTGTAAAACTCATTATTTCACCTCCAAATAACAAAAACGATTAAGCGATTTCATGAAATATATCCGGATGAAGCAAGGCCTGATATTTATTATCTTTGGAGAGTCTCTGATTGTATATGCCTATTACTACATCTTTTAAAACTTTAATGGAATGATCTTTTTCGATGATTTCTACCTGGTCTGGTTTAAAACCTAAAAGCATACCATTCGGTGTCCCTAAACTTGAAAAAGGTATTACCCTGATTTTTGAACGGATTGGACAGCCACTGATATACTTTGTCAAAAGACCTAAATCATTTTCTTTTTTTTCATTAAATAATTCTTGAATGCTCTCAGGAAAAAATTTTTTAATAGAAGAAAATTCTACGACAATTACCGGACTTTGACTAAAAGGATCATATAAAGCATTTCCTGTATCCATTAAAGCGCAAGCATCTATTTTCATACCTTCGTAAGATATTTTTATTTGATAAAGAGCCCCTGTATGATTCGAAAATATACGAATCCAAATCAAAAGCAATTTAATAACCAAATAAGAAAGCAGGCTGGATACGATTAACAATATAATAGGAAAATTATCTATATTGAATTGAAGAGAATTCTTAATCATTTGACCAACATTTAAGTAATAAAAGAAAGCAATCCCTGCACCTCCAAGAACAAAAGCCGTTATATGGAACAGGATAAAAACTTTCATTAACTTTTTAAAAGTTTTTGTTTTATATGTAATCATTAAAGGAAACATCGGAAGAATCAAAATCCCGAAAAAATTATATGATTGATTAAAAATCGGTACGAAAAGAATTAAACAGTATATTAAAGCAGCTAATAAAGCACCAAAAATTAATCTTTTATGATTTACTTTTTCTTTTATTATTTTACTGACAATCCACAAAATAAAATAATCCATAACAAAATTGAGAAGGAAAACCATATCTATATAAATTTCTATTGCAAATCCCTGATTCATGACAACAATTCCCCCATTATAATACTTGCTTATTACATATATATTCTTTCTGAAAAAATCATATTCTCCAGTAAAAATAACTTGCAACGATTTTAATTTTTTAATGGTTTATAAGATAATTATACAAATAATGAAACCCATTTTTTGTAAAAAGGGCTGAATAAATAAAAAAAAGATATGACTTTTAGTCATATCTTTTTTAACCTTATTGATTAAATTTTTATTTCTTTCTTCTTTGTAAAAATACAGGAATATCAATGAATGAAGAATCATCAGGAACATTGTTAATGACTGTTGAACTTTTTTCTTCTTTCAAAGAAACAGCTATACTTTCTACTTTAGGCACCTTGATTGAAGGTTTTGCAATCCTGTTTTCAAACCCGGTAGCAATAACCGTTACGATAACACTATCTCCTAAGTCATCATTAATTGTAGTTCCAAAAATAATTTCAGCCTCTGGATCCACTGCTTCACGTATTAAGTTCGCAGCTTCATTCGCTTCAAGTAAACCTAAATTAGAGCCACCACTGATATTAATCAATACACCCTTCGCACCGTCTATACTGGTATCCAATAAAGGACTGTGTATTGCTGCTTTGGCAGCAATTTCTGTTTTATTCTCTCCTGAAGCTTGTCCTATACCCATATGTGCGATACCTTTATCTGACATGATTGTCCTTACATCGGCAAAGTCAAGATTAATAATACCCGGATTGGAAATTAAATCAGCAATTCCCTGAACGCCCTGGCGTAGTACCTCATCGGCTTTCTTAAAGGCTTCTATAATGCTTGTCTTCTTATCAATTATATGTAACAGCTTGTCATTGGGGATAATGACTAAAGTATCTACATTTTTCTTTAACTCCTCAATACCTTTTTCTGCATTCAACATTCTTTTACGGCCTTCAAAAGAAAAGGGCTTTGTAACAACTCCAACTGTAAGAATTCCTTCTTCCTTAGCAATCCTTGCAACCACCGGTGCCGCACCTGTACCCGTTCCACCGCCCATGCCTGCTGTAACAAATACCATGTCGGCGCCCTTTAATGCTTCTAAAATGTCGTCCCTGCTTTCTTCAGCAGACTTGCAGCCAATTTCAGGATTTGCCCCTGCACCTAATCCTCTTGTAATTTTCTCCCCTATCTGTATCTTTACACTGGCCTTTGAACGTCCCAAAGCTTGTTTATCCGTGTTAATAGTAATGAATTCTACACCTTTTAAATTTTCTTCTATCATGCGATCTACAGCATTGTTTCCACCGCCGCCTACGCCAACGACTTTTATTTGTGCTACATGGTCCTGTGTCATGTCGAATTCCAGCACCGTAAATCCCCCTTCACTTAACAATTCAATCTTAACATAATTATACACTAAACAAGAAACTTTTTCTATTATAATTTAAACTAATTAACATTTTAATTAATTATAATAATATATATGATATACATTAATATACTCTTGTTCAAGATTATATTTTATTAAAATCATTATGTGAGTGGAGAAAAAATAGCTTTACCCTTGTCAACGTTTCTCAAATCTAATTTCCCCATATCATAAATATCCATAATTTGAACAAGCCATTGAATTTTTTTATCGAAATCTTCAACACTTCCTATTGAAACATCTAAATTTCTCACATAGATATGAATATTTTCCGGATCACTTACACTAACTTTGACGACATCTTGCAGCATATCATATTTTAACATCATTTGAGACATAATTGCCACGACATCTAAAGCGTTTTTATTTTTAGCCGGAATAATTTCACCTACTTGAAAATAGTCAAATTCCAAGCCTTCCACAATAGGTAAATTCTTATCGTATGTCTTACAACTCTCTAAAACCCGTCCGTCTTTGTCTATGTAAAGATATGTTCCAAGATAAGGAACATATCCCACTAACTTTCTTTCATCAACTTTTATTTCTACCGTATCCGGCCAAATAATTCTGATACTGGCAGATTCAATATATACATCTTCATTCAGAATTTTTTCTCCTGCCTTTTTATTAAATAAAAAAATATTGTCTCCCTTATTGACACCAATCATTGCAATGATTTCTTCTTTTGAATAATGATCATTCCCATATATATTGATATGATGTATAGAAAACAACGGTGAACTGAACAATAGTAAAAACAATACCACAAGCATACCAATAAAAAGTAATATTTTAACTGTTTTATGCTGATGTGTAGATTGAAAATTGCCCATCTTAACAACTTTTCCCATGTTTTCACCATGCCTTATCAACTAATCTTTTCTGATAGAGGCCCCCAGTATATTTAAATCTTTATCAATTTGCTCATAGCCTCTTTCAATATGCTTAGCTCCATCAACAATGGTTACTCCTTCAGCTACAAGTCCGGCAATTATTAATGCTGCGCCTCCTCTTAAATCCTTAGCATAAACATTTGTCCCGGTCAAATGCCCGACGCCTTTAATAATTGCCGTCCGTCCTTCTAAAGTAATATTGGCTCCCATCCGAATCAATTCATCCACATGCTTATATCTTGACTCAAAAACAGTCTCCGTTATGATACTTGCTCCAGAAGCAACCGTTAGCATTGCCATCATTTGAGCCTGCATGTCAGTAGGAAATCCAGGATAAGGTTGTGTTCTGATGATATCAATATTTTTTAATTTTTTTGGTGCCTTTAAATATATTCTATCTTTTTCTTCAATAATCCTGCATCCTGCTTCTTTTAATTTTGAATTAATTGCCTGAATATGATTGGGATTGACATTGGTTAATAAAACTTCTCCTCCTGTAATTGCAGCTGCTGCCAGATAAGTACCGGTAACAATTCTGTCAGGAATCACTTTATGCTCTACCTGATGAAGGGATTTAACACCTTCGATGGTAATGACATCTGAAGAAGCTCCTTTTATTTTTGCACCCATTCCATTTAAAAAATCTTGTAAATCCTTAATCTCAGGTTCTTTGGCAGCATTATGAATCTCCGTCGTTCCCTCAGCCAATACCGCAGCTAACATAATATTTTCAGTAGCTCCTACACTTGGAAAATCCAGATGAATTTTTGCACCAACCAATTTGGGAGCTTCACAGATAATAAAACCATGTTCTTCTTTTATGCTGGCACCTAATTGTTTTAATGCTTTAATATGCAGATCAATCGGTCTGGGTCCTAAAGGACAGCCACCCGGATAAGAAATAATGACTTTTTTATGTCTTCCAAGAACCGAACCGAGTAAAATAATAGAAGAACGCATTTCTCTGACTAATTCTTCCGGTATTTTATAAGAATCTACTGAAGATGAATCAATCATTAATGTCTTATCATCCCATCTTACCTTGCAGCCAATACTTTCCAGAATACGAATCATGGTAAAAACATCTAATATCCTGGGGCAATCTTGAATATAACTGACATCACCATTTAGGACCGTTGCCGCAAGTATTGGGAGGACTGCATTTTTCCCCCCTTGAATCCGCAATGTTCCCTCAAGACACCTTCCTCCATCTATATAAAATCTGCCCATGAAAAGACACCTCCTGAAAACGTCAGGTAAGCCTATATATAACTATAGTATGCATAATTACAGAAGTTGTGACTAAGGCTGTATCCAATCCTGTTATTTCAGGAGAAAGGTACTGGCGTCTTATCTTCTGTCCCTTCAAAAAGCTGTACCATGGTTACAGGAGAAAAATCTAAATTTTATTTGTTCTTGAATATCTTGATATATTAAGCAGTATTCCTATAGCTGCCATAGTAAATAACAAAGAGGAGCCGCCGTAACTGATAAAAGGTAGGGGCATTCCTGTTGTCGGTATTGTATTCGTAATGACAGCAACATTAATAAGCACTTGAATACCTATCATACATACAATTCCTGTCGCTATTAATGAACCAAATAAATCCGGCGCATTCATAGCAGTCTTTATGCCTCTCCAAATCAAAACGATAAACAACGTAAGTAAAACTGCAGCACCCACCAAACCCAGTTCTTCACACACAATGGCAAAAATAATATCATTATGAGCCTCTGGTATAAAGCCTAATTTTTGTCTGCTTTCTCCTAAACCTAAACCAAACAGACCTCCTGAGCCTACAGCATATAGGGATTGTATTGGCTGATAACCTTTGTTTGTAGGATCCAGCCAGGGGTTTAGCCATATTTGTATTCTCACCAGTCTATACCTAAATTGAGGCAGTAAGACTGCCGGTATGGCTGCTGCAGCAACTGGTGCTGCCAATGCAAAAAAGTGCCATACTTTAGGGCTTGCCACAAAAAGCATTGCAATACCTATAAAAGCAACGACAATGGCTGTACTTAAGTTAGCAACAGCAATCAAACCAGCTGGTATCCCGACGACAATAATAAGAGTTAAGAATAATCCGGTAAAAGTCTTTAATTTACTTTTGTTACGAGATATATATAATGCCAGAAAAAAGATTAGTGTCAGTTTAGCCAGCTCAGATGGTTGAAAGCCTATACTCCCTATTCCAAACCACCTTTTTGAGTTATTAACTTCTTTACCAATAAACAAAACCAAAACCAGTAAGACCTGAGAAATCAAATATAAAAGCGGAGCCCATACCTTAAGTCTTCTGTAATCAAAATTCATTGCAAAAATCATTGTGGCAAAACCAAGCAGAGACCATATGACTTGTCTTTTTAAAAAATAATACATGTCATTGAAGTTTTCTAACGCATAATGATAACTGGAGCTAAAAATCATAACAACACCAAATAAGGTCAAAGTCACCACTGTGAATAATATGGTAAAGTCACACTGTCCTCTTACTAGTTTAACCTCTTCTTTTTTTCTTTTGGCTTTTTTATAACCCTTTTGAGATACAGCTAAATCCACAGACTCACCCTCTCAATGCATAAACTGCTTTTTTAAATAACTTCCCTCTTTCTTCATAACTTTTAAACATATCCCAGCTTGCGCAAGCAGGCGACAGTAAAACGCAATCTCCTTTTTGGGCTGTTTCTTTAGCTAAACGGACAGCTTCTTCAATAGAAGAAACCTTTTTAATATTAAAAAAGCCTTTTTGATTAGCTGTCTTTATAATTTTATCCGCAGTTTCCCCCATAACGATCAAAGCCTTTACTTTTCCATCAAATGCATCAATCCATTCAGAAAAATCAGCACCCTTATCCATACCTCCACCAATCAAAACAACTGGTGCTTTCATGGATTGTATTCCAATAATAGCAGCATCTACATTAGTCGCTTTAGAATCATTGTAATATTCTACGCCATCAATTTTATCTACAAATTCTATCCTGTGCTCCACCCCTTTAAAATGAATCACAACATCTCTGATAATCTCTGGCGGAACACCCATCGAAACAGAAATGGCAACAGCAGCCAAAACATTTTCAATATTATGATTTCCTGGTATCCTTAATTCCTCGGTTAAACAAATCGCCTCATCTTCTTTACCCAATCTGACCCAAATTTTATTGTCTTTTAAAAAGGCACCTTCATTTAATTCTTTTTTCCTGCTAAATAAAAGAGCCTTTGCTTTTGTTTTGTGCTTCATCTTACTGCAAATATCATCATCGTCATTTAAAACGCAATAATCATTCTCATCTTGATTTTCAAAGATTCTTTCTTTGGCAGCAACATAATTTTCCAAACTTTTATGTCTGTTTAAATGATCTGGTGTAATATTTAAAATAGCACTCACTTTAGGTTTAAACGTATGTATGCTTTCTAACTGGAAACTGCTAATTTCTGCTACCACCAAATCCTCTTTCTTTAATTCTTCCACTTTCTCTGTAAAAGGTATCCCGATATTCCCTACTACCTGGGTTCCGGGATTATATTTTTTCATAATCTCCCCAACCAAGGTTGTAGTCGTTGTTTTTCCATTAGTTCCTGTAATCGCTATTACCGGGCAAGGACAAAGAACAAATGCTAACTCTATTTCAGACCAGATTGGAATTTGAAGCTGTCTTGCTTTGTTTAAAAATTCTAAATCTGTGGGAACACCTGGACTTAAAACAATTAAATCAAAAGAATCTATAATATCAGTAGGCTCTTCTCCTAATAACATATAAACAGCCATTGAATCTAAAATATCTATTTCTTCCTTAACAGACTTCATCAATTCTTCCTTACTTTTTACATCTTGAATGGTTACTTTTGCCCCTAGTCTGGAACAGAGTTTTGCAGCACTAATTCCACTTTTAGCCATTCCTACAACTAATACATTTTTTTTGCACCAGTCCATTTCTTATTCCTCCAACTACCAAAAATCTATTAATTCAATCCTAGAAATCCTATCAGACATGCAACAGCTGTGGCAATGCAAAAAACAGACACAACTTTGCTTTCAGTCCAGCCAGATAACTCAAAATGATGATGAATTGGTGCCATTTTAAACACCCTTTTACCCGTTGCTTTAAAATAAGCTACTTGAATCATTACAGAAATAGATTCTATTAAATAAATCATTCCTACAATTGCAATAAAAATTGGCATTTTTAATATAAAAGCTGTAGAAACCACAAAACCTCCTAAAGCCAATGATCCTGTATCCCCCATAAAAACTTTTGCCGGATAAGAATTAAAGAGTAAAAAGGATAAAAGGCTTCCTACAACGGCTGCTGCAACTGGAAGAATACTGCTGTTTTCACCCCAACTGACAACTGTAAAAAATGTAGCAATCAAAACAGTAACACTGGAAACCAATCCGTCCAGACCATCTGTTAAATTCACTCCATTAACCGTTCCCAGCATCACAATAAAGAAAAAAGGTATAAACAAAATGCCAAAGTCAATTTCTCTGCCTGCCGTAAAAGGTATGATAACACGTGTTCCTATTTTAGCGACATTTAGAATATAGTATAGAAAACAACCGCTTACAAACAATTGCCCTACGATTTTTTGGTAAGCTTTCAATCCTAATGACCGTTTCAGGGCAACTTTGATAAAATCATCTATAAATCCTATAATACCAAAAGATAAAGTAACCAGTAAAACGGCTAACCCATCCCTGTTGCCTTTAATAAATAATAAGGAAGTTAAAAGAATACTGCTAAGAATGATAATACCACCCATCGTAGGGGTTCCTGCCTTTTTTAAATGACTTTTAGGACCATCGTCTCTTACAAATTGTCCAAACTTAAGTTTGATTAAAAAAGGTATCAATATCGGACTTAAGATTAAATTGATGATGAATGAAATAAGTACGGCGTAGATTGCTTCATGATACATAAACTATTCCACCTCTTCTAATTTCTCCACTGTCTTTTCCAAATGCATTCCTCTGGACGCTTTGAACAATATCATATCATTACTGTCAACAAGCATTTGAAGTTGATTGAATAATTCTTCCTGATCTAAGAAAATAAACACTTTATTCTTATCCATTCCTGCATTCATTGCCGCCAGAGCAATGTTTTCGGCTTCTCTTCCAAAAGTAAATAAATAATCTAAAGCCTTCTTGGCTACATACTCCCCAACTTCTTTATGCGCCTGCTCAGAGTATGTACCTAATTCAAGCATATCACCTAAAACCGCAATTTTTCTTTTACCTTCTTTTAATTGAGATAATACATCAAGAGCAGCTTTCATCGATTGTGGGCTGGCGTTATAAGCATCATTTATAATGTAAATACCCTTTTTGTTTCTGGAAATATTCATTCTCATTTTTGATGCCTGATAGTTTTTGATACCTTCTTTTATCTTTTCTTTTGTCATTCCTAATTCCAGACCAATAGCAACTGCTACAAGGGCATTATAGACCATATGCCTGCCTGGAACTGGAATTTCTATTTGCATTTCATTACTATCCCATACAATACTGGCATAAGTACCTTCTAATCCTTTTTCTTCAATTTTATTAGCGTAAATGTCATTAGAATGACTTAAACCAAAAAAGCAGACAGGAACAGTTAATTGATCCCTAAGACTTACTAATAAGTCATCGTCTCCATTTAAAAATGCCTTACCCTTTTTCTTCATATAATCAAAAATTTCACTTTTTGCTTTTAGTATACCCTCTCTGCTCCCTAAATTTTCAATGTGGGATGTTCCAATATTCGTTATCACAGCCATGTCTGGTCTGGCAATTTTACTTAAATTATGAATTTCCCCAAAATGATTCATACCCATTTCAATAACCGCTATTTCATCTTCTCTGGATAAATTAAAAATTGTCAAAGGAACCCCTATCTCGTTATTAAAATTGCCCTGGGTCTTTAGGACTTTAAAACTTTGACCAAGAACAGAAGCAATCATATCTTTAGTACTCGTCTTACCTACACTTCCTGTAACAGCAATCACAGGAATTGAAAACAAAGACCTGTAATAAGTCGCTAAATCCATAAGGGCTTGTTTTGTATCCTCAACAAGAATAAGTCCTTTTCCTTCTGGTATCTTTATATCCCTTCTTTGGCTTAGGGATAAAAGGGCTCCTTTTTCAAAAGCAGCAGGAATAAAATCATGCCCGTCAAATTTATCTCCTGTAAGAGGGATAAATAAATCTCCTGCAGAAATAACCCTGCTGTCTGTAGAAAGGCTATCAATCTTTATCTGATGTTCATCTATATTCTTTGAAGGATTGATAAAAATTCCTTTAACCGCTGAAACAATTTCACTAATTTTTATGGCTTCCATTGTAATCCTCCTGTAGGATTGCTCTTACTTCTTCTGCATCATCAAAATGAACCACTTTATCTTTAAGAATTTGATAGTTTTCATGTCCCTTTCCTGCAATCAGTATAACATCATCTTTCTTTGCCCTTTGGACAGCCTTTTTTATAGCTTCCCGCCTGTCAACGATTTTTTCATAGGGGCAATTGCTTTCTTTTATTCCTGCTTCTATCTCATCAATAATTTTTTCAGGATCTTCAGTTCTTGGATTATCAGAAGTAATAATACAATATGAAGAATACTCCCCTGCGATTTTTCCCATGATAGGACGTTTACTTTTATCCCGGTCTCCGCCACAGCCAAAAACGGTTATAATCTCACCCTTAGCAAATTCTTTAATCGTCTTTAAAACATTTTCCAATCCATCTGGTGTATGAGCATAGTCCACTAAAATATTAAAATCTGAATGACTGCTGACATTTTGAACCCTGCCAGGAACGCCTTCCATCTTTTCTAAAGCCGTTTTTATTACTTCTTTTGGAATATTTAAATAATACGCGGCTACAATAGCACCTAAAGCATTATAAACATTAAATCTTCCAATCGTATTTAATTTAAAACGAACTTCTTCATGATCTATTTTTACTGTAAATTCTATTCCTTTTGAACTGATATGGATATCATAAGCCCTGAAATCGGCTTCTTTTTCTATAGCAAAAGTGATTATTTCACAGCTGGATGCTTTGATAATATCACTGGCACTGGCATCATCCATATTAATGATGCCATATTTGCAATTTTTAAATAATTTCGCTTTTGCCATTTTATAATTTTCCATGGTCTTATGAAAATCTAAATGATCCAAACTTAAATTTGTAAAAATTCCTATTTCAAAGTAACAGCCTGCCACCCTGCTAAGCTCTAAAGCATGAGAAGAAACCTCCATCACGCAATGACTGACTTCTTCCTTTAACATTTCTGAAAACAATGCCTGTAAATCCAAAGATTCCGGAGTCGTTCTTTCCGTTTTCAGTACTTTATTACCTATACGGTTTTCAATGGTTCCTAATACAGCCACTTTATTATTGTATTCTTCGAGAATTCTGCCAATTAAGTAAGCTGTTGTGGTTTTCCCATTGGTACCCGTTACACCAATAAGCTTAATTTGATTTGCCGGATAGCCATAAAAAGCTGCAGCAACACTGGCTAAGGCTTTTCTTGTATCCTCTACCTGAATGACCGTAATATCTGATGGAAGATTTTCAACTTTCTTACTGACCAAAAGACTTCCTGCCCCTTTCGCAATGGCATCAGGAATAAATTTATGTCCATCAGAAACATAACCCTCGATACAAACAAAAAGCCCCTTTTCTTTAACTTGTCTGGAATCATAAGCAATAGATTCCACTTCTTTATCTAAATCTCCCTGAAGTAAACGGTAATCAATTTCTTTGAGCAATTCCTTAACTTTCATTTTTTTCCTCCTAAGCTCTAGCATACTGAATCATTATACCACAAGCACTCCTAAAAGCTATAATTTTTTGTAAAAAACTTCTCATTTAAATTTATTATGGATCGGTGTAAAGAATAACCTTACTATTGGGATTGACTTCATCCCCCGCCAAAGGAAACTGATCGTGTACTATCTCTCCATTTCCTATTAACTCAACCCCTAAATTAAGTTTTTTTAGCTCATTCTTTGCGTCCTGAACATTTTTTGAAATCAAGTCAGGAACAACAATTTTTTCTACAAGATTCATTTTCATTTCTTTTTCTGTGTATTGGGGTTTTATATTTAAATAAGGTAAGATATTTTCAAAGATTTCTTGTATAACCGGTCCTGCAACCGTTCCTCCATAATAAATTCCCTGAGGCTCATCAATAATGATTAATGCGATTACTTGTGGATCTTCGGCTGGAGCAAATGCCAAAAAGGAGGCAATATATTTTTTGCTGCTTCTTGGAAGCTTTTCAGAAGTCGCAGTCTTCCCTCCTATCCTATATCCCGGTATATATGCTTTATTTCCCGTTCCCTCCGCTACAACACTTTCTAAAATTTTCTTTAAAACTTGGGAAGTTTCTTCAGAAATAACTTGTTTTCCTTTTTCATACTCAAAAGTCTTAATCACATTACCTTCATCATCGATAATTTTCGAAGCAAAATGAGGTGTAACCAAATAACCACCATTAACAGCAGCTGAAGCAGCCCTGATAAGCTGCAAAGGTGTTATCTGAAAAGATTGACCAAAAGACATTGTAGCCAATTCAACAGGACCGATATCTTTTAAATCATGCATAATGCCCACTGCTTCACCAGGCACATCAATGCCTGTCTTTTCATGAAAACCAAATTTTTTCATGTATTGATAATATTTTTTAGGTCCCACTCTTTCTGCAACTTCCATAAAAACAGGGTTACAAGAATTCTGAACCCCTTGTGTAAAAGTCTCTGAACCATGGGCTCTGGGATATCTCCAGCACTTAATCATCCTGTTACCCACCAGATGATAACCTTTACAGTAAAAAGGGGAATCGATATTAACTATTTTTTCCTCAAGACCTATAGCCGAAGTGACAATTTTAAATGTAGAACCTGGTTCATAGGTATCATTAATGGCAAAATTTCTCCACATTTGATTTAATGCCTTATGTTGTTCTTCAGGCGTAAGGCTGTCCCATATAGCCTCTAAATCCGGATTGTTTATTTTAAAAGGCTGATTTAAATCGTAATCTGGTTTATTGGCCATGGCATATATGGCACCTGTTTGAGGATTCATGATAATAATGCTTCCTCTTTTTGCACCTTTTGCCTTGACTGCCTTTTCTAAAGCCTGTTCCGCGTACTGCTGAATATTTACGTCTAAAGTGGTGACTAAATGATAGCCTGGTACGGGCTCTATTCTTCTTTCAGGGATATCTTTTATTTCCCTGCCTCTGCCGTCTGTTTCCATGAGTATTTTCCCCGGACTTCCTTTTAAATACTCATCATACTTGACTTCTAACCCAATAATACCTTGATTGTCCTTTCCAACAAAACCAATCACATGGGAAGCTAAATTACCATAAGGATAATAGCGCTTCGAATCCTCATCAATCTTTACCCCGGCTAAGTTAAGCTTTCTTATTTCATCAGCAAGTTCTTTATCAACCTTAGACTGTATTCTTTCCAGAGCAACATTTTTTTCCACTTTTTTCTTGACATACTCATAATCCAGACCAAGCTTTTCAGAAAGCACCCTTGTGACTTCTTCACTATCCTCTACCTGAGCATGGACAACGCCTATAGTAGCCACTGTGGCACTTTTTGCAAGTTCAACTCCGTTTCTATCATATATACTGCCTCTTTGAGGAGATATTAGTCTGTCTCTTGTATGCTGTTCATAAGCCAGTTCCTGTAAAAAACTCCCATGAGCAATTTGTAAATAGGCAATTCTTATAATCAGACCAATAATAGAAAAAGTAAATGCACATAAAAAAAATAAAAGCTTCCGTTTCATCTTTATAGTGGGTTTATCCATATTATACCCCCATAATTGCCAGACTTAATATCATTTTATTGCAATTATGGAGGCATTATTCTACTATTTATCTTATTCTTTTATTTAAAACCGGTCTTTTTCTCATGCTATTCTTCTGTAACACTTTCTTCTTCTGTCGTTTCAATTTCTTCTGGATTTTCTGTCACATATAGTTTGATGGTTGTTCCTAAAGGTACCCTGGTCCCTGGATTTGGGAACTGCTTTTTAACATAATTCCCCATTCCAATGGCTTCAAATTTAAGTCCTTTAACCGTTAAATCTGTTCCTGTCTCTAAAAGTGTCAAACCACTGTAATCAGGCAACTCAACATCTGTTTTATTTTCGATATTGGTTTGACCTGACGGCTCTATACCCATATAAGGAAGCACATTTTCAAATATTTCACGAACTATAGGTGCAGCCGATACGCTTCCTTCCGAATAATTTTCTGTTTCATCCAATATAGCCAATACAACAATTTGCGGATCTTCAACGGGTGCAAAACCAATAAAGGAAAGCACATACTTTCCACTGCCTCTGGGAAGTTTTTCAGCTGTTCCGGTTTTTCCACCAACCGTGTAACCTTCTACCCTGGCATTTTTACCGGTTCCGTCTGTCACAACTGTTTCAAGATAATTTCTTAGAATTTGAGAAGTTTCCTGAGAAATGACCCTTCTTTTTATAACTGGACTTGTCGTCTTGACTTCTCTTCCATCTTCAGTCACAATTTGCTTTACCACATAAGGCTGCATCAGATTTCCGCCATTAATAATAGCCGAAAATCCAGTAATCAACTGAATAGGCGTAACATTAAATGTTTGCCCGAAAGAACTCGTGGCTAATTCAACTGGCCTTAAAGCTTCTTGTTTATGTAATATTCCTGATTCTTCACCTGGAAGATCAATGCCTGTAACTTCTCCAAATCCAAACAATTTCTGATATCGGTAAAATTTTTCAGCCCCAAGCTTTTCTACAATATCCATCATGGCCACATTACAGGAATTTGCTAAAGCTTGTTCTAAGGTTTCTTCCCCATGGCCCCAGGTTCTCCAGCAATGAATGGTTTCTGTATGAATTTTTTTATGACCTAGACAATTATATTTATCATGAACTGTAATCGAGTTTTCTTCCAATGCGGCAGCAATCACAAAAGGTTTAAACGTAGAACCCGGTTCATAAGTCACACTGAGATTATAATTTTTCCATACCGTATTTAACATTTTCAGCTTTTCTTCATTCGATAAAGATTCCCAGATACCTTCATCAAAATATTCACTCAAATCATTGTATTTATTGGGGTTAAAAGACGGATAAGCGGCCATGGCTAGTATTTCACCTGTTTTTGGATTCATAGCTATAACCGCTGCATTTTTGGGATTATGTTCTTCTACTGCATTTTTTAGTGCCAATTCACAAAAATGTTGTATTGTCTCATCTATCGTCAATACAACCGTATGTCCCTGTTGAGGCGCAATATTTTCTTCCATGACATATTTTCCTTCTTTAATCATAGGGAAAACCCGTCCTGAAACGCCTCTTAACCAATTGTCATAATACTGCTCAACCCCATATTGCGCTTGTTTGTCTGCATTAACGAAACCCAGCAGATGAGCAGCAAAATCGTTTCTTACATAATTTCTGAAAGAATCTTCCTCTAGCCAAACCCCCATTAAGCCCTTTTCTCTGATTTTTTGCGCTGTATCTGCCTTAACATGTTTTTTTATAATCTGATACCTTGATTTTGGGTTTTTTTCAATGGTCTGCTGAATGCTTTCCGGAGAAAGATTTAAGATTTGAGCCAAATCCGCAACTACTTCATTCCTTTTTTCTTCAGTAATGTGCTCTGCTAAAATGTTAGGATCCAAAATCACATTGTAAACAATGGTGCTAATGGCTAAATCGTGAAAATTTCTATCCACAATAAAGCCTCTGTTAGGATATATAACCTGCTCTGTATTCAGTCTTTGCAAAACTGCTCTTTCTTCATATTCTTCCCCATAGGTATACTTTATATATCCTATCCGGTAGATTAATAAAAGGATAGAACCTATTAAAATTGTAAGAATGATAAAATTTCTTCTTCTGACTTGTCGGATTAATTCGTTCATTGCTTCACCTTTTCAATTTAAAAAAATCAAAAAAACTTGCAGCAACGACTTCATCTTCAGTGCTTTGATTTAAACGGTTCTGATCTTGTTCTAGTTGATTATAAGCTGTGTAACTCACTTTGGGTATTTCAATATAAACAATTTGATGCGCTGCAGGTTCCATCATTCCTAATTTTTCTGTAGCCACTTCTTTGATATAAGTTAAATCAACTGTTTCAGCAATCTCGGATTTTAATAGCATATTTGAATTCTGGATTTCTTTTAATTCCGATTTTAATTTTTTTATTTCTTTTTGATTATAAGTAATGGAGGCATATTGTCCCATGATAAACAAACATCCTATAAAAAGGCACAAAATATTCCCTACAAGTTTCAATTTATAAGATATAACCTTTCTGGTCCTCTGAGCTTTTTCTTTCTTTTGCTTATAATGAAGAAGCTCTTTTTCATCTTCCTGGATCAATGTCTTGTGGGTATCATTGAATTTGGGTGCAGAAGTGCCATATAGGTATTGTTCTCTAATCCTATTGCTCTTTGACATATTAACCTCCATTCCGCCTGATGGCCATTATTATAAACAATCCATAAATTTATGCTTTTAAGCGTTATTCATTATAATTTTTCTAAAATTCTTAGTTTAGCACTCCGTGAACGGGGATTTTTTTCAATTTCCTGCGGACTTGGTAAAATTGGTTTCCTGCTGATAACTCTGGCCATTGCTTTTTTACCACAAACACAAATAGGAAAATCAGGAGGGCAAGTACAAGGATTTTCTAAAGCCTTAAAGCTTTTCTTAACAATCCTGTCTTCTAAAGAATGAAAAGTAATAATACAAAGCCTTCCTTTGGGTGCTAATACGTCTACAATATCCTTTATGGACTGTTCTAATATCTTTAATTCCCCATTAACTTCTATACGAATTGCCTGAAAAGTTCTTTTTGCAGGATGAGGTCCTTCTTTCCTTGCTCCTTGTGGAATTGCTTTTTTTATAATATCTACTAACTCAAAAGTAGTACTTATAGGGGCTTTTTTTCTTTCATTGACAATAAACTCTGCAATCCGCTTAGCCCACCGCTCTTCACCATATTCTTTTATGATTTCTTCTAATCGTTTTTGACTATACTCATTCACGATTTCCCTGGCAGTTAAAGCCTGATTCTTGTCCATTCTCATATCCAAAGGAGCATTATGCATGTAGGAGAAACCCCTGTCTGGCGTGTCTAATTGATAAGAAGATACCCCCAAATCCAGGAGCATCCCATTAATCGAAGAAAGTCCTAAATCGATTAGTATCTTTTTTATATTTGAAAAGTTGTCGTGAACTAAATCTACATTTTTAAATTGGCTTTTTAATTTTATTTCCGAAGCTTTAATGGCATCAATGTCCCTGTCAATTCCAATAAATCTTCCGTACTCATTTAAATGTTTGCAAATTTCATAAGAATGACCGGCTCCTCCCATGGTTCCATCTACATAGATACCTGAAGGATCGATATTTAATCCTTCTATTGTCTCCTCCAATAACACTGATATATGATGGAAATCCATAGAGATTCACCTCATTTTATATTCCTAATTCCTGCATATTTTCAGCTAATTCACTGGCATCAAAATCTTCATTATTATATTTATCCCAATTTTCTTTACTCCATATTTCAACCCTGTTCGTAACACCTATTAAAATCACATCTTTATCTATACCGCTATAGTTTCTTAAATTATTTGGGATTAATATTCTTCCCTGCTTGTCCACATTACATTCAACCGCACCTGCTAAGAAAAATCTTACAAATTTTCTTGCATTGGCATTTGTGATAGGGAGAGTTTTTAGCTTTTCTTCAAAAATTTTCCATTCAGAATTAGGGTATACAAACAAGCAATTATCTAAACCTTTTGTAATCACAAAAGTATCTCCCAGCTCTTCCCTGAATTTTGCCGGGATAATCAGACGTCCCTTATTATCAATTGAATGTTGGTACTCCCCCATAAACATATATATATCCCACCTTAGTGGTATCTATCTCCCACTTTCCACCACAATTAACCACTTCTTACCTCATATTGTAGTATGACCGTTTTATTTTTTCAAGTACTTTTCGCAAAAAAATAAAAAGAGATAGGAAAAAATTCCTATCTCTTTTATGATTTATGCTATTATGCATCTAACGAACGTGTGTTACATGATATGTGATCATAGTAGAGTAAAATTAGTCTATCTAACTCCGTACTGATTCTGTAAATTTCCTGAAAATCATTCTCGCCTACGATTAGTTCGTTTAACTTTTCTCGTAGAAGATTAATTTCCCCGTAAATATTATTCATTTCTTCACCCCGTTTTTTATCCCCATTTTTTTGAAAAAATGCTTTTTTCTTTAGATATTTTTTTATTATCTTACAAATATTATAATACTTTTCCAATGATAAATCAACATATTATTACACTTTTTTCTATTTTTTAATTTCTTTTGTATTTTTTTCTATTATTGATTATTAAAAAGATTGAACAAACCACTAATAGAATAGATAAAAGTTGTGATACGGCAAGACCTGTAGAACCAATCTGAAGCTGATCGATACGCAGACCTTCAATCCATGACCGGCCCAGCCCATAGCCAATAAGATACATGCAAAATACTTCACCATTAAATTTTTTCCTTTTTTTATACCATAAAAGGAAAAATAAAACCAATAAATTCCATAGACATTCGTATAAAAAGGTTGGATGAACCTGAATATATTCTATACCTTCAAATAAAATAGTATTATTTAAAATATCTGGTGTAAGATATTGATTCACATTTTCTTTTATTAAACGCATAGCAAATAAAGAATCCGTATATCTTCCAAAAGCTTCCTGGTTGAAGAAATTTCCCCACCGGCCTATAGCTTGTCCTAAAATCAAGCTGGGTGCAGCCGTATCTGCAAAAAGCCCGAAAGAAATATTTTTCTTCTTTGTAAATATCCAAGCAACAATAACTGAAGTAATAATTCCACCATATATAGCCAGCCCGCCCTCTCTCAGGGCAAAAATTCTTAACCAATTGTCCTTGTAATCTTCCCAGGAAAAAATAACATAATAAAGACGTGCACCTATAATAGCAGCAATCAAATCATATAATAAAAAATCTACATAATAATTGGGATCCTGATTGGTTCTTTTTGCTTCCTCCATAGCAAGTAAAAGACCGCAAGTTACAGCTAAGCCAATAATAATCCCATACCAATATACAGAAATCCCAAAAAGTTTAAAAGCAACAGGATCTAGTTTTCCAATTTTTATCCCTATATGAGGAAACCAAACTTCTGGTGCAGACATATATATCTCCTTTTCTTAAGTAATATAAACCGCTTTTAAATTTATATACAAGTTCTAAATTAAATTATATATTAAAATGCTGTTTTTTTCATCCTTTTATGAAAAAAATTTTTTATTGGTCTTAGAAAATGAAAATAATAAAAATGTGATACAGACTGTTTTTTTAATTTATTGCCACCCATTCAGCCTTAATCTTATGCAAAACAACGATTAAAACAATCAGTGCTATTACAATTATAACAGCAAATAATTTTCTAAAAATGATTAACCTTCCTTTTGGCATCAACAATAAATTGAAAAAATATTTCATAAATTTACTCCGTATAAATTCTTTTGAAACTATCATTATTATATTACTTTTCTATTTATTGTAAATCATTTCATCACATTTTTTAATGTTAATAGATAATTAATCTTTAAAATTTTCGCCATTAAAATAAAAAAATATGTCTTAAACATTGGGCACGATTTCTCTGATAATAGAAGATAACTCATTGGCTAAACCATCAATACTTTTCATGTTGTTTATACTATTTGTTATTTTATTCATTCTGTTTATTATTTCTGGAGATGTACTAATTCCAATATTTTTTAAAGATAAATCTGTCGAATAGACTTTTTCTTCAATTTTCCTTTTTAATCTTTCAATTTCTTTTTTATCCAGTTCATGAACAGTATCTATACCTATTAAAGCAGTATTCCCTGTTATTATTACAGTCGTTTTATTAACTTCAGGAAAATCATTTATCAGCTTAGCTATTCTGTTTGCCCTTTCCTTATTATAACCAATATCAAAATAATGATTATTTATCCTTTCAACATCATCAGGAATGTTATATGGATAAGAACGATTAAATTCCTGAATAGAACCCTTTGCTGTGATGATATCTTCTGCCGTATTATCTCTTCTGTTTAATCTTTCGATACTATTTTCAATATAATAACCGCTTATATTATTTCTCATGTTCTGACATGCTGATATGATAAAAATACAAAAGCAAAGAATCATCAAAATATTTTTTTCAATGGGATTTCACCTCCATTATTATTGTTTGAAATAATTAAGTTTTTTAAAGTAGAAAAGAATGTCCTTTTCACCACTGTTTTCATGATTTGTTTTTTATATACGAATAAAAAGCCAAATTATTAAAATACTAATGTTAATTCCATTTACTATAGAATCTTTTTCTAATTTTCTTTTTTCATCCATCAAAGTATGATAAAATAATATAAAGTTTTATAATAGCTTATGATATATCAGAAATATCATAAGAACTAAGGAGGTAATAATATGAACGCAAGAACTCAACAACGACATTACAGAGTAGCTCAAAAAGAAATAGAACATGCACCAAATAAAGGAATCTTCATCGAAAACGATAAAAAACAATTATACGCAATTATTGCAGGCGTTATTCTTGTTTTAACTTTTATTCAAGGACTGATTATCGGATTATTTATTAGTAGAGATTAAAAAGCACAATGTTTACATTGTGCTTTTTATTGTGAAAGATTTTTAGTTATCTCATTGTTTTCCCTATGCCATGATTTATTGATTGATTAATCTAAAATCTTTAGGTATAATTTATACTTGGTTGTTTTTATAGATGCTTTAATCATAAATGAAAGGAAGTAATATATATGAAACTAGGAATTGTTGGTCTTCCTAATGTTGGGAAAAGTACCTTGTTTAATTCTCTTACCAAAGGCGGAGCAGAATCGGCCAACTATCCCTTCTGTACTATTGATCCGAATATTGGTATTGTAGCAGTTCCAGATGAAAGGTTACAGGCTTTAGATAAAATTTATAATGCGGAAAAAGTAACCCCTGCTATTATAGAATTTGTTGATATTGCTGGTCTTGTAAAAGGCGCAAGTCATGGTGAAGGTCTGGGCAATAAATTTTTATCCCATATCCGTGAAGTGGATGCCATTGTACATGTGGTCAGATGCTTTGAAGATACAAATATCGTCCATGTAGAAGGTTCTATTGACCCCATCCGTGATATAGAAACCATTAATTTAGAATTAATCTTTTCTGATATTGAAATTCTTGACAGAAGAATTCAAAAGACTGAAAAAGCTGCTAAAGCCGATAAAGGCCTCTTAAAAGAACTGGAAATCCTGGAAAAAATAAAAAAGGCCTTAGAAGATGGAAAATGCGCAAGAAACGTACCATTGGAATCTGATGAAGAAAAAGAGTTTGTTTCTTCTTTAAATCTTTTAACTTATAAACCTGTTTTATACGCAGCCAATGTCAGTGAAGAAGATTTAATTTCAAATGCCGAAGACAATTCTTATGTTAAAAAGGTTAAAGAATACGCTAAAGCTGAAAACTCAGAAGTCTTTGTTATTTGTGCAAAAATCGAAGAAGAAATTGCCCAGCTGGATGAAGAAGAAAAAAAATTATTCTTAGAAGATTTGGGCATCAGTGATACAGGACTGGACCGCTTAATTGCTGCCAGCTATAAACTTTTAGGCTTAATTAGTTTCTTAACTGCAGGGCCTAAAGAAGTCCGAGCCTGGACTATTGTAAAAGGTACAAAAGCACCTCAGGCAGCAGGAAAAATCCATAGTGACTTTGAGCGGGGCTTTATCCGGGCAGAGGTGATATCTTTTGAAGATCTCATTGCTTGTGGCAATTACACCATCGCAAAAGAAAAAGGCCTTGTAAGACTGGAAGGTAAAGATTATGTTGTACAAGACGGTGACGTCATCATATTTAGATTTAATGTATAAAAAAAAGAATCAGGATAAATCCTGATTCTTTTTTTATAGTATTTTTATATTTCTCCTTCAGTCCTTTCCTCTTTTTCTTGTGCATCTGTTTTGCATTGCTTTTTCTTCCCAATATTAAACTTTGATAAAAGTTCAGGAATCATATCAATTAATTTATTAACACTATCCTGATTTTTAATATTTATAAGTTGGGTTGTCCCATCCTTAATGAGCAAAATTGCACTGGGAGTAATTTTTGCACCTAAACCACCCATGCCGGAATCCTTATCTTCCCCTTTATCTGTCTTCCCTCCGGAAGCACCTGCTCCCACGCCAAAACATACATCTACTAAAGGAAGAATGATTGCATCTTCTACTTTTATTGGTTCTCCTACTACTGTCTTTGTTGATATAAAACTTTCAAGCTGACTAAACAAAGATTCTAAATTCGTCTTTAAATTCGATTCCATACCTATCATCCTTTCATGAAGATAAATAATTTTTTACAATTTCTCTTATGGGCTTTTTCAACAAGTAGTTCGCAAGATATATGATAATAATTCCTATTTGAAAACTACCCCTTGCTTCTAGTTCTCCCTGCAAAATCTTTTCATTAAAGTTAGCCTTAATATGTACACTATTTCCTAAAAAGGGGCTTATTATTCCTATTGCTCCTAAAAGATACCCTGTATGAGAAGGGTCGTCCAGACCAAATTCAAGATAGGATGAAAACGTACGAGGTCTTATATGAATGAATATTTTTTTAAGAAATTGATAAGTATACATGATAATTTCTTTTTTATTGGGATAATCCAGTAGATTTCTCAAAGAAAATCCCGCATCTTCTGCTTCCTCAATTACATCTGTCTCAACAATCTCATCAATATCATTGTATTTATTAACATCTTCGCTTTCCAGAGAGTTTTTATGACTTTTAACAACTTTCTTTGATACATCATTTTCTTTTGAAAAGTCGTTAATGCTTTTTTCTTTTATTTTATACTTCGTTTCAATCTCTTCATTCTTTATTCTATCATCCTTTTTTTCTTCTTTGCTTTCCAGTTGAATATTCTCTATCGCTCCGCTTGTCTTTCCTTGCTTTTTGATTTTATCTTTCTGCATGCTTTCCTTTTTTACTCTTCTTTGCTCATTAATTATTTTCTTTGAAAACACCCTGAAAATTTTAGTTTCTTTTTTTGACTTTTTCATCACAAAACAATAATAAATCCAATTAAAAATCCATCTGATTTTCACATTTACATCTATAGCAAAATTCCCATCAGCAGAAAGATAAACAAAGTAACGAAAGGGAATAAATAAAAGCAGCAGTAAAATTAATATTAAAATACCCAACAGAGTAGCCAGTATAATCCCTATATATTTTAAGACAAGCAATAAAACGGATATTATTGACATCACGATTGGCTCCTATTCCCATGCAAAAAATTCTTTTATCATCATAGGATCTTTGTACTTTTTATAAACATCATCAATAATTCTTCGTGTTAATTCAAAAGCTTCTTCTTTATTACGGGCAATTCCAACAACTTTACAATCTCTGTAACGACTGATATTGTTTTTCATTTCATTTGTTTTGATTATAACCATTAAATATTCTGAAGAAGGCTCTAAACAAAGACAATATATATCTTTATAGAGATAGTTTTTAATAAGCCTCTTTACGATTCTCTCTTTATTTTTTATCGAATCGCCAGTGTAATAATTTTTTGCTACTTTCATAGGCATTCTTCTCTCATAGAAATATGAAAATCTTCCTATTTTAAATTTTTGACTAATTAAAATATATTATAACAAAAATAAAAAATAAAGTCACGATATATATCGCGACCTTATTGTAACGCTGCTTCTAACTTCGAAATATGCTCCCTTGGAAATACTCTTAATAATTCCATATATTGTTCTTGGGTTAATCCTTCTGTAGATATATAAATATCTATCATTTCATCTACTGTACTGCTTTGAAACTTCTTCTTTAATTGCTCAAATTGTGTTTGTTCCACAGTATAATCACCTCATAAACTTTTTCTTTTTTAGTATATGCTTTATTTATTACTTTATTCTTATTAAAGAAATTTCTTGTCTATTAAAATCATTAATTTACTTTATTATTACAACTGAATAGATCTGCTTAAATTCTAAATTCATTTTTATATTAAACATGCATCATTTGGTAATTTTACAAATTATAAGCCTGGTCGTTATAAATTTTGCCAAAAAAATAAGCATCCTTTATTGGATGCCCACCTTATCACGTCAAAAAATTACTAATCCTTTAAAATAAAAAACATCTACAAAGTAGATGTTTCAAATGATTCAATAAAGTCTATGAGCAAATCTGTAAGCCGAGTTCTGTTGTATACGGTCATCTATCTAGGCATATAGTTACCTATATGCTCCAGCAACCTACCCGAGAACGTGACGAGCAGCCACAAATGTTCTCCTATACGGTCTTGCTCCAGGTGGGGTTTACAGAGCCTCCCAAGTCGCCATGGGAGCGGTGAGCTCTTACCTCACCTTTCCACCCTTACTGCCTTATTATAATAAGACAGCGGTTTATTTCTGTTGCACTTTCCTTAGAGTCGCCTCCACTGGGTGTTACCCAGCACCCTGCTCTGCGGAGCTCGGACTTTCCTCAAGTACGACCTTTCGGTACTGTACTTGCGACCGTACGATTTGCTCATTAATATATTTTTTTCTAATAACATAATAACATGCTTATAAAAGTAAATCAATGTAATTTATTTACATTTTTATTATATATTTCTAGTGAAAGCAACTACCTCCAATAAATTCTCTGATAATAGAATTTTGTGGAACAGCTTCACTGCTTACCCCTAAGAAATAATCCAGGAATTTAAATAGCCTTTTTGCTTCAGAATAGCAAGGAGATTGAGGCTCAATTCTAAAAAGCAAAGGTTCAGCATATTGCTTTAATACGGATAATTCATAAATCAGTGCAGAGTTAAACATAACATCTGCTTCTTCCTGGTATGGGAAAATATTTTTTTCTTCTCCTCTTCTTACAGAAGGCCACAATTCTATGGTTCTTTCTGCACTTGTTCCCCTGTACTGATTATCCCTTACAATTCTTCTCAGCAGTCTGGTATCCGTTGTAGGTATCCTGTTGTGATCATCAATATTTAACTGGGTCAGAGCACTAATGTAAATTTTAAATTTATTATCTTTATGTATATCCTTTGTTAACCTTTCGTTCAATCCGTGAATACCTTCGATGATGAGGATATCGTTACTTTCCATTTTTATCTTTCTGCCCTTGTATTCTCTTTTTCCCGTCTTAAAATTAAAGGAAGGTATTTCAACCACTTCACCATTAATTAATCTTTTTAAATCATGATTAAACAGTTCTAGATCAATGGATTCCAAAGATTCAAAATCATATTCCCCATTTTCATCCCGGGGGGTAAATTCCCTGTTAACAAAATAATCGTCTATGGAAATTGCGTGAGGGCGCAAGCCGTTTACTCTAAGCTGAATGGCCAGTCTTTGAGCGAAGGTCGTCTTACCGGAAGAAGAAGGCCCGGCAATTAAGACCACGGCTATAGAATCTTTTTTTTCTGCAATCATATCAGCAATCTGGGCAATTTTCTTTTCATGGAGTGCTTCAGCCGTCATAATTAATGACCTAATATCCTGATTTGCTATTACATCGTTTAAAGCCCCTACCGTGTCAACTCTTAAGATCTTTCCCCAGTTTTTATATTCTAAAAAAATTTGAGACAGTTTTGGTGACGGTACAAATTCTGGTACCTTCGTTGGATCTTTAGTCGTTGGGAATTGCAAAATAAAACCTGAACCGTCTAAAATCAATCGAAAATGCTTTAAAAATCCCGTGCTAGGCACCATGTAGCCATAAAAATAATTCTTTACGCCTCCCAGTTCATATAGATTTACCATGGAAGAACGTCTGTATTTAAACAAGTTTTTCTTATCATCCATTCCATTTTCCTCAAAGATTTTCATGGCTTCCTCTAAAGGAATGGACATTTTATTAAAAGGCAAATCTTGTTCGACCAGTTCTCTCATTTTGTTTTCTATTTTATTTAACAACTCCTGGTTTAAATGATCTACCCCTATCAGTTCACAGTAAAAACCTGGACCCACAGAATGATGAATAATAACATTGCCGTCTTTTATTAATGTTCTGACAACGTAAAAAAGTAAGAAAGATAAACTCCTTTGATAAATTCTCATTCCGTCAGTAGTCGTTAAATCTATAAATTCCAAATGACAGTCTTCAGTAATTTCATGTCTTAGCTCTTCCATATTATTTCCAACCTTAGCAGCAACAATGGTATACTTGTAAAAGGGCTGTTTTTCTTTTACAATTTCTTCTAATTTGATTCCCTTGGGATATTTTTCTACCTCTCCATTAGAAAAAGTTACTTTTACGAAATCATTTGTTGCAGTTTCTATCATAACGATTCTCCTTCCATCGCAGAATAATGGCTTCTACCTCTTATTACTACAGATCTTCCGACCTTATAATGTTATAAAAGGTTCCCCATTTACTTTTGAAAGCAATACTTTAAACTGAAAATTTTCTTCCTGAATACGCTCAAGATAATCTTTTATAACCTTTACGATGATAACTTCTGTCCCATAATGACCGGCATCTAAAAGACAGATTCCATATTTCTGAGCTTCCTGGGCATCGTGAAATTTAATATCTCCCGTTATAAATAAATCTGCTTTTTTCATTATAGCAGATTTCAGATAAGACATGCCACTTCCTGTTGTAATGGCTACTTTATTAATTATCTTATCCATATCGCCTGCAATCCGAATATCCGAAAGATTAAGCTGTTCTTTAACAAATAAAGCATAGTCTTTAAGCTTAAGAGGCTTTTTTAAAGTCCCTATTCTGCCCATTCCATACTTTTTGCCTTCTTCCTCTGATATTTCTTCCAAAAGGGATATATTTTCTAATTCCAGTATTTGGGCTAAGCTATCATTTGTACCTCCATAGGCAATATCCAGATTCGTGTGGGCACAGTAGAGACCAATATTATTTTGAATCAGCTGATAAATGCTGTCTCCCAAAGGGTTTCCCTTTGTAACAGACTTTATTGCCCTAAAAATTAAAGGGTGATGGGTAATGATTAAATCTGCTTTTAATTCTATGGCTTCACAAATGACTTGGGGTACAGCATCTAAAGCCACTAAAACGGTCTTGATTTCTTGTTCCAAATCTCCGACTAACAATCCAACATTGTCCCAGTCTTCAGCTAATCTTTCATCAGCAAATTCATTCATTTTTCTTATGATATCTTTACATTTTACAGCCATAAAAGCACCTCTTCACAATCCCTGATGTTTTTTTCTATTTCTTTTTTCCGCCTTAACGTATGTTCTGTTAAAGGATGATTCAGTCGTTCCAATATATTTTTGTTCTTTTTTATTTCCTTTTCAATGTATTGCTTTAAAATGGGATCTTTTTTTTCTATAAGAATTTTACTGTACAAATAGAAGATTTCTTTATCATATTTTTCTTTACCTGCTTCTGAACTCATAATCCAATAATATTTATTATCTTCATATACAAGCTGCTCATTAATTATTTTATGATTAATACTATGTAAATATTTTCTGACTTCATTTTGGTCCAATTGAGGCTGAATAATCAGCCTGTCAATATTTTCAACGATTTCTGGTCTTTTCTTTAAAATGTCAATAATCAGCATGCCGCCCATGCCAGCTAAAATAATTGTGTCAACCTCATTTTCTTTTAAAACTTCCAGGCCATTTCCCAATCTGGTTTCAATAATCCTATCCGCCTGATGGCTCATAATATTATTTTTTGCTTTTTCGAGAGGCCCTTTATTGATATCTGTAGCAATGGCCTTCTTTATTTTATTATGCTTGTATAAATAAATAGGTAAATAAGCATGATCTGTCCCAATATCTGCTATGCTTGCATAATGAGGAACTTCATTTGCAATAGCAGATAAGCGTTTTGATAATATCATAGGCTCCTCCTGAAAAATTTTGCATACAACGTTTAGCTTTTAAAGAAATTCCTTAATTATGAAAAAGAAGTTGATGGCAGTCAACTTCTATTCTAAATAATCTTTTAATTTTTTACTTCTGCTGGGATGTCTGAGTTTTCGTAAAGCCTTGGCTTCAATTTGTCTGATTCTCTCTCTGGTAACGTTAAAGACTTTTCCTACTTCTTCTAAAGTCCTTGCTCTTCCATCGTCTAAGCCAAATCTAAGTCTTAATACTTTTTGTTCCCTATCGGTTAAAGTATCTAAAACATCCATAAGCTGTTCTTTCAGAAGCGTATAAGCTGCTGCTTCAGAAGGTACTGGCACATCTTCATCAGGAATAAAGTCTCCCAAATGGCTGTCTTCTTCTTCCCCAATAGGTGTTTCCAAAGAAACAGGTTCCTGTGCAATTTTGATAATTTCTCGCACCTTTGAAACAGGCATGTCCATTTCTTTTGCAATTTCTTCAGGTGTAGGCTCCCGACCTAATTCCTGAAGGAGTTGTCTGGACACCCTTATCAGCTTATTAATGGTTTCAACCATATGAACAGGGATACGAATCGTTCGTGCCTGATCTGCAATAGCCCTTGTAATCGCCTGACGAATCCACCATGTCGCATATGTACTAAATTTAAATCCCTTACGATAGTCAAATTTTTCTACAGCTTTAATAAGACCTAAATTCCCTTCCTGAATTAAGTCTAAAAAAAGCATACCTCGTCCAACATATCTTTTTGCAATACTCACTACTAATCTCAGGTTTGCTTCTGCCAGTTTTCTTTTTGCTTCTTCGTCACCATTTTCCATTCTTATGGCTAATTCAATTTCTTCTTCTGCAGTTAAAAGAGGTACTTTACCAATTTCTTTTAAGTACATACGGACAGGGTCGTCAATACTAATACCTTCCGGAAGGCTTAAATCTAAATCATCTTCAATAACGCCTTCGTCTTCTTCGATAATGCCAATAACATCAATATTTTGGCGTTCCAAATATTCGTATATTTTTTCAATTTTTTCTGGTTCTAATTCCATATCGGCAAAATGATCCATTATTTCTTTATATTCAAGGACGCCCTTTTTTTGCTTTGCGATTGCGACTAATTCCTTCAAATGGGTCAAAAATTTGTTTTGTTCGCTAGTTTTCACGCAAAATCCTTCCTTTCTCACCTGTCTACTATTTTAACCACTTATAATGTTAATATACAACTTTTCCAACTGCTTTTTTTGCTCAATCAGAGCCTGTATTTCATAGATATCAGTTGTCGCTCTGCTTTTTAAATCAATATTTGCTCTTTTAATAAGCTTTATCTGATCATTTATTGCTTTTTCAACATCATATTCTTTCACACTACTTTTTTCTTCATTAAAAATCGTAGCCACTTGATTTTGTTCCTGTAAATTTTCAAAATGATTAATAATTTTAGCAGCCTCTATACTACGACCTTCACCATAACTTTCATAAATTAATTTAGCTGCTTTAGACAAAACGGGGTCAATAAACTCAGAAAAAGATAAATAATCCTTTATTTTTTGATAGATCGTTTCATTTTGGCTGATTAATCGAAGAAGGTTTAATTGGGCTTTGTATAAACCATCCTTTTCATCTGCTTTTTGCTGACTTGAAGACTTTAAATTATTCTCAGACTCATTTGTTGAAAAAGAAGACTTATTAATTTTTCTATTTTCTTTTTGACGAATTGCTCTTAGTTTTTTAATTTCTTCAAGGATAGATTGCTTTGAAACGCCGGTTTCTTCTGCAATTTGTTCAGAATAAACTTCTATCTCAATAGAACTGTTTAATTTTGCTAAAATATTAGCAACTTCCTTTGTAAACTGTATTTTTTCTTCAAGATTTTCAAGATTATATTTTGCTTTTACGACATTCACCTGAAACATCACAGAACTTAAAGCTTTCATAATTAAATCCCGGAATGCTTCTGGGCCCTTTTCTTTAATAAAATCATCAGGGTCTTTCTCACCCGGAATTTGGAGTACCTTTATCTTTAAGCCCGCAGAAGATAAAATGGGAATTGCCCTTAGGGCGGCTTTGATTCCTGCAGCATCATTATCATAAACCAAAACCACTTCATTGGTATAACGCTTCAATAAGGCAGCATGCTGGTAAGTAAATGCTGTTCCCAGGGATGCTACAACATTCTTAAAACCTGCCTGGTATAAAGAAATCACATCCATATAACCTTCAACAATCAAAATATTATTTTCACGAGCCGTTCTGGCATAATTTAAACCATATAAATTCCTGCTTTTATCAAATAATTGTGTCTCAGGCGAGTTCATGTATTTTGGAAGACTATCATCTAATACTCTTCCGCCGAAACCAATAATATTATTATGAACATCAAAAATAGGAAACATGACTCTATTTCTAAAACGGTCAATATAACCTTTGCCAGTTTTCCTTGGGATGACTAAGCCGCTTTTGGCAATGAATTCTTCATCATATCCTTTGTATAATAAATATTTGTATAAATCATCATAATCTGCATTGGCATAACCTAAACCAAATAATTTACGTATTTTTTCTTCGACTTTTCTGCCTTGTAAATATTCAAGAGCAACCTTGCCTCTTTCGGATTGTAGATTATAATAAAAGTATTTAGCCGCTTCTTTATGAATATTACGAAGAATTTCTTTTTCTTTTAAGGCTTTTTTAACTTCTGCAGAATACTCTGGCTGGGGCAAAGTAATATTTGCTCTGTCAGCTAAATACTTTACAGTTTCTGCAAAGCTGTAATTTTCCATCTGCATGATAAAAGTAAAAACATTTCCTCCTGCCTGACAACCAAAGCAGTAATACATTTGCTTATCAGGACTAACTGAAAAAGAAGGCGTATCCTCATTATGAAAAGGACATAAGCCAAAATAGGAACTGCCTTGCTTTTTGAGCCTTATATATTCAGAAACGACATCAACTAAGTCATTCCGGCTAAGAACTTCTTCAATAATCTCTTCTGAATAATACATTTTGCTCCCCTAACTTTCATGCTAACATATAATTTTCGACATCTTTTCTTTAAATCCTTTTTTAAACCATATATTTTCTAAAAATTTGTATAAACTACATAAAAAATTTACGCCTAGCAAAAATTTATTGAACATATTTCTTTTGTTCAATCAATTTTATTAAATTCTCTTCAAATTCAAAATCATCTGTTTCATTTCTTTTAGGAGGCCCTTTTATACGACCCTTCATCTTCCTGATTTCACTCGACAAATGCCTCCTGTACAATAGCATATCCATATTTTCATTAGAATATATATACCCATTCGTAGATATGGCAAAAGCACCTTTTGCTAAAACCAAAGCTGCTAACCCATAATCTTGGGTTACGACAATATCTTCTTTATCAATAAAATTAATAATTGCCATATCTGCTGCCTGAGGCAGGGAATCCACAATCCGGTATTCCATATGATATTTTTCATTTGGAAGATGGCAATAACTACAAAACAAAATGGCCTTTATCTGATATTTTTGAGATACTCTTTCAATAATTTTAAGCACTGGACAACTGTCACCATCAATAATAATCCGGGTCTTATACATTGCTGCCTCCTAATAGATGCTCCAGGATGAAGGAACATAGATTTCGCAATATTTATTGATTGCGTAACGGTCTGTCATACCCGCAATATAATCACATACAATCCTTTCTTGTGCTTCGTCTTTCCCCTCATAAATTGCATAAAAATCTTTTGGAATTTCATTGGGATGATTCATAAAATAATAATAAAGTTCTTTTACAATATGTTGAGCTTTCTTTTCTTGTTCTTTCGCTTTAGAACCGATATATACATGAGAAAACATAAACTTTCTTAATTTTTTCATGCTTTCTTCAACATCAGGACTCATTTTAATATAGGGTTGGTTGATACTATTCTTAACAATATCATGAATCATGGTATCAATTCTTTCCGTAAAAGTCTTTCCTAAAACTTCAATACAATCTTTAGGGAGATCTTCCTCCGTTAAAACTTTACCCCGTATCGCATCATCAATATCATGATTAATATAAGCAATCTTGTCAGAAATTTGAACAATCTTTCCTTCTAAAGTACCTGGACTGCCTTTTGAAGGATGATTGAGTATTCCATCGCGAACTTCCCAGGTAAGATTTAAACCTTTTCCATTCTTTTCAACAAAATTGACTACCCTGATACTTTGCTCATAATGCTTAAAGCCATAAGGGCAGACCTCATTAAGAACTTCTTCACCGGCGTGCCCAAAAGGCGTATGTCCAAGATCATGACCTAAAGCAATCGCTTCAGTCAAGTCTTCATTTAATGACAAAGCTCTTGCAATAGTCCTTGCAATTTGCGCCACCTCTAAAGTATGAGTAAGTCTTGTACGGTAATGGTCCCCTTCCGGAGTAATAAATACTTGTGTTTTATGTTTTAACCTTCTGAAGGATTTGCAATGAATAATTCTATCCCTGTCTCTTTGAAAATCTGTTCGAATACTGCATTTTTCTTCTTCGAAAAGTCTGCCTTTCGTCTCTGCCGCTTTTGAGGCATAAGGACTTAATAAATCATATTCTTTTTTTTCCTGAACTTCTCTTATCAGCAAAGAAGTCACCACCTAATGTTAATCATAAAAAATCTCCATATGTAATATATACTACATCTTTTTTCAAAATCCTTCAAAACACCTAAAATAATAAATTTCCTTAATTAAAAAGGGTATTGCCTTTAATACTTTAAAGACAATACCCTTTATTGTTTATTGAAACATTATTATCTGGGATTTTTTACTTGAGCTTGTGCTGCAGCTAATCTTGCAATTGGTACTCTGTATGGAGAACAGGATACATAATCTAAACCAATGTTATGGCAGAATTCAACGGATGAAGGATCTCCACCATGTTCTCCACAAATTCCAAGTTTAATATCTGGTCTGGTTGAACGACCTTTTTCAGTTGCAATTTTTACTAATTCACCAACACCAGTTTGGTCTAATTTTGCAAATGGATCAAAGTCATAAATTTGTTTTTCATAATAGTCTTCTAAGAATTTACCAGCATCGTCTCTTGAGAATCCAAAGGTCATTTGAGTTAAGTCGTTTGTACCGAAGGAGAAGAATTCTGCTTCTTCGGCAATTTGGTCTGCAGTCACTGCAGCTCTTGGGATTTCAATCATGGTACCTACTTTATATGTTAAGTTAACGCCTGCTTCTTTGATTACTTCATCAGCAGTTTTTACAACTACAGACTTAACAAATTTTAATTCTTTAACTTCTCCTACCAATGGAATCATAATTTCAGGAACGATATCATAGCCTTTATTCTTCTTAACTTCAATTGCCGCTTCAATAATCGCTCTTGTTTGCATTTCTGCAATTTCAGGATAAGATACAGCCAAACGGCATCCTCTATGACCCATCATTGGGTTAAATTCATGTAAAGATACAACCGTTGCTTTTAATTCTTCAAAAGTAATGCCCATATCTTTAGCTAATTCTCTGATATCATCATCTTCATGAGGCAAGAATTCATGAAGTGGTGGGTCAAGAAGACGGATAGTTACAGGACGTCCTTCCATTGCTTCAAAGATTCCAATAAAGTCACCTTTTTGTAATGGAAGTAATGCATCTAATGCTTTTCTTCTTTCTTCTTCAGTCTTAGCAAGAATCATTTTACGTACTTTTGGAATACGGTCTTCTTCAAAGAACATATGCTCAGTACGGGTTAATCCAATTCCTTCAGCACCAAATTCTACTGCTGTTTTAGCATCTTTTGGTGTATCTGCATTGGTTCTTACTTTAAGTTTTCTTACTTTGTCAGCCCATTCCATAAATCTTGCAAAGTTTCCTGTAATTTCAGGTTTTACTGTAGGTATATCTTCACCATAAACATTACCAGTAGAACCATCTAAAGAGATATAATCTCCTTCATGGAAGGTTTGACCAGCTAATGTAAAGTATTTTTCCTCTTCATTAATCTTAATTTCACCAAGTCCGCATACACAGCAAGTTCCCATTCCTCTTGCTACTACAGCAGCGTGAGAAGTCATTCCACCGCGTACGGTTAAAATACCTTCAGCAGCCACCATTCCTTCGATATCTTCAGGAGATGTTTCAAGACGAACTAAGATAACTCTTTCTCCTGCTTCTTTTGCGTTCTTAGCATCTTCTGCAGTAAAGTATACTTTACCTGCAGCAGCACCAGGAGATGCAGGAAGACCTTTTCCTAATGGTTTTGCTTTCTTTAATGCATCCGCATCAAAAGTTGGGTGAAGCAATTGGTCTAATTGCTTGGGTTCTACTTTAAGTAAAGCTTCTTCTTCATTAATTAAGCCTTCATCTACCATGTCAACAGCAATTTTTAATGCTGCTTTTGCAGTTCTTTTACCGCTACGGGTTTGAAGGAAGAACAATTTACCGTTTTCAATGGTAAATTCCATATCTTGCATGTCTTTATAATGCTTTTCTAATGTATTGGCAATGTCCATAAATTGTTTGTAAACTTCAGGCATATCTTCTTCTAAAGTCTTGATAGATTTTGGAGTACGGATACCTGCAACAACGTCTTCACCCTGAGCATTAATTAAGTATTCACCAAAGATTTCTTTGTCACCTGTTGCAGGATTTCTGGTAAATGCTACACCTGTACCAGATGTTTCTCCCATATTACCAAATACCATCATCTGAACGTTAACAGCAGTTCCCCAATTACTTGGTATGTCATTCATTCTTCTGTACACAATTGCTCTTGGGTTATTCCATGAACGGAATACCGCTCTGACAGCTGCCATTAATTGTGCATATGGATCTTGTGGGAAATCTTCCCCTTTTTCTGCTTTGTAAATTTCTTTAAACTTAGCAACAACATTTTTCATGTCTTCTGCTGTTAATTCAGAATCATATTTTACACCTTTGCTTTCTTTCATTTCATCAAGAACTTTTTCGAATTTAGATTTAGCAATTTCCATAACAACGTCAGAGAACATTTGGATAAATCTTCTGTAAGAGTCGTACGCAAAACGTGGATTTTGAGTGGACTCTGCAATTCCTTCTACAGATATGTCATTTAATCCTAAGTTTAAGATTGTATCCATCATACCAGGCATAGAAACTCTTGCACCAGAACGAACGGATACTAATAAAGGATTTTTAGAATCTCCAAATTTCTTTCCGGCTATTTCTTCTAATTTAGCTAATGAAGCTTTAATTTGTTCAACTACTTCACCAGCGATTACTTCACCATCTTCATAATATTTATTACAAGCTTCTGTTGTAACAGTAAAACCTTGTGGAATTGGGAGTCCCATTTTTGTCATTTCAGCAAGATTTGCACCCTTACCTCCAAGTAAATTTCTCATGGATGCGTCGCCTTCACTGAACATATAAACATACTTTTTGCTCATTATCCTTAACCTCCTGTATCTTAATATTCATTTGTAGAATAAACAAAACCATTTTCCGCCAAAAAAATGTCTTGTTTATGTAACTTGTCACGTTTTGTCTATTCAACCGTTAATTATTATATCATAAAACCCCAAAAAGACTAGGGGAAATTACATTTTTTTTTAAGATTTAAAAGTCCATTTTATTTTTTAAGTAGTTTTTCAAATCATCGATTTTAATTCTTTCTTGCTGCATACTATCCCTGTCTCTAACCGTAACAGCATTATCTTCTAAAGAATCAAATCAAAAGTAATACAAAATGGTGTTCCTATTTCGTCTTGTCTTCTATAACGTTTTCCAATGCTGCCGCTGTCATCAAAATCCACATTAAATAGTTTTAACAATTTTTCATAAACTTTATACGCAGAATCAGAAAGTTTTTTAGAAAGAGGTAAAACTGCAGCCTTAACGGGTGCCAAAGCAGGATGGAGTCTTAATACAGTTCTTTTATCTCCATCTTCTAATTCTTCTTCTTCGTAAGCCTCACATAAAAATGCAAGGGTAACTCTGTCTACACCTACGGAAGGTTCAACACAATAAGGAATATACTTTTGATTGGTATTTGGATCGAAATAATTCATGTCCTCTCCGGAATACTCCTGATGCTGTTTTAAGTCAAAATCAGTTCTGTCAGCTATACCCCATAATTCGCCCCAACCAAAAGGAAATAGAAATTCAATATCCGTTGTTGCATTACTATAGTGGGATAATTCTTCCTTAGAATGATCTCTCAGGCGAATATGTTCTTCTTTCATTCCCAAAGATAAAAGCCAATTTTTACAGAATTCTTTCCAATAATTAAACCATTCTAAATCCGTACCTGGTTCACAGAAAAATTCTAATTCCATTTGTTCAAATTCCCTGGTACGGAAAATGAAGTTTCCAGGAGTGATTTCATTTCTGAAAGATTTCCCGATTTGGGCAATTCCAAAGGGAATCTTTTTTCTGGTAGTTCTTTGGACATTTTTAAAATTCACAAAAATACCTTGTGCTGTTTCGGGACGGAGATACACTAAGTTTTTAGAATCCTCTGTAACTCCCTGGTAAGTTTTAAACATCAGGTTAAATTGTCTGATGTCGGTAAAGTTATGAGCACCGCAACTTGGGCATTTAATTTGATTTTCGTCTATATATGCTTTCATTTTAGCATTATCCCAACCATCAACAGAAAGCTCTATACCATTTTCTTTTAAATAACTTTCAATAAGTTGATCAGCCCTGAAGCGCTCTTTACACTCTTTACAGTCCATCAGGGGGTCATTAAAACCTCCTACATGTCCTGAAGCTTCCCAAACTCTCGTATTCATCAGAATTGCGCAATCAACACCCACATTATATGGACTTTCCTGCACAAATTTTTTCCACCAGGCTCTTTTTACATTATTCTTTAATTCTACGCCTAATGGGCCATAATCCCAGGTATTCGATAATCCTCCATATATTTCGGAACCCGGATAGATAAAACCTCTTGATTTTGCCAATGCAACAATTTGGTCCATTGTTTTTTCCATGATGAATAGCCTCCTTATCTTAAAAAAACGACTCAACGCATTTTTAATCCAAACATTAATATTATATTTATTTTGAGCAATAAAAAAACCTGTACATCTATACAAGGGACGAAAGAATACTCTTCCGCGGTTCCACCCTCATTGATGCAAGGCATCCTCTTTAAAAAATATTGCTCCAAAGCGCCCTTCGCTAACGAATTCTACTGGTCTTACACCCTCACCAGCTCGCTATAAGAATTCAAATAGCTACTCCTCTTTGTCATCGCAAATTCTTATGAGATTATCATTAATCTAGCAAATTACATGAAATTTGTCAATAATGATTTACTGCAAATCCATTAAATTTGTCTTGATAAATTCTAAAGTCTGAAAATCTTTTTCAATATGATAAGATAAATATTTTTCTGAGATTATTTCCAATTCTTTTAGAATAAATTCATCTAAATCAAAACTAAATAGTTTTGACAAGTCAGAATGAATAATATATTTCAGCGTATACCAGCCTGATTGCGAAAGCTTGTAAGCATAATAATCTTCATGCATACAATCATCGCAAAGAACCCCGCCCATCTTTATGTTAAAATGATGAATCTTTTCCTTGCTGCCACAATTGACACATTCTAAAACCTGTGGCATATAGCCAATTAAAGACATTAATCTAAGTTCGTAAATAACAGAAATCAGCCTGGGATTTCTATTACTTTTTTCAAGCACAGAGAGAGTTTTTAAAATCAAAAGCAAAAGTTCTTCGTTGGTTTCTTCTTCTTCTGTGACCCCGTCAAGAAGTTCTAAAAAATAAGAAGCATAGGTTAATTTAATGATATCTTTACCTATGCCATGAAATGTCTTAATAATATCTATTTGTTGTATAATATTGTAATTTCTGCCTGAATATATTAAAAAATCAGAATAAGAGAATAATTGACTACCTGCTGCCAAAGGGCTTTTGTTTTTTCTGGACCCTTTTGCAGAAACAGAAATCTTCCCTTTTAATTTTGTAAATATCTTGAGTATTTTATCTGACTCACCCACATAAACTTCTCTTAATATAATTCCTTTTGTTTTAAATTGTCTCATGATTATTTCTCTTTTCCATCTGATTTTTTATCTTTATGGCCGATTTCTGGAGACAGTTCCTTTGAGCTTTCTATATCCATATTAGTCATTACTTTATTATACTCTTTTAAAGCTAAATATGCTTCAATATTTCCTGTTCTTTTAAATAAATTCCAGAATAGTTTATCCGTCATATTGAGTCCCCCTATTCCTAATTTGTTAATATTAGGGTTCCCTCAACTTCTCTTAATATACTGCAAAAAAAGTTACCAGTTCATCATCTATTTACAAAAATCTATTTTATATTCCAGTTAATAATTTTACTAAGCTGAAATAAATAATATTTCCTGTAATATCAATCGTCGTTGAAATAAATGGCGCCGAAGCAACCGCAGGGTCAATTCCTATATTCTTAAATATTAGTGGTGCTAAAGTTCCAATGGTAGCAGCCGTTAACATGTTGGTTGTCATCGCAATGCCTACAATAGGCCCTAATTGAGGTTGTTTGAAAACAAAACCTGCTACTAAACTAATGCAAATACTACATATAAAACCAATAAATATCCCTACGGCAGATTCACGAAGTAAAATTTTTGATACTTCTTTTGTATCAATTTTCCCTGTGGCAATTCCCCTTACCGTAAGGGTTGACGACTGAGTACCAATATTTCCTCCCATTCCTGTCAGCGCTGGCATAAACTTAACCAGGGCTACATTACTGCTGATCTGGCTTTCAAAGCCTGAAATAACAGCACCTGTGACAAAACTTCCAACTAAAGTAATCAGAAGCCATGGAAGCCTTGATTTTACTGAAGATTTTAAGTGACCAGCCAGACTGTCACTCTCATCGTATTCCATCTCACCAGTACCGGCAATTCTAAAAATATCTTCCGTTGCTTCTTCCTCAATAACATCAAGGATATCGTCAACGGTAATAATCCCTTGTAAAATCGTCTCGTTATCAACAACAGGAATGGCCAGTAAGTCATATTTTGAAACGAGTTTAGCAACTTCTTCCTGGTCCGTTTCTACATTAACATAAATGACATTACTCTGCATGACTTCAGAGACCAGTAAATCAGGTGGACTCATAATGATTTCCCTAAGAGATAAGACCCCTACCAGTACACCAATATAATCTGTAACATAAACATAGTATATGGTCTCTGCTTTTTTTTCCATACTCCTTAATTCTTCTATAGCCTGATTAATGGTCATATCTTCTCTTACAGAAACAAATTCGGTGGTCATAATTCCACCGGCAGTATCTTCATGATACTGCATCAAATCACGGATATCCGTTGCATCATCATGATCAAAAAATTCAATAATTTTTGTCTGTTCACTCTCAGATAATTCTCCTAAAATATCCGCTACGTCGTCTAAGGACATTTCATCCAGTATTTCACTGGTCTTTTCTTCCGTAAGATTATCTAAAATATATGCAAAAGTATCTCCATCGACCGCATTTAAAACTTCCGCAGCAACATCATGGGGGAGAAGTTTAAACAAGTCTTTTTGTTCCTGTTCTTCTAAATCCGGCAATATTTCAACGATATCAGCAGGATGCAGCTCATCAATCTCTTCAAATAATACCCTGCTATCCTTATTTTGAAGAGCAGTCTTAATATTTTCCAGCAAACGTTCCTTTTCCATACCTTCACCCCATTTCTTTACACTATTTTATTGTATTATAGCGCTGCTGCATTTTCAAATATTTTTTGAATCGAAACCAAAATTTCTTAAGCTGAAAGAATCATCTCTCCAATTTTTTCTAACCTTTACCCAAAGCTGTAAAAACACCTTGGATCCTAAAAGTCTTTCTATTTCCTGGCGGGCTTTTGTTCCGATTTCTTTCAACATAGCACCTTGCTTTCCAATAATAATGGCTTTATGAGAATCTTTTTCACAATAAATCACTGCATTAATATCGACGATATCTTTGTTTTCTCTTTTTTTCATTAATTCTACTCCCACCGCAATCCCATGAGGAATTTCTTCTTCTAACAAATGTAAAGCTTTTTCCCGGATTAATTCTGCTACCAGTTGTCTTTCAGGCTGGTCTGTAATCATATCTGGCGGAAAATATTGAGGTCCTTCAGGTAACCTTTTGGATATCTCGTCAAGAAGAACATCGCAGTTTTCTCCCGTCAGGGCTGACACTGGAATGATCTCATCAAAATCATATAAATCCTTGTAAATATCAATAATTTCTAACAATTCTTCCTTATGAACGGTATCAATTTTATTAATCACCAAAAACACAGGTGTATTGATATTTTCTAATTGTTCAATAACGTACTGGTCTCCCTTGCCCACTGTTTTTGAAGCTTCCACAAGGATTAAAATTAAATCAACTTCATTGAGCGTATTCTTGGCTGCCTGTACCATATACTGGCCTAATTTATGCTTGGGTTTATGAATACCGGGCGTATCAATAAAAATAATCTGATAGTTTTCTCTTGTTAAGATACTTTGGATTTTATTTCTGGTCGTCTGAGGTTTATTGGACATAATGGCCACTTTTTCTCCAACCAGTTGATTCATTAAGGTCGATTTTCCTACATTCGTTCTTCCTATAAGCGTTACAAATCCTGAACGAAAATCTAATGCCAATGCTATTCCTCCTTTTCTCTTTTATTTATATTATCCTTTATTGCTATTTTATATAAATACGTTTCCTCCATTTTTAATGGCATTCCATAACAATCAAAAAGTTAAACCAATCTTTATTATATTATTTTACAGGCATAGTGACAATCATTTTGTAATATAAAAAGAATTATGCCCATTCACACTTTTCACTATATATGTATAGTATATAGGGAAAATAGAAATCAAGGAGTGAATCATATGCATCCAATCCCACATCATCCTAATTCCCCAGTGAATATGCCCAATCCTATTCCAAATCCCATGGCGATGCCTATATATAATCTGCCTCCGGAAATCCAACTGGCCAGAGCTTATATTCCTGACCAGCCCTATGACAGACTTTTTCCTTTAAATGAAGCCCTTAATAAAGGCACGTTATTCCCCAATCTTTATCAACCCTACATGAAAAAACGAAAATAAGGAGGTCATAACATGAATATGAACCGGAAAGATTTTTTAAGAAAAATACAAGAATTAGAATTTGCAGTCATTGAATTGAACCTGTTTCTGGATACCCATCCTTCCCACCAACAGGCTCTGGCTGATTACAACAGACTGACTCAGGAATTAATGAATGCAAAAATAATGTATGAAAGACAGTATGGACCTTTAACTAATTTTGGATATGCTCCCAGCCAGTATCCCTGGCAATGGGCCCTTACCCCCTGGCCATGGGAAGATGATTATGAGTGTAAGGAGGATATGGCATGTGGATATATGAAAAAAAGTTAGAATACCCGGTAAAAGTTTCCAGTTGTAACCCTACCCTCGCTTCCTTAATTATCGAACAATTTGGCGGAGCTGACGGGGAATTGGCAGCTGCTCTAAGATATTTAACCCAGGTCTGGACTATGCCCATCCCTCAGGCTAAGGCAATTTTAACGGATATAGGCACGGAAGAATTAGTACCATAATGTTATCAGTGATGGCGAATAAAACACCCGCAACCCCTTGTAATTCAAGGAATTGCGGGCGTTTTTGCTTATGCGTTTTATTGCTCTGCCGCTGCTGTAAAATGCTCCTGTGCTCTGCGGGCAATCTTAGCTAAGATTGCCTCGACATCTGTATCAAGGCGATTATAGCAATAATCGTCACATATCTTTATGCGGGTGTTGCCTATCTTAAACTCCTCTACAACATTATTCTTTTTTCTTTCCTTATTCTCCTCAGCCACGCATACACCACCTCTTGCCATTGATATACCCCCATATACTTATTTTTATGGGGTGTTTTGAGCAAGGCACACAGATGCCGAATAAAAATTCAAGAATTTTTGCAGAAAATGTGGTAAAATGGTATCGGCTCACATATAAGATGAGGAGGTGATAGAGTGGCTCATAAAAGTAAACCGCTTACGCAAGCGGATAAAAGGAAGCAAATAGCTGATATACTGCGGGTTTCACCGCAATTATCATCGAGAAAAATTGCAGAGCTGGTTGGGGTTTCGCCTACTACTGTAAGTAAGATACGAAAGGAATTTACCGATAAAACTGTCCAATCTGGACAGATGGACACACAGGCCGAGGAATGGAATACATATATCAGGGAGAACCCTGACATTCTCGTGGGTCTGTCTGAAAGGTCTTTGCGTGCCCTTAAGAACCCTGAGGTGCGAGCTAAAATGGTTCAAATCAAAAGTCGTTCGCCCCGTTATTGCCAAAGGCTCTTGTATAAAGAACGGTTAGAGGCAAATAAAAGCCCCGCCATTACGGTGACGGAGGATGATGTAGAGGTCTTTGTCGGTGATGTTCGGAGCGGGTTGCCCCAGATAAAAGATGAGAGCGTGGATGTGGTGTTTGTTGACCCGGCATACGATGGAAAGGCGGTTGAGGAGCTATATAGTCATATATCTGCCGTAGCTGGCAGGATATTGAGAGAGGGAGGCTCGCTGGCTGTGATGTGTGGCGGGGCTAATCTGGACAAGGCTATGAGAGAGCTGGCTACGAATAAAAGCCTACGGTATAACTGGATGCTCGCTTACGTCTGTAAATGCAACGGCTCACCATTGATACATAGTCGTAAGGTGGCTACGGCGGTTAAATATGTAGTCTGGCTTACGAAAGGTGCTTACGAAGGTGGTATTGTTTACGATTACGTGGAAGCCCCGCCAGACCCTGACGGTGCAGATAAAACCTACCATAAGTGGGGTCAGAGTGTTGAGGGGGTCAAAGAGCTTTTGCGTCGGCTCAGCAAGGAGGGTGATACTGTCTGCGACTTTATGTGTGGCGGAGGGTCGACTGTTGTAGCTGCCCTTGAGCTTGGGGGTCGTAAGATTATTGCCTGTGACGTCGACAAAGATGCCGTAAGGACTACTCAGCGTAGGGTGCGAAGGCTCTTTGGACATAGCCGATAGATTGATGGAATATATTGGTATATTTGGATATTAAGGATAGGTATTTGGGTAGGTAGAGTCACACTTTGATTTTTTATTATATATATATATGGCAGTCTGCCTTAATCCATATTTTGCCGTTAAGCCCGATTTCATCGAGCTTAACGGCTCATTTTGAGGTGTTTTGGATGGGAGAGCCAAAAATTAAATAAAAATCGTGGATAAGCAAATAAAAATCATGGGAATTGGATACTGAGAAATGGAAATTAAGGTCAACGAATAAATAGTGTGGCTACAAGACTTTTTATATTATATGAGCCGATTCATAGTGGCGGACAAATTGCCTCTTAATCCCGCAGTGGTCGGGGTTTAAGAGGCAATTTTATATTGACGTAAGAGGCGACTGGCTCATGGACAGACGGTACGGATAAATCCCGCAACAGTGACTGCTCATATCCCGTATAGACAGACTGACAGACGGTACGGATAAATCCCGCAATCACAAGGTCGCTGTCCAATTTGGACGGGTGGACACATTCTTAGACCCGCAGGTAGAAGGCAAAGAAAAACCCCCAGATAAAAGCCATCTGAGGGTCGTACATGGGGATTGTCGGTAAATCGTTGTACAGGCGGACTGGGAGCGTCGGTGTAGGTGAGCCTACTGCCTGAGCCTCTGGCTCTCCTCCTCTCCTCTTTCCTACCTCAGTCTGCATCTACTCCGATTTCTGATTATATATTTGGCAAGGCCTGATTAGATTCTGATTATAAGTAAAAAATCTTTTAACCCCCACGGTATCGGGGATTTATTGCCTACGCAAGGCAGACGCAAAGACGAAAATTGGGGAGAAATATTTGAAGTGCGTCCGAGATAAAAATTGAGAAAAATTTTAATTTGAGTGTTAAAAATGAATTGTATGTGAAAAATCGTGGGAAGCCCTGTGGCTACGGATAAAACCAGCTTACGACAGTGATTTGCATAGGTGGGTGTCTTTGAGGCGGGAAGCCTTATGCTGACGGGATGGAGTGGCTTATGACATGGGTAAAAAAGTCAGTCACGAATAAAAGGTCAACTGAAAATTAGAATCCTGCCGAGTGGCAGGATTAGCTGTTTATGATGCCCTCCAATTCAGTGAGAAGCTCGTCTGTTATGGGGTTTTCTATGTCGTCGTAAGCAGGTTCTTGAGGGTCGTCTTGGACTGGTATTGCCGATGAAACAGGCTCTTTAAGCGGTTTGCCTATGTGGTCTAAAAAGATTAACTTCTTCGGTACAGATAAATCCTCCTGCTCTGTGGGTTCTGCTTCGGGAGAGAAATCAAGCTCTATACAACGCAATAGGAGGTTAAGTACGTATTCAGGTGGCTTACGACTACCTCCTTCCCAGCCTTGCAACGTCCGTACAGGTATATCGTATCTATCACATAATTCTTTTTGAGTAAGCCCTGCTTTTAAGCGAGCTTGCTTAATTTTATTTATATCAGTCACCTTTACAACCTCCTTATCAATATCATTGACAAATACACGTACAATGAGCTACGCTCATTGAGCATATATATAAATAATATATGCTAATTTGAGCGTGTTGTCAATAGCTTCTCTACAATTTTATGCTCATTGAGCGTGTCATTTTCATTTAGCTATTAGGTAACGCTTCTAATCGCTCTATAAGCTTCTCAAATTATTTGCACGATATTTTGGTCGACTTGGACTGTAAAAACCTCTTGTGGGTCGATGTCGCAAGAAATTTTAGGGTATAAAACATACCCCTTAGCCGAGGTTATCTGCTAAGGGGTAATCAAATGACCTAATGCATGAATCCCGTAGGGGTCGAATAAAAAGTGTTTATTCTTCTACATAGCCTATACTTGTATCGATACCTATTGTATTCGTCGTACCATCCCAAGTTACGCCGATGTTGAACGCTTTGGCTATATCCCTGAGCTTGAAGTAGTTATTGTCGTTGATAGTATAAGCTGTAAGGGATATTTCCTTGCCGTCCTTGTAAATCTTTGAGGTTGTAGGTTTAGCAACCTTTGCCTTGCCATCGCCCTTAGCCAACTCTCCACCTACAGGTGTGTAAGGTTTGTTGGATATGAGGTTGATGGCGTTGTTCTTGCTATCCCACTTTACCTCAAAATTCTTCTCTGTTTTGTTCACGGCCTGTGCGATGTCACGAAGTTTGAAATAGTTGTTGCCGTTAATAGTGTATGCCTCGAAAGTCACTGCCTTGCCATTTACAAGGACTTTAGAAGAAGTAGGGTTGGCGGTAATGACCTTCTCCCAACCCGCATAAAGAGTAGTGTTTCTTCTCACGATATGCTTGCTGAAATCCCAAGGCTCTGTGCAGTTCTTGTCAAGATACCATCCAGTAAACTTATAGCCAGACTTCGTAGGATTCGCAGGTTTAGTTAACTTAGTGTTAGCCTTGACAGTCGCAGCCTTTACAGCAGAACCGCCGTTGGTATTGAAGCTGACTTTATAGTTCACTGTGCCTTTTTGAAAGACTGCTACGAAGGACATATCCTTAGTCACCTTATCAGTGTATTCGTTCCAAATAGGTGCTTTGCTGTTGTTAAGGTCACGCCAGCCGATAAAAGTATATCCTGCCTTTTCAGGAATTTTAACCTGTGGAAGTTTCGCTCCTTCTGGAACTGTGATGTATGCGTAAAGGTCGCCATTTTCGTCCTCTCTTACATAGTGTGGAACTATTGACTTGTATGCGTTGTCAAGCTGGATTTCAAAGGATACCCTGTGTGTTCTTGCATAAAGTCTCCTATACATCCAACTGAACTTATCTGTAGGTCTTACAGGATACTGTCCTTCTAAGTCAGCAGACAACTTAATATTCGCAAGTGCAGGTACTTGTCTGAATACTTCGCTGAAAGGAGTTCCAATATGAACAGGTCCAACAGTCATAATCTTCTCACGAGAACTACTATCGTAAACTGTGATAGTTCCGTCCCAATCTCTCAAGTTAGTAAAATCCTCGACATGACCTAAAGCATGGTCATGTGACCATTCTTCAACAGGGAGGTCAAACTGTCCACCAGTAGTGTCTACATGAACCCAACGACCATCTACAAACACTCTATTCCAAGCGTGTGCTTCCCAATAACCGGTTGAACCGTAAGCTCTCCCACCTACATCCTTTGCAGGGAAGCCTGCCAACCGATAAAAAGTTGATGTCGTGCTTGCAAACCCCATACATTTTCCATACTGCCAGTAAGGTAAATGAGCATATATTTCCTTAGGTGTTGTAGACCTAACATAAACCATGTTTCTACTCAACCATTCTGCAATAGCTTTTGCCTTTTCGTATTCGTCCGTAATTCCAGCAGTAATTTCTTTTACAACCGCATCCATATCATCATCATCAATCACAGACCCTGTTACCTCAAGCGTACGATTGTAATAATCAAAATCTATAGAATAGAAGTCAAGTGCATATTCATCTGTTCTCTCAATTTCAAGCCACTTCTTATTCTGTTCTAATCTTGTTTCATATTCTACCTCAACATATTTTATAACATCATCTGCAAAAGCCTGTGTAGGTAGCAGTGTCGCAACCAGTTAAGTCCTTATAATTGTGTAAAAAGGTTTTCTGAAAAATAAAGGGAGCCATTACCAAATTCCTCAGTTAGAATAAAGGTGTGAACAATACCTAAAGAGAGGAGATTTGAAATGGCTCAATATCA
>Ga0209508_1000335_pt1 | contig 51785 bp, 45 predicted proteins | sample AD_UKC129_MetaG_FD_184427 | JGI IMG/M metagenome (GOLD analysis project Ga0209508, IMG submission 184427) | Active sludge microbial communities of municipal wastewater-treating anaerobic digesters from Canada - AD_UKC129_MetaG (SPAdes) (version 2) | ecosystem: Engineered > Bioreactor > Anaerobic...
AGAAAGAGGTGGCTATGTCGTGGCCTGCGGTCCGTTAAGTGAAGTCCTCAGATCCACTGATTCCCTGACAGCTCAGTATTTAAGAGGGGAAAAGTCCATCAAGATTCCACAAAAAAGACGGGAGCCCAGAGACTGGCTGACCCTGGTCGGAGCCAGAGAGCATAATTTGAAAAATCTTGAGGTGAGATTTCCTCTCGGAGTGATGACCGCGGTCACCGGTGTTTCAGGTTCAGGGAAAAGCAGCCTGGTCTATGACATTCTTTATAAAGCTCTGATCAAAAAATATTACCGGGCGAAGGTTCAGCCTGGCCAGCACGACCGGTTAGAAGGCCTGGAAAATATTGATAAAGTCGTTCTGGTTGACCAGAAGCCCATTGGGCGAACGCCGCGCTCTAATCCGGCCACCTATACCCAGATTTTCGGTCCGTTGAGAGAGCTTCTGGCTATGACGCCCGAAGCCCGACGAAGGGGCTACACTCCTGGCCGCTTCAGCTTTAATGTCCATGGAGGGCGCTGTGAGGAGTGCCAGGGAGCAGGAGTAAAAAAAATTGAGATGCATTTTTTGCCCGATGTTTATGTTACCTGTGACCGCTGCGGGGGGCGCCGTTATAACCGCGAGACTCTGGCTGTAACTTATAAGGGGAAAAACATTTCTGACTATCTGGAGATGACAGTGGATGAGGCTTTCGAGCTCCTTAAGGCTCACCCCGCACTCCGTCGGAAGCTTGGTCTTTTGCAGAAAGTGGGCCTGGGTTATTTGCGGCTGGGCCAGCCCGCTACCCGGCTCTCGGGAGGAGAAGCCCAGAGAATTAAGTTGACCAGGGAACTCGGCCGCCGCCAGACTGGTCGAACTCTCTATCTTCTGGATGAGCCAACGACTGGCCTTCACTTTGATGATGTCTCCAAGCTCCTGGCTGTTCTGTCTGAGCTTGTTTCGCTCGGCAATACGGTGATTGTGATCGAGCATAATCTTGAAGTAATCAAGTTTTGCGATTATGTCATTGATCTCGGCCCGGAGGGCGGGGAGGAAGGTGGTTACCTGGTGGCTCAGGGTACTCCAGAGGAAGTGGCAGCAGTTGATAAGTCTCATACCGGGCGCTACCTTAAACAGGTCTTGTCGGGGAGCTTGGAAGCAGGTATAAAGGGATAGATGGCAATGAGTTTTAAAGATATTGTTGGTAACGAGCAAATAAAAAAGATCTTAAAACTATCTCTGCGAGAAAACCGCCTGCCCGGATCACTGCTTTTCGCCGGACCACCTGGAGTGGGGAAAACTGCCACTGCCTTGACTGTGGCCAAAGCTCTCAACTGCCAGCAGCTCAAGGATGAGGCCTGCGATCGCTGCCATTCCTGTCGGCTGGTAGATCGAGGTCAGCATCCCAATGTCAGGTTCATTACCAGGGAGAAAAACAGGGAACAAATTGTCAAGGATCAGGTAGATGAAATTAAATATCTGGCCCGTTTGCGACCCTGGCAGGGAGGTCGTTTGGTCTTTATTATTGATCAGGCTGAACGAATGAATGAAACAGCAGCGAATTCCTTGCTGAAAACCCTGGAAGAGCCAGGTGCGTCAGTCTATTTCATTCTTATTACTGAGGATCTTTCGGCCATTCTACCCACCATCAGGTCTCGCTGCCAGGTGTTGAAGTTCAAAAGAATAAGTCAGGAGGACCTGGAGCGGGCTCTGGAATCCAGGGGGCTGCCACCTGACCGGGCGGCGCTGGTAGCCAGTACGACTGACGGGAATCTGGAGCTGGCTTTGAATCTTTCCTGGGAGGAGTTCATAGCCGGCCGGAACAGGGCCTGGATGCTTTTTACCAATCTCCTGGAGAAAGGTGAAGCCGAGGATTTTCTTAATCTGGTTTCAGGCGGGGCCAGAAAAGATTCTCTGGATAGTTTTAAGGAAACCTTATCATTCTTTTCTGTATTCTTCCGCGATCTGCTGGCTGCCAGAAAGGGCGGGGTCGCCTCTGTGCTCAACTCGGATCTGCAATCGGAGCTGGAAGGTCTGGCCAGAAAAGTTCCCGAAGACAGAGTAGCAGAAGGGGTTAAGCAGATGGAAGGTTATCTGGGGAGCTTAAAGAAAAATCCTAATTTGGGTATAATAGGCAATGAAATAGTCATTTTTTTCAGGAATATAAACTATGACTGATGTGGTTTTATTATTGTCAGAATCCACTGGTAAAATCATCAGGGGTAGATTGACCCAGGAACCGGTGGAAATCGGCGACTATTGCCTGGTCGAGTCCGAATATGGCGGGGATCTGGCTATGGTTATAGATACCGGCAGCGAACTGGTTCAATGCCCGAAAGCAGCTAAAGAAGCGGTCAAAATTATCAGACGGGCCACACAGGAAGATATTGATAAATTCAAGTGGCTGCGAGAAAAGGAAAAACAGGCTTTTGAATTCTGCTTGCAGAGAATTAAATATCACAATTTACCGATGAAACTGGTAGCTGTTCGCTATTTCTTTAATGAAAAGAAGGGAATTTTTTATTACACTGCCGATGGCCGAATTGACTTTCGTCAACTGGTCAAAGATCTGGCCAAAGAACTCAAGATGAGAATCGAAATGCGTCAGATTGGGGTCAGAGATGAAGCCCGGCTGATTGGTGGGCTGGGTGTCTGCGGTCGTCCTTTGTGCTGTTTTTCTTTTATCAGAAATTTCGAACCAATTACCATTCAGAAGGCGCGACGGCAGCAAATTGTCATTAATCCAATGAAGATCTCCGGCGTCTGCGGTCGCTTGATGTGTTGCCTGGCTTTCGAGGAAGAATCTAAAGGAAGGCTATATATAGACGATTTCGATAACGGGCTGATTGAAGACTGAAAGCGGAAACCGGTTCCCTTATTTTGTTGATACCAGAAACTGGACCCGGCTGGAAACGGCGATCAAACTACCATCGGGGCCAAAAGCTTTAACCTGCCATGAATATCTTTCACCCGGTACCATTTTGGCTTTGACTTCATCCGGTAAAACAACGCGGTTTTCTTTAGTTGTTGTCTTCCACAAGAGCTCGTGGTTGGAAATTGATATCTGATATTCCACATTCTCGCCAAGTTTCTTCCATTCAAAGAAAGAAGGAACTTGATTCATGTCAATGACAGGGGAGATCAAGGTGATTGAAGAACCACGCACCGTTTCGGTATCAGTCAGGGTAAAGTCGGGAAGAAGTGCCTGGCGTTTGGGGACAACAGCTATAATAACGGCCAAAAATATCAGTGAAATAACTCCGGTCATGGCCAGTTGACGAACATTGAAAAAGGCAGCCAGCTCCCGCTTTAATCTGGTTGCCAGCGGAACCTTTAGGCTGGCTTCTTCGCTAACCAGAACTTCAGGATGGTTTTTAATGGTGTTGATAATGAGAGAACGAGCCTGGAGTTCCTCAAAGCAAGCAGGACAGTTGAAATAATGCTCCTCGAAAAGCTCTTTATCCCTTTCGCTCAGCTTGTTAAGCAGGTACCCATCAATCATGTCTTCAAACTTACATTTCCTCATAACTTTCCACCTTCCCTTATTTTCCAATTGTTTAGTCGGGGCACACTGCCAAAAATGGAAAAAATTTTCATATTTTCATCTCTTTTCGGAGAAGCTTCAGGGCATAGTTGACCAGCTCGCTGACCTTCCGGGGGGAAATCCCGAGCCTGGCCGCCGCTTCTTCCCTGCTAAGCTCTTGATAATAATAGAGATAGAGAGCATTGCGGTATTTCGGTTTCAACTTTTCCAGAGCTGCCTGGACTTTTTCGGACATTTCCTTCTGCTCCAGTGTTTCCTGGGGGTCAGGGAATGGCTCAGGTTCGGGCGCAAATTTCATTACCCTGGTTTTTTCTCTTATATAATCAACTATGCGTCTCGAGGTAATGGTGTAGACAAACGTACCTAAAGAGGATTCTCCCCTGAACTCACCTGAGGTAATTTTTTCCATAACCTGGGAAAGAATTTCGGAAACAAGGTCGTCGCAATCGGTATTCTGGGCGCCTATAGCCTTTCTTACCCGGAAAGTAATGATAGGCCGGTAGCGGACCATCAATTCCTTGATATCCTCTTCAGCGCGTAGTTTATCCTCTGGCCTATCCCGCACGTCTGACCTCGGCTTTTATTAGCTGAAAAATATCACAGGTTAACAGTATTTTCAATTTTTTATATTTTAAAGCGACTAATATTTTGCCCCAGAGGAAGCGGAGGCTAAAGTGATAGCGACTGAAGAAAAAGCGGCTAATATTAAGATTTTCAAGAAAGAAGATACTTTTTGCCAATATATTGATCGCTATCTGATCAGAAATGGTTATGTTTTGTTGATCACCACCCCCCTCAAGAAAAAAGATGAGGGTAGCCCGACGGTCTTGTCCGGCCGCGTGAACAGGAAAGATTGAAAATGAAAGATGACAGGCCAAAAAAATTTTTAGTGACCGAAAGTAGAAAGAGTTTGAATAACTCTAATCAGGTTATCAGCCGCCTGTCTAAAATCAAAGTCTTCGATTTCGACTGGCTCAAAGCCAACTGGGATCTTCAGGGCTCAGGTCACATGGCCGCTGCTGCCCTGCCTAATATCAGTATTGGTTCGTTAATCATGCCTAAGGTTGAATCTTTCCTTCAGGCCAGCCAGATTCTGGAGAAGCTGGATGAAGAAGTTCGGGAAGAAAAATCACTCAAATTCCCAACCTGGAAGAAGCTTTTCCAGGAAAACCGCTTCTTCAATTCCGAACTAATATACTTCCTGGCCTCGGCTGACCCCAGCGAGGATAGCCTGGACCATTCGAGCTATGTAGCTGCTTATACCGTTCTTCTGGCCTGCCATTATGGTCTTCAAGACAGGAAGACATTGATTGATATTGAACGTGGAGCATTACTCCACGATATAGGAAAAATTGGTATTCCTGAGACCATCCTGCAGAAAAAAGAGGCTCTGACCGAAGAGGAAATGGAAATAATTCGTTACCATCCTCTGATCGGCTTCGCTATGGTCGAAGAGTTCAGTTTTCTGCAAGGGGCGGCTGAAATCATTCTTTTCCATCATGAAAGATATGATGGCACCGGTTATCCATTTGGATTGGTCGGAGAAGAAATTCCCCTGAGTGCCAGATTATTTGCGCTGGCTGATACTCTTGATGCTATTACTTCTGATCGTCCCTATCGGCGGGGCCGCAGCCTGGAAGAAGCTCTGGCAGAAATAGAAAAATGCCGGGGTTCTCAATTTGACCCACAGCTGGTGGATATCATGCTGAATATTCCGGTTAATCAATGGAAGAAAGCTAGAGAACGCGCCAGGAAAGCTCTCAGGATACCATCGGTAAACTGATTTTTTCAACCGTCTTCTTTTTGTTTGGCCTTCTGCTTTTCTCTGAAATAGCTTCTGGCATCAACCAGGATTTCTCTTGGTTTGGCTCCCTCAGGCGGGCCGATCAGTCCTTCCTGTTCCATCTGGTCAATTATCCGCGAAGCCCGGGCATAGCCGAGCTTTAATTTTCTCTGAAGATAAGAGGCGGAAGCCTGTCCGGTGGCCAGAACCAGTTCGACTGCTTTGTCAAAAAGTTCATCTTTTTCACCAGCCTCTCCCTCGGCTGGCAGATCTCCGGTTCTCTTCAAGATTTGCAGGATACGATCATCATATTCAGGAGAACCCTGTTCCTTGACATACTTAACGAGGCGCTGGACCTCTGGAATAGAGACGTAGGCACAATGCAGTCGGATCAGGCGGGGAAAATTGGGCGGCATGAAGAGCATATCGCCCAGACCGAGCAACTTCTCGGCTCCAACTGTATCAATAATAACTCTGGAGTCAATCTTGGACGGAACCCTGAAGGCAATCCGGCTGTTAAAATTATTCTTAATCGTGCCGGTAATGACATCAATTGAAGGACGTTGCGTTGCCATGACCAGGTGTATGCCCACAGCTCTGGCCAGCTGGGCCAGGCGGCCAAGGCAATATTCAACATCCTGGGGACTGGTCATCATCAATTCGGCCAGTTCATCAATAATAATGACGATGTAGGGAAGCGGCTTTAGCTTCTGTTTTTCTTCTTCGGTCAGTTTGCCTTTTTTCTCTGCCAGCAGGGTTTTAACCTGCTGGTTATATTGTTCGATATTTCTGACTTTCATCTGGCTGAGTAATCGCAGCCTTTCTTCCATTTTTTTAACCGCATCCATCAGGATAATCCCGGCTTTTTTAGGATCATTAACCACGGGAGCAAAAAGATGAGGGATTCCCTCATAAAGGGTAAACTCGAGCCGCTTGGGATCAATCAGGATAAGCTTGACTTCATCCGGAGTTGCTTTATAGAGGATGCTGGCTATCAAAGCATTAAGAGCCACGCTTTTTCCGGTCCCTGTTGCCCCGGCTATTAGCAGATGAGGCATAATAGCCAGGTCGGTGACATAGACTTCACCGTGGACAGTTTTACCGAGAGCAAAAGTCAATTTAGAAGGCGAGTTCTGAAATTTTTCTGATTGGATAATGTCTCGCAGTTTTATTATTTCGCGCTTATTATTCGGGATTTCTATTCCCAGAGAAGACTTACCCGGTATGCGCTGAATTCGGACTGATTCGGCCTCCAGGGCAAGCGATAATTCCTCGCTCAGGCCGGCTACCTGGCTGACCTTGATACCGGCATCCGGGAAAAATTCATAGGTGGTGATAATGGGGCCTGGGTGATATTCCCGGACTTCGCCTGAAACTTTGAATTCCCTGAGTTTTTCTTCGATCCGGCGTTTTTTTTCAAACAGCTCATTGCGGTCTATTTTTTCGCTCGGTTTTCCTGGATCAAGCAAACTGAAGGGAGGAAAGTGATAATCTCCGGCTTTTCTAAGATCAGGCAGAAGGAACCCCTGTTCCTCAGATTTAGCCAGTGGCTCTGATTGCTCGGCCGACGGCAGCTTTTCTCCCTTTTTGTAGGCACTTCTTTCTGGCCTGATTACTTTTTTTTCTTCAACTGTTTGGACTTGAATTTCTGGAGCGTCGGCAGCCGTTGGTGATTTTTCAGCCTGACCCGGCTTAATTTCATTTTCCCTGGCTTTTCTGTATTTTTCTTCAATTTTCTTTTTCATTTTTTCTTTTTTTCTGGTTTGTCCGTACTGTGTTACTCTTATTTTTACTGTTCGGGCGGTTGAATGAAAAAGCTTGGAGAAAAAACTGGCTGTGCCGGAAAGTGTCCAGCGGGTGGTAAAAAGAAGAACAAGAGCCAGCAGGCAAAGCAGAACAAAGAACGAACCGGTGTGATTAAGATAGGTGACAAGAAAACCAAGTAACAGGTCACCAACCAATCCACCTGCCAGAAATTCTTTGCCTTGCCAGGGAATATATTCAAAAATCAAAATCAACAATGGCGAGAGAACTAACAGGTATAAAATACCGGTGACCAGCCTCCTAACTAACTTCTGGCTCTGGCCAGGGAACAGTGTCTTGATGCCAATGTAGCCGAATCCGACTGGCAACAGAAAGGCCAGCAGGCCAAAGATCTGAAGCAGGGTTTCTGCCAGAAAAGCCCCTAGGCTACCCCCGAAATTATGGGTCTTATGTCCCGGCGAAGGTGTATTCGCCCAGGAGGGGTCAGCCGGGTCATAGCTGATCAAGCTGATTAATGAAAAAATAGCCAGGAAAATAAAAATGAGAGAAATAATTTCTACGACTGGACTGGTCTTCTGCCCGTTCTTCTTGTTTTTCGCCATTTTCCCTGATTATATCACAGTGGCCGGCGACTTTTCAGCCTATCTCCTGTCCTCTTTTAGACTCCGTTTAGCCCACGGAAAACCTGATATAGAGTCTGAGGTTCGAGTTCTTCGGCTCTGATTTGTGCTTTAAGCTGGACTTTCTCCAGCACCTGCGAGATTTCTTCCGGGCTATATCCGGCTTTTTCCAGGTTCTTTTTCAGGGTTTGCCGCCGTCGGGCAAAAGAGGCTTTGAGAAATTCATTAAACTCCTGGTCTTGCTTCTCAGGGAAAAATGCTGGCTTGTGGCGCCTGATAAATTTAATGCAGGCTGAGTCAACCGCTGGCGGTGGGCTAAAAGCGCCAGGTTTGATGTAGAAAAGCAGCTCCGTCTCAAAATAGTTTTGAAGTAAGATTGATAGAGGCGAATATTTTTTGGTTCCTGCCTGAGCTACGAGACGTTGAGCGACCTCTTTCTGGAAAAGGAAAACGGCCTGAGAGAGGCTATTTTTCAGCTCGAGCAGGACAAAAAGTATCTGAGTAGAGATATGATAGGGCAGGTTTCCAGCCATTTTAACTGAAGATAATCCCGTCCGCTTCCTTTCTATGAGTGGAGCCAGATCAAGTTTGAGAATGTCTCCGGCTATAACCTCAACATTAGCTGGTGCTTCAGTTTCGAGGGCGGGTATCAGGGCCTGGTCTTTTTCAATGGCCAGAACAAAGCCGGCCCTTTCAGCCAGGAGAAAAGTCAAAGCTCCTGTGCCCGGGCCAATTTCTATGAACAGATCCGATTTTTCTGGCTGATTGGCTTCTATTATTTTTTTAATGATATTCTTATCGTGTAAGAAATGCTGCCCAAGAAGCTGTCTTCTGGTCTTTTTAGCCATAAAAGAATATCACCTGATTGACTTTAATTTCACCTGCTTTCATTTTAAAGCAGAGACACCGAGATGGGAAGCTGCGATTATTTTATAAAATTAATTTTTTCCTCTGAGCTGTGGATAAAGACAGAAGCAGCCATGTTGCCAATCATATTAACTGTTGTCCGGCACATGTCTATGATTCGGTCAACACCAAGAATCAGGGCGACTCCTTCCAGAGGAATATTGATCTGCTTTAAAACCATGGCCAGCATAATCATGCCAGCTCCAGGCACACCAGCTGTCCCGATGGAAGCCAGCAGAGCCATCAGAATAATGGTGGCCTGAGCACCCAGGGTAAGATTGATCCCATAAATCTGGGCAATGAAGACCGCTGCCACGCCCTGATAAAGGGCAGTCCCATCCATATTGATCGTAGCCCCCAGAGGAATGACGAAGCTCGAATATTCTCTTTTGACTTTGAGCTTATCCATACACTCCAGGGCAACCGGGATAGTGGCGTTGGAACTTGAAGTTGAGAAAGCAATCAGCATAGCATCGGCCGTATGTTTAAAGAATTTGGCAGGTTTCATTTTGCCCAAATATCTGACCAGCAGCCCATCCACCACAAGGGCGTGAACCGACAAGCCGAGAATTACCACCAGTATATATTTGAGCAGAGTAAGGAGAATACCGGCACCAAACTGGCCAATGATGGAAGCCAGTAAGGCCAGGACTCCATATGGAGCAAATTTCATGATGAGATTGATGGCCTGAAGTATGGCCTCATTAGCTGCGTCGAAAAGCTGCAGCAGCGGGCGGGATTTTTCTGAATTGATGAAGGTCAGGCAGATGCCAAAAAGCAAGGCTATAAATATGACCTGAAGCATTTCGCCCTCGGCCATGGCCTTGATCGGATTGGTCGGCACAATATTGACCAGAACTGAAATCAATGACGGTTTTTGCTCGATAATTGAGGTTTTATTCCCAGCTGATTGCTCATAATTTTTGAGCAAGTCATGTTTGACCTGCTCATTAAGTCCGGTACCAGGTTTCAATAGATTAGCAGCTACCAGGCCAATGACGATGGCGATGGCAGTAGTCAGAGTAAAATAAATAATTGTTTTTAACCCGATCCGGCCCAGCTTCTTGATATCGCCCAGGCTGGCTGTTCCCAGCGACAACGAGAAAAAAATCAGAGGAACAACGAGCATGGTAATTAATCTGATAAAAATGGTTCCGATGAATTCAATACTCTTGGCTTCAGGGCCAAAAATTAATCCAAGCACTATCCCCAGGAAAAGTCCGATGAAGATTTTCGTATGGAGTGGAACTTTTTTCATAGGTTAATATCTCCGCTGTCTCGATTTCAGCCTAATAATAAAATTAATTTATATGCTAAAAGATGGCAGTTTGTAAACCAGTATCTTGTTGACAATCCACAGGAGGTTAAACTACAATTTTTGTGGTTATGCCAGAAAAAAAGATTCTAGTAGTCGATTATGATCAGGCTTCTCTTGAAAGCCTGACCCGCATTCTAAAGGACCTGAAAGTTCAGGTCATACAGGCAACAGATGGAGCCCAGGCCTATGATCTTTTCAAAGAAGAAAAGCCAGACCTGGTTATCCTGGAAGCGATTTTACCTAAGCTCCACGGTTTTGATCTGACCAAAAAGATTTCTCAGGAATCAAAGGGCACGGTACCCGTTATAATTATCACCGGCTTATATAAAGGTCCGCAGTACAAACACGAGGCTATGACCAACCTGGGAGCCTCCGAATACCTGGAAAAACCGGTCAATCCGGAAGTTTTACTGGAAGCTGTCAATAGATTACTGGCTGCTGAAGAGGACATCGAGGATGTCCTACCCGACCTGGAGACAGTGATAGCGCTGGTTAGCACCAGGGGAAAATAAAAAGAAGCAAGCCCCCGAAATATCAAAGGAGGATGTAATGAATGAAGGCTTATGGTCACGTTGCAATAACTGCCGGAAAATTGTTTATAAACAGGATATTATAGATAATCTCTATGTCTGTCCTCTGTGTAACTATCATTTCCGTTTGGGAGCGTTGGAACGTCTGAGGCAGTTATTTGATAAAGGACAATTTGAGACTTTTGACGACAATATTTATCCGGTTGATTTTCTTGGCTTTAAGGACCAGTTACCTTACAGCCAACGCCTTGAGGACAGCCAGAAAAAAACCGATCTGCCTGACGCTATCGTTTCCGCCCGTGGAAATCTGGACGGTCTGCCGGTTATCATCCTGGCCATGGAATTTGGTTTTATGGGGGGAAGCATGGGCTCGGTGGTTGGGGAGAAAGTTGCCCGGGCTGCTGAGCGGGCCAGAGAAGAAAAACTTCCTTTGATCATAGTGTCTTGTTCTGGCGGGGCGAGAATGCAGGAAGGCATGATGTCCTTGATGCAGATGATTAAAACCTCGGCTGCTCTGGCCAGGCTGGCGGAGGCCGGTTTGCCTTATATTTCAGTTCTGGCCGATCCGACGACTGGTGGCACAACAGCCAGCTTTGCCATGCTGGGCGATATTAATATCGGTGAACCAAATGCTCTAATTGGCTTTGCCGGACCACGGGTCATCGAACAAACTATAAAAGAGAAATTGCCCAAGGGTTTTCAGCGAGCCGAATTCCTGCTAGCCCATGGTATGCTGGATGACGTGGTAGAAAGAAAGTTTCTGAGAAATTATCTGAGCAAAGCGCTCAGACTTTTCTTGAATAAACCCCGATGATCTCTCCTGCCTGCCAACGCTATCTTGACCAGGCTCAGCTTTTCGGCATCAAACTGGGTCTCGATAACATGAGGACTATGCTGACCTCTCTGGGCCAGCCTGAAAAAAATTTCCCATCAATCCACGTGGCAGGAACTAACGGCAAGGGTTCGGTCAGCGCTATGCTCGAGCGTATTTTTAGACTTAATGGCTTGAAGACTGGACTGTACACTTCGCCGCATCTGGTTGAGGTCAGAGAAAGAATCAGGCTTAACGGCCGGATGATTCCAGAAAAAACTTTTTGTCATTTACTTCTGGATATAAAAAAGAAAGAAAAGAAGCTTGAAAAGACCGGCGAAGTCAACGGTGCCTTGACCTTTTTTGAGATTCTGACTCTTTGTGCTTTTGACTATTTCAGTCAGGAGGCAGTTGATCTGGCCGTCCTGGAAGTTGGTCTGGGTGGAAGATTTGATGCGACTAACGTCGTTATCCCTGAAGTTGCGGTTATTACCTCAATCTCTTATGATCATCAGCAATATCTGGGTAAAACGATATCCAGGATAGCAGCTGAGAAAGCCGGGATTATCAAAAGGGGAGTTCCCTGCCTGGCCGGGGTTCAAAATCAGACTGCCCTTGGAGTCATCAAGAAAAAATGCCAGGAAGTCGGGTCTCCTCTGATTGAGGTTTTTGGCGATGGCAGGAAATTAACTCATAAGCGAATAAAAGACGAATATATTTTTACCTATGAAACTCCTGTTGCCACCTATCGTTTTAAACCTTCGCTTCCTGGCCTTCATCAGGGAGAGAATGCCGCTATCGCCATTGCTACCGCTGAGGTCATGCAAAACATTGGTTATCAGCTCAGTAAGGACAGGATACTGGAAGCTCTGGAGACGGTCGTCTGGCCAGGGCGGCTGGAAATTATTAGCAGAACGCCCCTGGTCATACTGGATGGAGGACATAACGACGATGGGGCCAGGGCCATAAGTGATTACATCAAGGACAATGTCGCTCAGCCTGTTATTCTTGTTTTTGCCATTATGAAAGACAAGGATGTGAAAAAAGTCGGCTCGAGGTTATTCCCATTAGCCAGTCGAATCATTTTGACCAGACCTTCTCTGGCCAGGGCGGCTCTCCCCGAAGATATTGCCAGACAATTGCCCGAATTCAGCCCAAGATACTTACTGGAGGAGGACGTAGCTTCAGCCTTGAGGCTGGCTTTGACTTTATCTGAAGGTAAGATTCCAGTCATTGTGGCTGGTTCACTCTATCTGGTTGGTGAAGCCAAGAGGTTTTTCTCCGGCTCAGAGGTCAGCCAGAGCCTGGCTTATCTTTGAGTGATTGCTTTTTATAGCTTGTAGTGCTAAATTTTTAACTTATAGGCGAGGTTTAGCCTATGCTCGAAATTGATTGGAATTTTATTATAGTTTTTATTCTGGTCTGGATTTTAGTCCTGGTCCTGTCCAGGGTTTTCTTTAAACCAATCCTGGAAGTCAGAGAAAAAAGAAAAAAAATACTTAACGAAAACGAAAAAATATATGAGCAGGCTTTGAAAGAGTATGAAGACCACCTGACTCAGGTGGAAAACAGGCTGAGAGAGGCCCGGCAAGAATCTCAGTCAATCCGTCAGAAGATTGTCTCTGAGGCCCTGGCCGAAAAATCAAAAATGACTCAGGATATTCAGATTGAGGTTCAGAGTCAGGTCGAGAAAGTCAAAAAACAGCTTCAGGATGAAGTGGAAAGACTAAAAGCTCAGCTTGGACAGCGGGTTGAGTCAATTGCCAAAAAACTAGAGGAAAAATTACTGCAGTGAAATACCGCCCGACTTATTTTCCAGGTATTCTGGTTATTTCTATCATGATTATTCTCTCTGCCCCGGGTCAGCTGCTGGCGGCTGAGGAAGGTGAAGGTTTTGACCTGTCTCTCTTCCTGGGGCAGGTGGTAAATTTTGTCTTGCTGTTTGGCGGTCTGGCCTATCTCCTGTATAAGCCTTTGCTTAAGTACCTTCAGCATAAATCTGATCAGGTTGCCGAAAATTTAAAACAGTCCGAAGAACGGCGGGTAAGTTCTTTGCGCCGGCTGGAGGAGTCGAAAGAAAGATTGAACAAGCTGGATGAGGAAGTAGACAAAATCAAAAAAGAAGCCGAAATAGAAGCGACGAGAGAACGAGAAAGGATAGCTCAGGAAGCCAGGTCGGAGGCCGAAAGATTGAAGAAACTGGCCAGGGAGGAAATTGATTCTCTGGTCAAAACAAGCCAGCGTGAACTGGAGGTTTATACTCTGGATTTGAGTATCTCTCTGGCCGAAAAGGGAATCAGGGAAAAGCTTGGCCCTGAACTCCATCGGAGAATTATTCATAAGGCTATTGACAAGCTGGAAACACTAGATGAACCAACAATCAGTAATTAGGAAATACGGACAGGGGCTGGCTTCTGCGGTCAGGACTGAAGAAGAATTCTCTCTTTGTTGGCAGCAGCTCCAGTCCTTTTCAGATCTCCTGGAGTCTGATGAGAGAATTTATTATGTTCTGACCTCGCCTTTTGTCGTCAGGAGCCAGCAGCAATCCGTTCTGGAAAAAGTGCTGGAGGAACTGAACTTTGATCCACGGGTAAGCAAGCTCATCCGGCTCTTAAGTAAAAATGGGAGGCTGGCCTGGTTGAAAATGCTATTAATTGAATTGCCTGAAGTCTGGGCCAGAGCACAAGGCATAGAGACTCTGGAAGTTAGTTCAGCAGTAGAGCTAACTGAAGAAGAGAGGAAACAGGTTGAGGAAACTCTTAAAAAAGTAGAGAAAAAGCCGGTTAGATTGACCTTTTCAATTAAACCTGAAATTCTAGGGGGACTGCTGATCAGGAAGGGAAGCATTTATTATGATGTCTCCTTGAAGGGAAGTCTCTTAAAACTTAAGGACATTATCAGTCAGAGGTAGAAGCATGGAAATTAAAGCCGAAGAGATTACCAGAATTATTGAGCAGCAGATCAAGGATTTTTCTGGCGGCGTTGATATTAAAGAAACCGGTACAGTTATTTCTGTCGGTGATGGGATTGCCCGGGTTTATGGCCTGGAAAATGCCATGTACAATGAACTGCTGATTTTCGAAAATAACGTTTACGGGCTGGCTCTCAATCTGGAAGAAGATCTGGTGGGAGCGATGCTTCTCGGGGAAACCAAGCTGGTTAAGGAAGGAGACATCGTCAGAAGAAGCAAAAGGATCCTGGAAGTGCCGGCCGGTCCGGCTTTGATCGGCCGGGTGGTTGACCCACTGGGCCAGCCACTTGATAACAAGGGGCCGATTAAAACTGATATAAGCATGCTGGTAGAGAGGCTGGCTCCGGGAGTGGTGGAAAGAATGCCGGTCCGGGAGCCTCTTCAGACCGGAATCAAGGCCATAGATTCGATGATTCCAATTGGGCGTGGTCAGAGAGAATTGATCATCGGAGACCGACAAACAGGAAAAACAGCTATCGTCGTTGATACTATTCTCAACCAGAAAAATTCCGGAGTCATCTGTATTTATGTGGCCATCGGTCAGAAAAATTCGACTGTTGCCCAGGTAGTTAAAAGCCTGGAAGATTTTGGAGCGATGGCTTATACGACGGTGGTGTCAGCTACTGCCTCTGACCCCTCAGCCCTGCAATATCTGGCACCTTATGCTGGTTGTGCCATGGGCGAATATTACCGCGATCGCGGTGAGCATGCCCTGGTCATCTATGATGATCTCTCCAAACATGCAGCTGCTTACCGTGAAATCTCGCTTCTGCTGCGGCGGCCGCCTGGCCGGGAAGCCTATCCAGGAGATGTTTTTTACCTTCATTCGAGATTACTGGAAAGAGCAGCTAAGATGAACAAGGAACTGGGCGGTGGGTCATTGACCGCCTTGCCAATCATCGAGACTCAGGCTGGCGATGTTTCGGGCTATATCCCGACCAACGTAATTTCTATAACTGATGGCCAGATTTACCTGGAGCCGGCCCTGTTTAATGCTGGTATTCGTCCTGCCATCAACGTCGGAATTTCCGTTTCTCGTGTTGGTGGTAATGCTCAGATAAAAGCGATGAAGCAGGTGGCTGGAAAATTGCGGCTGGATCTCGCTCAGTATCGTGAACTGCAAGCCTTTGCTCAGTTTGGAACTGAGCTGGACAAAGCCAGCCAGGCCCAGCTGGATCGTGGCCTGAGGTTAACAGAAATTCTGAAGCAGGAACCTTATTTGCCTCTGCCTGTTGAAAAACAGGTGTTGATTATCTATGCTGGTAACCGTGGCTTCCTGGATGAAATACCGCTGGCAGCAATCAGAGACTATGAGAAGAGTCTTTATAATTATTTCGAAACCCATTATGCTCATCTGCTGCAGGCCATAGCTGCCAGTAAACAGATTGATCTTCACCTTGACCAGGAAATAAATCAAGCTCTACAGGAATTTAATCAAGTTTTCAGAGAGGGATTAAAAGTTGAGCACCATAATTGACCTGAGACGGCGGATTCAGAGCGTCCGTAACAGTCAGCAAATTACGCAAGCGATGAAAACGGTGGCCACTTCCCGTTATAGAAGAGCTCAAAAGCAGGTGGTGGCCAGGAGGCCTTTCTGGCATACTTTTCCAGAGCTGGTCATTTCTCTGAGCAGGGAATTAAACCTGGCCGAGCATCCCTATCTTCAGGTCAGGCCGGAAAAGAAACTGCTGGTAGTGGTCATAACTTCGGATAAAGGATTATGTGGAGCTTTCAATTCAAATTTATTAAACCTGGCCGCCAGCTTTATCAATGAGAAGGGTAACAACAGCCAGATAGCCCTTATCCCGATCGGCAAAAAAGCAGTTAATTTTTGCAGAAATTTTCCCTGGCCGATAGCGATTTCATATTCTGATGGTGTTGAAAAAAAGATAACAGCCATCAGTCAGAATTTAAGCCAGTATTTTGATTATGAGTTTATCCGCCAGAACGTTGATGCCGTCTATCTTATTTATAGTGAATTCCGTTCGGTTTTAGCCCCCAGGCTGACTGCGACCAGGTTACTGCCTCTGGCCGCTGACCTATCTGGCCGCTCATCGGAACACCTGGAGCCAATCTGGGAGCAAGAAGCCTCGACTATAATTAATTATTTGCTAAAATTTTATTTAAAAACCCAGCTAGAGCATGTGCTGTTTGAATCGCAGGTGGCAGAACAGGCTGCCCGGATGATGGCTATGGAAAATGCTTCCAGAAATGCCGAAGACCTTATCTCCAGTCTGGTCTTACTGCTCAATAAAATGCGCCAGGCGGCCATAACCAAAGAGCTGCTCGAGATTCAGACAACAGTCGAGGCCCTGCGATAAGAAGGAGTAAAAACTGATGAATGAAGTGGCCGTAAATCAAATCAAGGATTCATCGGCTGGGGAAATCGGGCGGGTCGTTCAGGTTATTGGCCCGGTGGTCGATGTAGCTTTTCCCACTGGACAGCTGCCCGAAATTTACACTGCCATCAGAATAACCAGTGAGGGCTTTGAGGTGCCCATACCAGTTGACATTATTGTTGAGGTTGAGCAGCACATAGGCGATTTTAAAGTCCGCTGTGTCTCGATGCATCCAACCGAAGGCCTGGCCCGAGGGATGAAGGCCATTAATCTTGGCCGGCCGATTGAGGTCCCGGTGGGCGAAGGCACACTTGGTCGCGTGATCAATGTTATCGGTCAACCAGTTGATCATCTCGGCCCCATCCAGGCGACAAAAGTTTATTCCATCCATCGTCAGCCACCTCCACTGGATGAACAGAGTACCAGGCTGGAAATGTTTGAAACTGGAATTAAAGTCATTGATCTGATGCAACCCTTTTTAAGGGGTGGCAAAATTGGTCTGTTCGGTGGAGCAGGAGTGGGGAAAACAGTTATCATTATGGAGCTAATTCATAATGTGGCCACCAAGCACGGCGGTTATTCAGTCTTTGCTGGAGTAGGGGAAAGAACCAGGGAAGGTAATGATTTATGGCTGGAGATGAAGGAATCGGGTGTTTTAAATAAGACGGCTCTGATTTTTGGTCAGATGACCGAGCCACCAGGAGCCAGGTTACGCGTTGGCCTGACCGCTCTATCTGTCGCTGAATATTTTCGAGACGAACTGGGCCAGGATATCTTGCTTTTTATTGACAATATTTTCCGTTTTGTCCAGGCCGGTTCAGAGGTGTCAGCCCTGCTGGGTCGTATGCCGTCAGCTGTCGGCTACCAGCCAAATCTGGCCAGTGAACTGGGCGAACTGGAAGAGAGGATTACCTCTACTAAAAAAGGTTCAATAACTTCTGTTCAGGCCATTTATGTCCCGGCTGATGACTTCACCGACCCGGCGGCAGCTACGACTTTTACTCATCTGGATGCAACTACCAATCTGTCAAGAGCACTGACGGAGATGGGGATTTATCCGGCAGTTGATCCTTTAACTTCTTTTTCCAGAATTCTTGATCCTCGAATTGTCGGCGAGAGGCACTATAAAGTAGCCAGAAGAGTCAAAGAAATCCTGCAGCGCTATAAGGAGCTACAGGACATAATTGCAATTCTGGGTATAGAAGAACTGTCAGATGAAGATAAGCTCATGGTAGCCAGGGCAAGAAAGATACAAAGATTTCTTTCGCAACCTTTTCATGTGGCTGAGCAGTTTACCGGCCGACCGGGGAAATATGTTCCAGTCGAGGAGACGATTAAAGGTTTTGAAGAAATTTGTAACGGCCTACATGATGATAAGCCAGAACAGGCTTTCTATATGGCTGGTACTATTGAAGAGGTAGTGGAAAAAGCAGAGGAACTTAAAAAGATATGAGTCCGGAAAACGCGGATTTTTTTGAATTAAAGGTTATTTCACCTACCAGGCTTCTGACCGAAGGCAAGGTGACTGAGCTGCAGGTACCAGGGCTTGATGGTTATCTTGGTATCTGGCCAGGCCATCGGCCTTTGAATGCCTGCCTGGGCCGAGGTGAAATTATCTTCAAGACTATCGATAACCGTGAAGAAAGTGTCACGATTAAAGGTGGCGTTATTAAGGTTGAGTCTGCTAAAATTTTAATTATGGCGGACCTGGAAGAAAAATGATTGAAGTTAAACCTGCTGAACGACCTGATGAGACTCTGGATACTTTTTATAAAGGAAAGATTCTGGTTTTACAGAGAAAGAATGGCTTTCGTTTTTCAGTTGACGCACCACTGCTGGCCAGTTTTATTCAGACCAGAAACGGTGATGAGATTCTTGAAATCGGTACTGGCTGTGGAATAATCCCCATGCTGCTCAGTGTGAAGCCTTTTCATCATATCGTTGCTCTGGAGGTCCAGCAGGGACTGGCTGATCTGGCCCGACGTAATATTATGCTGAACCATCTGGACGGCCGAATAACCATAGTCGAGAAGGACTTCCGTCAATATAAACCCTGGCACCAGTTTGATATTGTCTTTTCCAACCCGCCCTATATTCCGAGGGATTCCGGTTATCTCAGCCGGACGGAAGAAAAGAATATTGCCAAGCATGAAATATTAAGTTCGATCGAAGAAATTCTAAAGGCGACTAAAGACTGGCTGAAAAGTAGCGGATCAGCTTACTTTATCTTGCCTGACAAGCGAAGAGAAGAATTTGAAGAAGAACTGAGCCAGGCTGGCCTGAGGTTAAAGCGCTGTCGCCTGGTTTATCCGAGGGAAGGCGAGCCTCCCAATTTCTTTCTGGCGGAATGTGGCCAGACAGTTGGCGAGGTGGAGACCATGCCGCCGCTCGTTCTTTATGGTCAGGATGGAAAATACACTGAAGAAGCTGAAGCTATATTTTCGGGGGCGTTCAAGAGGTAGATGGGGGCAGAAAAGCCGTCGCATCTGGCTTTGATACTTTACTTTTCAGCTGCTATTGACAATCTGAGGGCAAGAGTCTTCTAATAAAGGGAAAAATGATAAAAGGGAGAAAACAGAAAAATGGAAAAAAGTTTAACCCTGAGCAGCCCATGGCTCAGATTCTGGAGCTTTATCACCGGCCTGGGCATGGCGATAGCTTCTTATCTGACCATAGATCATTTTTTCAGAGCTAATTTCCCTGAGACAATCTTTACCGGTTCGTTTTGTGACCTTAGCAGTTTTTTTAATTGCGATAGCTCGGCTTATTCACCGATTGCCCATTTTCAAGGAGTTCCCCTCGGCTATTGGGGACTTGTTCTAGGCATTCTGGTGATGCTGGGAGCCTTTTTGCCTTCTCCTCGTTTTGAAAAAGTAAATAAACTCTTATCTTTCCCCAACGCTCTAGGGGTACTGGCCCTTTTCTTCTATTCGGTTTTTTATCTTAAAAGCCTATGCCTGCTATGTTCTGGGTATTACCTTTTTTCCCTTATAAACTTTTATTTATTCTGGAAGTTCGGGCTACCCTCTGAGCCGCGAGGACTGGTTGGCTTTTTCCGCGACCTTCTGTTTGGCTCCATCAAGCCGCTGGTGGCTATTGGTGTTTTAACAGTCATGGGTGCCTTTGGTTTTCATCTTTTTTATGAGGCTAAAAAGGATGCTCAATCGGGAGGTGTGGCTTTGAAAATTGTCAAGGAGTTTTACAGTCTACAACCGGTCAAAGAGCCAAGTTTAATTTCACCTTACTGGACAGCTAAAGCAACTGAGGACTTTGATCAGGCACCGATTCGCATTATTGAATATGCTGATTTCCTTTGCCCTGACTGTCTTTTCCTCTACCATCAACTGGAAAGAATAAAAAAGGAATATGAAGGAAAGATAAATATCGCTTTTCAGTTCTTCCCGCTGGAAGCTAAATGCAATGATGTGGTTGACAAAGATAAACATCCAGGAGCCTGCGACCTGGCTTATATAGCTGCCTACGATCCATCCAAATTCCTTCAAATCCATAATGAGCTATTCAAGAATTTTGATAAGGCCAAAGACCCTGAGTGGCGGCTGCAGCTGGCCAAGAAATACGGAGTTGAAAAAGCCCTGACGGATGAAAAAACCAAAGAACTGGTCAAAAAGATTATTGACACTGGCAAGGAATATGAAAAAACCTCTGACAGATTCCCCTATGGGATAAGGTCGACGCCGACCATGATCATTAACAACCGGATGATTATCGGCACACTGCCCTATGCCCACCTGAAAGCTATCATTGACTCCTTGTTGACTGAGCAGGAACAACCAGCTTCAGGTGAAACTAAGTTTCTGGAAAACTGGGTTGATACAACCAACTTAACGAAAAAGAAATAACAGCAATAAAAATTATCCGGTTACCTGATTTTAGAGCTTAATCCCTCCTCTTTAAGCGGGGGGAGTCTTAATTCTGGCCTGTTCGGAAATCGAGGGTGACGTCAGGTCTTTAAATTTTCAGTCTGAAGTCAAGACTTTCAGCCAGCTTCCTTTTTTTCCTTGATAACTATTTCTCGGTTTAGAAGCTCTTTGCGGATAAAATTGAATACTTCTGGCTCCAGTCCTAAGTATTCTGGAGCAATTATTCCATGTTTCTTAATCAAGCCTCGAGCCACTGCCCTGGCGACGGCCGTAGCGGTATAGCCGGTGGTCCTGGCCATACTGTGAATCCCACTTTTCCGATCAAAACGATCAAAAAGGTCATAGGTTAATCTGAGTGGCTGACCGTCCTTTTCTCCGCTGATGATAACTCTTAAAATGGTCAGGTCTTCTTCCCCAGCTTCAACATTTAACCGGGGGAAAAGAATTTTAGCTGACAGGTCAACCGGCCGGATTTTCTGGCCGGCTATTTCTACCGGCTGCTCAGAAAAAAAGCCAGCCTGTCTTAAAGCCAGCATCTTTTCGCGGTGGCCAGGATAGCGAAGCGTCTTTTCGACCATCTCCGGGACAGTCAGAGTTTCGATCATAGTTCGCAGACCATCAGTGATAAAGGCCTCGAGGGTTCCCAGTTTTTCAAACTCCAGAAATTCAGGTTCGGATAAAGCCGGCTTTATTACGAGCTGCCCATTTTCCAGGCATCTGGCCGGTCTCAGATATTCCTCTATGACATCAACCGGAGAGAATACTGCCTTGTATTCAAAAGGCCATTTTCTGATAACCGGCAGGCCGCCCACATAAATGATGACCGAGTAAGCTTTATCCAGCTGGCTGAGTCCGTAACCGGCCAGGATATTGCTTAAGCCAGGGGCGACGCCACAATCAACTGCTGCTGTTATGTTCTGTCCTTTAGCCAGAGAGTCAAGTTCAAAAGGATTTTCCGGGAAAAAAGAAATATCTACTACATTTCGGCCAGCTTCGAGACAGGCTTTGAGACTTTGAAATCCGAGGTAACCAGGCACAGCATTTATAACCAGGTCATAATCACTGACTAAGTCTTTAGTAGCTTCAGACTGGCTTATATCCTGGCCTATAACCTTGATACCGGCGGTGGCCAGTTCAGCCAGAGCCTCCTGCTTCAAATCAACTGAAGTCAGGCTGAATTCCGGCTCAGAGGCCAGATCCAGCGCCATAGCTTTGCCCACCAGACCAGCTCCTAAAACAACGATTTTCATGTTTCATCTCCTTTTTTGAATCTGTTTTCAGTCAGAGTAAAGGTCAAAGAGAAAATAGCAGCAGAGGCTGGAGATTATAAACCACTAAAACGATTAAGATAACAAATTAATGGCCTGAGACTCGCTGTTAAAGATATCATTTAATTTTTCTTTATCTTAGAGGAAAGCCTCTTTTCTTCCTTCGACCTGCAACCTCTCACACCCTGGCTAACAGTTCAAACTCGGGCGGGCCAAAACCCCTTACTTCTGGCTGAAGGCCTGCTTAATTTCTTCCAGGCTGACTCCCAGGATTTTCCTGGCTATGGGATCCAGGTCTTTCTCTTCGCCCTGAAGGTGAATAGTGGTGTGGACGTGGGAAAGTGACTCACCTGGGTTGAGGGCAGCGGCTGGTGAGGAAGTCTCCAGTTCATAAAAAGGTCCGAGAGGTTTGGCCCCTGGAGCGACCGGCCCATCATTATAAGCATTGACCACATCTCCAGCATAAGGATCTTTCTGGAATTCCCAGAGAGAGTTGATATATTCAGCCGGACTTTCAGGCAGGGTATAGTGAACAATCGTCAATACCTGATGAGCGGCGTCATAACTGCCGGCGAAAGGTAAAGCCCGTCGGGGAGGTATCCCGATCTTGCTCCGATACTGGCCGTCTCCTTTAAAATAAATAACACTGTCGGCAATTTTTAGGCGCTCTGGTGGTATAGGTCCAAAATAGGTATCATGAACTATCGGACCAAGCTCTGCTTCCGGCCCTGGTTTATAAGGAATAACTACGGTAGTAGTAGGAGAAGGATTGAACATGCCCAGAATCCAGATAGAGACCAGGCCGGTTTCTTTCTTCCAGGGTAAATCGCCGGTGTTAGTAATCTGGTTATCCGATTCAAAGGCTACCCAGCTCAAGCCGTCAGATAAAGGTACCCCCAGCGATTCGACCTGGTTTTTATCCAGCATCCGGATTGTCCGGTCAACTTTTATCTTAAATTCAAAATTAGCATAATTTGTCAGGTTCATTTCTTTTTTTAATACAACTTGAGTCTCGTCCTTAGCTACCAGGTCAAAACTACCTTCATTAAGTGGTGGAGGGGTGAACCAGTGATCAAAGTCAAAAGGAGAACCGGCCTTAAAGAAAAGGGCAAACTGACCTCCTTCCGGTCCTAACCAGAAACGGTCTTCACCGCCAAAAGCGTTCATATGGGGATCATTCTGACCGGAAGCAATTAGCTCTTGATTTATCCAGCCGAAGCTCAGACCGCCCGGGCCTTTAGCTGTGCTGGTCATTACTCTGCCCTGAATATCAGGATTGATAGCTACCATAGCCTGGCCGTCCCGAGCAGAGAGAACAATGACCCCTGTCCTGGCTTGAAGGAACTCCAGGTCCTCCTTAAAAAGACGCGCTTGATCTTTAACCTGATCTTTAACTGCTGGCCGACTACAGCCTGCCAGCCAGAAAAAAGACATCGCTGTCATGATTACCAGCAGGTTGGAAAAAATCTTTTTCATGTCATACCTCCTGATGGGAGTAAAATTAAGATATCAATTTGAATCTCATTTCTCAAGATATAAATAAAAAGAAAACTTCAATGAGTTCCAGGATGATTGCTTTTTTCCATCATCCGGGCGAACCACTGCCAGATTTTCTGATGGAATTTAAGACTGGGTGGATTGTTTTTAAGGATGTTCCAGTAACTATCTGGTTTATCGTCGAGCCTCAGACCAATTTTTAAATTTTCATCCCACAGGCGATAGCTTTCCGGGTGAAATTGAATGCCGAGAACATTGACAAACCTGGTATGCTGTATAGCTTCGATGATTTTGCCATCGGAAGAAAGAGCTACGACCTTAAAACCATGTCCGAGCTGATCTATGGCCTGGTGATGTGAGCTCAAAATCCGGGGGTGATCTTTGTCTGAAAAACCGAGAACATTGACAAAAAATGCTCCCCGGAGAAGATTTAACCGGTGGAAATAATAGTCTGAAATATTCAAATCGGGTCTTAATTTCCTATAAGGATTGTTGTGCCAGCACTCAGGATCGAGAGTGAGGATATCTTCCAGCTGGTTCAGGCTATAGACTTCTGACCAGATGTCCTGAATAAGCGTTCCTCCGGTTCCAACATTCAGACTTTGGGCACCAAGACAGATACCAAGGATCGGTAGCTCCGGCTTCGAGTCCAGCAAAGGTTTAAAATTTGGGTCCTGGTAACCTCCCAGAAAATGGAAAATAGCCGAGAGTTCGAAATAATGGCGGTAAGGATCTTCAATGACAGTCAGAAGATTGGTCTTTTCTTTAAAGGTTGAGGGCGGTATATCAGGGCCGCCGAAAAAAATGACCCCATCGGAATTATTTATGATGTCAACAAATTCAGGTGTACAGGCGTTTTGATGGAAAATATCCTGCTCGCTTAGCTCGGCCGAGACGGGATGGAAACTAAACCAGTTGAGATTGTTAGCTCTGGCATATTTCATGGCTTCCTCATAATTGGTTAACTCTTTTGTATGATAGACACCGACCACTTCCAGCTGAGGAATCTCGATAAATCCTTTTTCTCTCAGAGCCTGCAGGTTCTTAATCGTGCCGATAGAGGGGTAAAAGACAGTTAACTTGATCGGTGTGGCTAATGCCAGTCCATCGAACATCCCAGATAAAAGTACAACAACCAGAATCAGACAGATTAAAGTCTTGTTTTTATCCATCAAAGGCTCCTTCCATTCATCGAAAATATATTTTGACTCTTTTGCCCGGCTTGTGCAATAAAAAATGCTGGCCGGCCTGAGCTTACAAAAATTGACAAAAAAGGTTGACAAGGGGCATCAAAATGGCTTATACATCTTATCTAGGATAAGATATATCAGATTAGACAGGAGGTGATGGTTTTTGAGGTAAAAATAAAAACTTTCATAAAAATCTCAATTTAATCTAATCCAATTTGCTCTTATCAAATTATTTCATTCTATCTTTGAAAAGAGCTTGTTCATTTAGGAAATTTAGGAGGTAAAATTCGATGGCTAAACTCAAAATGAAGAACCTATTCATGGTGATAGCAATTTTGCTGACCATAGGTTCTGGCTTATCACTTTTCGGACAAATTTCGAGCCGGGAGACTGGCTCAATTCGCGGTGTCATTACCGATGAAGATGGCGTTCCTCTGCCTGGTGTCAGCATTATCGTTAGCGGCCCCAGCTTGATGGGGAAGGCGACTGATGTAACCAGGGCTGACGGTACTTTCAGGATTCTGTTGCTGCCGCCCGGTGTTTACACCATGACAGTCGAGCTACCCGGTTTTCAGACATACGTTGAGGAAGGAATCGAAGTCAGGGTTGGTTCGACGATTACCAGAAATATTAAATTGGGCGTAAAGAAGATGGAAGAGCAGGTAACTGTCGTGGGGGCAGCACCTGTCGTTGATGTTAAAGCTTCGAAGACCCAGCAGGTATATAAAGCCGACCTGATTCAGAATCTCCCCATCAGCCGCAACCTTAACTCGATTATTACTCTTACTCCGGGAACAGTTGATGCCAGTAATATCAAAGGAGCGACAGCTTCGGGAAACACCTATCAAATTGATGGTCTTAATGCCAATGATCCGACTAATCAGCAGCTCAGTATTCCGATTGATTTTAATGTTCTGGAAGAGGTTGAGGTTCTGACTGGTGGTGCGCCAGCTGAAGTTGGCTGGACCCTGGGTGGTTTTGTCAATGCTGTTACCAAATCCGGTGGCAATAATTTTTCTGGCATGGTCCAGGGTTATTATACCAACGATGATCTGACCAAGTCTGTCTTACCGGATGAACAGTTAAAAGCTATGGGGCTATCCAAACCATCTTCGGCTATTTATGACTATGATCTTTCTGGTGGATTTGGTGGACCTATTATTAAAGATAAGATCTGGTTTTATCTGGACGGACGTTATGCCAGAAATGCCTATCATTCCAGCTTTATTCCTTTTGTTTCCCCTTATGATGGAACCTATTATGATAACTTTGATCGAAAAAGCGAAACCTGGGCAGTTTTTGGCAAGTTCACCTTTCAGCTGGCCAGAAATGTCAAGCTGGCGGTAATGGGTAACGCTCAGCAAAGCACTGATAATACAGCTGCTTCTGGCTGGAATATACCTTTTGATTGCCTGTATAAAACTGATCCATGGGCCAATTATGCCTTTACAGGAGTTCTGACCTGGATGGTCAACAGCAATACTTTATTTGAAGCTCGGGCCGGCTATGCGACTGTTGATGCTACCCTGCCCCTTATTCGACCGGAGCAGACCAATATTCCCTATATGTGGGATGGTTATACTGGCTATTACTTCGGAACGGGCTATTATGCTCAACAGTGGAATGGTCGTCCGTCTGTTCAGGCTTCTGCTCATCTAACCCGATTTGTTGATAATTTCCTTGGAGCTGATCACGAATTCAAAGCGGGAGTTGAGATTCAGCGGGGAGCGGCCAAATGGGCCAACTGGAAGACCAATACAATGGAATGGCCCTGGTATAATAACGACCCCTATTACTGGGCAGCTCAGGGCTATCCCCGGGACTCATATGGAGATGGCTATATTGGATTCTGGGCTCTCGGCCAGACCAAAGATGAAAGTATGGTTGAAGGAGATTTCCTGCGTTATGGTGGCTACCTTCAGGATTCTCTGACTATTAAAAATCGCTTAACCATCAACCTCGGCTTACGTTTTGATGGTACTAAAGGCTGGATCCCGGACATTCACAAAGGGGCCACCGGCAGTTTTGCGAGTGAACTCGGTGCTTCATTGATTGAGCCAGCAATCGGCTTTAACCCCTATGGTGAATTTAATATGGAGGGAGTTGATAATCTGGTTGACTGGTTTAATGTTTCACCCCGAATCGGTATTACCTATGATCTTTTTGGCAACGGCAAGACGGCTCTGAAGTTCAACTACGGCTTGTATCGCGAATCAGTCTGGGGTTCAATTATTTACAAATGTCATCCGCTTTATTACAAAGAATACTATTTCAACTGGTGGGATGAAAACGGCAATGGCCAGCCAGACTCCCCCAGCCTGGGCGACTATTATGAAATGTTGTGGTCCTGGTCGAATCCAACAGAGATGCTGAGAGAAAGCTGGATTACAGGTATCTCCACTGATACTAAGGCACCTTATGATGAACAAATAGTAGTTGGGCTTGATCACGAGCTTTTTAAGAATTTTAAGGTTGGCCTGAACTACATGTATAAGGTTAAAAAGAATATTCTTGATGATGCTCTTTATGATCTGGAAACAGGCGAAACCTGGTATAACCCCGAGACTGCGCCTGGCAATCAATACTGGGTACCATTCACCACGACTGTTCCCGCTGTCGGCAATTATCCTGCTCAGGAAGTGACCATGTACTTTATGAGCAATGATGCTCCTCAGAACTGGATTCTTCAGATCAGAAATATCCCTGAGGCCTATCGCAAATATTCTGCTTTTGAGCTGTCTTTCGAGAAACGCTATGCTAATGGCTGGCAACTGGGCGGCTCGATTAACTATTCAAAAACCTGGGGCAACATAAACGGTAGCTACACTGATATTCATGGCTACACTTCGGCCGCCAATGATGCTAACTGGTTTGTTTATAGTGATGGCCGAACCTATGAAGATCGCCCGTTGGTTATCAAGCTCTTCGGTTCATTTAATATTCCTTATGGCTTCGTAGCTTCCTTTAACTATCGCTTCAGCAGTGGCACTCCCTGGGCTCGGGCAGTAACTGTTGTTCCACCTGAGGATTGGGCAGCCCAGAACAACGTCAATATTTATAATTCCTACTATGTTAACCTTGAACCGGTTGGGACCAGACGAAATTATGCCTGGAATCTACTTGATGTTCGACTGGAAAAAGTTTTCAGCCTGAAAAAATATGGACGGCTGGGTTTGTTTGTTGATGTCTTTAATGTGCTTGGTCAGCACTATGTCAACATCAATCAGAATCCGGGAGGGACCTGGATGCCGGTTGATAATAACTCCACAGCGGGTACTTATAACCTGAGCGGAACTTATAAGAAGATAACCAGCATTTCCAATCTGACCAGAACTCTCCGCTTCTCTGCTCGCTATAGCTTCTGATCGTCCTTGACAGTTGAATTTAAAGGGGAGGAATCGGTAGATTCCTCCCCTTTTTTTATTGATTCCAGCTGTCTAAAATCAGGTAGTCGGACGATTTTTTATAACCTGAAGACAAAAAATAAAGAAATAATCGGGGCTGGTGGCTTTTTTCAACCTTCCTGGTTAATCTCACCTTTCGGCCTCATTTTGAAATTTGAAGGGGAGGAAGTCTATAATGAAAAGAGCAGGATATTAGCCATGAGAGCGGTGAGGGTTAAAGGGACAAAGTTTGAGCAGGTGGAATATTATGCCGGAGGCTCTGGACAGGAAAGGCCTCTCTCTATTTACAGGGACGGGGAACGCCAGTTAATTGAAAAAGTGATATCAAGAAAGCGGATTATGGACAGCCGAACCGGCCGCCTCAAAGAAGTTTTTGAGTGTGAGCTGGCTGGCGGTGAAAAAATTGAGATAGAGAGAGAGTTTGAACAGAATCAAAATAGTCAGAAAGGATAGACCCGGCGGTTTTTCTCGTCTAAAATATTGATGTGAGCCTTGACTTTCTTCTGGATCTGCCAGAGTTCAGGACCCTGGTAGAAAAGCTAAAAAAGGGGGAGGACTGCCTTCATTTATCGGGTTTAATTCCCGAGGCCAGAGCTTATTTTTATGCTCTGCTGGCAGGCCAGATTGATAGGCCGTTAGTTATTGTAGAACCCCAGGCCTGGGCTCTGGAGGAAATAAAACAGGAAATCGAAAATCTACTGGGGTTTTTCTCAATAAAAAGACAGGTTGAATCGCTGCCAGCGCTCAGCGCTGACCCCTATCTGGAAGTACCGGTACCTCTGGATATGGTAGCTTCCAGATTAAAAGTCTTATATGGGCTTAACCAGGGGCATCAACCTCTGATCCTGACTAATCTTCCTGGTCTCCTTAAGAAGGTTCCCCGACCAGAGGATCTGACCCGGTCGGTGGTCAGAATAAATCACGGGCAAAGCTTAGACCGGGATCTTTTGCTTCAGCAGCTGGCCGATTATGGTTACACCCAGGAAGATCTTGTGTCTTCAGCCGGAGAATATGCTTTCCGGGGTGGCATTGTTGATATTTATTCAGTCTGGTCAAAAAATCCATTTCGCCTGGAATTTATTGAAAACCAGGTGGCCTCCATCAGAGAATTCGATCCATCGACCCAGAGGTCTATAGGGAGGCTGGAATCTGTGGTCATTCCTTCCCTTAAGGAATACCCGGGAGGGAAGGAATTTCGAGAAGAGTTTAAACGTCAGGCCAGGAAAAGGGAAACCGGGCTGGCTGATCTTGAAAGAAAGATCGAGCTGTGGGAAGAAGGAGAAATTCTGCCTTCTTTTGATTATTATGCACTGGCAGCCAGCGATCATTTCTGCCCGTTGAGTTCCTATCTAACCAATCCGCTCTTTATTCTGGAAGAAAAAGATTTAATCGAAAAGGAATGGGAAGAACAGTTCAGCGATTGGGAAAAAACTTATGATAACCTGGTCAAACAGCGAAGTTTCGTCCTGTCGCCGGCGGAAATTTTTTCACTCGATTTCAGGCAAGAAATAAAAAGCAAGGCAGTCTGCATTCAGGATCTATCGGAAGAAGGTGAGCAGCCTGCTCTCCAGCTTGGTTTTCAATCAGTGCCCAGATTTGATAACCGGATTCCATTTTTTCTTCAATATCTTAAAAAGCGCCAGGAAGAAAGAGACGTCTGCTATATTTTCCTTACGAATCCCGGTAAAAAAGACAGGCTGGCTCATCTCCTCAGAGAGAATGATTTAACAGTCAGAACAGTCTCGGCTGTGACCGAAAAGCCAAGAGGTGAGGAAATCAACCTGGTCGAAGGACGATTGGAAAAAGGTTTCAGCTATCCCCGCCAGAAGATCTATCTATTTGCTGAGAAAGATATTTTTACGGAAGAAAAGGTTCTTACCAGCCGCCCATCGAGAAAAGTTTTCTTTTCCCAGTTTCAGGATCTAAAGCAGGGCGATTATGTAGTTCATACGGAATATGGGGTTGGGCTGTTTAATGGTCTAAAAAAAGTTGACCTCGATGGTCAGCCTCATGATTTTATTGAATTGATTTACCGTGACGATGATCGCTTATTGGTTCCGGTTGAGGATCTGAATCTCGTTCAGAAATTTGCCAGTTCGGCTGGAGCCAACCCTCAGCTGGATAAACTGGGCAGTCAGAGCTGGGTGAAAACTAGAGCCAGGGTGAAAAAGGCAGCCGAAGAAATCGCCCAGGAGTTACTCGAACTTTATGCCAGGCGGAAAACTGCCCGGGGCTTTGCTTTCAGTCCAGAAGGTCAATGGGAGAGAGAATTTGATCAAATTTTTGCCTATGAAGAAACTGAAGACCAGCTGCGGGCCATTCAAGAAGTCAGGAGGGATATGGAAGCTGACCAGCCAATGGACAGATTGTTATGCGGTGATGTTGGTTATGGAAAAACAGAAGTGGCGATGAGAGCGGCCTTCAAGGCAGCTATGGATGGCAAGCAGGTAGCTGTTCTTTGCCCGACGACCGTTCTGGCCAATCAGCATTTGACCACCTTTAGACAGCGGATGTTGCTTTTTCCAGTCAGAATAGAAGGGCTGACCAGACTGCAGAGCAAAAAAGAGCAGCAAAAAATCCTGGAGGATCTAAAAAAGGGCTTTGTGGATATTATCATTGGAACACATCGTTTGCTTTCAGCTGATGTCGGCTTCAAGGATCTTGGTCTCCTGATTATAGATGAGGAGCAGCGATTTGGAGTGAGTCATAAGGAAAAAATAAAGCAATTAAAAGCCAATGTTGATGTGCTGACCTTAACGGCTACGCCGATTCCCAGGACGCTGAATATGGCCTTGAGTGGTTTAAGGGATATCAGTCTGATCGAGACACCGCCCCGGGACAGGTTGGCTGTCCATACGGTGGTTGCTCCTTTCAACAGCCGTTTGGTCGCTTCGGCTATAAAGCAGGAATTGGAACGGTCAGGGCAGGTCTATTATATTCATAACCGCATTGAAGACATCGATCGGATGGCCCGTCTGGTGGAGAAGCTGGTTCCTCAAGCCAGGGTTATAACCATTCATGGACAGATGCCGGGCAGGGAACTGGAAAAAAGAATGTCGGCTTTCATCGATCAAAAATATAATGTGCTGGTCTCCACAACCATTATTGAAAATGGCATAGATATCCCTCTGGTCAACACGCTGATTGTCGATCGGGCGGACCTTTATGGCCTGGCCCAATTATATCAGCTGAGGGGCCGGGTGGGACGATCTTCTCGCCAGGCCTATGCCTATTTTCTGGTACCTCCACTGTCAGAACTAACGTTCGAAGCCAGGGAAAGGCTCAAGGCCTTAAAGGAGTTCAGCGAACTGGGCTCTGGTTTTCGTCTGGCGGCCAGAGATCTTGAAATCCGCGGGGCAGGGAATATTCTGGGACACCGCCAGCATGGCTTCATTGAAGCAGTCGGTTATGAGTATTTCTTGCAGTTGCTGGATAAGGCCATCAGGGAACAAAAAGGCGAGAAAATAGAAGAGGTGAAATGCCAGATTAACCTCAAAATTGATTTCAGAATCCCGGAGGATTATTTGCCTCAGGTCAACTTAAGGCTGAACCTCTATAAGAGACTATCTTCTCTGGAGCAGCCAGATGAGGCCTTAAGGATTAGAGAAGAAATTGAAGATCGTTTTGGTCCTGTTCCGCCGAGCGTGGAGAATCTTTTCTATTACGCCAGGATCAGGTTTTATGCCCAGAAAATCAGACTCAGTGCCCTGGACCGCAGTGGTCAGCGATTGGTGATTAAGTTCCCGCCAGAAACGAATTTTATCTGGAATAAAGTTCAGGGACTGCTTCGCCGTTATGCAGGTAATGTATCTCCCCTGGGGCTGATGTCATTCAATATCAGGGCTGAAGATGAGCAGGGCTTTCTGCGGGAGACGCTGTTTATCTTGCAGGAACTAAGCGGCTATACTGTAATTAATTGAGTAATTTATGAAGAAAACCCGTCTTTTGATTTTAATACCGGCAATCATCATCGTGGCTGGCAGTAGCTTCTTTGGTTACAGATACATTGAACAGCGGCAGAAAGAAAAAGCCGAAGAAAAAAAAAGCCAGCTACCTGTTTTAAAAATAGAAGAGATAACCTATTCGCTGTCTGATTTTGAAAATTATGTCAGACAGATTATTCCTCAAGGGCAAGATATAGATAATGGGACTCTAAGCCAGCTGTTTGATCAGTTTGTTGAAGATAAGTTAATACTGTATTCAGCCAAAATGAGGAAAATGGAACTGACCGAGTCTGAGAAGCAGGCCTTCTGGCAACGGCTGATCCGTGATTACCCTCCACAAGAGGGACTTAAGGAACAACTGGCCAGCGATCAGGGACTGGAAGACAGTTTGCTGGTGGCTAAATACAAATATGAAAAAATTAAAGATGTCGTGGTGACTGAAGACGAAATTAAAGCCTATTATCAGGAGCATAAGAAAGATTTTTTAGTCCCGGAACGGGTCATGGTCAGTCACATTCTGGTCAGTTCGAGCGATCTGGCAGTTGGACTACAGCAAAAACTAAGTAAGACCGATGAGACGGCGTTCCGGCAGGCAGCTCGCAATTATTCAGAAGCACCTGACGCTTATAAGGGCGGTTTAATGGGAGTTTTTAAGCCTGGAGACCTTCCTTATGACATGGAAAAGGTGGTCTTTGGCCTGGAAGAGGGCAAGATCTCTCAGGTTTTTCAATCGCCTTATGGCTATCATATCTTTCGACTGGATAAGAGATATGCACCAGCTTTGCTGGAAGAAGAAGAAGTTTCGCGAAAAATTAGAAACATTTTAATGGAAAATAAAGTTAAAGATATAATTGAGAGAGAAGTCGAAGAACTTAAAGCTACTTACCACTGGCAGGTTTTTACTGAAAATTTGCCTTTTAAGAATGAAGGGAAAGAAAATGCTTAAGAAGCAAATCATTCTGGGAGCTTTAGCTCTGCTGGCCCTGTTCAGTCTGGTCCCAGCTGATATCGTGGAAGAAATCGTAGCCATTGTTAACGGAGATGTCATTACCCTGTCCGATTATAAAGAGCAATTTGATATGACGGTTCAAATGCTTCGTCAACAGTTGAGCGGTGAAAGCTATTTCAAGGAATACGAACGCTTGAAGGATAACTTACTGGACATGATGATAACTGATCTGCTGCTTCTACAGAAAGCCAGGGAGCAAGGACTCAATGTCAAAGAACAGGTGAAGGCTACCATCGCTCAGATCAAAACTCAGAATAATATTGAATCGGACGCTGATCTTGTTCGGGCGATGAATGCCCAGGGAATTGACTACGATCAATGGGTCAAGCAGCTTGAAGAGAATATGTTAAGACAGGCTGTTATTTATACTGAAGTTGATCGGACGATTGCCCTTGATGATGCGGAAATCGTCAAATATTATAAACAGCATCAATCTGAATTTATCCTGCCGCCCGAATACCGGATCAAGGCTATCTATCTGTCGAGTACCACTCATACTGCTTCAGAACTAGCTGCCAAGAGAGCAGAAATAAGCGAGAAGCTGAAAAGCGGGCAATCTTTTGAAGACCTGGTGGCGGCCTATTCGGAAGGGCCTAAAGACAACGGCGGGGATCTGGGCTTTTTTAAAAAAGGCGAACTGGAAAAAGCGATTGAGGCCGGTATAGAAAAATTAAAGCCAGGTGAAATCAGTGATTGGATTGAAGCCAAGAATGGCTGGTATTTGATTAAGCTGGAAGAGAAAAAGGAGAGCCATCAGCAAACCTTTGAGGAAGCCAGAAAGGATATCGAAAATAAGCTATTTAATGAAATCAGGTCAAAAAAAATAGAGGAATTTGTTAAAAAGCTAAAAGAGGAAAGCTTCATCAAGATTATTAATCCCAATCCTTTGAATCTCTAAGGCGAGTGTATGGTTTCTAGTTGTTCAGCTGCCTGACAGGCTTCTATTTATCAGCTCAGGTAATCAGGACGGCGGCGGCCACAGTTGTAGTCCACAGACCTTTTGAGCCAGTGGCAATCTGAGATAGACTCCTGGTTTGAACTGTCAGGTGGTCGTTTAAACTATAGTAATTGTTTTTCCCCCGTTTAAAATTTTTCGGCGAATAATCCTGTCCGAGCTTGGTGGCCAGCATTTCAGCTGCCAGTTCTTCTGCCCGGAGGCTGGCTTCTTTTTCAGTTTCTCCAAAGCCTTCATGTTCGGCCAGGTAGCCATACTGGTCAGGGTCCTCCGGAATAGCAAGGCCAATAGCTGAAGAAATCAGTCGATGAGCTTCATCAGTAGAATTCTCACTCATGACCAGGAAAACGATCTGACCAGCCTGCAGCTGCCTCAATCCATTTGCCCGACTGATCACCTGACAGTGCGGGGGGAAGATGCTTGAAACTCGCACCAGATTAAAGGGCGAAATGCCGGCTTCTCTCAGGGCCAGTTCAAAGCTCACCAGTTTTTCGCGGTGCTGGCCGTGGCCTCTGGTTAAAAAAACCTGCTTCGGCAGAATGACATCCATTAACTTTGTCCTTTCCAGTAGCTAATCTTATCGGATAACTACAATTATTTCTTGGTTTGTTCGCTCGGTTCAGTGACTGGAGTTACTGTCTCGTCGGGCTTAAAATCTATAACCTTCGAGACTTCGTATTCCCCCAGCAGTACATAATCTGAACCTTTGGAGCGAGCGAAAAGCTTGACAACAACCGTTTTCCAATAAGGGTTGTTTTCAAATGATTGAATGGTCTTACCTTCGACGCCGTAGTTGCTTTTAAGGGTAATGACCTGACTGGTCTGCCCGGGCATAATTGGCTCTTTTCTGATAGCTGCCAGGAAGCCGCTGCCCAGATCTTTGCTCTCGCCCTGAAATCTGAAAATCGCATTAAAATTTATGTAGTTGAGGGGCTTATCACTGATATTTTTAACCCGAAAAGATATGACCGGAACGAGAACCAGCTTGGGGGGCCAGGCTCGATATTCCTTGCTAACCCATTTGGTCTCGACATCAACTACTTCTAACGATTTTTTGATTTCTTCTGTTGACATGGATTGACAGGCTGGAAGAAACAGAAGAGTAGCTACTATAGCCAGCATTAGTACTGATATTATTATTTTTTTCATTTATTTATCCTCCGGATCAGAATCATTGTCTGTTTATAGTATAGCAAAAAAGACCAGACTATGAGCAATTTTATAAATAGCCCGAGGAACCGATCAATCGGTCTCAGGGTTTTTTTGACGGATTTCTTGCTGTCTTTTGATGAGTTGAGAGCAAGTTGCCAGCTCGACACCGTAATTTTTAGCCTCGGGTAGATAGGTTTTGAGGGTGCGGAGAGTATCTTCAAAGGGATGCCCGATACCCAGGGCTTGACCATTTTTTCTGGCCAGGGTAAATAGCTCGAACAATCGATCCTTGATTTTGCTCCGATCTTCATCGGCATCTAAAAAGACCTGCCGGGAAGCAGCCGGTACCTGCCTCTTCAGAGCTAAATCATAAGCGATAGATTTCGAGCTGGTTTTACTGTCTATGAAAAACAGGTTTTTCTGCTTCAAAAACTCCATGATTATTTCCATCACATACTGGCTAGCAGTGCCTTTAGAACCCATGTGGTTATTGAGTCCTCTGGCTGCTGGCAGCAGCTCCAAGCTGGCCTCGAGCCTTGACCAGATTTCTTCCTGACTCATGGTGGTGGTAATCAGACCATCGGCTCCGCTACCTGCCGTCTGTCCATTGAAAGCCTCGAGAGGCAGGTGAATTATAACCTCAAGCTGATGGCTAACGGCCATTTGAGCCGTGGCTATGGCCTGTCCAGCATCAGGGAGAATGGCAATGGTCAGAGGAACCTGAAGATCCACCAGTTCCTTCATAAAATTTAGGTCCTGTCCCATATCATCAATAATGATCGCCACCAGAGGAAGAATTGTACTACCTGGTCTATCCGAGGGCGAGTTTGGAGTTGGCCCTCCCCGCTTTACTGCTTCCTTCTGGCTGGCCCGGGAGGTCTTTTTTTCTTCTTTTCTGGCCAGAGGGGCTGAGGCTTGATGTTCGGTTAATGTCGCCCAGGGTAGATAAGCAGCCTTCTGCTGCTTGAAGCTAAGATAGTCGAGTAAAAGCCCAGATAGGAGAGCCAGAAAAGCTAAAATCAGGCTTATTTTTAAGAAAAAACGTCGGGAATCAAAAGTTGTTCTTTTCGGATCGCTTTTTGCTGGCATCAATGTAGAGAGGTGAGCTTTTCCCTGGTTCTGTCGAGGTAGTCACTGTCAATTTTGTCAGAGTAGGTAAGTTTGACATCCACGGGCAGACTCTTGTCCAGCAATCTCTGCCCTGATTTTAGATTAAAGACTGAAGTCACCAGTATAACCAGACTGCCATCGTCCAGAGGGAAATTCTCTCTTTGAGCAACCAGACCAGGAGTTTCAATTCCGATGACGGTTGCTCCTTTTAGTTCGTGCAAACAGCCCGCTACCAGTTCAGCCGGACCCATGGTGGCCATGTTAACCCAGATTATCAGGTTAAGTTTTGCAAATAAAGGTTCTTCTTTTAGAACCAGATTTTCTTTCTGGCCTCGTTTTTCGAAATAGCCAGCCTGCTCTGATTTGACGAACAGGTTGACCAGGCTGCTGGCTTCGTTGTAATCGCCTTCAGAACAATTTCTTAGGTCAAGGATTAAAGCCCGGTATTTTGGCTTATTCTTGTTCAAGGAAGTAGCCAGTATTTTTTTTATGTCATTGACTACTCCGGGATAAATCATCGTAGGGTGAAGGCGCAGGCCACCTTCGAGGTCAGTGAAGGTCTGAACTACCTGAACAGGCATATAGTCTCGCTTGAGCTCAAAGGATAAGGTGTCAGTTCCTCTCACTACCCTTAATCTCAAAGGTTCTTCAGTGGGGCGATCGCTCGACAGCCAGAGTTCTGTTTCAATCAAGCTCATGAGCAGAGTATTATTATCGTTTATCGAGCTGATGTTATCGCCAACTTTTAATCCGGCCCTGGCTGCCGCTGAATTTTCGGCTACAGCTACCACCACTGGAAACAGGCCATATTTCTTATAGACTGTCAGGCCAGTTTGATAACTGCCAATTTTCTGATTTTGATACCGGGCAGCCAGATCCTTATCAAGATAAGCACTGAGTGGATCAAGTGAATTAACTATTCCGCGGAACGCTCCACTGGTTGTTCTTTGGGGATTTGGTTCTTCTAAATAATCGGTCTTAATCAGCTGCATGACCATACCCACCAGCTCGGTGCTGCTTCTGGAATACTGAGGCGTGCGACTCTTACCGGGCAAAAATCTCTCGTCGAGCAGCAGAAAGACCACCAGGGCTATGAGAAGAATAATCAGATACAGGTTAATTTTGTCTTTTTTCATTGACTTCAAAAGAATTTTATCATCTTCTGCGTAGCCATGGCAAGGGATCAATCGCCCTGGTTTTATATCGGAGTTCAAAATAAAGGCACTCTCCCTTCAGGGAATCTGAATCTCCGACCAGAGCAATAGCCTGGCCAGGCTGGATCACGTCCCCTGGTTTAACTAAAAAAGTGGAGCAATGACCATAGAGAGTGTAATAAGAGAGGCCGTGATCAATAATTAAAAGATTTCCGTAGCCCTGAAAATAATCGGCATAAACGACTCGGCCACCATGAACGGCTTTAATAGTCCTGTCCTTACTGCTGGGAGCAATTTCCAGACCATTGTTGATTACCGTGGTCTTAAACCTCGGGTTTTGTTCCGGTCCGAATTTGGTAATGACTTTACCGGAAATCGGCCAGGGCAACTTCCCCTTACGTTCGTTCAAGGGAATAAAAGGGGAAGGCAGCGCAATTTCTTGATTCTGCAAACGTTTAAGCAAGCGTTGAAGCTCATCCGAACTGCTCTTCAATTCGGCCACCATCTGTTCATGTGCCTTTTTATCTTTTTTTATCTGGGCCAGGAGCTGCTGGCTCATGGTTTCTTGCTGGAGAAGGTCCTGCTTTTTACTGGCTGCTTCCCGGAGTAAGCCGTCAATTTCTGCCTGTTTGGCTTTGACTTCCTGCTGCAATTTTTCCAGCTCTTTGATCGTATTCAAATAAGCGCTGATGGCTTCACCCTGGTATCTGGCCAGAAAAGTCAAATTCTTGCTCTCCTGCAGGAAAACCTCAAGGTCGTTGGCTTTAAGAAAAAAGTGCATAAAATCCAGCCGACCGAACTTATATAAAGTGACCAGTGTCTTTTCCACTGCCTCCTTTTCTTTTTGCAGGCTGATCCTGGTGGCTTCAATTTTTTTATTGAGGTCAGATAGCTCTCGCCTGGCCATATTCTGCCTGAGATTCAGGGCGTCAATTTCAGTCTGCAGGACCCGGCGTTTCAGCCTGATGGTTTCCAGGGTTGAGAGTAGAGATTTTTCTTTTCTGGATTCTTCTTCCAGCCTGGCTTTAAGCTGAGAAATCTGCTGATCAATTAGATTCAGTCTTTTTTGAATATCAGAAGCAGCCGAGTTTTCCTGTTGAGAATAAAGGGAAAACTGGACTAAAATAAGAAGAGCTAGCTGAAAGACGGCCAGCTGCCAGCCCCTTTTAAGAGTTGATCTTAAAGACGATGACGTTCGATTTGGTTGATCAAAAGAAGTCGTTGATAAGAGCATTTCGATTCCTTTATTATTTTTACCATAGACCCGCTCAAAGTGAAAGATTTTAAAGGTTAAGGGAATAAGGATGGAGACAGCTATGGATTTAAAGACAATGGCCAGGCGAGCTGCCCGAGCGGCACTCGATTCAGTTCAGCCAGAACGGTTGGTGACTGAAAACGTTACCAGGGATGGCTCAAGGCTCGTTATTAATGGCGAAATATTTGAGCTCGAGGCTTCCTCAACCATCAGGCTGATCAGCTGTGGAAAAGCCGGGTTTCCCCTGGCTGCCAGTCTTCTTCCCATGATCGAGGATAAGCTGGCGGCCGGGGTGGTGACCGGGGTAAAAGAATACGAGGAAAAGGATAGAATTGTCTATTTCCCGGCTGCTCATCCCCTCCCTGACGAATGGAGCCTTCGAGCCGGAGAAAAGGCATTAGAGATGGCTCTCGTCACCAGCCACAGGGATCTTCTGCTCTTGTTGATTTCGGGCGGTGGGTCGGCGCATCTTTGTTTGCCGGCTGATGGGGTTAGCCTGGAAGATAAGCGAACGGTTACTCAGCTTCTCCTCCAGGCCGGGGCCGACATTCATCAACTTAACACGGTAAGAAAGCATATTTCAAAAATAAAGGGAGGCCGGCTTCTGGAAGCCGCCTGGCCAGGCAAAGTGATAAACGTTATCATTTCTGATGTGATAGATAACAATATATCTGATATTGCCTCTGGCCCAGCCTGGTATGATCCTTCCACTTATAGAGAGGCTCTCGAGGCCCTGAACAAATTGGGCTTGATATCAGTTGTCCCTGTCTCGGTAAAAAATGCCCTGGAAGAGGGGATGGCCGGGTTGAGAAGGGAAACACTAAAAGAAGATAGTAAAATCCTCGACAATAGCCGGGCCTTTATCATAGGGGATAATCTTAAAGCCTTGTACGCCGCCAAAGCTGAAGTTAGGGCCAGCGGCCTCCAAACTGTCATTTTAACTTCTTCTGATGCTGGTGAAGCCAGGCAGGTGGCCAGCTCCTATCTAGAAAAGATCAGGAGCCTGATCCATAAGGTGAAAAAGGAGGGCCGGGGCTTTTGCTTTCTAGCCGGTGGAGAATTGACAGTGACAGTCAAGGGGAGCGGTCGTGGCGGGAGGAATACTGAATTTGCCCTGGCCTGCCTTTTAGAAATGGAGAAGATACGAGACGAGCTTTCCGGCTGTGAGTGGTTGATTGTCAGCCTGGCCAGCGATGGGCGAGATGGGCCTACCGATTCGGCTGGTGCCTGGATAAACGGCGAGAGTAGCCAGCTGGCAGCCAGGGCGGGTCTTAACCCCCAGAACTTTCTGGATAACAACGATTCTTATAGCTTTTTTGAAAAGATTGGCGGACTGATTTTTACCGGCCCAACCGGAACCAACATCATGGATCTGAGGTTTTTTTTCATTGTTCCAGCTGAGAGGTGAGAGGGAGGGCCAGGTTGAATGTCATAAGTGACAGGTAGCAGTCAGGTGGCCAGGCTTTTATAATTTATAAAAAGGCAGGGATATCGGCGTCTGGTAATAAGTTTAGCCTTAATGCTATAATAAAATTCGGGTGAAAAGATGAAAGAAGAAAAATGGCAGGAAGAACTGGAACGCTATTTTCAGGGCCTGAGAATTATTGATAAGTCTCAGGAGGAAGCCAGAGAACATTTTGATCAGTTCTGTGAATTTATTGTTGAGCCGGCGGTTGAGGCTCTGGAAGATAAATTAAAGCTGCACGGTATAAAAATAAAATACTGGCGTCAAAAATATAGCTGTTTCCATCTTCAGATAAATTTTCCGGGTAGTAAAGTTGACAACTTTCATTATTTTATTACATTGCCGAAAAATTCGCTTGATTTAAAATTAACTTTAAAGACTTCTGGCCGAAAAGATAAAAAATCACCGGTTTCAGGAGTCAAAGAGGGCCCTTTTTTGCCCGGCGTGAAACCGGAGGCCATTCTTAAACTCACCAAAGAAGATATAATCCTGGATATCATCAATCATCTAAAGGAATTTAATTACACTGCCCGGACTTCTCCTGATTAAATGGGAAACGGGTGATAATAGCCAGATGGGGGGCGAGAAAATTAATTTTAAGTCGACCTGATCTTCCTAAATCTTTTTGCGTTCAGATGAGAAAAAATTAGCAGAGATACGTCATTAAAAAGTAATTGACTTAAGATCTGATAAATATTATTAAAATTCAAAGCGGGAAATGGTCAGGAAAGAGCCAGCCTTTTCTTTTGGGGTCAGGCCCATACTGAATTTATTCATCTTTATTTTCTTTCTCTCGACTGCCTTAATGGACGCCAACGAGACCAGGACAGCAACGTCCAGGAGATTGGAAGAAGCCAGGCAGTTGAGATTGTCCGGGAAATTTGTTGAATCACTTAAAGTTCTGGAAAATGAAGTTAGCCAGAAGCCCGGCAGAAAAAACTCATCAGAACTGGCCGAAGGCTGGCTGAATATAGCCCTTAATTACTGGAATCTGGGCGAGGTGTCAAGGGCTGAGAATGCCTTCATTTTCGTTCAGGCCCTGGCTGATGAAAAAAACGATCAGGCCATTAAAGACTACGCCCGGACCAGTCTGGAAATTATCAGGCTTTACCAGGAAGCAAAAAGAAAGCGGCAGGAGAAAAGTTATCAGGAGGCAGAGGCTATATTTCTTTCAGGTATAAATTTAGCCAGAAAAAATGGCATGAAGGAAATGGAGCTTAAGTGTCTGCGGCAGTTAAATTTTCTTTACTGGGAAATAGGTGAAATGGAGAAGTTTGCCTCGTGCTCAGAAAGCCTGCTGAGTATTGCCCGTCTTTTAAATAACAGACATGAAGAGGTCCGTTCGTTGGGCTCAATCGGTTTCTATTATTCAAAAAAGAACAATTTATCCCTGAGTTTTCTTTATTTTAGCCGGGCCATAGTTCTGGCTGAGAAAGAAAATCTGCTGGAAATGGTGCCGGAAAGCCTGACCAACATGGCTGATGTCTGCTATCAACTCGGCTTGTATTCACTGGCGGTCTATTATTTTGAAAAGGCCTTAAAAATTTATGAAAAACAGGATGACCTGGCTTCCACTATTTCGGTTCTTTATAGTCTTGCACTTTCGATTTACCGGCAAAAGGAAAGCTACCCTGCCTATTTTGCCAGGGAACAGCCGGAAGCTTTATTGACTACTGCCCTGGAACTAAGCCGCCAGGCCAGAAACGAAACTCTGGAGGCCCGCATTCTCAATAATCTCGGCTATATTTCTATCAACGACAATCTTGACGGCTCGGAACAATATCTTAATCTGTCCCTGGCTAAAGGACTTAAACTCAAAGATAAAGAAGTTATCAGCTCCGCTCTAAATAACCTTGCCACAATCAATTTGAAGAGAAAAAAAGTACAGCAGGCGATCAGACTGTATGAGCAGGCCCTGCAGACAGCCATGGAGATAAACAACTGGGAGGAGGTCTGGGAAGATTATGCCGGTCTGGCTGGCTGTTATGAACAGCTGGGCAACTTCTCTCAAGCCTTTAAAAATTATCAACAGGCCCTGGCTACCTTTGAGAAAATCAGAGACAACATCAATTTTGATTTTTATAAAATAGGTTTTGATCGCGGCAAAAGGAAAGTCTATGAGGGCTTGATCAGGGTTCTGGTCAGGACTAAAGACAGCCAGGGAGACCCTAAGGTTGATGAGCAGCTTTTTAACACTATAAACCAGCTCCAGGCCAGAGTCTTTCTGGAGGAGATGGATAACCTTAAGAGAGGTCGAACTCCAAACGCCTCCTCCAGCGAACTGGCTGAAATGGAGAGCGTCATTAACGATTTTTTTAATCATGATGAGAATCTGGGTGAGGAGGATTCCTTCGGGGAACTGCTGGAGCTTGAGCACCGCTATTTGCAGCTCTGGATAACAGAAGTAGCTGAGGGAAATAAGAAAGAAAGAAAAGAAATGTCGCCTCAGCCATCACTGCTCAACCTTCAGGAAAATTTTTTAACCGATGGTCAAGCAATTCTTGATTACCTGTTAGGTCAGAATGAATCATACTGCTTTCTTTTCAGCCGGACCGAATTTCAGGTTTTCCACCTGCCGCCAGAAAAGGAAATTGAAAAAGCGGTCAAACTTTATATCAAGCTGCTGGCTGATCCAGTCAGTGAGGAAGAAGACTTAAAGAAAGTTGGGGCGGAGCTCGGGCGTTGGCTGCTGCCCTCTCAGCTTGTTTTATCTGATTTCGTAACCAGTTTAACTATTATCCCCGATGGGATCTTAAATTATCTCCCCTTCGAGACTCTGCGTTTGAGCTTCCAGGAATCAGGTGACAGGCAGGTTTATTTAATAGAAAAGTTTCCGGTTTCTTACGGTCTGTCTCTGGCCTCACTTTACAGGTCAACTCAAGAGGCAGGTTGGACCGACTACAAAAAAGAGTTTCTGGGCTTTGGCAATCCTCTCTGCCGGCAAAAAGAAAAAGATCAGATGCTGGCCAGGCTTTATTTCGCCGATAACCGTAGTCTGAGTTTAAGACCCCGCTTATCTGAACTTCCTTATTCACAGCAGGAAATTAAAAGGATTGCCGCCCTCTTCCCGGCCGAGGCAGGGGATCTGTTTTATCAAAAAAAAGCGACTGAAGATCAGTTTAAAGCTCTGGACCTCACTCAGTACCGAATTATTCACTTAGCCTGCCATGGATTGGTCAGCGAACAATTTCCGCTGAGATCTTCTCTAATTCTGGCTAGCCGAAAAGGTAGCTCGGAAGATGGCTTCTTGACTGTCAGGGAAATATACCAGCTGCGATTGAGAACTGAATTAATTGTTCTGTCGGCCTGTGAGAGCAGTCGCGGTCTGGTGGAAAGAATAGAAGGTGTGATCGGCCTTCCCAGGATTTTCCTTCTGATTGGTAGCCGGTCGGTTATCTCTTCGCTCTGGGCTGTCAATGATCTGGCCACTCAGGAACTTATGCTTGAATTTTATCGTGGCCTTCTGGCTGGAAAAGCCAAACATGAGGCTTTAAGGCTGGCCAAGTTAAAAATGATAGACTCTTCAAAATCGCATCCCTACTATTGGGCGGCTTTTGTTCTGATGGGGGAGCCCGGAAGGATTTATTGAGGGCTGAGCCTGACTTTTCTGACGGGTGAATCTACAATTCTTTCGTCTGGACAATAAATCAATATCTGCCAGAAAAAGTAGCTACTACTTTTCAGATCAGCGGTTACCTTTTCTGGCAGGGAAAGGCTGCTCTCAGTGGTAGGTGGACTTTGCCAGACAAGATACATATTCTGATTAAAGACCTCTACCTGATAAAAAAGCGCCTCTTCAGCCGGCTGCCAGCTCAAAGTAATATGAAGTGGTTCGAACTCGATAATTTCTTCAGACATCATCAAATTCTGGATCTCTTGTACCTTTCTTTCGATCTGCTGGCCTTTCCTGGCTGTGTCATTCAAATAATAGAAGAAACAAAAAACAATCAACAGAGTGGTAACCAGGGCTCCGGCCCATTTCAGAAATAAAGACGAAGAAAAAACCGAACCTGGCTTCAACTGGAAAGACTTTCGAGGCTTCAATAATTGTTTGTTTATTTCCGCTGCCAGCCTCTCGCCATGGCGAAGTAGCTCAAATTCCTGTCTGCAGGCTGGACATTCAAACAGATGGTCAACGATTTTTGACTTAAACTCCAGACTGGCCTGAGGATCAAAAAATTTAGCCAGCTCTTCAGGAGCAGGACAATTGGCTCGAGTAACCATCTCGTTGGGTTCCAGGCCTGAGAAAAATAAATTTTTAAGATTTTGGTCTTTCTCTTTCATTGGTAAGACCCATTTCTATTAAAATTGTTTTTAAGTCCTCCAGACCCCGGTAGAGAAGATTTCTGGTTTTAGCCTGGCTATAGTTTAAATAATCGGAAATTTCCGGCAGGCTCATGTTCAGAAGATAAAGCTTGACTACTGTTTTCCTCGAATCCAGTAAGCGATCAGCAGCTTTGATCATAAGTTCTTTTAGTGAGCCAAATTGTTCGTTATAAGAACTCCCTCTCGGTTCTATCTCGGAAATTAATTTTTGCCTTTCTGAGTAGAAAATCTCTTCTTCTTTTCTGATCCTTCTTATTTGATCTATCACAGCAGACTCTATTACCTTCTTTAGATAAGACGGAGGACAGTTGATAGTTTTCTCATCATCGATTATTTTCCAGACTTTTAATTTTATTTCTTGAACCAGGTCTTCCGCATCGAGGCCAAAGCGTTGAAGATTGTATTTAAGGATATGAGAGCGAATGAAGCTGGAGAAGCTCTCCATCAGCTGATTAAAAATTTCTTCTTTTTTCTCCCTGTCTATCATCTTGAGTTTTTTCAGCCTTTATCAATTCTATATAGATGAAAAAAACTGCCCTTTTTTCTCATTATAGAAAACTTTTCTTCCAGATCTTAACTTAAAGGAGTGAAAAGCTTATTTTATAAAATGCCGTTTCTTTCTGCCAGAAAGATTTTTTTGCATTTTTCAAAATCTATTTCTTGACTGTCAATCTTCCTTTTATTATTATCAAAAGAAAGCCTGATTGATCAGACCTCTTTTCTATCTGAAGGAAGGATGAGAAATATAAGGAAATCCAGGCCAGGTCAGCGGTGGAAAAGTTTCCTTTTCGGTCTGGCCAGTTTGGGCCTGGTGGCTTTGATCACGTATCAGCTGCAAATAATACCTTTTTGGGTAAGTTTTATTGATAGCTCCAGTTTGATCAAAATTATTTCGTATCCTTTTCTGGCTTGTTTAATAGTGCTTTTTCTCGGGTTGGCTTTCAGGCTAAGCCTGTGGCTAAAATATCGCCCCGAGACTCTAAAAACAGTGGAACCTGTTGATTTTCCACCGGTGTCGGTCATCATGCCCGCCTATAACGAGGAAAAGTGGATCGGCCGGGCAGTGGAGTCCATTCTGGCCAGTGATTATCCTCAGGATAAACTGGAGCTTATCTGCATCAACGATGGATCAACTGATAGTACCCTATCTGTGCTGGAAAACCTGCGGCGGCGTGACCCGAGCCGGATAAAAGTTATCAGTTTTGACCAAAACCGTGGGAAGAAAGAAGCCCTGTTTAGAGGAATCAAGGAAGCCAGCGGCCAGATTATAATTACCACCGATGCTGACAGCCAGCTCCAGCGGCGGGCTATCAAAAATTTAATTTTACCTTTGCTGATCGATGAACGCGTCGGGGCAGTGGCTGGTAAAGTGGCTGTACTCAATGAAAATAAGAACTTCATGACTCGCATGCTGGCCATTCGCTATGCTCTGGCCTTTGATTTTGGGCGAGCTTATCAAAGTGTTTATGGTGGCGTTCTGTGCTGCCCGGGAGCCCTCAGTGCTTTCAGAAAAAGAATTCTATTAAAAGTTATTCACAGCTGGAAGAGGCAAAAATTTTTAAAGGCTGCCTGCCAGCATGGAGAAGACCGCTCTCTGACCAATCTGATTCTAAAAAAGGGCTACCTGGTAAAATATCAATCGAATGCCGTAGTTAATACCAGGGTACCGGAAAAGATATCCGAGGCCAACAGGATGTATTTGCGCTGGACCAGGAGTGCTGTCCGTGAGTTCTGGTTTTTTGCCAGGTTTATTTTCCTCCGCGGCCGGCGGAAGTATTATATCCTGCCCGCCATTGACTTCTTTTTCCAGTCAATGCTTCATCCCCTGCACCTGACGGCCCTGGCTCTTCTGACCTGTTCTATTTTTATCCGGCCAGATTTCTTTTTTAATCAACTGATTTTTCTGATTGTCCTGGCTATGGCTCTAAATTTGAATAACTATCGGGTTCAAAAGAATATAAAGTGGCTTTATTATGGCGTTCTACAGGGTCTCTTTGCCTTCTTCTTTCAATGGTGGCTTGTTCCCTACTCGATTATCACAGTCAGAGACCAGAACTGGTTAACCAAGTAGAAAGCGGGTTCGGCCCATTGGTCATTTTGGTGGCCTTTTCAGATTAAAAAGCTTTTTCCTGAAAATGAAAGCAGTCAGAGCCAGACCTGTAAAGGCCGTGGCCAGCCCGATTAAAGCCTTATTGAAGACTGGCTGGAAAACTCGGGTCGAACCGTCGCCACTGAGGATAAAACCGGCCCAATAATAGGGATGAGAAACAATATCTGATTCGATCATTTCCAGCTTTACCTGTCTTAAAGCTTCAGCCAGGTTTTCAGTACCTTTCAAATGATAATAAAACCTCTCCATAAACTGGGCAGAAACCTGGTCATTGATCGTCCAGAGACTCATCACGACTGAAGAAGAGCCAGCATAAAAGAAAGCACGGCTAATGCCTTCAATGCCTTCGCCTTTGATAAACTGCCCCAGGCCGGTTTGACAGGAGGATAAAACCACGAGATCGGCATTAAGCTTTAGATTGAAGACTTCTCGCATCTGTAGAAACCCGTCCTCGGCCGGATCATTATCCAGAGTTAGAATAATAGCTGAACGGGCCGGCTTTTGGTCATCGATCAGTCCATGGGCAGCAAAATGGATAATTTTATAATCTGCCAGATTGGCACTTTTGACCAGATCTTCAGAAGCTTTTTCCCGCTCCAGAACTGTGCTTCTGGGAATGAGGCTTGAAATCCGCCTGACTTCCTCATGAGAATATCTCAATCGATAAAATTTGAGGTCAGTCAAGGAATAGAAATCCTGGAAAATAGCTTTAGTCGAAAGTTCCGGATATTTTTCCTCCAGATCTCCATAATAAGGGTCGCCAACAGCCAGTAAATTGTGCTGCGGTTTAGAACGATTTTTCCTGTTCTGGTGATGGGCCAGCTCTCTAAGTGAGGAAAGAGAGGGGGCATAGTAGACTGTATATTTTTTGATCAGCCAATCGCCGTTTTGGTCAGCAGTAAGAAGTGTTTCAAATGGCAAAAGATTAAGAATGTCGTCGGGGATAATGATCAGATTTTTTATTCCCTCGGTCAGACCAGGTTTGAGCAGCAGCTCATAAAGCTCCTGGCCTGTCCGAAAATCATTATTGTCTATGTCAGAAATCTCCCGGCGGTGGCTGATCACTTTTGATCTTAATTCACTACGAATAGGAACAGGATAAACTTTAAGGCCACGGCCGGTCAAAGCAAAAGCATAGGCACTGTCGTCCCCGATGACAAAAGTAAAAATGGCTGTCTTACCTTTAATAAATTCTTTGCTGGCCTGCTCATAGCTGATGATTTCGGGAAAAGTTAGATTGGCATAAGCGGGATTCTCGGAGCGAATTTGCCTTTTTATATTGTCAAGTTTAGCCTCCAGATTCTTAACTTCCTGGAGAAGATCTCCCCTTTCTTTCTCATTGAGATCAGGGGCGATCAGCCTGGTATAGAGTCTGGACATATCACTCATGACTTCTTTTTCCTGATTGACCAGCTTGATATCAACCGGCATATCTTTTTCCAGGCTGGAACTGTCTATGCTGTCGAGAAAAGCTCTGGATTTAGCCCTTTCCATAAAGTTAAAAGCCTGAGCCAGGTAAGCTGGCTCGCCTTTTTGTTTATTTAAATTAATCAACAAGTCTATCAGGTTATGATAGGCATTAAGCCTTTTGTCTGAGCCCAGAAAACTGGCTTTATCCTCTTCCATGGTCAATTTTGATCTCAGGGTTTCTATGATGTTAATTGAATTGAGATAGTAGAATTGAGCTTCAGTCAGCTTGCCCTGCTTTTTTAAAAGGTTACCTTTTTCCAGATAGCTTTCCCACAGGGTCAGGTTTTCATTTTCGCTCAGGGCAAGATTTATAGCTTTATCATAATAAAGAGACGAGTTCTGATAATCACCTTGCCGGGCATAGATAATGCCAATATTCGTATAGATAGATACCAGATAATTATTGAGTTTAATCTTTTCAGCCAGATTTCTGGCTTTGTTAAGATAATAAAGGGCATCTAAATTTTCTTCAAGATGGGCCTTGAGTGATCCTATATTATTAAGGACTGCCACTTCAAAGGCTTCATTTCCTGCCTGTTCGGCGGCGGCCAAGGCCTGATTAAAATATTCCAGAGCCTGATCATAATCTTCGCTATTCTCGGCGGTCAGAGCCCTTTTTACGTAAGTATAACCAAGGTTGATGAGACAGGCCGTGTAATAAGGGTTGGATTTATCAGCCGATATAAGTCCCATGGCTATATTGAGGTGTTCAATAGCTTTATCATATTGACCAATATCTATTCTCATTACCCCAGCGTTATAATAAGCATCAAAAATAACATCCGGAGGGAGCCCTTCTCTGTTTGAAAAAAGAATAGCATTATCAAAATTTTCTATGGCCAGATTAATATTATCTATAAGTGAATAATAATGTCCTATATTATTAAAGGTTATCACAATTTCGGCCACGTTATTCAGTTTTTTGGCAATTTCATTAGCTTTCAAATTATTTTTTAAAAATTCATTTAACTTATTAAGCGTAAGGTAAGCATAACTCTGCTGCCTTAGTGCCTTGCATTTTAGAATGTTGTTTTTGACTTCATCACAATAAGAAATTGTCTTATTAAAAACATCTATTGCTTCTTCAGGGTGATTTTCCTGTCTTAGTTTTTTGGCCTCATTATATAAATTAATAATTTCTACAGATTTCTGGCAAAAACCAGCCAATGTTTTGTCTCCTATCTCCAGGGCTAATTGCAGGCTTTGATTATAATAGTCATGGGCGCTCGATAGATTGCCCAAATTTGCTTCAACTTCTGCCAGGTTAAAAGCGGCCATCATTCTTTCCTGAGGAGTTCTGGCCAGCTTGAGTATCCGCAGCAAGTTGGTTTGAGCCCGTTCATACAGGCCTTCTCTGATATAGATCTGACTCTCTGTTAAAAGCTGATCAAGATTAGCTGAAATTTTAACTTTGGCAGGATTGTTCTGGGCAGAAACTGGCCAGAATAAAACATTGACCAGGAATAAAAATAACAATATCCGGGTAGAGTTTTTCACTATACAGCTCACCTATTCTGTAAAGGATAGTCTTATGTTGTTTTTTGTCAATCATTTAAAGGGAGGAAGACAGGGGTGAGAAAAAGCTTAATTCCTCACCCCAAAAGGTGAGAAACAGTAAAAAAATTTTTATGTTTCGTGCTAGTCTCGGTCGGTTCCAGGCTTCGTGCCGATACGAATCTCAGCAGTCGGCTTCAGGCTCTTCTTGCTGGGCACATTGCCATTGCTGATTGCCTTGCTGCTGTTACCCATGGTGCTTCCCAGGAAAGGAAACAGAGAAACCAACAGACTCATTGGCTTCTGTAAAAGCAATCTGTCGTCCTTAGAAACTTTCTTTTCGGCTGCATACATAGCTGGAACCAGACTGATAGTGAAAACCAGACAAACCAGAATGGCGATAGCTTTGGTTAAAGATTTACGCATGGTGAAATCCTCCATCCATTAAAATTAGCCCTGTGGGATGACAGACAGAGAGGGTAGGAAAGAGTCCAATACCCCCTGCTTTTCATTCTCCTCCAAGGCGCAGAAAAAACATAAAATTTTTTTTGGCGTTTGTCAAGCAAAATTTTTTGCCCGGGAGGCAAATAAATTTTTTATTATCTGCTAGTTAAAAAAGAATTTAATCTCAGCTTCGGCTGTTTGAGGGCTGTCCGACCCATGAACCGCATTCCTCTCTATGGAAAAACCAAATTCTCTCCGCAGAGTACCAGGCCTGGCTTCGGCTGGGTTAGTGGCCCCCATCACCTCCCGCCAGTGCTTGACAGCCTGTTCCCCCTCCAGTAGTATAACCACGATCGGGCCAGAAGACATAAATTCGGTTAGACTGTCATAAAATGGCTTATCTTTATGGACGGCATAAAAATTTTTTGCTTCTTCCTGACTTAGTTTGACCATCTTCAGGCCGATAATATTAAATCCTTCATCCTCTATCCGCTGAATGATTCGGCCGATGACTCTTTTTTTAACTGCGTCCGGCTTGATTATAGCTAAAGTTCTCTCCTTCATTTTTGCTTCTCCCTGGTCTATTTTTCTTGACTGGCGATAAACTGTCTTCTCCCTTAGATTGAATTTATACTTTAAAAGTCTCCAGCGGTCAACAGTCAGGGCAATTCGAACCTTTTGACATTCTGTTCATCTCGCCCTACAATTTTTACCTATGAGGACTGCTACCAAGAAGGACAATTCTGCTGAAAATTATGAACTTCTGAGGAAGTTGTCACTTGAAGTCCTCGGATTAAATCTATTTGGTGTGGCTGACATTTTGCCTGTCAGGGATAGCTTTCTTTTACCCCCTTCTCTTGCCAAGCACTATCCGGTCGCTATTTCCCTTGGGAAGGAAGTTTTGCTTTCTGTTCTGGAGGAAGTAGAGGGGGCTCCAACTCCCCTTTATTTTCATCATTATCGCCAACTTAATAACTTCCTTGATCGAGCTGCTCTGCAGCTGGCGGCAGAAATTACTGCCCGGGGGTTTATGGCCCTGCCGATAGCAGCCTCGCAGATCATAGACTGGAATGAGCAGAAAGCTCATGTTTCTCATAAAAAGATTGGTCAATTAGCCGGTTTGGGTTGGCTGGGAAGAAATAATCTGCTGGTCAATCCTGTCTTTGGTGCTCGCATCAGGCTGGTGACAGTTCTGACCAATTTTCCTCTTAAAACTGACCAACCTCTTCCTTTTGGCTGCGGACCATGTCGCCGCTGTCAATTAGCCTGTCCGGCCAGAGCGATAAAAGAAACTCCGGAACAATTTGACCATCTTGGTTGTTATGCTCAGTTAAAGGAATTCCGCCGCTCCGGTCTGGTCAGTCAATTCATCTGCGGTGTTTGCGTTAAAGCCTGTTACGGGCAAAAGCGGTTGAAAGATTATAACCCTGATGATTGAGCAGGCAGAAGCAGAGGCCAGGACGATGCCTTCTGTTGTTTCTGCGCTTCAGCCTTTTTTACAGGGAAGCCAGATTTCTGTTCTCAGGCGATCAGGCGAAGTTGAAGAGGGATCTGCATCTAGATAACGTTCCAGAATCGGTCCGTTCTGAACATAGCCGTTATCTTCCAGCCACTGTCGCATTTTTAGAATAGTCTCTCCAGTCTTTTCATAGGGCCCTTCATGAAGGCTGACAGCTACATTGGTAAAGGTCCATTGCTTTTTTTGAAGCGGGGCTTGAACCAGCGCCTGATCATTAATCGGGAAACCAACTTCCCACTGAATTTTTTCCGGGTCTGATAAGGTCGGATCGCCGTGATAGATACCAATCATTGAACCCATGGGAAAGACGTTTTGAATCTGCATCTGTTGCAGCAATTCTCCCACGGCAGCCTCGATGTCAGAAAAAGATCCGGTTCGGCTCAAAGAGCAATAAACAAAAGGCTCTACCTCTTTGATTTCAACCTTAATGTCCGTCACCTGACCCAGGGCTGCTGTTATGGGAAAAGCGGCAACCGGCCGGAAAATCATGAGTGAAACCGAAAGCGAAACAAAAATTGAGGTCTTAAGCCAGTTCTTTTTCACACTACCTCCTTGGTTCTTTCCATCTCTATCCTATC